>OBEQ012300698.1_pt1 | contig 10947 bp, 12 predicted proteins | sample 1670901 | NCBI WGS metagenome assembly OBEQ01 (sample SAMEA104232315, study PRJEB22302) | groundwater metagenome | biome: forest; feature: aquifer; material: groundwater | place: USA | collected 2011-08-07 | depth 5.4 m | reverse complement strand
ATCTTTATAATTTTTTTTTGCGGCATTACCCAATTGCTCCTTTCATTTCCACTTCTTGAAGTCTTTGTATCTCAATAGCATATTCCATAGGAAGCCGCTTCACAATAGGATTTGCAAACCCATTAACAATAAGCGATGAGCTTTCTGCTTCTGAAAAACCGCGTGTACGAAGATACTGCAGTGCAGAATCTGAGCTTTTTGATACTGTCGCTTCGTGTGCAACGCTCGCGTCTTGTTCGTCAATGATCATTGTGGGATATGTATCAGAACGAGACTCAGGATCAAGAATAAGCGCGTCACAGACAACTCTGGTTTTTACGCCCGTTGCTCCTTTGCTGATACGAACAAGGCCTCGATAGGAAGCGCGACCACCATCTTTGCTGATCGATCGAGAAACAATGGTCGAACTTGTGTCCGGAGCGCTATGAATCACTTTTCCTCCCGCGTCTTGATGCTGCCCTTTGCCCGCTATGGCAAGCGACTGAATCTCGCCACGCGCGCCACGGCCCCTCAGGATGATGCTGGGATATTTCATGGTAAGTTTTGAACCAATATTGCAGTCAAGCCAGAACATCTCTGCATTCTCATGAGCTGTTGCCCGTTTTGTGACAAGATTATATACATTGGAAGACCAGTTCTGAATGGTTGTATACTGTACCCGCGCATTTTTCTTCACAAAGATTTCTACGACTGCGGAATGCAGCGAATCTGCCGCATATTGGGGAGCGCTGCACCCTTCGACATAATGCACGCTAGAACCTTCGTCTGCAATAATGAGAGTGCGTTCAAATTGACCCATGGATTCGCGATTGATACGAAAATACGCTTGGAGGGGGAGCGCAACATGCACTCCCTTAGGCACATAAATAAAACTTCCACCGGACCATACGGCGGTATTGAGAGCTGCAAATTTATTATCAGTTGCAGGTATGAGAGTTCCAAAATATTCTTTTACGATCTCTGGGTATTCTTTTAGTGCCGTGTCCATGCCGGAAAATATGACTCCTTGTTTCTTCAATTTTTCGTGAAGAGAATGATATACCACTTCACTTTCATATTGTGATCCGACTCCTGCCAAATATTTTCGTTCTGCCTGTGGGATGCCAATCTTTTCAAACGTTTCTTTAATCTCTTGAGGCACATCTTTCCAACGACGCTTGGTGTGATCCAATGGTTTTACATAATAATAAATGTCGTCGAAATGTATTCCCGAAAGATCACCACCCCATGTGGGAAGCGGCTTTTCGAGAAATATGCGATATGCGTTCAACCGTTTTTCCAGCATCCATGCGGGTTCATTCTTTTGATGGGAGATCATTCGAATGACATCTTCCCTCAATCCTCTGGGTGTCTTAAAAAGCTCTTTAGTTTTTACATGAAAGCCGAGTCGGTACGGGCCAACTGAGTCTGTGATCTGTTTTCTTGTCTGCGTTGATATTGCCATGAAATTATGCTTTTTGTTTCATAAATTGTTCGAAACCTCGCGCTTCGATTGCTTTCATAAGTTCATCTCCGCCAGATTTTACGATACATCCATCAATCATGATATGAACGCGTGTGGGGTGGACGTGCGCAAGAAGAATTGGGTTATGAGTTACAAAAAGATAGCTCGCACGAGTTTTTTCTTGTAGGTCACGTAACGCTTTGAGGCACAAACTCAGTGCGTCAACGTCAAGACCAGAGTCGATCTCATCGAGAAATGCGAACCGTGGTTCAAGCATGAGTAATTGAAGGATCTCGGATTTTTTTCGCTCTCCCCCTGAAAATCCTTCATTGAGTGTGCGGGAAATAAATCCTTGATCAACGCCAAGCTGAACACTTATTTGCTTCAACTGTTTTGCAAATGCTGCAATATCAATTTTTTTGCGATCACGCAAAGATCCTACTTTTGCATGTCGGAGCATGGTAGCGATCGAAACTCCCGGAATCTCGGGTGGGTGCTGAAAACCCAGAAAAAAACCAAGATGGGCTCGTTTCTCGGGTGTGTGGTTTGTGATATTCACGCTACCAACACGGATTGTTCCTTTTGTTATTTGTGCATGCTCCAACCCCGCGAGTGATGCAAGAAGAGTGCTTTTGCCTGACCCATTGGGACCCATGAGGATGTGCGTCTCTCCTTCTCCGATATCAAAAGACACTCCATTTACGACTGGAGTGGTATCTCGAGATACGTACAAATTTTTTACAGAAAGATTTTGTTTCACGGATATTGTTTAGGAAATAAATTCAGCGAGACTCTTGGATGATGTATATGCTTTAATATGCTCATTGAGTCTGGCTAGACCATTGCGTACAGTGCAAACGGGGCCACGTGGACACACGCGGACACGCATCGTATTGGGAAGCAAACAATCCATCACAGCAACTGGGCCTTCGAGAGCTTCGATGATTTCTTGCATACTGATCTCGAATACTGTTTTGGCAAGAGAATATCCCCCATCTTTGCCGCGCTCGGCACTGACGAGACCCGCACGCTTGAGACGGTTTGCTGTTTTTTGCAGGAATGCGAATGAAAGGTCGTACTCATTTGCGATTGAACGGATAGAACGAGAAGCATTTTCTTTCCCAAGTATCGCAAGAAAAAAAAGACCATAGTCAACCATTTGTGTAAGGTGAAATGCGCCGGAACGAATTTTTTTTCCTTTTGATCTAGGCGAAAGACAGCCGTTATTCATACTGAATTAGGGTGAATTAAACAGATCTGCATAGTATATCAAAATTCCTTTCCCCGTCAAGAGTAACGGGGTAGGGGCTGCATATTATTATATGGGTGGGGTGAGTCCTGCTTCGACGAGCTCTTCGATAAGTTGACGTACAACATCATCAAAGATTTTTCCATCTCGAAATGATAGAGGCGTTGCCCGTACAATCGGTTTAAGAATTTCCACGTTATGACTAGAAAGAAGTTTGATAACATTCAATGATGCCTCGTAATTTGCGCCTGTTTCTGAATAGCAAATGAGTCCTGCACGTTTACCAGTGAGTATAGGCGCTGATAGCTCAATAAGATTTTTAAGTGTTCCTGGTGTCTGGGGCGCAAAAGCTGGTATGCTAAATATGATGATATCGGAATCCACTATGTGTTTGATTGTTTCCTGAGTTGCTTTACTGTATTGATCGACGGGTCTTCCATCACAGAGGTCAAGGCTCGTATTACGTAAATCAAAAATAGTACAAGCAGTGTCTCGAATATCACAGACGTCTTGAGCTTCGTTTATTAGAATCGCTGTGTGAGCATCTGGATGCATGCTTCCCTGTACCAGAAGAATTATGGGATGAGTCTGTTTTTTTTTACTAAACATAGGTTAGTTCTCTTTTGCCAAGTGCGTTCGAAAAATATCTTGAATATTATCAATTGATTTTACTTGAGAGAAATCCCCTATAGCACCGAGATCAAATGCATCTCCTCTGAATACCTCTGCTATCAATTTGTCTGATAAGAGAATGGGGTCCTTTTTATATGCGCCTGAATATGTGGCACCTTTTTTATCAAGTATAAAAAGTCGAGATACTACGTGTGGCGCTTCGAAGGATTGTTTGACGACATTCCCCTCTTGATCAATATCTTCATACTCTACTATTCTAGCTTTTTTGCTCTTATCTATACCTGTAATAAAATGTGCCGTTCCCTTGCAATATTTGCGTCCCAACTCATCAAAATGAATGCTTCCTTTGATGAATGTTCGTTGTGTAAAATCTCCTAATTCTTTAATTCGATCTCTCATTTCTTTCATTATCTTTGCCTTTAACTTTATTCGCTCCTGTCTTTTTAGATCTTCTCTCGGCGAAGACTTCTGTACATTCTTCTCCAGTACAGCATCATCCATGGATCTACTACGTGCACTTAGCAACGCACTCTTTTCTAAGCCAAGACGCTTGAAGCCCTTATTATGAAACCATTCCGTGTTAGAAAATAAAGCTTGCTTCAATATGTTTTCAGCACCCTGAATATCCTTTGCACCGAGTGCTGCAAAAATATCTTTATAAACCTTCCCGACCATCACACGAAATCGCTCCTGTCCAGACTTCATATATGACATACCTTCAAGAATCAAAAACACTCGATTGGCTTCAGTTTCTCCTCCGAAATACGCTGCAAGTGACTTTCGCAAAACTTCATCAATGCCGTCCATATACCCCTCTAAAACCAAAACTCCCAGCTCTCTCTTATCTCTTGGACGTAATAAAAGCTCATGCCAATATTCTGAATTACGCGAGATGAAGTCGTTAGTATTACCAATATCAAAGGGTCTATTGAGATTGAAGGCGCGATATATAGCTGACCTGATCTTATTCTCACACTGCCTGTGAATAGAAAAAAGATACCACATGCCCTCTAATTCAGTTGGAGGCTTGACGTTACGAAGAGTATCAATAGCAAGTTTCTGATTATAATAAGACGCGTAATCTTTATATTTCGAGGGAAAAAAGAGGGAAAGGATGCGTTCGTCAATAATCTTTGCACCAAAGTTTTTTTGAAGTGAGTCATAAATCGCCTGTTGCCATGGATCAATGAAACGGCTTTCCTCTTTGGAATCAATAAATTCTCTATGGTGAGCTGATTGCTGAAATGTATGAGCTTCTTGTGATTTGAGTATTTGATCTAATCTAATTCTCTGTACATCTCTCAATGTCTTCCTTTCATGTTGGGATCTACGCACCATTACTTTATCCAGCATATCTGCTGCGATATACAATCCTTGCTTGCGGAATTCCTTAATGTCAATATCTCCGTTACTCAAAGCATCAAGGAGGTTTTTCATTTCGGATCGCAAGGATTCAAACGATCTATCGCCAGCTTCTTTGCTGATATCTTCGGATCGTGGAATTTTGTTATCCTCGCGTTTTGATGGAAACGGTTCGCGTCTATATTTTGTCATATATTCTAAAAATTTTTTACTCAAACGCTTCGGTCATCACTCTCCCCTGAAAAGCTATGGGTGCTGAAATGCCCAGAAGCCACAGAGTCGTAGGAGCTATATCAAGAATGCTTGGACTCGCAAGTGGTGTGCCAGATTGTACACCCTCACCCCATACAATTAATGGAGTGGTCATGTCCCGAGGGTCGCGCGTCCCATGACTTCGACCATGCCCGCCATGATCTGCAGTAATAATGAGTGTATAGGATTTTTCTCCAAGCATGTGCGTCGCTATTTTCACAATCTCTCCGAGGGCATGATCTACCCTTTTTACTGCTTTGAGATATTTTTTTGACATCCATCCATATTCGTGCCCGGTAACATCAGGCTCATTGAAATGCACAAAAAGCAAGTTAACCGTATGCAATGAAAGAATTGCTTGAAATTCTTTTACCACTCGATCAAGGGACCAATATTTCACCCGTTTTGGAAATTTTGCATAATCAATGATTGATGGCACTGCGAGAGGAGCGATTTCTTTTTTACTGACGATTGCTCCTGTAGAAAAATTATGCTCTTTGACAAAGGAAAAAATGGTTTCCCCTTGAAATAATAGAAGGTCCATGAGGTTATTGGTTTTGACGCCATGAATGTCCGGATCAACACCACTAACAAGTGACATGATCGCAGGGACTGTTTTAGAAGGAAACACTGTTCTCACGTTGAAGCTCGCACTCCCCTCTGTTGCTAGACGGTGCAAGTTTGGCGTAGATGTCGCAGAGATTGCATCCGGCCGCAAACCATCAAGCACCACAATAATCACGTGATCAGTTTTTACCTCTGCAGATACTGCCGTGACACTACATGCCCAAAAAAATGAGATGCTTAAAGCAAGTATACAGACGCGAGCATAATACATGTGTCCTCTTTGAATCATAAAAAATCTATGAAAGTTTACAATACGTTTACCGTATCACAATAATCTCTTGCTTTCCATATCGCTTCAAGTCCCCCCTGCTGCCATATTGCAAGCAGTTCTTGAGCAGGGTTTTGTCGCTTTTTAATACGATGTTGTATTGGTTTAAGAAAAAATTCTTCGCCAAAACCTCTTTTTTGCAAACCGATCCGGGAGATTTCATCCAATTTCTCTGCCAAATCAACGACCTTCAATCCTTGCACGACTGCATCCAAGCCCTTATATGCTACTTCACTATAAAGTGCTTGCCAAAATGAATATGGTTGTTTATCAGTAAATAAAGCAACATCGTTGATATTTTCTTGAATACCTAAAAGAAATGCCGGCGCGCTTGATATGTCGCTTTGGACCTGGGCTGAAATCGCGCGGCATTCTAAAAATACTTTTTCGAAACAATCAAAAAAGAGATGCTCATCGCGATTCTGCAATGCTGAAATTATTTCTTGTAGAGAAGCATCTTGTCGCAGATGATATTTGATTCGCACATGGGGAAAAGTTTTTTGCTGTAATTCCAAAAAATCATTTTTTGTGGGGCAGGCGATAAATCTGGTGCCATCAAAAAGTTCAGCTTCTGATTCTTGTGAAAAGAAAAAATCGCGGTATGTAATTTCTGGATTAATAAGTCGATATGCCATCCCCTCTCTCGTGCCAAATAAAAAAGGCATGCCGAGGATATATTCAAAATACTCAACTAAGGTAGTGAATGGACGAGGAGTCATGCCAAAATACTTCTCGTCATTATCAACACTACTGGATTCAAGCATAATTCTCCATAAGACATCACGCCCTTCTAGCACACCAAACGATGCATTATTAAAAACGGGTCCATTTGAAAAAAGAGCATACAGTACGGGGGTCAATCTTTGAAACATATTCCATTGTCGTATGAGATCTGTATGCTTCACGTCAAGCCACACTTGATGAGCAGCTAATACATAGAGTGCATGATGGCCTGCTGCAAAACGCTCAGGGCTAAAATATTTGATATACGATTTATTGCAACATTGAGTATCAACGCAATATTTCATACACCCTTTATTCTTGATGTCATAGTATCCAGGAAATACACTTGTTCCAATAATGGAGCATCCCAACGAACGATAAATGCTTTGCAGTTCAGAGATAAGAGGAGAGATTTGCTCGTGACATTGGTTGATCGTATCGCGTGGAGGTGTATTGATCTCCATCGTGCATACTCCATCATCAGTAGTAACAAAAAATCCATCTTTTTGGGAACCCACGAGTCCTTTTGTTCCCGGATCAAATACAGGCGTCCATCCTCTTTGGGCGAGTACGCCATGAAAAACTTCAAATGTCTTTTTTGAAAGAGGACGATCGCCTTCTCGAACTAAGAATTCAAATTCATACCCGATCATGATCTTTTTTTCAACCACCAACGCTTGACTATAGGAAGAGTCGAACTAGAAAGTACAAAAGCAAGAGTAGGTACCAGTGCGTTCATAAAAGGCTGAGAAAGATTGGCGACCAAAAAAAATATTAAGACAACAATATAGGTAAGGAATAAAATGAGGAGCTTTCTCATCCAACTTGTTTCCCACGCTTTATCTACTTCGACACGCTGATTTCTTATTTTTATTTCTTCAATTTCTTTTGTGATTTCTTCGAGAGAGGGCATAGATCCTTGCTCATTTATTATAAATTATTTTTTTATGGATCTACGTCTCCACCGACTAAAATCATAATCGATCCAAGTCCTATTTGTTGGATAAGTCTCCCTTCTCTGCTTTCAACCTCACGCATATTCCTGCCTGTCGCCACAAACAAATCTGTTTATAGGATTTTTGTGTCAATGAATTCAGGCTGGGTGGGTTAAGTACCCATACTACCTAGATATCATAAGCTTTTTGACGGGTCTGACAAGAGGTACTATCGAGGCACGTGGGTCTGGGGTCAAAAAAGAAAAATGAGACAAATGAGACAGTCTAAGTGTCATGGTTTTGTATCTCGTTTTAATTACGCATCTTGGTAATAATTTTTCGAAAGATATGCGCGACCCGAATCAGCAAAGATCATAACCGCGCAATCCTCCTTTGAGAGCTTATCAAAAAATCTTTGCGCTGCACAAGCAACGGCTCCGCTGCTTGTGCCGACAAGAAAACCATATTTTGAAGATAATACTTTCAACATTTCAAATCCTTGCTCATCTGAAACTGAAATAAATTCATCAACTAGCGATTCATCAAGGCAAGGGGTCTTAAAATCAATACCAATGCCTTCCATTCGGTATGGCCTTGGATTTCCACCTGTTGCATGAAATGAAGTGTCAACATCAACAGCGATGACTTTAATTCGTGAATTTTGCTCTTTTAAAAACTTACCCGCTCCACTTATCGTCCCTCCTGTTCCTGCTGCCGCAAAAAAGTGAGTAATCTTGCCATCGGTCTGCCGCCAAATTTCAGGTCCCAATGTTGTGTAATGAGCTTTTGGATTTGAAAGATTAAAATATTGATTCGGCATGAAAGAATTCGGGGTCTCCTTATTGATAGCAACCGCCCGACTGTAATAACTTTTTTGATCCTAAATAAATTCAGTGGCTGGACATATAACAACTTCGGCGCCATACGCTTTGAGTGTTTTTATTTTTTCTTCACTGATTTTTTCCGAAACGGTGATAACTACCTTATACCCCTTTACCGCACCGATCATCGCGAGAGCGATTCCCTGGTTACCAGAAGAAGCCTCAACAATTACTCCGCCTGGTTTTAGTAAATCCTTTCGTTCAGCCTCTTTAATCATAAAAAGCGCGGAACGATCTTTTATACTTCCTCCCGGATTCAAGTACTCCAGCTTAGCAAATACTCTCGCGGGAGTATCAAGCAAAATTTTTACCAATGGCGTATCTCCAATAGCATCGAGCAGGCTATGCATTGGCTCCTTCATAAGACTCCTTTAAGAATACTGCATATATGGCCTGCCTGCTTACCTTCTTTTTTAAAAGCGCTAAATGCTTGTGTTGCGGAAATTCTAAAGGGCTTCAGTGCTTCCTTAAGCTGAGGCGTGGTTAACTTTTTACCTTCAAACTTTTCTTGCCAAAATGGCCACGCCTTCTCGTGGTCATAAAAATCAAATTCGATTCCGACACTATATTCGTGTTGGGAGTACTCTTGCAGTGTGTCTTCCGGCTCGCTTTGAATTTTGTACATACTAATAAGTTCTTCCACTTTATAGCCGTTAGAAGTGAAAAGCTGTTCCAAAAACTCATATGGAACGCGAACGCCGATAGCGTCAACCACTACACCGCCTGGATTTACAACTTGTTTAGCTTGTTTTAGAAAAAGGTACTGCAAAGTCAAAAACCATTTTTGAAAAATTTCCGGACAATCTTCGGGATCGCGTTCGATAAATTGTGAAGCTGCAACCTTTTTATCGAATACCGACCCTTGCGAGGGAATGTTTGGAATATTTGCATACACAAGATCTACTTTTATTCCTTTTTCAATCAGAGGCTGACATAAATCGCCGAGAAATGTTTCAATGTTAGCGCCGGCGCCAATGAGCGTTTGAGCATTTTTATGAGCAATCTCTGGAACGTTAGGGTGTGTATCGATTTGATAGATTTCTTTTGGGTGAAAAAGTTCATAGACGCCAATAGAATCTATACCCGAGCCAGTGCCGATTGTTGCAAAACTCTGCGGTTTGAAACCCTGTCTTCGTAATTCTTGCAACCCTAAAAAAACCGGATATAGCCAACTATCTTTCGGATTCTTTGGATCAAAATCATAGGTGTTTTCATTCATTTCCACCAACCCGGTTTTTACTATCCCGATATGTCTAAATAAATCACCAACCTCAAGCGTCCATGTTTTCATGGTCATATTTGGGTTATCTCCAATAAATATATCTAGTGACTCAGAAATAAGACTCGAATTATTTCCTCTACACTCAACCTCATTGCATTGGGGGCTGCTAAAATATTATTTAAGGGTATCAGTACGTATTTACCAAAAACACTGTTACCGGCTAAATCTAATCGAGGACCGTACGTACAGAACGCACCTCGTCCCGGATCGATATTAATAATGAGACCACCTACTCCGCTTTTACAAGATAACGCCCGAACCCCAGCAGCGAGTAAAGAAATTTCGCCTGTACGCTCGTAAAGTCCGTATGAATTCATAGCGTTGATTGCCCGTACCACATGATCTTGTTTTATAATATTTGTACCGTTCTTTTCACCACCACGAGCAAGGACAATACATGCTCGAATCGCTTCTTCGACAGTAATTCCTATCGAACAAGCTTTCGTATAATTTTCTAATGCCTTCTCCCCCTCTTTTTGAGCCTTGAATCGACCGGCGGCAATGAGTCGGTACGCAATTGCACGATTATTGCTATTTGTTTGCATTTCTGACGTAAAAACATCTTCTAGAAGTGTAAGGTTTTTACTGTCGGTGAGCACTTTCATGAACTCCAAAAAGTCAGCGAAGTCAACAATCGAACCGGCCGACGAAATAGCACCGGCATTATTGAGTGGGTGGCCTGGTCTTTTTTTATCCAATTCTGGTTGTAAAACTTGATCTGCGTTGAATGCAACTGCAGTGGCTTCAATCGAAGAAATAGACTCAGGCAACAAACCTTGCTCAAGGGCATAAAGATACAAAAACGGTTTGATTACGGATTGAATACTTGGTCGAACATTTTTTCCATTTCCCGCGGCAAGAATATTTCCCCTCAAGTCTCCGATAGCAATTGCTGTTTTATTGGGATCCACCTCTGTAAGCTCTGGAATATACGACGCAAGCTCACCATATGTCGCAATTTCATTCGCCCATGAGTATATTTGTTCAAGAAGTACTTGGGTGATACCCATTTCATCAAGAGTTGGGATAGATCCAAAATGCTGTTGGTCCTTTAGAATTTTTTTTAATACTTCGTCTTTCATATGCAACGATACAACTTCTGACAAAAATGCAATCTGTACTCTAATTCGGTGTTTTTTGAACAAAGTTCGAATCTTTTTCGAGGAGAATTCAGATGCTGACTTCTGAAAACCATCCCAACTCCCCAGCGGCGACTCCGCTGAAGCGGAGTACAAAATCCCTAAAAATTTCCCCTTCATTTTTTTCTTAAATCTTTTGCGCGCGCCCCATT
>OBEQ011996726.1_pt1 | contig 10947 bp, 11 predicted proteins | sample 1670901 | NCBI WGS metagenome assembly OBEQ01 (sample SAMEA104232315, study PRJEB22302) | groundwater metagenome | biome: forest; feature: aquifer; material: groundwater | place: USA | collected 2011-08-07 | depth 5.4 m | reverse complement strand
CTAGCAGTTTGTTGACAAAGTGCTCATTCATGGTTCGACAAGCTCACCATGTCCAATTAAACCATTATAAAACAAGGGACACCCTGAGCGAAGTCGAAGGGTCAAACAGGTTTGTCAACAGACTGCTAGCGGTTGCCGGCAACCGGTTTTTCCAAAAAACTTATCCCTGTCATTAAAAGCCCCACACCGATGATTGTTGCCCCTCTTGGAAAAGAGAAAAGATAGGAATAATAATATCCCAGTGGAGGGATGATGCCTCCCAGAAGGATGGAGATGACAACAGCCTCTCTGGGATTCTTTGCTTTCTTCAACGAAATAAACGGAGGAATGACCATCAAAGCAAAGATGGGTAGGCTGCCCAAAGTTTTCATGGAGAGGGTGATGCCAAGGGTGAGGGTCAGATAGAGAAGTCCCAACCAGCGTTTTGTTTTAACCCCGATCACTTGCATGCATTCAGTATCCGCCGACGTATAAAGAAACTCCCTGCGGAATAAAAAATGAATGGCAAAAATAGCCGCGGTCATTACGGACAGAAGCTTCAAGGATTCTGGAGTGACCGCCACCGCATTTCCAAAGAGAAGATTATCGATGGCGTGCTTTCCCTCGGCAATGCGATCACCCATGAGAACAATCAAACCAGACGAGATAACGTAGACAAGACCGATGACTACTTCATCGGAATATTTTTTTGTTTGCCGAAAAGAAACAAAGAGAAAAGTGGTCACGAGAGCCATCACTAAACCGGACAGGAATGAAATGGGGGAATGCTCCAATGAAATCCCCCAAAAGCCAGCGATGAAGAAGGAAAGAAAAATCCCGAAGCCCGCTCCCTGAGCAATGGCAAGGCTCACAAAAACAATCCGGTTCCAGATCATGTAGAGCCCTAAAAGACCAGAGAGAAGGCCGCAGACGATTCCAGCCATGACAGGTTCATACCAAAGAGAAAGGTGAGCCAAGAAATGAGCGGCTTCTTGTCGATTGACCGCCCAACCCAAGCCGATGAAGAGGCAAGTCCAGAGGCTATAAAAAATGAATCTGTATTTCATCGTTCTCCTCGTGAAGGTGGAGTTTGGCTCCATAGGCCCGGCTGAGAGCCTCTTGGGTAATGACTGTTGATCGCGGTCCGCAAAGAGTTTCTTTCGGGCCCAGCAAGATCACCCAATCCACTTGATTGATGACACGGTTTAAGTCGTGCTCGATAATGACAAAAGAAAAACCACGCTTTTTTTTCCATGTGGAAAATAATTCCCACAGTTCTTTTCGGAACGAATCATCCAAAGTACTGTAGGGCTCATCCAATAAAAGCGCCGATGGATTTCCAATGAGCGCTCTGGCAATCATCACTCGTTGTCTCTGCCCTCGGGACAACTCACGAAAAAGAGAATTTTTTAAAGAGCCTATTTTCATTTCATCCAAGACTTCTGTGGCGGCGTCTTCAAAATTTCTTGAAGAAAATTTAAATCTTGAAAGCGACCCCTGTCTGCCCATTTTTAAAAGATCGCGAACCGTTAAGGGAAAAAGCGGACTGATCTGGTCTTCCTGAGGAACATATCCAAACAACGTTTGAGGATTCCATTGATAATGGCCGCTCACCGGTGGAATCAATCCAGCCAGCGTTTTGACCAGGGTGCTCTTTCCGGAGCCGTTGGCACCAATAATTCCCACCCCCACTCCCGTGGGAATTTCCAATGACAACGGCGAGGAAAGATTTCGCTCAGGGTAGCCAATGACGAGCTGGTCTAATGTTAAAAGGGACTCATTCATGAAAGGACTTTCTTTATCTTTGCGATCAAAAGGTCCATGAGTTCAAAGTAGTCTTTGGTTCCTTCATCCCCCACATCCGATGGAATTTCCACAAGGGGAATATGAGCTTTTTCCGAAATATATTCAGGCACTTTTTTGGGATAAAAACTTTCCATCAGAATGGCTTTCACCTGAAACTGGGAAATCTTGTCCAACAAATCATCAACATGCTTGGAACTGGGAGGAATGCCAGGCTTGGGTTCCACCGTTGCAGCCACCTCAAATCCAGTCCAGGAAGTCAGGTAACCCAGACTTTTATGGTAAGTAATCACCTTTTTGCCTTTAAACGAAACGGATTCCTTCTCCCAAGTTTTTATCTTTTGATTGAGTGTGTCCAAAAAAATTCGAAGATGATCCGCATAAGCATCGCGCCCCGCCGGATCGATTTCGGAAAGATGTTTGGAAATATTTGCCGCCATAATTTTGATGTTGTTCGGATCAAACCAGACGTGTGGATTGCCCAGTGGATGGACATCTCCCATCGAGCGGTCCACTTTTCCCTGAGGAATATCCAGAATGGTCAACCCTTGAGAGAGATCGACGTTTCCGGGAGTGTTCGCATTAATTTTTGGGTTTCTGGCTTGTACGAGGATTGGTGGAAGCCAGCCAATCTCCAACTCCAATCCTCCATGAAGAAGAAGATCCGCCTGATTGAGTTGAACAACAAAGGTTGGTTTGGCATCCAGAAAGTGTGGGTCTTGATTGGGACGAGCCAGGCTGGTCGTGTCAACTCTCTCTCCACCGACTTCTCGGGCAATAGAGGCAAAGACAGGAAGAGTCCCAACCACCTTCACTTTGGCGGAAATGGTGAGAGGAAGTATCAAAAAAGAAAATAGCAAAATTAGTTTTTTCATAGGGTTTCTCCTTAAATTAAAATGGATGAGCGCCGTGAGGTCCCATACTGAACTCCAATTGTAAGAACGCCGCATGGACGGGATTCATTCTCGTTACCTTATCGTACTCATACTGGGTGCGAATACGCGTGAATTCTGTTGGGTTGAACGTCAATGCCGGAGTGATTCGAAATTCCCGAGCGATGGTGTTTTGAGGAAGTCCCGCCTGATCGTATCGAATTCCCGCGTGCCACCGTTTGAGGAATTGATAATCGACATAACTATAAAACCCACCGTCTTTTTGGTGATTCCTTGCAGCATCCTCAAAGGAACGAAAGAGATATTCCGATTGCCAGACAAGGCTGCGATAAGAGGCGGGCTTCCACTTAAATAGAAAATCGCCTCCTCCTATTTTTGTTTGATTCCCACCCGCCGTATTGTTGAAACCAAGGGCTGTGGAGGTTCCTAAAAGAATCGATGTATTTTCTGAAGTGTCGAAGCTGGTTGTTAAACGGCCTTGATATAAAAAGTCCTGCTTTCGTAGGCCACCGAAGCTTGTTGGTTCGTCACCATTGCTGAACGTTCCTTGCGCTTGGAGAAAAAACGGGACGGGAATCAGGTAAGACACTTCAACGCCCAACTCCTTCAGACCATCGGGTCCCAGTATATATTTATTGATCAAAGAATTGTCGGCAAAATCCCAATTCTCTGTATGTTTTTGATTTTGTCTGCCGAAGGGGAGTCTGAATTTTCCGCCTCTCATTTGCAACCCCTTGGGAAGGGCCAGTGTCGTAAAGTAGCCTTCTTCCAGCTCCACTCCATTTTCGGAAAATGCGAGCATCACATCGGCCCGGAGATAAGGATCAATCACAGATTGGAGGGCGAGCTCAATTTCTTGAAGGTTGAACCCTGTTTTTTCAGGATCGACGCCCGTTGTGCCTGCTATGGGATCTGTCGAAAAAATTGCCGCGGCAAAATTTCCAATCAGGCTGATGTCGGGCAAGAGTTTCTGCTCCGCAGCGGCCTCTTGTGTTTGAAAATGTAAAATGGCCAGTGTCATGAGAATAAAATAAACTCTTCGCTTGATAGAAGTCTTCATAGGGTGTTCCTCCAAAACACATGTGTTTTTATGGTTCGACAAGCTCACCATGTCCAGACAAGTCGTTGAAATGATACGTGAGTGCTGCGAAATGTTTAGGAAAGAATCGAAGGGGGCGCTCGAGGAGAGGCGCTTGAAATTAGTGCGACTGAAGAAGAATCAGAAGAATAGAGTTGAACAAAATGCGATAGATGAAAGGGAGAAATAAATGTGTGAGAAGTCTGGGGTGTTGTCGAACGATACGTTTGTGAAAAATGACAGAGTGCACAATGAGACTGAGAAGTCGCCTGGGATTCTTTGCCCGAATGACTGTGAAAGGGAAGGACGGCTATTGCAAATAAAATGGCCCCTGCAGAGAGAGTGAGTCCAATTTTTTTGAAGTGGTTGCGCATAAATTAGATGGCCTTTTCTTTTATTGAACGCTAATGACCCCTGAGAGGTCAAGCTTTTTATGAAAATTCTCATCCTGCTTTTACTCTTTCTTCCGGGAATTGTTTTTGCCGGAGAGCAGAAAGTTTTGAAGCTTCAAGTGGATCATCTCCTGTATGAGTCTTGTTCCGAAAAGTTTCGGGCTGAACTCTCTTCTGTTTGCAAAAACCTCACCCTCGATTTCAAAAAGGGTGAGGCTGTTTGCACTTACGAAGATCCTGTCACTCCGAAAAAAATTCTCTCCAAAGCGAAGAAGACGGGCCTGCCAACTAAAATCGCCAATTGATGGCCGTACGTATACGGTAATCCGGAACCGATTGAAAAGCTGTGTTGTGAATGAGGAGAGGAATATCCGCTCCCAGGTTGGCGCTTAAGTGTTGCTTCCAGGTAAAAATAAAATCGGGACCCATGAATACAGAAGTGATGCCTGTGTCGTCGGCTTGAACCCCGGCCAAGGTATCCAATCCTTTGTGTTCTCCAGAAACACGTGCTTGTAGGGCGAGGGTGGCGGTGTGGTGAAGAAGCAGGTAAGCTCCTGTCCCCACGTGCCAATGAAGATCATTGGCGAAGCGATAGCGGATCGATCCGGTGCTGCGAATGGAATATTGCAAATCAGCGGTTGTTAAAAAACGGTGCCAACGCATATAAAGATCTGTGCCCATGATGCCATCTACAGAGCCAGAGCCTAAGGTGAGATCATGGCCATGAATTCCGCTCTGAGGAAGATTTGGATCTTCAACCCCTTCCACTAATTCTTCTTGGAGGCGGTTGGTTGAGCCCGCGGGAAATTTAATGCCACCCAAAAGATGTCCATTCAAACTAAAATGTTCCGTGTACTTCTGGTAGGGAAGGAATCGTCCTATCAGAGAAATGTCTCCGATTCCCGATTCAGTTCCTGTCTCAGCGGCACCCTCACGAGCTCGTTTAAAGGATCGGACAATGAGTGGAAGTGTTAGTTGAATTCCAAAACGGTTGTTGAAATCATAATTCGAAAAAATCTGAGTGATAGAACTATTCAGATATTGCCCCACAGGGTTTGCGACGGTTTGGCCGGCTATTTTTAAAGTTCCATAGTGGGTAAATTGCTCGGCCACACCTGACCGAAAGCCTTGTCCATCAAGGCCGGAAGCGTTTGTGGCACTGTAAATCGCGCAGAGGTCGCAGGCTTCTGCAAAGGATGAAAAAATAACAAAGGCGAATAAGCTCGCAAAAAAAAAGCAAGAGGTTTGCTCATAGGATCTCCTGAGTGAACAAAGTTTGTTAGTCATGGACATGGTGAGCAAAGTTGAACCATCAGCTGAGGACTAATTTGCGGGAATGAAAAAATTTCACGGGGTCCTTTTAAGTGGTTTCATTTTTTATTGTCAACCAGGATCGTTTTGAGTCAATGTGTTTTTGATGAATCCCAAAGAACGATTTCTCAAAGCCTGTCGGCGGGAGCCGGTGGATCGACCTCCGGTGTGGATGATGCGTCAGGCAGGGCGTTATTTGCCGGAATATCAGGAAGTCAAAAAACAAAAGACGACTTTGCAGATGATGAAGAATCCGGAGACGGCTTGCGAGATCACGCTCCAACCGGTACGGCGATTGGGTGTCGATGCCGCCATTCTTTATAGTGATATTTTGATGGTGCCGGAGGCGATGGGTTTGTCGCTCGATTTTGTCAAAGATGTGGGTCCTGTTTTTGGCAAAGAGGTACGCACAAAAAAAGATGTTGAATCCTTACTAATTGATAAGATTGCTTCACGATGTGATTTTGTTCGTCAGACGATTGCATTGATTCGAAATCAAATTCCGAAAGACTATCCTCTTCTGGGTTTTGCCGGTGCTCCCTTTACGGTGGGGACTTACATGGCTGGTGGTGATGGATCGCATGAAGGAGTCTTTCTCAAAAAAATGGCGTGTGAAGACGAAAAAACATTTCAATTGTTGATGCAAAAATTGGTGGAGGCCACGATCGATTACCTGACGATGCAGGTCAAAGCCGGTGTGGATGCGATTCAACTTTTCGACACATGGGCAGGAACCTTGTCTTCGCAAGAATATTTGCAATGGGCCCTTCCTTATACGCGTGAAATTTTGGAAGCGATTCATCGATTGGGAGTCCCAACGATTCTCTATATAAAAGGCGGAGGTCCTCTCTTTGAAAAGATGATTGAATCCAAGGCCGATGTGATCAGCATCGATTGGAATCTGGATCTGGCCGAAGCCAAAAAGAAAGCCGCGGGGCGGGTGTCGATTCAGGGAAATTTTGATCCGGAAGGTTTGAAGGAATCCGAATCTCAGATCGAAAAAAATGTGAAAATTATGATTGAGAAGTGGGGAAGAGACCCCGGGTATATTATTAATTTGGGACATGGAATTACTCCCGAGATTCCGGTTTCGCATGCGCAGGCTTTTGTGGATGCGGCGAAAAAATGGGGAAGAATATCATGACCGATCAAGAATTTCTCCGTCAGATCCTTTCTTTTCGCGAATGGCAGACTTTCGAATGCAAGCGGGCCCAAGCAAAACCAAGCAAAGTTTTGGAGGCCATTGTTGTTTTTACCAACAAAGATGGTGGTTTGATTGTCCTCGGTCTTGAAGATCCCGATAAGGCTGAAGGTGAGAACAGATTAAAGGAAGACCATCTTCTTTTGATCTTCGTTGAAAAGAGTAATGACGTTCATTCTCTAAAAAATGGCGATACTTTCGTTCGCAATGGTGCCCGTAACGATAAAATCGGCTCAGCTCAAATTATTCGACTGAAATACGAAAAAGGAGTCATCAAGTATGAAGGTGAGCCTTCTGGGGTTGGTCATTTGGAAGATCTGGATAGAAGTCTTTTGGAACGCTTCAAAAAAGAAGCTGGCAGTCAGGCAACCGATGAATGGCAGTTTTTGAAAGACAATGGATTAGCACTTCAGCGTCAAGACAAATGGGAGCTGACCAAGGGAGGCGTTCTTTTATTTTCTAAAAATCCATCGGTAACGCTCGGGTCCAAGTGCGGCATCAAGGTCACACACTATTTGGGGACCAAACCAGCTTTTACGGAAAACCCGAATTTTTTGCGTCGCCCTTTTTCCATTGAAGGTCCGCTTCTCGAACAAATAACCCGTACTATAGATTATTTCCGAGAGGCAGTCAGGTTTTCCCCACCAAAATTAACCGGGGCTACATTTAAACCGACACTTCTTATTCCGGAATGGGTTTTTCAGGAAGCTGTGACCAACGCAGTCATTCACCGCGATTATTCTCTGCAGGATGATGTGCATGTCCGTTTTTTTGATGACCGTATCGAGATTGAAAGTCCAGGCACCTATCCTGGGCATATGACCGTTGCCAATATCAGAACAGAGAGATTTGCACGCAATCCGCTTATTCTCAGGACATTAAACAGGTTTGTTGAGGCACCAAACTTAGACCATGGAGAAGGCGTGGATCGTATGTTTTCTATTATGAGGTCCAGTAATCTTTACGAACCAATTTATTTTCCTCCAAATATGAGACCTCATTCAGTTCTACTGCTCTTATTTAATCTTCAACGTATTGAGTATTGGGACACTGTCAGTCAATATCTTGATAAATTTGTGTCTATTTCAAATCAGGAAGCCAGAAAAATTACAGGCATTCATGACACCATAAAAATGTCTCGATTATTAAAGCTTTGGGTCAAGCAAGGGGTGTTGGAAAAGCAAGAAACAGGAAGTAAAAAAATGACATTATATAGTAAAACAGGCAACAAGCCGACTATCCCCTTTATTTTCATGGGGGTGGATAATAAAAAATGAACGGTAATATTTATTAGTGTTTTCAACTACTTAATGGAAAGTTTATTTTCAGAGGCACACATTAAGATCGATTACAAAATTAATCCTCTCTTTGTAATTTTCCAGACTCTGTTTAGGAAATTTGTGGGAGTTGAGAAAAGTCAGACACTGTCTGGCCAATTCATAAAACTTGATAAAAGGATGAATGGCTTATGAACCCCCAATTATCCGGCTTACTCAAAAAATACGACATCCCAGGCCCACGTTATACGAGCTATCCGACGGCTCCCGCTTGGATTTCAGGAGTAAATTCTGAGTCGTATCGGCAATCTCTCCAATCTCTAAAATGCAGTGATCCACTCTCTCTTTATTTTCACCTCCCGTTTTGTGAAAATCTTTGTCACTTTTGCGGATGCACCACGGTGATCACCACTAAACACGACCGTTCCCACGATTATGTGAACATTTTGTTAAAAGAAGTGGATCAGGTTGTTTCGTGTTTTCCGAAGGAAGCAAAAAAAATGACGGTGAGTCAGCTTCACTTTGGTGGAGGGAGTCCGAATTTTCTCAAGCCGGAGGAGTTAAAAGAAATTGTGGGGTGTGTCAGGAAAAATTTTGATCTTTTGTCCGATGCCGAAATGGCCATTGAGATGCACCCGCGTACCAGTACGAACGCGTTTTGCGAGATGGTGGCCCAGCTGGGATTTAACCGAATTTCTCTGGGTGTGCAGGATCTGGATCCGAAGGTTCAGAAATTGATCAATCGTCATCAAACGTTTGAAATGACCGAATCCATGATGCATCTTTTACGTGCCTTGGGTTTGCATTCCTTTAATCTAGATCTTGTCTATGGCTTGCCCGGGCAAAGTGTGGAGGGTTGGACGAAAACTTTGGAACAGGTGATTGCCCTACAACCCAATCGTCTCGCCGTCTACAGCTATGCCCATATTCCGTGGGTGAGACCTGTCCAGAGGTCTTTCAAGGACAGTGATTTGCCGTCTCCAGAAATGAAAATTCGTTTTTTTGAAATGGCCTATCAGACTTTTATTCACAATAAATATCGATTGATCGGCATGGATCATTTTGCAACGGAAGAGGATGATCTCTCAGCGGCGGTTCGTCAGGGGACCATTCATCGGAACTTTATGGGCTATTCCACCAAGGCTGATGCGCATCAGTTGGGATTTGGGATGAGTGCGATTTCGTTTGTCGGCGGAAATTATTTTCAAAATCAGAAAGAACTTGAAGCCTATAAAAAGTCGGTGGAATCCCATGGACTGGCAACCTTTCGCGGTTATCTTCTTCATCAGGATGATTCCCTCCGGCGTGATCTCATCCAGAAAATCATGTGTCGCGGCCTTGTGGAAATTTCTCAATTTGAAAAAGAGTGGAATATTTCTTTCCGAAATTATTTTGCCGACGAGTTAAATCACCTGGATTCTTTTGTTGAGGATGGTTTATTAAGACGAACGAATGAGGTGCTGGAAGTGGTGGGGGATGGATTTCTTTTCTTGAGGAATATGGCGATGGTTTTTGATCGGTATCTAGAAGGAATCAGGGAGAAGTCGGCGAATCCTGTTTTTTCAAGGACTGTATGAATACAATGAATGCTTATCTTTGGATCAAATCCCTCCATCTTATTTCAATGGTCTGTTGGTTTGCCGGCCTTTTTTATATTTTTCGTCTTTTTGTTTATCACGCAAAATACAAAAATAAATCCGATCTTGCGGAAGCCTACTCCGTGATGGAGGGGAAGTTGTTGGCGATGATCATGCATCCGGCCCTTTTTTTGACGGTATTTTCAGGCAGTCTTTTGATTTCTCTTAATCCATCGGTGATGCGGGCTGGGTGGTTTCACGCCAAACTCGGTGCTGTTTTTTTTCTGATCGCTTATCATACTTTATCGGTGATGACGCATCGACGTTTTTCAAGAGGTGATTACTGGCTTTCCGAGCGGGCGTGCCGAATCATTAATGAAGTGCCAACCATCGGCCTGATTCTCATCATTATCCTGGTTGTTATTAAACCCCTATGAAGAAGGGTGTTCTTCTCATTAATTTAGGAACTCCCGATCAACCCAGAACACCGGAAGTTCGACGCTATTTACGACAGTTTTTGTCCGATCCTCGTGTGATTGATATTCATCCAATTCTGCGCTGGCTCTTGGTGCAAGGGGTCATCCTTCCATTGCGTTCACCCAAATCGGCAAAACAGTATCGGAGTATTTGGTTCGATCAAGGATCTCCGCTTCTTGTGAATACAAAAGCCCTGGCGGAGAAGGTCGAAAAACAATTAGGCGAGGGGTTTGTTGTCGAAGTGGGGATGCGTTATGGGAACCCATCGATCGAGTCGGCGATTCAGAAATTAATTCAGGAGGGTGTGTCTGAAATTCGTGTTCTTCCGTTGTTTCCGCAACAAGCCTCTTCGTCGATCGGATCGGCCGTTGAAGAAGTGTTTCGAGTTTTGAGCGGGTTGTGGAATATTCCACCTGTTCATATTTTACCGCCTTTTTTTAATCATCCGGGATTTATTCAAAGTTTCGCTGAAATTGGTAAGCCTGTATTGGATGAACTCAAACCCGATCATGTTCTTTTCAGTTACCACGGTCTTCCTGAACGACACATCCGAAAGGGTGATTCGTATCAAAATCATTGTTTTGAAACGACACGATTACTCGTCAAAGAATTGGGTTTAAAAGAAGGGGAATATAGCACGTCGTTTCAATCACGACTTGGCCGGACGCCATGGATCAAACCCTACACGGATCTTCATCTCATCGAGCTTGTAAAAAGCGGAAAAAAGAAAATCGCCGTCTTTTGCCCTTCGTTTGTGGCGGATTGTCTTGAAACGTTGGAAGAGATTGGTATTCGGGCTCATGAGTTAGCGTTGGCTCACGGAGCGGAAGTTTTAAAACTGGTGCCTTCGTTGAATGATCACCCTGTGTGGGTGAGGACGGTGTGTGATTTACTGCGAGTAGTGTAGTGTTCATTTCGATTTCCTTTCATTCGTCCCCGCCAATTTCGTTGACTTGAGT
>OBEQ010983486.1_pt1 | contig 10947 bp, 10 predicted proteins | sample 1670901 | NCBI WGS metagenome assembly OBEQ01 (sample SAMEA104232315, study PRJEB22302) | groundwater metagenome | biome: forest; feature: aquifer; material: groundwater | place: USA | collected 2011-08-07 | depth 5.4 m | reverse complement strand
CGGCCAAAAGCACGTAGAGCTGGGGCAGATGGTAATTGTACAGCCCGTCGATGTTCTGTCGGAAAAACCCGAGCGCCCGTTCGTACGCGTCACTTTTTTCCATGCGGAGGACTCGCATGACCAAGAGGTCAAAGCCCACTCGTCCGGCGCCTGGACTACTATCATCTCCGGTATTCATTCCCGTCATACCCATGAAGGTCGCCCCTTTCCCCGGCATCGTGGAATAATGTTTGGACCAGCCCGCTTTGTTGATGATTGAGCTGTAAAAGGTCGTCATGTCTTTCTGGAACGTCTCGAATGAGGTGGCGATGTGGACGGCTTCCAGGCGGGCCTGGGCCAGCACGCAGACATTCATGGACCAGATGTGGCCCACCCCCATGGCCGGCCCAATTTCGTAACCCCAGAGCCCACTTTTCGTACGGGTCCATTCGAGGGTCTTCGCGATCTGTTCCAATTCTTTTTTAAGATCTTCATCCGGATGGCGCCGATAGACTTCGGTCAAAAAGAGCGCCGGCCACGCGAGGTTGGGATTGGGGAAATTCTTCAAGGAAGGCGACGTTTTTTGACGCACTTTGTCCGCGACACCCATCAGATATTTCACCACCTGGTCCACTTGATCGTGATATTTCCCCTCCGCTCGCGTACTCCCTTCCGCGAGAAAGGCGAGCCCGCGGAGGGCGGTTTCCATGTAGCGTTGCATGGGTTTGGGTCCGGGGCCGTCGTTCGGGAGGGGTTGTTTCGCGAGATATTCCAAGGCGCGTTGAATGGCGGCCTGGCACGTCGGGCATCGTTGGGGACAGGGGGCGGTATGCGTGAGGACGACGGCGGGCGCCAGAGTCATCCTCACGGCCGGTGAGGGTTCCTCCGCGGCCCCGAAAGACTCCGCTAACAAGATGATCATCAAGAACCCTAACCGGTTTGTCGACATCACGGGCCGCCGTTCTTTTTGACGGGGAGGGGCAGGCGGTCCCACGTGTGGAGGATGGCCCGGGCGGCGGCTTGAACGGAGAGGTTGGGATCTTGAAGCAGGGGGGTGATGGTTTGAACCGTCAAGTCGTAAGGAAATTTTTCCAGCGATTGAATAGCCAAGACGCGGTTCTGGTCATTCGAGTCCTCAACGGCCTTGAGAAGGGTAGGAAAGATTTGGGGATCAGGATCGATTAAACGGCTGACTTCAAAAATCACGGACCAGCGCACACCGGGAGCCGGATCGTTCACGGCGCTGAAGAGGGCCGGAAAGGCCTGGGGGTTATTGACGCGGCGAATCATGTAAATCGCCGCCCGGCGCACGGCGGGATTGGGATCGCGGACGCTTTGGATCAGTCCGGGAAGGACCCGGGGGTAATTCAAATGAGCGAGGCCGTTCACCCCTCTTTGGTAAACCCCGATATCCGAATCATTGTAACCTTCAAAAAGAGCCGTCAGCGTTTCGGGATCGTTAAGGTCGCTCAGCATACTGACGGCCGCCTGACGAACGCTTCGACTCTTGTCTTTGAGGGCTTTAAGGAGGACCGGCAACTCCAAGGGCGTCTCGCCGTGATCAAGAATGTAGGCCGCGGCTTGACGCACTCGGTCATCCGGATCGTTTCCGGCGCGGCGGAGCGCCGGAATCGCCTGGGGGTCGTTCGCTCGTCCGAGCGCATGCACGGCGGCCCGCCGGACATCTCCCTCGACATCGTCCAGCGATTGGAGCAAGACCGGGAGGACGCGGGGATCGTGAAGTCCCCCCAACCCATTAACCGCTTTGCGGCGGATGATGGGGCTGGGATCTTTCAGCGCTTGGATGAGCGTGGGAATCGCTTCAGGGTCTTGCAGCCGGGCCAGCCCATTGACGGCGGCTTGGCGGACCTTCAGATGGGGATCGTGGAAGGCGTCGAGGAGCATGGGACGGGTTTGAGCGTCTCGAATGGTTCCCAGCTCGTTGACGGCGATCCGCCGCATCATCGGGTCCTCATCCTTCAGCGCTCCGCGAAGGACAGGAATCATCCCGGGGTCCTGGCGGGCCACTATCGCACGCAGGGCTTCCAGACGAAGCGTCACGTTGGTGTCCTTCACGGATTCTAAAAGCGCTTGGGTGGCCGCGGGATCGCGAAGGGTTCCCAACGCGCGGACCGCCATTTGACGGACGTTAAGATCTTGATCCTTCATGGCTTTGAGCAGGGCGGGGAGGGCCGTGGGATCTAGAAGGTTTCCCAACCGGCACACGGCGACCAGCCGAACATGCGGGTCAGCCTCGGGAGAATTTTCTTGGTTCGCGCCGACGAAGGAGGTCGCGAGGGCGATGATGAGCGTGAACCAATTCGTTAAGGCCTTGAACCTCATGGGAATAGGATGCCCCATTTCAGACCGGCTGTTCATGAGGGTTTTAGATAGGGCAGGCAGGCTTCGATCGTCATCAGGGCGAAGGCCGTCCCGTACGCCCAATGGTAGCTGTAGAGCTTATAATCCCACCACGATCCATCCGCCTCTTGATGGGGAACCACCACGTCTGATAATTGGGCGGCCAGCCGTTCCCGATCCGCCTGGGGGAGAGACGAGAGGAGATGGCCGGCGTAGGCATGGCCGAAATAGTAGAAATATCCCGACGTCGCGTACCACGCCTCGTGGGGATATTGACGTTTTCGTCCGATCTCTAAAAATCGGTGCTCCTTGAAAAAAAGCTCCAATCCTTCAAGGAGGTGGCGGGGCGTCACGCCTCCACGATGATAAGTGAACAGGGCTAAATTGCAGACTTGGCTCCTGCCGAGGCTCCCTTTTTCCCGATTGACTCCCCCCAGAGGCCTTCTTCGGTGGTCGTAGCTATAGAGGTAACTGCCATCCGGTTTACGGCATTTTTCCAGCAGACGGAGGGCTCGCTTCACCAAGCCCGCAGGTACGGCCAGCCCTGCCTCCTGGGCCGCATGGAGATTCAAGAGAATGGACGCGGTGCTGAAGCTCATCGGCTCGCTGGAGGGTTGGCGGGCGCCCATCCGGAAGTCGAAATAACTCCATCCTCCCCAGGTGGTTTCGCATCGGATCAAGCCGTCAAGGTGGTAGGCGGCGGCCCGGCGGATGGCCGCTCGCAGAGCTTGCGGCCCCTGGGGCGCCGGAGGCGCTGAGCCGGCCGTAGCCCGCTCCCCCGCCGGCCCTTCGTCAATCAACGCCTGACTCAAAGCCTCGAGGGCGTAGCCGTGGGCCCAGATACTGTAAATAATGTCCGGCGTTTCCCGTTTGGCGGCGCCGGACTCGACCAGGTATAGCAGGCCTCGGTCGCGGGCAGCTTTCACCGCCCCATCCGTTCTGGCCGGTTCGCGGAGGGCCATCACGCACAACGCCGCGGTGGCCACCCGGAACGCGTGGAATGAACTCGGGGGGGAAGCCAGAATATCAAAGTCACTGCTGTCGTGAGATCCTCCCCACGACCCGTTTTTGTTTTGGTGATTAAGGAGAAACGAGACGCCCTTTTGATAACTGGCCTGAGGGGAGACGGCCACCGTGAAGAAGGTGAGCCAGGTCATGATGGATTTGTGACCCGTCATTGTATTATTTAATGTTGATGGGAATGGCATGACTTTTTGATTGGCCGCGCCACACCCGGAAGACGCCGGAGCGGGCGTCGGGAGGCACGGGAGTGACCAGCGACGAGGGATGGATGGTTTCCGGCGACACTTTAACCGATCCTTCAGCCCATAAAAATTCCACTTCGTCGCCTTTCACAAATCCTTGCCCGAGAATCTTGAGCGTTTGGCCGCGCGTGGCGGTATCCGCGGTGGAAAAATCGACCGAGGGCGCTTGGGGATCGGCGGCGGGGCCGCCAAAAAACGGCGAGAGCGTGAGCGCTAATTTTTCGTGGGGCAGAAGGCCCACGGTGGGATATTTGGTGTGTTCCCACATGATGGTATGGGTTGGGGAGACCGGGTGGTGAAGGCCGAAGGCGTGGCCCAATTCATGGGTGGCTGTCCCGACCGGAGTGCCGCCCTTGACTTCCCACGTGCCGAATCGAGCGGGAACTCCTCCTTCGTTGGCGACGCCGGAAATGGGTTCCAACACCCAATCCCCGAAGACTCCCCATCCGCGATGACGATCTTGAAGAATGGCGCACGCCACCCCCGCTCCGCCTTGGGCGAAGATCCAGGCCACGTGCTGATCCTGATAGCCCCCCACGGCTTTTTCCAATGAGTCCAGCCAGTTGGGAAAACGGGGATCTCCCATTCGGACAGGATCTTTCTTCCACTCATCGGTGCTGAACAGGTTTTTTAACCGCTTGGAAGGTCGAGGGCCCGCTCTCATGGTGAGATAGTCGTCGGGCGCTTGGATGACGACGAGGGGATTCAGCGTGAACGTGGAACCGCCTGTTTGCTGTTTGTACCACGCCTGGATTTCTTCAACCGTCTTTTTGATGGCGGTTTCGTATGCAGGGATGCGTGGCTGGTCTTTGGGATACACATAATACGGCGTGACGGTCCACGGCGAGGGGGCCGCGGCCAATGCCATCCCGCCGCCACACCACAGCCACCATAGCGCTACACACCGAAAGATGTTCGTCATGGGTATTTATTTCACCACCTTCACATTGAAATTTGGAGTTTGCAAGACCCCCCACAGCCTAAGCCACAACAGGAGATACATCTCCATGGCCCTGGCCGCCGTAATATCCCCCAGATCCACCACACTTTTCCATCCAAACCACTCCATCAAAAAAGTGTCCTTCACCCACCGCTTCGCCTCCGCATCATTGCCGGCCATGAACAAGTCATGATCTCCTGCGATGAGCGAAGGATTCACCATGACGTCCGCATTGACCGCATTGAGCGTTTTGACCACCTTCGTGGCCGGGAGCGCCTCTTGAATCCGCTCCCCGAGAGAATGGGTATTGCAAAACGCGTTCACTGAAGGAATCTTACCCCGAACCCCGCGGTCTTTCTCCATCGAAATATCCCTCGAACTTATCATGACCTCATGACCGAGCTCGAGCAATTTGGTCCCAAGCGCCAGCGCCACTTCTCCTGAACCGACAAGGCCGATGTTCATGTGTGTTCCTTTTTCAATCGAGTTATTCGGGAAGGACGTTGACTTGTAACTGCGAAGTGCCGGTGATTTGACAGTAATGGACGGTGAGGGTATGCGGGCCTTTGGCGAGGGTGGCGGTGGCACGGTTTTGGGTGGGGGCATGGTGCGTCCAATTTGAGAGGACCGGACGATCGTCCACGAGGATGCGGATGCCGTCGTCGGAAATCGTCTGGAAGGCATACCGGCCTTCCGTCGTCAGTTCAAAGCTCGTTTCAGCCATCACGGCGAAAAATTCCCCGGGGACGTTGGGATGCGGCGCCGCCCCGCCCCACATCCAATCTAATTTCGTCAGAGTCTGAGTGACCAAGGGCGTCACATAGCCAAACAACGCCTGCCACGCCGCCTCGTCTTGCAGGGCGGCCTGTCCTTTGGATTTCAACTCCGTCGGCCAGCCAAAAAATTTGACCGTCCAGGGACGAGGCCACATCAATCCGGCGTCCACCACCACCGGTTGGTCCCGTCCTTCCATCCGAAAGGTGAGGCGAATCGGACGCAAGGCGGCCGCTCGCAGGGCTCGCGGCATCCCTGAATTCGGGATTTGTGTGTCATGGGTCCCTGGCTTGGCTAGGGACACCTGGGGCACCGGAGCCTCCTCCGCCGAAGCCCCCTCCGCCGAAGTCGCTACGGCGGCTGGAGTCGCTACGAAGGCTGGAGGCGCTGAGCCGGCCGAAGCTTGATCATCGGCGAGCAGGGTGAGGAAGACGGGAAACCGGCCTGTCGAGGGTGTGACCGTCAACCCTTCCGGAGCCTGCTGAAGTTGAAAAGGCGTTGGAGGTCCTAAGAGCGCGAGGACCGTGGAGGCAGGGCGTTGCAACGTGATCCCCGACGGGACGGAAACAATTTCGTGGGTAAAGTCCCGGGGACCGTACGGGCCCATCGGCGTGCCGTACGCCCCCTTGGGAAACGTCAGGCCGACGGACTTCATCGCCGCGCGCGCGGGGCTGAAGAGCTCCGGAGCCGGCTCAGCGCCTCCAGCCTTCGTAGCCACTTCGGCGGAGGAGGCTCCGGCGCCCCAGGTGCCAGGAGCTCTGCGAGTGGCAGGAGCCGACGGCGTGTCCTCCGCCTGGGGTAGAACCATATTTCGACGTGAATTCGAAGGAGGCTTTGGCGTCGGGAGCGGCGGCGGGCAGAGCCAAGGCGGCGGAGGTGAGTAACCATCCTCCGACGAGGAGCATCATCAATCGCATGAAACAACTATACTGACCGCCTTCGCCTTCATCAAGGCTTATCGTCCGGTACTTTAGGCGAAAAGTCCCGCTCTTAGCTGGACCCACTTCTCCACCTCGCGCCGGAGGCTGGGGAGACCTCGGCTGAGCACCTCGCAACCGCCGCGCGTCACACGCACGGTATCTTCCAACCGCACCCCGATCCCCCGGTAGGGCCGCGGCACCCCGCGACGATGGGGCAAAAAGTACAGGCCCGGCTCCACCGTCAGCACCATGCCCGGCTGCAGGATCGGAGAGGTTCCCGACGCGGTCGGAAAAAGGCCCGCATCGTGGGGATCCAACCCCACGCCATGCCCGATACCATGAGGAAAGAACGGGAGATAGAGTTTTTTCTCCACGGCGTCCCTTACCCGTTGACGCTTGAGGACGCCGAGGGCCATCAGCCCCCGCGTGAGAACGGTGACCGCCGCCCGATACAGCTCGATAAACGGCACCCCGGGCCGACACCGACGAAGCGCGGCCGCCTGCGCTTGATGCACGAGCTCATAGACCCGGGTTTGCGCCTCCGTGAAACGGCCGGACACCGGGAACACCCGGGTCACATCGCACGCGTAGCCGCGATCAAAGGCCACCGTATCCACCAACACCAGGTCCCCGGCACGCAGGCGCGCCCGCCCGCCCCGGCGGTATTGAAGAAACGCGGCCCCCGGGCCCGATCCCACGACGGGGCCGTACGCGGCCTCCTCGCCTCCCGCGCGGCGGATTTCGTACGAAATGCGCGCGGCTAATTCCCCTTCTGTGACACCTGGTTTGATGATGGCGGCCGCCGCGCGATACGCCCCTTCCACCATTCTCACCGCGCCCCGGATTCGCTCCAGCTCCCCGGGCGATTTCCTCTGCCGCAGGCCATGGACGAGCGGCGTCAAGTCACATTCAGCAGGCCGTCGCACGCCGACCCGCGACAGGTCGCGCCTCACTTCCTGAACCATTTGATCCAATTCCGGAGCGCCCGGCTCCGCGACCCAGAACGTCCCACAAGATTTCAACCATTCCGCCAGCCGATTCCTGAGGTCGGCCATCGGGTGCACGCCGTCCACCCCGAACCGAGCCGACCCTTGCTCCGCGCACACTTGGCGCCCATTGAACTGCTCATCCCGCGCGTCGTACGGCCGAAGAAAAAGATGCGACTGAGGGCGCGGGCCGCCTCTGGCGGCCAGCAACACCAGCGCCACCGCCGGTTCGTTGAGCCCGGTAAGATAGAGGAGATCGGCGGAAGAGCGAAACACCATCCGGGTCTCATCTTGCACCGGCCCCGGCCCGAGGAATAACGCCACCCCCTTCCCCATCCGCCTCATGAGAGCTTCTCGCCTCTCGCGGTAGATTCGAAGGGGAAATGGGTCCGTCGTCGGCGCTCCCACTCCCTGCATGTGTTGATTCGTCATTCGTCAATCACCATTCGTCATTTTATGGGTTCATGGCCGCCGTGTGATCAAGATGAATCAACTTGGGGAAACATGGACATTCTGAGACGGGCGCGGCCCATGGGCATGAGGGTGAGGCGTTCAATCGGCTCGCGCGAAGCGGCGGGACTCTTGGGTAAAAGATCCGGGAGGCCGTCCACGAGATTCCAGCTTGGGAGACGCCTCCCGTTCACTTCCAAGGTCAAGAGCATGCGAACGGCCACCGAACTCGCGGGATGTTTTTTATCAAGCACCAGGCCGTAATTCCAAGGGCTCGTCGGGAAGACTTCGTAGGCGGGCCATAAGCCGTCCTTCTTATAGACGGCCCACCGTTCTCTGATACGCAGTGAATAGGTCAGGGGGCCTCGATGGATGGAGATGGCGCCCTTGTTGTTCTTCCACGACTTCACCTCCACGGCCATGGGCAGGGTGAGATCCACCCGATCTCCCGGCCGCCACAGGCGATTGATGTTCACAAAGGTTCCTGGGCTTGGACGGGGCGACACGGCTTTTCCATTGACCTCCACCTTTGCCTTCCGACACCATCCGGGGATTCTCAGCCAGAGGGGAAACTTCACCGGCTTGGCGGGTGTCACCGTGAAGCAGATCGTGTCGTGGTAGGGATAGGAGGTGTCTTCTTCAATGTGGATGGGGACGTCACCTCGTACGGTGGCGCGAACGGCGCAAGGCGCATAGAGCACGGCGGCCAGCCCTCCCTCGGCGGTTGCCATCCAAAGATGTTCGGTGAAGTAGGGCCAGCCATGGGAGACGTTGTGTTGACAACAGCGATGATCTCGGGCGTCGAAACCCAACATGTTCCCACCATTTTCGATGAGCGGCGCGTGACTCTGTTTGTCGGATTGCGGGTGGTTCGGCGCCGTGAGATAGCGGAGCCCTTTCCAATTTTCCATGACGGCGGCCGGTAAAGAATTGAAGGCGACGTCTTCACATCGGTCCGCCCACACGGGATGGCCGGTGATCCGGATGAGATGCTCACAACTCAACATAAACTCGGTCATGGAGCAGGTTTCCGCGGCTTGGCGGGGATCGTCGTAACCTTCCCGGCAGTTTTCATCTGCGCCGAACATCCCTCCCGGGACCTGGCCGTAACGACGCCACACGGTTTGATAATTGCGCTCGGCGGCGAGGAGGTGCTTTTTGTCATGAGAGAGTTGATAAAACAGCGCGGGCTCTCGGAAGCCCTGGCAAATGTTCACGCCATGCCAGGAGGGAATGCCGCGAGTCCAGTCTGAGGTGCGTTCGTGAATCCGTTGGGCCAACGTCAGTAACCAGGCTTCTCCCGTTCGTTGGTGAAGCCAAAAGACGCTTTCCAGGTTGTCTCCTCCCCGATGTTTCTGCCAACTGCCGGGCAGTAATTGTTCCGGTGGAATCGCGAACTGCCATTGGAAATATCGGGACATGAACGGCAGGACGCGGGGATCGCCGGTGGCCTCGTGAAAGGTTTGAAGCGCGTTCAACATGGCCATGTTGGGCCAGAGATCGTTCTTTTCCCGTCCAGCTTCGGGACCAAAATAACCGTCCCCCCGTTGGCTGGCGAGCACGGCTTCGATCCATCGCTTGGCTTTGGCGATGATCTTTTTGTCGGGGAGGCCGTACCCCAGACTCACCAAACCTTTGAGCCAATACGGGAGCTCTTCCCAGGGGGAATGGCCTTCTCCCGTTGGAGAAGCCCAAGCGCTTCCCTTGAATTGACACCAGGGACTAAGTTCATCCAACCGCCCCACCATGCCGTCCGCCATAAGCCGGAGTTCCCGGCGGAGCCACCCTTTCGGCCGCACCGACCCGGTCGAGAGCTTAATGAATGGGTTAGGACGGAAGGTTTGAGGGTTCATGACAGGGATAAGGAATACCAAATCTCAACGAGACATGCCAGGGCCCAAATTAAAAACCTGTCCTGTCGAAAATTGGCTATCCTGTAGAAATAATATGTCATAAAATAGAGACATGAAAAGTGCCACTATTACTGTCAAGAAAAATCTTCATGTCCCTCTTCCAATGGATGTGTACCAACGCCTCAAAGTCGTCGCTGAAATCATTCATCGGCCGGTCACCGCGGTGGCGAGGGCCGCCATTCGGGAATGGCTGTTGGCGAGGGAGCGTGAAACGGTGAAGGCGGACATCCAGCGGTACGCGTCGGCGGTGGCGGGTACCGATCAAGATCTCGATCCCTTATTGGAAAAAGCGGCGACGGAATACCTGGTGCGTGAAGCGTCTCAGCCCTGGCGGAAATCGGGCCTACTCCGCCGGAGTAGAGATGTCGGCTACGAAGGCCGGGCGCCTCGCCGACGGTCATGAAGCGGGGAGAGATTTGGTGGGCGTCGCTGCATCCCCGTTCGGGCTCCGAGCAACACGGCGACCGGCCCATCGTGGTGATGTCGCACGATGGGTTTAATGAGACCCCGAGCTGGCGATCGATGATCGTGGTCCCTCTCTCCACGTCACCCGCGCAAGCGCGGCGGGGTCCTACAGTCGTGCCGCTCCCAGCGGGGGCAACAGGCCTGGCGAAGGATTCGGCGGCGATTTGTCATCAGGTGACGACGCTGGACCGGGGAAAGCTGGTGCGGCGCCTGGGACTTCTTCCTTCCCATCTTCTCGTTCAGGTTGAGAGCGGCCTCAAGGCCGCCTTGGATTTACCTTAGCTCCCACGAATCATTCGGGTGAGGATCGATATTACTCTGGATCATCCGGATAGGTTTCGGTCGGCGCGGGGAGGGGTTGATCGAACACCGGGTCCATGGGGTTTGGAATAAAGTAGACTTTCCGGTTCGGATAGTCAAAGGTCACGCCAGCGAAGCGGCGTAAGAATTTCGCGCCGATGAGTCCGTTGGGGTAGTTTCCGAACCCTTGCATGGTGGAAGCTTTGATAGAGCGGATCACGCCGCCAGCCGGCTCAGCGCCTCCAGCCTTCGTAGCGACTTCGGCGGAGGAGGCTCCGGCGCCCCCAGTGCCGCGAGTCCCAACATCGGGACCCACCATCGAAAGAGACTCCCCTTTAGAGGGAGCTCCGCGAACGGCCGGTTCAGCCGCGTGTGCTGACCCGGCGAACATTATGGCCAGTACCCCTCGTGTCAGGAAGAGCATTTTCATCTTACGGCGCCCGTTCTTTTCCCGTTAGGCGGCGTAAATAAATAAAGGTATCAATCTGCTTTGAAAATCCGTATGATCTCTTCTCATGGGTTCCGTCATCACGTTGCGACAGAAATTCTCCGCCGTCTGGCGGTTATTGGATGAACGGTCGCGCCGGATCATGG
>OBEQ010423355.1_pt1 | contig 10947 bp, 6 predicted proteins | sample 1670901 | NCBI WGS metagenome assembly OBEQ01 (sample SAMEA104232315, study PRJEB22302) | groundwater metagenome | biome: forest; feature: aquifer; material: groundwater | place: USA | collected 2011-08-07 | depth 5.4 m | reverse complement strand
TGCCCCGATCTGAAACTTGCCACAATTTAGGGTTTGACTAGAAATACAATTATCTAATTCTCTTCACCGTCGTCAGGCTCACACGCACTGTTCCGATCTCCTCCGCAACAAAAGTATTTAGGCCGGTTAATATCGAGTATTGGGATGCTTGATGGCGACGGATTTTAACGGTCGACTTTTTTGAATGCGGAGCTTATTTTTCTTATACCTAGGCAATTTATGGCGTTTAATTCGGATTTGACTATAACTATAGTTAAATCATGGATGGGGCCTCATATTTTATGGACAAAAATAGCTTGTTGTGGTTATTGAACAACCTTCGAAAATTACTCGGTACTTCTCTACTCATCTTAGGTCTATTGTCTCAGTCAAGTTGGGCTGGCGTTGTAGTAGTCGTACACCCTTCTGTTGATGCTGGTGCAATTGACGCCTCGCAGGTTTCTAATATTTTCTTAGGTAAGTCGAACAAACTTCCCAGTGGCAACAAAATCACCCCGATCGATCAAGAAGAAGGAGAAGCTCCGCGAGATACTTTTTATCTCTCTGTTGTTAAAAAGGACGCGTCTCAGCTAAACGCCTACTGGTCTCGCCTAATCTTTACGGGTAAAGGCCAACCTCCGAAAGCGGTGTTAGATGATGATGAAGTCGTTGAACTCGTGGCGTCAGATCCGTCAGTCATCGGTTATATCAGCAGTGAAGCGGTTGATGATTCTGTCAAAGTGATCTTGGAGGTCAAATAAATGAAGAAATTTATAGGCCATTCAATTCACGGTTTCATTGTTAAGACTTTCTCAATTGCTGCAGTTATAAGTTCCACCGGTGTTTACGCAGGTGCTGTTTACCCAAGTACCAGCCTTGATACTATGAATGCGCGTATTATTAAACTTGAAAAAGAAAATCAGGTACTTAAAGAAGAGGTTGTAAAAAACAAAAACGCTATTGTGACCTCATCAGAAAAAAATACTAAGCGTGTGCGTTCGCTCAAAGAATCAGTTGAGAAACAATCGAGCCGCATGAAAATGGACGGCTTTATGAGTGCGGGAATTTTAAAGGGGGAAGGCGATTATAAATATGGCAGCGTAGACAAACACGTTGATTTCTCTGAGGGATATCATTACCGATCGGACTCGGTGGTAGGCTTGCAATTTAACTATGCATTGGCTGAGCAAACCAATGCGATTGTTCAACTTGTTGCCACAGGTAGTGAAAGCTTTAAGGTTGAGGCGGAATGGGCTTATCTCAGGCATTACTTCGACGATGACTTTCATTTATCCGTCGGCCGATTTCGATTGCCCTTCTATTATCACTCAGAAACCGTTGAGGTTGGCTTTGCCTACCCGATGGTTCGACCGGCGACGGAAGTTTATATTAGTGAGGTGACAAGCATTGAAGGTGCATCTTTATACAAAGGTTTTGAACTGGGTGATCACAGATTCTCGCTAAGATTAGATCTTTTTGGCACCTCAACAGAGCTATTGAGTGTTGAGAGTGGGCATATCCTTGTCGCAGAGTATGAATACGGTGACCTGTTAGCCAGGGCTGTTTATGCCGAGATGGATTTGGAGATTAAGGGCGTCGACTTGACGATAGAAAATCGAGGCTACACCGGGGCACTGGTCTATGATGATGGCACCTATATGTCTTCGTTTGAAGCAATTCGGACCGATCCGAAATCTGGGCCATTTTATTCCTTTGAGGCTTTTGTTGCGATGTTCGCTAGAAAATTTGGCCCATGGACACCTTATCTCTCTGTGGCAACCATCTATTCTGGTGAGAGAAATGATGACCCGCTGGCTTATATATCGCGAATGGTTCAATCACCGGAAGAATTCACAGCGCCTACCGTAAGATTCTCTGGTGATTCAGTGACGCCTGGTTTTCGATACGACTACAGTTCAAAAATCGCTCTGAAATTTGAGGCGACCCATTTTATCAATGGCGAAGAAGAGCCAGATGGGTTAGGCGGGGTGAACACTTCGCTTGGTTATCTCACCGGAGATGGCCCATCGGGTGAAGATGACGATCTAGTGGTTTATTCGTTTGTTGTTGATGCGGTGTTTTAGACTAAATGGTTCCGTCGCTACTATTTTTGCAGACAACATAAAACTATTTTGTTTTTGCAAACGACATAAAATCATTTTGTATTCTATGTTCAAGTGGTCAGTCACCTTTTGTGGTTCCACGATTGACCGGAAATCAATTATACTATTAAGCTGAAAAAATGGTCGCCTTCTTTACTTTCCTCCTCTTTTACTTTTCTTGGGGGGGAGGGTTAGGGCGACTGGCGTTCCTGAGAAGGAAAAATTAGGCATACTTAGTAAAATTGACCATGAAAACTAACTTAATGAAAAGATTTACCCAGTTTGTTACTTGTTATCGTTGGAGTTGTATAGCTTTTGTGGCAGTTATCGTTGGACTCTGCTCATTAGGCTTACCGAGTCTCTATTATGATAGCTCTACAAATTCTTTTTTAATTGAAAATGACAAAGTGTTAGTCAGATACAAGCAATTTTTAGAGAAATTTGAGACCGATGAATATACAGTCATGCTGCTGGATGCGCCAGCCGTATGGACCAATGAGTATATTCAGTTAATAAGAAAACTGAAAAACGAGGTAGAAGTTTTACCTGGCATTAAAAAAGTGACTTCAATTGTTAATGTCGAACACATCCAAAATATTGACGGTGAATTGCAGGTGGAGGAGTTTTTCCCCGCTAAAGATCTTGACCCCGATGCGATAAAACAAAAAGTAGATTATGCATTAACAAATAAAATCTACCGCAATGTACTCATCAACAAAGATGCCACCAAAATAACCTTGATAATTGAATCAAAGGAAATTCTTGGTGAGACTCATTATAAATCTGAACTAGTTCACGCGATTGTCAAAATAAACGAGCAACCTGAGTATCAATCGCTGCATGCCAAAATCGCTGGCGCGCCAATTATCGAGACATTTCTGCAAGAGATTAGTATTCGTGAATCACTGACGTTCGGCGTTATTGTATTTTTCGTCTTGCTAGCCGGGTTGTATATGGTATTTCGAAGTGCCCTGGGCGTTATCTTACCCGTCAGTATTGGCGCCCTTGCGGTCTGTTCCACATTCGGTTTGATGGGGTTGATGGGCATGCCGCTGGGCATAATGACGCCGATGGTTCCGACATTTCTGTTGTCGGTAGGGATGACTAGTTGCCTCTATCTGTTAACCCAAATATACGGCAATGTTGCACAGGGTATGACATTAACTGCCGCCCTAGATGAAGCCATGAGCCATTCAGCATTGACCTGCCTATTGTCTGCTTTAACCACGGCAGGCGCACTGCTGATGTTTTCATTTTCCGATATAAAGTTACTCATGGAATTAGGCATAGCGATGGGAATAGGCTTATTGTTATCAATACTCTATACCTTACTGCTAGTGCCAGCCGTATTCAGCTTTGTAAAAAATGTAAAAATATCGGAGAAACGTAATCAGATAATTTTGGGAAGGGTTAATGCGCTAGAGCATATCAGTAGATTTGTTTCAGCGAATAATCGAAATATTATTGTCGTATTCGCTGTGATAGCTGTTTTTGCCGTCTATGGACTCAGCCTCATTAGATTGGATTTTTCCTACCTCAGCATGTTTAAACCGAGTAGCCAAGTGCATCAGGCCAACACTGAAATAGATCGTGAGTTTGGCAACTCGAATTCGATTGAAATCCAGATAACGAGCAAAGCTGATGGCGGTATCAAAGAACCGGAAGTAATGAAGTTTATCGAGCAGGTAGCCACCGCTGCGGAAAATTACCCAGACTTTGCCGTAAAATCTTATAGCGTTGTCGACATTGTCAAAGATATCAACCAAGTCTTTAATGATGGGCAAAAAGAATATTATCGTTTACCGGAATCGCGCGACTCCATCGCGCAGTTTTTATTGTTATTCGAAATGGGTGGTGGCAAGGAGCTCAAACGACTTGTCGCTGATGATTTTAAAACTGCCAGAATCACACTCTACATCCCCAATTTGATGTCACAACAGAACAAAAAATTTGTCGCCTATTTACATGACTCAATTGATACCGCCACTGCTGCCAGTAATAGTCCTTTAGTTAAGGGACTCTCTGTTGAAATCACTGGTTTAGTAATGCTCTGGGTAACCATCAACGGTTATCTGCTGGACAGTCAGGTTCAGTCAATGTTACTAGCAATGGCATTGGTCAGTGTCGTGATGATTGCGATTACGCGATCGTTTAAATTAGGTATAGTGATGACACTGAGCAATGTATTTGTCGTTGTTTTGGTGCTTGGATGCATGGGGTGGATGGGTATCACACTCGACCACTACACCATATTAATTGGGACCATAGCGCTAGGTATTTTGGACGACGACACAATCCATTTTGTTAAACAATTTCAAAATGAGTATGCTCGTGTCGGCTGCCCCCATACGGCAGTAAGAAATACATTCCGTGCATCCGGCCAGGCAATTTTTTACACCACGTCGATCATATGTATAGCCTCATTAATTTATACGCTTTCAGATATGAATAGCCTGATTCATTTCGGTTTGCTTTCTGCATTAACAGTTGGATTAGGCATGCTGATAGAGTTTTTCTTAACGCCTTCTATACTGTTGTGGTTATATCAAGGCGGAGAGTCGGCTGACGAATTTTTATCACTGAGTTCTGAAGCAGCCGATTCCTAGAAATAGAGCATCGTTCTTTTGATTCAAAGGGTGCTATTAAATTTTAATCCACCCTTGTTTCGAAAATAGTTGGCTAATCCCTTTGTTACCTGTCCTTTATTACCCTTATACTCTCGCCCAACAAAAACCTCATTGCGGACCTCACCATGCAGCTTCACTGGCTAGACGCCATTATCATCTTCGCTTATCTCGCCGGCATGCAGGCCATGGGCTGGTATTTCTCCAAACGTAACACCAATACCGAAGAATATTTTGTCGGCGGCCGCTCGTTTCCCGGCTGGCTCATCGGCCTCAGCATGGTTGGCGCCTCCATCAGCTCGATCACCTTTGTGGCCTACCCGGCAGATGCCTATAAAACAGCCTGGCTTCGGTATTTCCCCAACTTGATGTTGCCACTGGCTGTGTTGATGGCGGCTTACGTTTTCCTGCCGTTTTTTCGGCGCGGTAATACCATCACGGCCTATGAATATCTGGAGCAGCGTTTCGGGCCTTCGGTGCGTGTCTATGGCGCCGTGACTTTTGTGCTGGCGCAAGCGGTGCGGCTTGCCACCATCCTGTATTTACTCTCACTGCTGGTAAACGCGATCACCGGTATTGATCCGATCCTGTGTGTGATTTTCACCGGCATGTTCGTGGCGATTTACACCGTGCAAGGTGGCATCGACGCCGTTATCTGGACCGACACAGTACAGACCACACTGCTGGCAATGGGCGGTGTAGCGTGTCTGTTAGTGATTATCCACCTGATGCCAGGTGGTCTGTCACAAATCATCGATATTGCCAACGCCCATGACAAGTTGAGCTTGTTCGACATGCACAAAGGCATATGGCGTGATTCCGGTTGGGATTTCACGCTGTCCGATAAAACCGCATCGATGATGTTGATGCTGGGACTCGCCACCTGGCTGACAGAATACAGCAGTAACCAGAACACTGTGCAGCGTTATGTCGCCGCCAAATCCATGAAAGAAGCCCGTATCGGCATGCTGGTGTGTGTCTGCTCCAGCCTGCCGATCTGGGCGTTTTACATGTTTCTGGGCACCGCATTGTTTGCGTTTTTCCAGGTATTTCCCGCCACCGAAGCCACCGAAATGTTGCAAGGCACGCGCAAGGCGGAACAGATACTGCCATTTTTTATCGTGCACCAATTACCGGTGGGTATCGTCGGCCTGGTGATTGCTGCCGCATTGTCAGCGGCAATGTCAGCGATGGATGCCAGCATCAATTCCATTTCTGCTGTTTACACGGTGGATATTTACCGACGCCATCTGAATCCTACAGCAACCGACGGCCAGTGCTTGCGCGCTGCCAAAATCTCATCCCTGGTGGTGTCCGCCATTAGCATCGGCGGTGCCATTGCGCTGTACAAGGCCACCAGTACAACCTTGCAAGACACCAAAACCATCCTAGTTTCACTGCTGGGCGGTGGCATGCTGAGCCTGTATTTAATAGGCATGTTTACGCGCAAGGGCGATGCACGCGCCGCTTGGTGCGGCATTATCGCCACGTTGTTGTTTACGTTGTGGACCATTGCTTCTACGCGTGGCTGGCTGCCAGCCACTATCGCGATTCCCTTCGACAGTTACTACACTATGCTGTTGGCCAATTTGCTGATGTTTGTGGTGGTGTTCGCGGCTGCCACTAATATCTTCAAATCAACACGTGATTTGAGTCAGCTTACTGTGTGGGACCGTTAAATCTAAATAGCTGTTCTTAATTACGCTCCACTGAACTTCGTAGGTTGGGTTGAGCTTGCGAAACCCAACGCTACTGATCAGCAAATTAACCACAATGTTGGGTTTCGCAAGCTCAACCCAACCTACGAATGGAGCAGAATTAGGAACAGCTATATAGTAAACTCAGTTGAAGCGGTGTTACATATAGGAACTACACACATGGGGCACTCAGTCTTAAAAAATGAAAGAGTATGCGGCGCCAATGAAATTGCAACATCCTCGAAGTAGTTAACTCTCGCTTGCATAGAATTGCGCAAACCATTTCCTAAATTGATTAATAGGTCCATCACCATCACATAAAATCGGATTGGGTTGATAGTATTTGTGGTTCCAGATCTTCATGTCCTGCTCCACCTGTTGGCAGATGCTATCGATGTAGCCCTGATTAAACAGCTTTTCGATCTCAGTTTTTAACTGCGGATATTTGAAAAGAAATTTCACATGCACGTGCTCTTCATCGATAGGAGAAATCAATCCTAACATCATGCTGTTGGTCACCCCGCGAAAATGCTGCCAGGTAAAGCCCGGTCCAAAACTTTTAGAGGTGAAGTTTGTGTCGGTGTATTGTCCCTCTATCATATGGCCATCTGCACCATAAGCAGCAGTGCGACTCGCCAATTCAGTGACACGACGGTAGCCATCAATAACGACTTTACCCTCAGGAACATATTGACTGGTGTGAACGTAGGGGAAGTGCGCCTTATCAACAGCATTTTCATTAGTGTCTTGTATATGGCAATTTACAGTCCATTCTCGAACCAGGGATTCAGTCCAGAATTCTGCATCGACCATTTCAGGAATGTGGTCCAATTGCCAGTGCGGCGCATCATCCTGAGGATGGTACCACACCCAAATTGCCTGATTATCTTCTTTGGTAACATAGTGTCTGATACATCGTTGGTCCACTACTTTAGGCGGCATTTTTTCCGCGTAGGGAATCGCCGTGCAATATCCATCGCCATTAAATTGCCAGCCATGAAAAGGGCAGGCAATACTCTCGCCTTTGACGGTTCCACCATAACCCAGGTGTGCGCCTAAGTGAGGGCAAACCGCATCGAGAACTTTTGCTTCACCGGATTCAGTACGGAAGAGCACTATATCTCGACCAAAATAGTGAAGTGGTTTCACGTCGCCAATAGCCAGCTCATCGGACAGCGCTATACCAAACCAACCAAACGGTATGGGTAAATTATAACGTCGGCTCATCTCTTCACTCCCTTAATTTAGTTATCTCAATATTTGATGAGTTCATTTCACGAACTTCAACCTAGATTCCGCAGTCCACTCAAAGGATTTACTTTTGGTGAAATATTAGCCACACTCGCTACGGGTTCACCAAAAGTAGGCCCTCTGAGGGGACTGCGTTTTCTAGGATAATTCTTGTTTGGAAAGAATGCCTTTTAGCTATCTGAATTTTAAATTTTAATGCCCTGTTAAGCGATGTTCGTGGTGCTGCTGTTTGGATGGTATCTATGGATGGTATCATTTAAATGTACTGCAAAACCTTTTTAATAGGATATAGGGATATGCGCGATCTAGCAGAGAATGACTCAATAGGAGCGAAACAATCGCCCAAATTGCTGGATTATTTATTGTTATCTTTGCTCTACTTTTTATCGGCTAAGTTCTGCATTTTATATACTCTCATGCCCGAAGGAATCGTAACTTTGTGGCTACCGAATAGCGTGTTACTCGCCGTTTTGATTCGCTTCGAGTTTCGCGGATTTATTTATATGGCGGCGCTGGTAATTGCTGCCGAAATTGCCGCTGATCTGCCCAGCTTCACGCTCACTCAAGCGACGCTTTTCGGCGTGATTAATGTCGGCGAAGCGACACTTGCCTACCTGCTTTTACGTCGATTGCATTTTGCCGCCCGTTTGAGTGATCTCACCGATGTCACCAAGTTGGTAATTGCCGGTCCGATAATAGCTTCCCTCACGGGAGCAATTTTTGGCGCGTTCGTCTATAGCTACTTCCGTGGAACCGAAACCAGTTATTTGGAATTTCTTCGAATTTGGTGGTTCGGCGACGGTCTTGGTCTGATGATTTTTACTCCCATGTTGGTCAGCTGGTGGCCCCGAACAAACAAAGTTGATAATAATCAAATTGTGGTTCGTTGGTACGATGGCTTAGTTGCATTGGGTGCAGTAGCCGCTGTCGTACTGCTGGTGCTTGCGAAAGGCGGAGTTGTGTTTGACGTTCATGTGCGGCCATTGTTGCTGTTGCCGTTTGTGCTATATGTCGCAGCGCGATGTGAATTGCGCTGGACCTCGCTTGCCGTGGCTGCTGCATCGTTATTGATGGTGATATTAATGACCAGTGGCCATCTGCCCTTTGGCAACTTGCCGCCCAGCGAAACTGTGATTGTTGGTCAGGAATTTATCTTTATTGTTAGTCTGATTTCGTTTGGGCTGACGGCGTTGCTAATGCAATTGCGGACGCAACAGGCTGAATTGCAACTCGTCAATTTAAGTTTGAGCCAGCTGAACCAAGAATTGGAAGAGCGTGTCGTCGAGCGGACAGGAGAGTTACATGCGGCTAATTTGCAGTTAGTGAAACTCGCGGCCACCGACGCGCTAACCGGCGTATGCAATCGCCGCGAACTGACCATCAGAATGGCGCATGAGATGGAGCTTTGCCGGCGTCATCATCGCAACCTCGCGGTGATAATGTTCGATTTGGATCATTTCAAAATTATTAACGATCGCTACGGACACCGGGCGGGTGATGTTGTGTTGCAGCACACGGCCTCTCTGGTTTCGAAAACGGTTCGTTCCATCGACACGCTGGCGCGCTACGGTGGCGAAGAGTTTGTACTGCTCTTGCCGGAAAATACTCTCGATGAAGCAATACAGCTTGCTGAGCGGTTACGCGAAATGCTGAGCACCAACGAAATCCTGATCGATGACAACTCAGTGCAAATAACTGCAAGTTTTGGCTTGACGATGCTGTTAGCGGAGGACAAAAAGCCGTGGAAAGTGTTGCAGCGAGCCGATAAAGCGCTCTATGCTGCCAAACACGCCGGTCGCAACTGTGTTGCGGTAGCTCGATATGACAAAGCCAATTCGAGAATAATTTACGGAACAATCGCTGAATCCGAGAAATAGAGAAGGGAGCCGCCGCTTATCAAAAAATGTCATCTACTCTACCTTCTCAATGATGACTTGCCATAAATTTGCTTTATAATTTTCGCGCATTACTAAAATTGAGTTTAGATTGGTGAGTTTAGATGAGTATCACCATGACACGTCCGGTCCGGTGCTATATGATGGCCATCCTTGTTGTTTAACTTGAATATAAAACTTATAAAAAACAATTCATCACGCCATTCAAAAATAAATTAAGTCATTGAAATTGGCATCTTAACGAGCTTGCAGGCCATGACGTTCAACAAAGCAGCTACCTGTAAAGGTGCATTCAAATACTCGAACACTTTACTCCGGAAGCAATTTCTATCATTACTCGCGCTGCTAATGGTTTTAGCAGGCTGTAATTTTAAATATGACGGCGATGCTTCTACTTCCAATGATGGTGTCGATACAACTTCCACGAAACGCTTCGCCAATGAATTACTGCCTGGCGACGCGCTCTATGCAGGCCAACAAATTTTCTTAAATGAAACCTTCGGTGCTGAATCGTTAAATCGATGGCCAAACGCAGACTTCCTACTCCAACTGATGGAAGAAGAGCCCGACGTATTCGGCAATCAATTTGAAAAATTCGGTTTTATCGCCGATAAAAATAACGAATTCCCTTTTGGTATTCGTCGCGGCACGATGGATGACGAAAAAATATTGATTACCTGTGTTTTATGTCACGCGACTGAATTGCCTGACGGTCGCCTCTGGATCGGCGCGCCAGCGACACAACTGAAGTATGGTGATTTTCTTATCGCGCTCAATGATCGCTGGGTGGCGGCAGGTTATGAGCCTTTATATTCCGATCAGGAGTTGCAAAAGTTTGCCTTGTTAGGCCCTGGGCGAATGAATGCTGAAAGCGGCTCATATCCCAAACTGATTGCTGTTGACTTCCCACCTTACTTTAACCTCGGACAAAAGCATTATTTGAATTATTTGGGCACGGGAGAAGCCCTAAGAACCGAAGTCTTCTTTGCCGTCCATACGCAAGGTGCCGGAACACCGGAAGGTAATTTAGTGGGCGCAACATTTCCTGAAGACAATGTGATGCAAGACCTGATCGACTATTTAGGCGCGGTAGAATCCCCCGCGCCTCCCGCTGGTGACAGTGAATTGTTAGAGCGAGGCCGCGCCGTTTTTGAAGAGGCCAATTGTGATTTATGCCATGACCCAGTGAATATCGGGAATAACGGCGTTACGCCCCTTGCAACCGATCACGTTGAACTTCTGCCGGGCGACAATGATGCATATCCGCGAGGTCTCATCGACACCAGTCCGCTGCATAGATTATTGCTTGCTGATAACGCCGCAACTGACGATGCGGAACGTTTGAGTTCAATCATTCAATTAATTGTTGAGAAGAATTTATCGCTACGAATTACTGACG
>OBEQ012593214.1_pt1 | contig 10948 bp, 10 predicted proteins | sample 1670901 | NCBI WGS metagenome assembly OBEQ01 (sample SAMEA104232315, study PRJEB22302) | groundwater metagenome | biome: forest; feature: aquifer; material: groundwater | place: USA | collected 2011-08-07 | depth 5.4 m | reverse complement strand
TTTCAGTCATGGATACGGTGAAAGACGCGGTTTATGATGTTCAAGGGGTGAAAGAAAAATTTGGGGTTTGGCCAAATCAAATGATCGATTATCTGAGTCTGACGGGGGATGTCTCCGATAATATCCCTGGGGTGGATCAAGTGGGGCCGAAAACCGCGGTTAAATATTTGGAAAAGTACGGAAACTTAGAAAATGTGCTTTTGCATGCAGAAGAAATTCCCGGGAAAATAGGTGAAAATCTCTGCACAGCAAGGGCTCATCTGCCGTTGTCTAAAAAATTGCTTGAAATTCAGTGTGAACTGAAATTGTCTGAGCATTGGTTCGATTTGCTTAAAAAACCGATGCAGAGTGAAGTACTTTTACCCCTTCTGGAAAAATATGAATTAAAAAGTTGGTTAAAAAAATTAGCGCTAACTTTGCCAAACGTGAAAAAAGCAGGAGAAGAGAGTCTTTTTGCTCAGTATTTTTGTATCCAAACCGAAGCCCAGTTCGCAGATTTTCTGCAGAAATTAGCGCAAGTCGAAGAGTTTGCTTTGGATACGGAGACCACGGATTTGGATGAAATGAAAGCAAAAATCGTGGGACTGTCGTTTTCTTGGAAAGTAGGCGAGGGGTTTTATCTTCCGTTGAATCACAGGGGATTGGACTTTTCAACTCAGCTCTCGGAATCGCTTGTTTTAGCAGCTTTGAAACCTATCCTGGCCTCTGAGAGAACGCTCAAGATTGGGCAAAACTTGAAATATGATCTTAAAGTTTTAGCGCGTTATGGTCTTCAATTAAAAGGGAAGCTTTTTGATACGATGCTGGCCTCCTTTATTTTAGAAGCAGGGCAAACTCGGCATGATTTGGGAACCTTAGCCCTGCGGCATTTGAATCGTCCGACGATTTCTTATGAATCTCTCACGGGCAAAGGAGCGAAAGCGATTAATTTTGCTGAAGTGTCTGTTAAAGAAGCTTCGGTTTATGCCAGTGAAGATGCGGAAGTGACCTATCACTTATATGAAGTTCTCAGTGAAAAACTAGCTCAGACGCCTACCTTAAAAACGGTTTTTGAAACGATTGAGATGCCACTCATCCCAGTATTGGCGGAGGTGGAGCGTTATGGAGTTTTGATTGATGCTAAGAAGCTTCGTGCGCAAAGTGTCGTGATGGGCGAAGCCTTGGCTGAGCTTGAGAAACAAGCCTGGGCTAGCGTAGGTCAGGAATTTAATTTGGCTTCTCCTAAACAATTGCAGTTTATTTTATTTGAGAAAATGCAGATTCCCATCCTGAAGAAAACTCCTAAAGGCGAAGCATCCACTGCGGAAGAAGTATTACAGGACTTGGCTGAGCACTATGAGCTGCCATCCCTAATTTTGAAGCATCGACACTTGAGTAAATTGAAATCCACTTACACGGAAAAATTACCGCAGGATGTCAATTCAGAAACGGGACGAATTCATACGCATTATCATCAGGCGGGAGCGGCGACGGGTCGTTTATCTTCTTCAGATCCCAATCTACAGAATATTCCCATTCGCAGTGAAGAAGGACGTCAAATCCGAGCGGCCTTTATTGCTCCGCCCGGGAGAGTCATTTTATCGGCGGATTATTCGCAAGTAGAGCTTCGAATCATGGCGCATTTTTCTCGTGATGAATCCTTATGCCAGGCCTTTTTAAAAGGGGAAGATATTCATCAAACAACGGCGAGTGAAGTGTTTGATGTTCCTCTAGATCACGTCACTTCAGATCTTCGACGTCGAGCCAAAGCGATTAATTTTGGCTTGATTTACGGCATGTCACCTTTTGGACTAGCGAAGCAATTAAACGTTGGACGAGAAGAAGCGGCGCGTTATCTGGATCGTTATTTTGAGCGCTATCCTCGGGTTCGGCAATTTATGGAATCCACCCGTCAACAAGCGGAGCAATGGGGATATGTGGAAACAGCCTTTGGTCGACGCCTCTATTTACCCGACATTCATTCACGAAATAGCATCGCAAAAAAAGCGGCAGAACGTGCGGCAATCAATGCTCCGCTTCAAGGGACCGCTGCAGATATCATCAAAAAAGCTATGGTCTCGATCACTTTAGACATTCAAGGAAATCCGCATCTTCATCTCATTATGCAGGTTCATGACGAGTTGGTTTTTGAAGTGGATCAGAATGATGTGGACACTGCAAAAGCATTGATTGTTCAGCATATGGTCAACGCGGGGAAGCCCTTGTCGGTTCCTTTTAAAGTCGATGTGGAGGTGGGAGCGTGTTGGTCTTGAGAAAGTAATGCAAATGCATTACTATGGGGGCATGAAATTTTTTGGTATGAAACCATGAGCCCACTATTGCGTGTTGAGTCTTCGTTAACAGATCGATATCAAACCACAATTCCAGCATTAGTTCGAAAGTCTTTGAAAATCACGAAACGCGATAAGATTGCTTACACTTTAAGCGAAGATGGGACGGTATCACTTTCTCGTGTGGATGAGAATGATCCTGATTTAGAAGGTTTTTTATCTTTCATCACTACGGATATTAAGAACAGCCCTGTTCGTATCAAGGCTGTTCCTCATTCTTTACTAAAACGAGCAAAAAAGTTGCTTTTGGGCATGAAACTTGATTTAGAGAAACCACTAAAAGTGGAGGAGGGTGATGATGCCAAGGCAAGGCTCTCAAGAAGGAGTTTGCGTTAAGGGTTGGTATTTATTGGCGCATCCTCTGTTTTTGGACGAATTAGAATCTTTAATTGAAGCGGTAGAATGTTTGCATAAAGAGAGTCCATTGACCTATCAAAACAAAAATCTTACTAAACGTTTGTTTGCTATTGTGCATCTCATTTTTGAAAAAATTCCGCAAGATCCAGGCCTTCCGGAATATCGTCAAGGGTTGGCGCTTGGGTCAATGATGAGGAAACAAAGCGTGCTTATCAGAAAAAATCAGACGCTTATGCGGTATTTAAAAAAATGCTAGATAAAGGCAAGCCCCCTAACGATTGGGATGCTTTAGTGCAAGAATCTAAAAAAGAGATGAAGAGATTTGAAAAATATAAGAGGACTCAACTTTGCTAAAAACACTTCGAATCGCGACTCGAAAAAGTGCCTTAGCGCAGCTTCAAGCAGCCATGGTGAAACGAAAAATTGAAACGGCTTTTCCTGAGATGGACATTCAATATGTAAATTGTTCGACGGCAGGGGATGAAATCCAGAATCGACCTTTAGCTGAAATTGGAGGAAAAGGATTATTTATCAAGAGCTTAGAAGAGGCTCTTTTGGGAGGGAGTGCAGATCTTGCTGTGCATTCGCTGAAAGATGTGCCTTCGCTCATTTCTGATGAGTTTTCCTTAATGGCTTTTGTGGAACGAGAGAATCCGTTTGATGTGATGTTAAGTCAGCAATTTAAAAGTTTGGCGGACTTGCCTCTTTTTGCTCGCGTCGGAACATCAAGTCCGAGGCGCAGTGCGCAGTTAAAATGGCTGCGACCTGATTTAAGAATTGCTTTACTTCGAGGGAATGTTCCCACTCGAGTGGAGAAAGTTATGAATCAAGAACTGGACGCGGGGATTTTCGCCTACGCTGGCTTGGCGCGTCTCGGACTCACTGAAAAAATTCGTCAAATTTTTCCGCCCAATACGCTTTTGCCGGCTCCCGGGCAGGGGATTATTGTTGTGGAATGTTTGCGTGCTCGTGAAGCTGAATTTAAAGCGTTGATAAGCGTCTTAAATGATACGAAGCTTGAGAAAATGGCTTTGGCAGAACGGGCTTTTGCAGCAAGGCTTTCAGGCGATTGTTATTCTGCCATAGCCGCAGTTTCAGAAGTGAATGGAGATCAACTGAAATTGCGCGGAGCAGTCTATTCAAAAGGAGGGGAAACGGCGTTGTTTGGATCCAAAATTTTAGATTTGTCTGCCGAAGTCGATGCGTTTGAAGCGTTAGGCCAAGCGCTGGCCGATGAGCTGCTGGGAAGAGGGGCAAGAGAACTTTTGTGTTTTAACAAATAAACTTCTTTAAAAAAGGCAACATATGCCTATTAAAAAGATTGCTGCGTAACGGCGAGAAAAAACTAGGAGATGATGACAATGGCGACAAAACCAGCACCAGTCTTATCGGATAAAAAAACCAAATCCATTATTGGCTTGCTTTTGCTTGTCGTTCCTATCATGGGTTTTGCTATTGATCTCATTGCTCCTTCGCTGCCTGCCATTACTCAGGACCTTCACGTTTCTGCCTCTCTCGTGGGGGAGCTGATTTCCTTTTATGTTTTGGGTTATGGTTTGGGGAATTTTTTGACCGGATTTTTAAGCGATGCCTGGGGTCGAAAATCTCTACTCCGATTTTCTTTATTGGCCTTTGTGTTGATTAGCCTGCTGCCTATTTTATTTCCCTCGATTCATATTTTGCTTGTCGTTAGATTTTTTCAGGGCATGGCTTTGGGTGCGGTGGCCGTTTTAATTCGTGCGATTTTTTCAGACATCGTTCCGCCAGAAAACCTCGTACGCCTGGGTACTTTAATGGGAACAATGTTTGGCTTAGGACCCGTTTTAGGACCTGTGATTGGAGGATATTTGCAATTTTATCTCGGGTGGGAAGCGGGGTTTTACTTTCTATCGGGCATGGCGTTTCTGTCCTGGATTTTTATTTTTATTATGATTCCAGAGACGCATTTTTCCAGACATCCCTTGGCCATTAAAACTATTCGAAAGAACTTAGGCGAAGTGCTGTCCCATCGCTTTTTCATGGCGCTGGTCTTTCTGATGGGTTTGTCTTACTCCCTGATCATTGTTTTTCAAACCATGGGGCCTTTCTTCATTCAGGCGACTTTAAACAAATCTCCCATTTTCTTTGGACATTTAGCCTTGGGCTTGGGCAGTAGCTTCTTACTGTCCACGTTTGTTTGTCGATTTTTCCTGAAAAGAGCTTCAGCGGATCGCTTATTTTTTGTAGTGACTCACTTGTTCTTGGCTTTGAGTCTCATTGCCAGCATTCTTTCTCTCATTTTCCCGCATAGTTTGCTCTTGTTGACCTTGATTAGTGTGGCGATGTTTTTTTTCTGCGGCTTTATGTTCCCTTTGTCCATGGGAAAGGGAATGTCCCTATTTAGACATATTTCAGGAACGGCGACCGCAAGTATGTATCTTGTGAATATGGCCATTACGAGTCTGTCGAGCTTTTTAGTGAGTTTTATTCATGCCAAAACGGTCTTTCCTATTTTGGTGATTTATTCAGTTTTACTGCTGATAACACTGGGCATTTACTGGCGTCGAATTCGTCCTGCCATTTACATCCAGGAGACCTAAGGCTACGCTTACCCCTTGTTTTTCTAAAGGTAACTTAATGGTAGGAATCCTCCTAATCACTCACGGAGACATCGGTAAAGAACTTCTCCGCACGGCGCAAAGTATCCTCAAGACCTTCCCAGCGGCTGCTGACTATCTTCGAGTTGAATACAGTTTCGAAACCAGCAGCGCTAAAAAACAAGCCTTGGCCAAAATCAAATTCCTGGATGAAGGCGATGGAGTGCTTATTTTGACGGACCTTTTCGGAGCAACGCCTCATAACATCAGTACAAGTTTAAAAAATGTGAAATGTTCTGTGATTAGTGGACTCAATCTTCCCATGCTTTTGCGAAGCTTTAATTATGCACATCTTCCTTTGAAAGAACTGGCAGAGAAAGCTTCTGATGGGGGACAAGCAGGCATTATTGCGCATCAAGATCCGGTACCCTCGAAGAAAATGCTTCGACCGCATCTTCATAATTCTTAACGGGTATCTCGTATGTTGAAACGTCAATTGCTCATTCAGAATAAACTAGGCTTACATGCGAGAGCAGCGGCCAAGCTGGTGACCTTGGCTAATCGTTTCCAGGCAAACATCAGTATCAGCACTGCAAAACTCACCGCTCATACCAAAAGCATTATGGGTTTGATGATGCTTTCTGCAGTCTTTGGCACGCCGATTGAACTTGTGGCCGATGACGCAGTAGATGCCAAAAAAGCGATGGCGGCTATTGAAGCGCTGATTCAGAACAAATTTGACGAACCAGAATGAAAGTGCGAGTTTATTCACAATTTTCCGCACAATATCTGGTGTTATTCACTTTATAGAGCGACCATTTTATGAAGAAAACATAAAATGTTTTGACTTATCATTCACTTTATAGTAAAGTTATATTGTGAAGAACAGAGCGAGTCTGCAGATGGGCAATTCGATTTTAGCAAGACAAGAAGAATTAGGTACATTGCATGATTTATTGAAATCAAATTGCTCAGAATTCTTGGCTATTTATGGCCGAAGGCGTATTGGCAAAACTTTTATGATTCGAGAGTTTTTTGATAAGGCTGAGAATATTATTTTTTTCAAAGTGTTAGGCCTGAAAGAGGGTTCCCTTGAAGAACAGCTTGCTAATTTTATGCGTCAGGTATCAGCCACGTTCTTTGAGGGGGTTGATTTGATCTCCCCAAAAAATTGGAGTGGTGCTTTTGATACGCTCACAAAAGCGATGGGCCGCATCACTGATAAAAAAATAATTTTGTTCTTTGACGAATTGCCCTGGATGGCAACGCCAAAGTCTAAACTTCTGCAAAATTTGGATTATTACTGGAATCTTCATTGGTCAAGCAATTCAAAGATCAAATTGGTTGTCTGCGGTTCCTCGGCCTCCTGGATCATTGATAAAATCATCCATAATAAAGGCGGCTTACATAATCGTATTACGCGAGAAATCCACCTCAGTCCATTTACTCTGAAAGAAACCAAGGAGTTTTTAGAAAGCAAGAATATTTTTCTCGATCAATCTCAAATCGTCTCAGTTTATATGCTGACAGGTGGTATCCCCTTCTATCTCAATCACATTGATGCAGGCTTATCTTCAGCGCAAATCATTGAAAAATTGGCTTTCAGCAAAAATAGCTTTTTGCTTCAGGAATTTGACAAATTGTTTTCTTCTCTGTTTGGGAAGCATGAAATATACATTGAAATTTTAAGAGCTATCGCCAGCGTTAGAGAAGGGATTTCGCAGGATGCACTGCTTCAAAAGTTAGATAAGTCGTTAAGAGGAAAAGGCGGATTAGAAAAGCTGAAAGATCTGGAAAATTCAGACTTCATTATCAGTTTTAAGCCCCATTTTCATAAAAAAAGGGGCCTTTACTATAAGCTGATTGATGAATACACCCTGTTCTATCTCCAGTGGATCGAACCTATTAAAAGTACCTTGCAGGAACGAAATCTTCAAAAAGGTAATTGGTCGGAATTGCAAAGCACACCGGCTTGGAATTCTTGGTGTGGTTACGCCTTCGAAACAATTTGTTATAAACATTTATTTTCGATCAGGAAAAAATTAGGCCTTTCACCCACGGCAATTGCAAATAGTTGGCGCTATTCACCGCGTAAGGGGTCAAGCGAACACGGTGCACAGATTGATATTTTGTTTGATCGAAGAGATGACGCCATTACGTTATGTGAAATCAAATATACGAAAGAACCTTTCATCATTACAAAAGAGTATGCGGAGATCCTTCGCCGAAAAATGGCCGTATTTAAAGCTAAAACAAAGACTAAAAAACAATTATTTATGGCAATGATTAGCGCTAATGGCTTGAAAAATAATCCGATTGTTGTACAAAAAGAGGCAAGTGAAAATCTAATCTGTGGAGTTGTAGAGCTTGGTGATTTTTTTGAAGATTGACCTTCAAATTTGACGAACCAGAATGAAAGTGCGAGTTTATTCGAAAAGCTCTACGCAACACGCTGCGACCTGGCAACAAAAAGCAAGCTAATTAATGCGCTGGACAATCAATAGACTTTATTAATTTTTTTGTTACCATTCTCGCCGTGAGAATAAAAAATAATTCAAATTATTATCATTGAATAGGAGATGAAAAAATGTCAGCTTCAGCCTTAGATTCCGATTTAGAACCCATCGTTCCCGCGGTGACATCGCCTGAGGCTCCCAGTGCACCGATTGCAGCTCCCCCAAAAACCCTCAGATTTTTTGATGAAGAGAGGTGGTCCTTGCGACTCTTCAACAGAGAACGAGTATTAAGCTGGGAAGTAGGCACTGAAAGGAATGCACAGATGCTTGACAAGGAAATCAGTGCGGGGTTTGGAAAGTGCAAGGAAAAAATGACTACTCTAGAATGCGGTGAAATCGGCCTCTTCAGAGAAAAAAGCATGATTTTCTTTAGGGGAGTCACCCTGTATAATTTTCGCGTTCTTGCGAGAATTTTATCAGTAATGTTCAAGTGCCCCTCAGATGAACAAAAAATGTCTGATCTTTTTGAAAGACTATTGCGTCCACCCTCAACGTCCCCAATGCCGAAACCTTTTTCTCAAGCCCGAAAAGTCTTTCAACCCAAGACCCTTGTTATTCCTGCTCCTCCCCGAAGTGAACGGCCTTCATTACTGCAATCACCATCTGTCGCATCACTGGCCTACCCTGTTCGCGCTGATGCATGCACCTCTGCACTGAGTTCAATGAGAAGTCCTCCTCCCTTGAACAAAATTATTGAACAAATGTTCGATCCTAGAACCTTCGAAAAATTGTGGTCTCTCAGGAAAGAAGACGGTTCAGCCTGGTCTTTTAAGGATAAAGAGGACGTATTGTATTTCAAACCAGACAATGCTGAGCTTGCGTCCTCTGCGGTGAAATCACTGATCAGAAGCACTAAGCATTCCGGTACTCGTGAGCTCTGGCCGCAGGACATTTCAATCAGCTTGAATCAGAATCGCTTTTGTTTTAGGGGAGTTCACTTAGGAAACGTGGAACGTCTTGTAAATTTTATTCTCTTGCGAGTCTCTCTCTCTGAGCGGAAAGGCGCTACAACAAAACCTCTTACCACGTTTCTTCAATCGCTATTGCTACCCCAAAGTACCCCAGTTGTTAAAAGAATCATTCATGATGATGACAGTGAAGGAATGGGAGAAGGAGTCGGCGCAGATCCCCATGGAGAAAGCCCGGGTAAAAAACTCAAACCTGACACTGCCTTAGCTTTTCAGGGGGTTAAACAAGAAATAAAACAAGAAGTATTAGACTCATCTTTAGAGAGCGCTTTTGTTTAAAGAAAAATGAAATCGGTTTTGAATGTTCTTCTGAATCTCTAAAGGGATATGCGTAAAATCGACTAACTGTTGATTGCGTTCAAAACCGTCTTTCACTAAAACTTTCCCCGCTAGCATGGTATTCAATAAAAGTGATCTTTCATCGGGGCAGGAAAAAGCTTTTTTCAATCGCTTCTCTGTCACTCGAGGATACGAAGCTGGGATATTGTCGGAAGCGTCTCCGCGAATGCATTTCATAAATAGAACAAATTCTTTGGAATGTTCCAGATGTCGAAAACGTCCTTCTAAAGGATTAAAAATTTTCACGCTTGAACTGAGTAATTGTAGGAAATCTAAATCGGTGCTGACGATAATTTTAAGTCCTGGTAAGATTTGTGTTGCGACATAAATCACGTCATCCGCTTCTGCTCCTGCCACCTGAACGCAAAATTTGGTATGTTTTTGTTTAAAAGCTTCTGCGACTCGACGCACGAGTAACTTCAACGGAGTCTCGAGTCGATGAGCTTTGTAATCAGGAAACAAAGTTTTTCGCCAATACACCGTATCATCGCAAGCAAAATAGAAAGATTGAGGATGAAATTGCCGATAAATTTCTCGCATATGATTTTCTGCAGCATTCAAAATCAGAGAGGCCGCATCAGGTCTACGTTCAAAGCCTCGATACAAACGATGCGCAGAGTGATATAAAAGATTCGATAAGTCGAATAGCAAGACGTCGGGGGAGGGAGGGCTTGGTTTCATAGGTTCAATACCTGTTTCACAAACGGCAGGGTGAGTTTTCGTTGTTCGATCATGGACGCCGCGTTTAGTCGATCAAATACGTCCATCATCCCCTGAGTGGACCTCGGCAAACGATTCATTAAAAATTCAATCACATCTGGGGGAACCACAAGTCCATGCCATTGTGCTCGAGCTAAAAAAGCTTGAGATAAATCATGATCCGTCAAAGCATGAATTTTAAAAGTCAGTCCCCAGGATAAACGGGATTTCAGATCTTCTAAGGTCAAAGGCAGGTCTCGAGCAGGTCGAGTCGCTGCGACTAGAAGGTGATGGCCTTTAGCTCGCAAGGCATTAAATAAATGAAATAATTTTTCTTCCCATTCTGGATTCCCCGCAATGGCATCTAAATCATCCAAACAGACCAGAGATAAATCTTCCAAATTCTCAAGAGCAGCCTCAGGATGAAGCACGACTTCTGCCAAAGAAAAATAAAGAGCGGAAACACAAAGCCGTTTGGCTTCATGACAGGCAGCTTGCAGTAAATGTGATTTTCCTAAACCCAGAGGGCCAAAAATATAAATGAAATTCTCAGATTGCCCTTGCAGTAAGGCTTCGATGGCTTTTACCAGCTCCAGATTTGAGCCAGGATAAAAGCTGTCCAAGGTTTTGCTGTAATTCAATTCAAGCCCGAGGGAGAGTTGAGAACCAAAGCTCATAAAATAGTATTCCTGATGATTTCAAAAAATGAGGGATCCATCTCCGCTCGAATCGTTAAAAATCCCATGCGTGTGACTTGCTCCTTGGGAAGGCTTAGACGCATGACTTTCACGGCATCTTTTTCTGTCATGAGAACTCCATCGTTTTTCGTCATCCATTCAAAATCTTGTGCTGAAAAAACATGATGATCTTTGAAAAAGTGAGGAATAAGAAGAGGGAGTCTCCATCCTCGTTGTGCAAAGTGAGACCGAATAGTGTCTAAAAACCGCTCGGGATTGCCAATGCCTGCGATGACATGCAAAGCCTCAAGCATGGACCAATGGACCGTGTTGTCCGCACTCAGAGGAATGAGTTGATCAGGTTGATAGCGCATGAAAAACCGCCGTTTGACTTTTTTGCCTAATTTGAAAGAAGCGCTCATCTCTGCGCCGTTCACCACAACGCAATCCACTTCTTCAAGCCGGGAAGGAGGTTCTCGCAAAGGA
>OBEQ011293195.1_pt1 | contig 10948 bp, 10 predicted proteins | sample 1670901 | NCBI WGS metagenome assembly OBEQ01 (sample SAMEA104232315, study PRJEB22302) | groundwater metagenome | biome: forest; feature: aquifer; material: groundwater | place: USA | collected 2011-08-07 | depth 5.4 m | reverse complement strand
TTTGTGGTTGGATGCAACAATCTGTGGCGAGTTTGGATTTTGTTCGGACTGCGTGGCGCTGCTAGCCTGCGTTTGCGACGGTGTATATTGCATTTGAGCCTCCTCATAAAAAAAGAAGAATTTCGGCAAAACTCCTTGCCAATTTTCTTCCTCTTTTTATAAGGTGCTCACGCCTCTTTTAGAGCGCTTACTTCAACAATCCACTGCGCAATGCCCTTTCGAGCTGGTACATCTATGGTCAGAAGACCATGATCTACTTATAGCATAAACCTAAAAATCTTGTCAATGCCTTTTTCTTTTTCTGCCATTTTCGTTTTCTAAAATAATTCTAGATAGTTTTTAAAGATATTTTTCTTGATTTCTTAAAGAGGGGGGAAGTTTGGGGGGATTCCTCCCACCCAACCATTAATACCATAGTGAGTGTGATCTCAAGTTTGGAATGGATTTACACTTGCCCAGAAAAATGGACTCGCACTTATTACAAAAAGATGGGCTTGCGCTTGAGAAAATGGATTTATTCGTTTTTTGAATTCATAAAAAACGGATAACACAATAGTAAATTTAAAAATGCGTTCTATAAAATGTACTCTGTGGGGTCAGCGCAAGGGGGGAACTCAGAAATCATCCCTTTTAACTCGTACATTTTGTTCCAAAAACGTTACATAAACGTTACATAAAATTGAAGAAAAGTTTCGACCTCTTCATCAATAATTACAGTACACGAATAAGATTCGTATTTTATTAGGGGGAAACGTGATCCAATTCTGGTGTAATAAGAAAATTCGACTTTTAAAACAAGGGTTTTGTATTGCCCTTGTAGGACTATTTTTGTTTTCTACCCTAGCCCCTTCTTACGCAGAAGCTAAACGGAATGACCTATCCAGAGCCATCTCCTCCTACCATTTGAGAACTCGCCTCCAAACCATGGAGGAATCTTCTCTGGCGCAAAGAGAAGGATTCCAAAATAAAATCAATTCTCGAATGCATCCGGGGAGTCAAAATCATGAGGGGTCCTCTTCCAATCCTTTACTTGAAAAATACCAAACAACCCATCGTTTTTTCATGTATGTTGTAGATAAAATTAAAAAATTATTAAAAAAAGATGGGGGCCATTATGTTATTGATACGATTGACAGTCCAAATTGGACAGAACCCCCAATTCGTGGTTTTTATACTGTTGTTGGTTTTCATGCTATTCTCGCTTTTATTTATACGCATCTTGCAAGGGAATTTTTTTCCGACCCCAAAACTCTACAAGCGCTTGCTCAAAAGATGCAATTGGATTCAAATCAATCCTGGAATTTAAATATCAAAGTAATAGGAGATCCAGCCACCGGGCAGCACCGCAGTACCTTGAAAATTGAAATTACCGCCGCAAGCTCGAGTAGCGTAAAGGTCGCACATTTCGCCTTTAAGATTTCTACGCCTTATCATAGTCAACCCGCGCAAGCCAGTCATAAAGAGCTACTGCTATTGGAGCTTAAACAAAGTAAACGATTCGCCGGAGAATCTGTTTTTCTTAAACATTTCTCAAGCACTCTGGCTATGAAGCACTTTGATATAAAAAGTATTGGGCATCTACTCAGAGAAAAATTTGCGGGGTGGATTAGTGATTCTAGCGCAATTTATTTTCAATTGGATAACTGGATTGAAGGCAAGACGTTGGAAAATGTTTTTAAACAAATAAATGAATCAGGATTCTCCCCGGAAAGAAAAGATGCTCTTGATAGGAAATTGGCGACGCAAACCATTATCGCGGCGCTCGAGGGTTGGAAGAATTTAAAAACTGATAATGGCGGCCTTATCTATGATATGGGTGTTGATGACGTTATAATTTCCGATTTTGATGATTTAGAGGAACTCTCGGGAATAACTGATCACAATCCGGTTGTGTTTGTTGATCCGAATGCAGGTATGGAAATAGGCGATGAATTGGCCATGGCAAAAGCGCTGGATAGCTTTCTTTTTTCTTTGGAAAGGGGACAAAGATCCTATTTCTCATCCACAAAATTCTTTACTCTTGTTCTCACGACGCTTGGACCAGAGGAAGGAAGAAATTTTCTTCAGGAACTTGCTCAAGCTTTTGTTCAAGGCCGCTTTCCTCCCATGCGTTCGTCAATTCTTTGCTTTGGAGAGCTGAAGGATATCGGCCAATTCTTGGGAAATCTGAATGAAAAAGGATATCAAGCAGTGCCTTCAATGCCGCTCTTTCTCAAGGACGGACTATTAGTAACTGGCCCTAATCCTTCAGAAAATCTCAACCAAATGAAAGTTAAAAATAGGACTTTGGAGAGAAGAAAGGATGAGGATAAGGAGATTAAAGCCCGGCGTGTACTTACGCAAAGCGAAGTTTTGCCAGATTTGGAAGAATCGATTTATTTTACTTTGCAAAGCTCTGGGATTGAGGGAATGGATGAGCTTGTTCAATTGTTTAAAACAGCTGGTGTTCGAATTCAGTTTAAGGCTTTAGGGTCTAAAGAGGATGAAGAACTAGAACAGATAACCGGCTCAGCCTTTTCCGGACTTGTGGATATAGAAAACCGAATCATTGTTATAGATAGAAAGTTAGGAGAGTATACAAAGGCGATCATGGTATTAAATTTTGGAAGTTTTCTTTTACGGCACAAATCAGTGGCTTATTTTTCTGAAACCCTTCATTATGGAATTGAAGAAAATATGGCGCAACTGCAGAACAAATTCTTCAGAAAGAATCTATGGGATTTCTTAAAACATCCAACATTTCCAAAATCGGATGCAGAATTGATGCTTTTTTTGAATTTATTGGGTAAACGTATTATCTTTCCATCTAACCTTGGGGAATCGAGCGTAAACTCAAATATTGTCATCCTCGCTAAGCATTCACCAGCGAAAAATTTTACCATTTTGTATCAAGAATTTGTTGGCAGAGGAAAGAATATTCAGTGGCAGGGACAAATTACACTTCAATCGAGTCCTAAAGCTTTAGATTTTAAACAGCTAGTTCTAAAATATTTTAAGTTAATTAAGAATTTTTTTGTAGGTTCTATTGTTATTACGGTCATCTTTCCAAGTTTGGAAGGATTAGTCTTCAACTTCATCGTACCCATCTTAAAAGTCTCCTTAAACTTCCCAATATTCAGACTTATGATTCAATTTTTAGTTCAATTGTGGAGTGTCTTTCTTAGCCTCCCCCTTATTACAGTCGTTCTTGATTTTTTTAGGATGGACTGGGTTATTGTATTCATAAACTTTTTAGTTAATCTATTAAGAAATATTCAAATAAATTATTACCTATTCATTCTCAAGCCGGTAATAAACTATACACTAATTCCAGCTTATTTGGCATTAGGAACCTTATCGGGTTGGGTGGCGTTTTACATGGTTTATTATGTTGTTAATCATATACATAAAACATCCCGTAATGTGTGGCTCGCGCGGCTTACAAATCCGCTGGTTGTTATTTTGGGAGGATTCGCTGTCAGCTTATATGCCTATTTTAGCATGCTCGTTTATTCGAAGGTTATCGGTGATTTTAGAAATCCAATTTCGGTTGCTTTAGACAGTGTAATTTTTCTTACACGGAACGTTCAATCTATGGGAGGTCTATATACTGTTTTTAATTTAGCATTTGTTGTTGGTTTTGTGGGTTTTGGAGTTGGAATGGGGGTAACCTTTGTAGTTCTTTCAGAGATAATTCAAAAATCTCTTAAAAGGGCTGGCTCAACCCTATTAAGATTTTCGATGACAGTATTTACTAGCCTTGTAATATCTTTGACCACGTTGGCCGCATTCCCAACCCCAAAGTTCAGTATAGAATTTCTTGATGGGGGTACATTCGGAGAGCTGTTTAGGAAGGTGCTATATCTTATGGATCCAAATCGCTCCATTCCAGAAAGGACTCCAAATAAAGTAAATCAAATTGATGTACCGGACAATCCTGCCTCAATTTTGTACGACTTTTATCTTAAAGGGCTTATAAAAGCGCCAAAGAACTTTAAGGAAAAGCTACACAATTTCCTTTATTGGATGGGAGAACCCAAGGTCGTAGCCCCAAGCTGGGAAGAAGCTCTGTATAAGTTAGCGCCCTTTTCTTTGGCAAGGGACATTGGGTTCAGTGTTTCGAATTTAGGTTCCATTGCCTCTGCTTTAGGATGGTCTACGGTTGGGTTTGCCTCTGCCCACGTTCTTGCTCAATGGGTTTCAAGGGCGATAGATTTAAAGTGGAGCAAAGGGATTCTGCTTTGGAGATACGCAGAAAAGGGCGATCTTTCTCTTTTCTCTAGACAACTCATCCGTGGAATGATCTTGACCGCTATTTATTTAGTTACCCTAAATTTTCTTCCTATTCCATCTTCTGTATTGAGTCATTTAGTTTCCTATGTGATCGTAGTCTTTGCGCATGGGGCTTATAACACAGCAGTTCTAAAAGGTTTGGTCCCAGCGTGGTTGAACTTTACGAACCTCTCTCCCCTGCCTAATAAAGAAAAGAAGATCGAAGCTGAAATCGATCTGGTGGTTAAACAATCCCTATCACCCCTCGCTTATGCTTCTTACAAGACCAATAGAGCTGTGCTTCAAAAGAAATCTAAGAATGAACAATTGCCCCTCTTCCTCATTGATCTGGAAGAACAGGTTGTGGAAGGTGAAGATGGGTTTGATCTGCCGCAATACGTTGAAGACTGGGTAGAAGGGCTCGTTCACTCTATTCTCCTTCACCCATACGAAGACAACCAATCTATCCCTACAATAGGAATTGTGCTGGAATCCAAACATAGAGGGAAGATCAGCCAACTCTTAATAGAAAAGTGGAATATTCCAGAAGGGATGGTTCTCTTTACAGCAGGAACTCCGGAGGACGCGGTCAAGAAAGCGAAAGAGAAGAATGTTGCGATTGTTTCAGTGTTTACAAAGAGGCCTCAAGTATGGGGGAACCTAGCCAAGTGGATTATTACATTCATGCAGGGAGAGGAACTAAGAATTCAGGGGCAAGAGCTGGAGATGTTAAAAGGGTTGTTTCAAGGGAAGCTTGGAAGAGTTGGAAGTGAACTTGTGATCCCCAAGGAATCCTTGGGGCTAGAGGGAACCGAAAACTATTTCCGACAGACCATCCACTTCAATTTGCAAGCTTAAATCTCAATCACAATATTTTAACCCAGATAATGCATTAGGGAATAGAATGATGTTTTTTTGCAAAGCGCTGCCATAAAGAATCATTTTCCATCTCTTTTTTCATTCTTCGAATTCGTTCCTCTAAAGGCACCCCTAAATACTCTTTATCGATGTCATTTCGAATTTTCCGCATCATCTCAACAGCTTTAATCTTCATCATATATCACCTCTCTTGGGGAACAAATCTCTAAAGATCTAAATCCCTCTCTAAGATTAACACTATTGTACCCATGGATTCGCTTAAGGTTAACAATATGCTTAAAATTCCAACTCACAAGGACATCCACATGATGTACAGTGGCAACAGCAATATGTACCGCATCCGTGTAGGAATGGTCAGGAATAACACCTAATCGGATATAAGTTTCCGCTAGCATCAAGGCTTCCTGAGTAACTTCAACTTCTTCCACTGAATCTTCAGGTAATTTTTTCACTAGAGCCCGTACTTCTTCAGGAGCTCTTCTTATCTCGTCAAAAACGGTTTGCGAAAGTACAGCAACGTACTCTCCCTTTATAAACTTCTCAAATAAAGCATTAGAGTCTAAAGCAAACTCAGGATCCAAGCAACCGCCAATAACTGAAGTATCGATATAAACCCTTAATTTATGCATGATATACTTTGATTATAACCTCAATTCCCACAAAAATCAATTCAAATCTGAGGTGTCCATAGAGGTGTCTATGCTCAGGTCAGAGTGGGTCAACTAGGGTCAGATCAGGTCAAATGGATTTAGGATAGTTTGTTAACGGTAAATCAGGAAAGTCCAACGGATTTAAGGTTTTTCAAAATCTGGTCCAAACCGATTATGAGCGGGTTGCTCTAACCAACTGAGCTAAGGGCCCAATTTTCATTCGTAAAGCGTGATTATACTATTTTTTATTAGGTGGTGTAGGAAAGAAAATGGTGATATAATTTGGTATTGTTATCCTTTATATAAAGGAGTAAAAATTAAATGAAAAATATAATTCTTATCTTTCTATTGCCCCTCCTATTAAATGGATGCGGACTTATTTATACGAATGTTCATGTTCCTAGATCCTATCGATCCGCGACTCCCGCGGATGTTCCATCCAGTAAAGAAGATCCCGTTGTCACTGGAATAAGCTGCAGTCATTCTTTATTGTTTTTATTTGCCTGGGGGAATGGAGGTTACGCCGAAGCAACTAAAAATGCGTTAAAAAGTTATCCCAATGGAATTCTTTACGATGTTCAGGCAGACAGCCAGCTAAAAAGCATATTGGGACTCTACACAAAAGTTTGCACAGTGGTGACAGGCAGAGTTTCTAAGATAAAATGAAAATGATTTTCGCATTTCTTCTGCTTTGGGTCGAGAGTAGCTCCTCTCTGCTTTTTGCGGAACGCCCAAACTACGAAGCCAGTGCAGGACTCATTAGCGCCAGCGGTTATGTAGTATTTTATAACTCGCAAGGACCCTTATCCTACAATTCTATGACTCCAAGTGAAGCGCCTCCAATCAGGATAGATCTGGGAGAAGTTCGCTGTAAAAGTTGCCAGCACTCCTTCTCCATTCCTTTTACCTCAATTCTAAACGGCAATCGTAGTTCCAGCTTATCTACTGCTTTTGGAAATGGAAGTTTTAAAAAAATTTTAGAGAAGCTTCAATTGGAACACCCAGGACTTACTGGAATATACGATGTAAAAGTAGATTTACACAAAATTAGCATCTTAGGACTCTATACAAAAGTTTGCACAGAAGTAACAGCACTAGGATTTCAATAAGAATCTGAAAAGATATCATAGAATCTTGAAAATTATGCGAGTTAGAATTTTATTTTTATTACTATTCCTTCCGCTTCCATTAACTGCTGCGGCTCCTATTGTAAAAAGCGGGGATTCTCTACCAGACAAAGGTGGGCAAATTAAAATACTTTATGTCCCTGTCATTAATAATCAAGGAGCGATTGCTTTTGTTTCTACTTTAGAGGGGGAAGGGATCCATCCTAAAAATAATTATGCTCTTTTATCCTTTCATAAAGGAGATTTAAAACTCATAGCAAAAGCAGGAAATTTAATCCCTGAAGGGGAAGGAACTTTTGCTTCTCTTCCTGCCGACAGTTTAGGCCCGTTCCGTGGGGCGCCTCGCTTGAACGATAGCGGGGAGATTGCATTCTTAGGCGCTTATGATCCGGATGGCAATAAACTTTATGCCTCAAAAGTGGGAATTTTTACGCCTACTCAGAAAATTGTTAAAGATGGGGATAGCGCTCCTCAATCTCCAAATCAGAAATTTTTCTTTGATCCAGACATGACAAATCCTCCGATACTTTCCCAGGAAAATAGTATTGTTTTTAGCGCCCCTTTGGCGGGGGACTCTATTGAAGAACGACAATCGGGTCTTTACCTTTCAAAATCTGGCCAACTAAAGAAAATAGTTTTAAGAGGAGAACCAGTCCCAGAAGGAAACGCAAAATTCGACACTCCCTCTTTAGAAGATTGGTTGGGGTTCGGCCCCCCTGCCATTAACAAAAATGGAACACTCGTATTTTGCGCGCGACAAAAGTTAATAGACTCTAGTCAGTTAAATCGTTATGACAGCGGTTTTAGAGAAGTACTCTATCTTTATTCTGCAGGGAAATTAAAACGAATGGCTGGAAGTGAAGATATTTTACCGTATACCCATGGAAACTTGGAATATCTCTATACAGTAAAGTTTAGTCCAGACATTAATGCTAGCAATAAAGTTGCTTTTCAAGGGACGGGGGGCGGAGAAGAACTTATTTTTACAACGGACGCGGGAAAATTAGAAATTGTCGCAAAAACTGGAGAAAACGCGTTGGGAAATGGAATATTCTCTCAACTAAGGTGGCAACCATCCTTAAATGATCTTGGGAACATTCTTTTTGCTGGAAAATTAAGAGAAGGAACTCTCTCCAATAGTGACGCAATCTTCCTAAGAACAAATGGCAGTCTTAGACCCATTGTAAAAAGAGGAGATTCCACCCCAGAAGGAGATGGAACCTTTTATGAACTCACCACTTCAGATAAATACTTGCAAGTGAATGCCAATAGATTAAATCTAAATGAACTAGGTCACTTCGCCTTTATGGCAAGCCTATTAAAACAAGATGGTTCAACGAACTTGGGTCTTTATACTTATGATGGAACAAAAATTAAAAAGATCGTTAGAACGGGAGATATCCTCATGGATAAAAAGGTGAAGGATATTGGATTTAATACAGTGGAAAGTTCTGGAGTTCGAGGATTTAACGATTCCTGTCAAATTACTTTTGTGACCCAATTTGAAGATGACACTTATGCTTTATGGATTACCGATGGATGCGACTAACTTACTATTATTAAAGGAGAAATCTATGGACTTTAAGACCTACCAAACTTTATCGCGGGAAACTGCTCTTTATCCCAACAAGGATCATAATTTTATTTATCCCACACTTGGCCTGGCGGGAGAATCGGGAGAAGTGGCGGAAAAAATTAAGAAAGTGATTCGGGATGAAAATGGAATTGTCAGCGAGCAGAAAAAAATAGAGATAGAAAAAGAATTGGGCGATGTTTTATGGTATGTCGCTCAAATCGCCACAGAGCTGGGACTATCTTTAGAAGAAGTCGCCAAGAAAAATATAGAAAAACTTTTTAGCCGAAAAGAAAGAAATGTCTTAATGGGAAGCGGGGATAATCGCTAACGAGCTTTGATGCGGGCTTCTTCAACGACTTCCTTTGGGATTAGTTTTAGAGCGATCCAGATCATTCCGCCTACCAAAAGAATGTCATCTAAATAGCCTACTCCGGGAATAAAATCGGGAATGAGGTCGATGGGGAATAAAGTATAGCCAATGGCAACCCCAAGCAGAATTTTAGCTAAAAGTGGAGTTCGTTTATCTTTTATAATCCACTTCCAAACGCGAATTTCGTATTTAACTGTCTCTGTAAATTTCTTTAATTTTTCTAGCATAATCGAAAACCGTAAATATCACTTTTTTATTTTATTATATATTTCTTCGAATTTTGATATGGAATTTTCCCAACTGTATTGGTTTTTCACCAACTCTCTTCCATTTTTTCCAATTTCATATCTTAATTCTGGTTTATGAATGAGTTCTGTGACGGATTGAGCAAAGGTTTTGGCATCATCCGCGATTAAAATATTTTTTCTGTGTTCTATCTGAATCCCACCGCAAGCTATAGAGGTTGCGACCACGGGCTTTTCCATAGCCCAAGCTTCTAAGATCTTATTTTTTATTCCGGAACCACTTAACAGTGGACAAATATTCACCGTAGATCCTGCAATATAGGGACGCAGGTCGGGAACCAATCCTGTAACAAAGGTATGAATGCCATCGTGTAATTTTAAAATCTCTCTGGGAGGGTCTTTACCTACAATATAAAAAATTAAATTAGGAATTTGTTTCTTTATGAGTGGGAGAATATGATGATAAAAATAGAGCACGGCGTCGCGATTGGGGGGAAAATTCATAACTCCTCGAAAGAGTACGGAGGGTTGCTCCAGAGAAAAGGGAGAAAAGGGGACAGTCCCTAAAGGGACAGTCCCCTTTTCTTCTGGGGTAAAATAGTCGCAATCTACACCTGCTGGGATAATGGAAATTTTTGCTTGGGGACAAAATTTTAAAATCCAATCCTTATCTACCTCTGAAACTAAAACCGTCTGGGTAAATTGGGGAAGGATCTTCTTTTCATAGTTCAACATCTTTTTCCACTGGGAATGCATATAAAATCGATAGAGAGGATTCTTCTCAAATTGTAAATTACGATAGAACTGCATGGAAACAGAATCGTGCGGGAAAAAGAGGGTTGGGATATTTCTCAAACAATGCGCGTAAGCAGACACATTGACTGATAAAAGATGGACCACATCAAATCTCTCTTCTTTGATCAACTGTTTTAATTTTTGTTCATAAGCTGGCGAATAAAATTGGCGCACACAAAAAGGGTCTTTTTCGAAAAAAACATTTTTAAGTCTTCTAAAAGGAGACCGCGGTATGGGGGAATGTATTATTTCCACCCGTGGACACCACTTAGAGACTTCTGGAATATATTTTTTATCTTCTTCAAACTCGCTTAAAACAAGCAATGTAGTCTCATGACGCTGTGAAATATGGCGGAGGATCTGGAAGCAGGTAGAGCGCATTCCATCTGTGATGGGATAAGGCAAAACATGGGCTAAGAAAAGAACTTTCATTATTTATTTAGGAGGCAAGATTTGATAGACTAGTACCTAATATGATCCGGAAATTAAAGACGATTTTTATACTATTATTTCTTCCTTTATTTCTACTCCTTGCTTGTGTGAAAAAGGAGCCCAAAAAAAAGGAACTCCATATCTCGGGAAGCATTCAAATAGACCCGTCCTTTAAAAATAAAACTAGCAAAAAGGATACCATATTTCTGATGGCAAAACCTGCCCCCGGAGGACCTCCGGTCGCGGTTCAAAAATTAGTGGGAAATGATTATCCTTACACATTTCATTTAACCAGCCAAGATCTTATGACTCCAGAGTCACTCCTAGATGTTCCACTTAATTTAACCGTGAGAGTAGATAAAGATGGAGATGCTTTCACAAAAGGACCAAGGGATCTCATTGGAACCTACGAAAAAAATCCTATTTCTCTGGAAACCTCTGATATCATCATTACCATTAACGAAACATTCCAATAATTGTGGTTCAGCCCAACCCGTGTAGTCTTGTTATTCTTACGAAGGATTCTTCTTTAACTTTATCGGCCTGCATTACCTCTGGTTTAGAGATCGCTTCAGAAGTTATACTCGTAGATAATTTTTCCAAAGATTCCACTTTAGACATAG
>OBEQ011054100.1_pt1 | contig 10948 bp, 5 predicted proteins | sample 1670901 | NCBI WGS metagenome assembly OBEQ01 (sample SAMEA104232315, study PRJEB22302) | groundwater metagenome | biome: forest; feature: aquifer; material: groundwater | place: USA | collected 2011-08-07 | depth 5.4 m | reverse complement strand
GATCAACCGAGTCTAAGTTTAAGGCTTGGCGCGATTCAGGTATTGGGTGCTATCGGAGATCAGCGTGCTATCGTACCTTTGGGCCATTTGTCTGAGGCACCCCAGTTGAGAGAAGCTGCCCGGACCGCTGTTGACTCAATCAAACAAAGAGAAAGCGTTTCTGGCGGCGGTAGAATCCAATCGCGTGTTTTTCCTGAAACACCCGCCGGCGAAAGACCTTCCGTTCGCAGAATTTTTCCTGCTCCTCAGGACTTTGTTTCAAATATAGAGAGAAGAAAGGGAGAAGCCGATCACAATACGATTGCTTTTATTGAAACCTTACTTAAGCAGAATGCGGTTGTCATTGATCTGGATGTGGAGTCATTTATTCAAAAGGAAAATGGGAAAGTTCATCTTTCGGGCTGGGGTTTTCTTGAGGTTCTGAGGATGCTTGAGAAGAAACTTCCGGAAGGAGCGCTTAACAATATCAAAGTTCGCCTTGTGAATTTAAATCCAGAACTCAAAGCTTCGGAAATCCGAGAAGCTTTCGGTATCACGCCTGAACTGAAGGGAATGGTTGAAATAGTAAGCGTTCCTGTCAATCATTACAAATTTTCTGGTATTATGAGCTATCTGAAAGAGCAGTCCTTAAAGGTCGCCTCGGAAAAAAATGAACTGATCTGGCAGAATCATATTGATATCTTGGTCAAATCCCCGAAACCAGACGAACTCATTGACGGAAGAAAGCTTTTGTTAGCGTCTCTTCTGCATGCTCGTCTGAAGAAACAACTGCCTGAGCGCATCCGCATCTTAATCACAAAGCTTCTTAATGAGCTTGAGACGGAAAGAATGAGCGGAAATTCGGTTTTTAGTCCTGAATTGAGGTCAGGATTTGATGCATCGTTCCTGCTTGAGCTTGAACAAGTGGATAAGATGCTTGCTCAATCCGCGTAAGGTTTGGTCATTATGGCCTTGTTTTTTAAGTAAAGCTTTTAGTACGTAAAAAATGAAAGGTAGAAAGAGGAAAATATGACTAGAAAACAAATTCGGTTTCAAGATTTTATGAAAGAGGTCCGCCAGGGTGACATATGCGTAAAGGTGGAAGATGGAAAATTAATTCAAAAGCGTTCCTTAAGAGATTTTGATGTCGTGTCCCTACATCATGTTATTTATAAAGTTTTCACTCGTACATTTACAAGAGTCAAAATAAAACTTTTTCTTTCACGTTTGTATATGGCGTATGTTTTTTCATCCTGAACATGATTTTTGAACTTTTTTAATTTTTGTGTTGTTTTTATCTTAGTTTGACAGTTACAATGTGCGCATCTTTTGAGAAAGGATCTCTGGTCAGCAAACAGATGGCTAAGCGATTTCAGAAAGTTACAGCTTTTCTGATTACCCTCGTCTTCACCTTTTCCCAAATCGCTTTTCCTCAACAATCTGTTCCAATTGAATTTGATTCCGCCAAGAAGCCGACTGTCGGAATTTCACAAACGAGCCCGATAGAAACTTCAGGAAATAGTTTTCCGCAGACCAGCATTGATTTTCTTCAAGGAAGCAGCTCACCGCTAACTGCAGTCACAAAAAGTACCGTGACAAATTCCAATGTTATTTCAACGGTAAAACCTGAAACAATTCAGAAAACGACTTCATTGATTCTAAACAGTAACCAAACACAACAGATTTCTATTTTATCTTACAAGGACGGTCCGGATCCATTTTCTCGCGTGCGCGGTTCAAACGACCTGACCATAACGTTTAACGTAAAACGATTCAAAGAACAAAAAGGCGTCACATTTTTTATTGATGTTTTGGAACTTATTCAAGATTCTTCCGGAAAAATCGTCAATCTTGTTACGAAGAGCACGCAAATCATTCAACCTCCTTTTAACGGAAGCGATTTCTTTCAAGTGACCACGATAAACTCTTGGAGGGGAACGGATCCATTCGGAAAAGTAGTTTCCGATGGGACTTATTCGTATACGGCCGTCGGAGTTTTACGCAAAGTTACCCAGCAGGGAACTGTTACTAAAGAAAGCATTCAAGCGATTAGCAGTTTAATTGCAGGCAAAATCTCTGTGGATAATACAGCACCCCTTATCACTGCCGTTCAGAGTCCCGAGCCGAATGCAAGCAATTGGAATAATACGAACGTAAACGTATCTTTTAACGCTACCGACAGTTCTGGGATTGCCAACAAAACGGCCGACATCCTGGTAACGACTGAAGGGGTCAACCAAAAGATTACGGGGACCGCAACTGACAACGCTGGTAATGCGACCTCAGTTTCAGTTTTTTTGAACATTGATAAAACTGCTCCAACGCTTAGCGCGATCTTGGGTACGCCTCCAAATGCCAACGGCTGGCACAACACGGATGTGACCGTGTCATTTCAAGCAAGCGATGCATTATCAGGTATTGCGTCGGTAACGCCTGATATTTTGGTTGCTACGGAAGGTGCCAATCAAATGGTGACGGGTACTGCTACAGACCTCGCCGATAACGTGGCCAGCGTGAAAGCTACGCTCAATATTGATAAAACACCGCCTAGTATTCAAGCAATCTTGAGTTCACCGCCCAACGCCAACGGCTGGCACAATCAAGATGTGACTGTCTCGTTTCAGGCAAGTGATGCTTTGTCCGGAATTGCAAGCGTTACACCTGATGTTTTAGTAAACACCGAAACTGCTGGCCAACTTGTAAACGGCACCGCAACGGATTTAGCGGATAATGTTTCAAATACACAAGTCACCATTAAGCTCGATAAAACACCTCCTGTCGTGAGCAACTTGCTTCCGGCTGATCACAACACCGTTAATGAATCACGTCCCACAATCACAGCAGACTTAAGTGACCCTTTAAGTGGAATCGATCCATCCAAAGTGCGCTTACTCGTGGATGATAATGAGGTCACAAATAATGCGACCATTACTCAGACCTCTATTAGCTTTACGCCGCTTAGCGATCTAGCGGAAGGTTCGCATACAGTTAAAGTTCAGCTCGAAGATTTGGCTGGCAATGTGACAACCGTTGAAAGAACATTTACAGTCGAAACGGTAGCTCCACCTCCTGTTACGCCGCTCTCCGGATTCATTGATGGAACGGTCTTTAACGCTGTTTCAAAAGAACCGATTTTAGGAGCAAAGGTAACAATCGCTGGCATAAACGGTGCTGTAGCGACCGAAGCAAACGGATCATTTTCGATTGCGACACCGGATGCCGGCAGCTTCATTGTCACCATTGAGCATGATGGGTTTACAAGCGTTCAGAGAATCGCTCATGTGGAATCGAATTTAGATATTGCAGTAGATCCAATTTTTTTGACGCCACTCGATTCTGCCGTCACGCGAATTGATTCAAGCGGGGGGACTCATGTTTCGAGTACCGGTGATGTCATGCTCGTTTTCCCGCCAGGTGCGGTGACGGAACCCATTAATGTTCGAGCGACCAAATTCCAAGCCGGAAATCATCTTCCAGGTCCGCTTCCGGAGCAATCGCATTTCACGTATGCCGTGAACTTCCAACCGAATGGCACGCAGTTTCAAGTTCCTGTTACGTACCGGATCCGAAATGACCTTGGTTTTGCTCCGGGCACACCCATTCCCGTCGGAATCTACAACGAAGGGACCGCTTCCTGGGACGCGCTCAGTATGTCCTATGTGACGGCAGACGGCCAGTGGGTAGAAGGGGTATTATCGCATTTCACATCCATTGATTGTAATTTACCCGTGTTCATCAGCCGTGCTTCGGTGTCTCCCGTAATTCCCATCGCGGATTTGCTTCAGACAGAAACGAAAGACAAAAGGAATTCCGTCAAGTGCCCGGGCTGTGAGATTGATATGTTTGACGGCGCCTTGAGGCAGGAAATTACAATTCCATCGGTTTCCTTGTTTGGTCAAGATCAAGCAGTTACTTTACGTTATGACTCAAGCCAGGCTTATCCGACGGTTTTAATCGGGTCCGCCTCACAGGTTCCTTCTGCTATTCAGCTAACCCCCACAACGATTTCTGCAGCGTTTGAATTCCAAGGCCAGCGTACCGAAGCTACTTTTTCGGGAGCATTGACAGAAGTCATGTTAAGACAGCTCTTCGCCGCACAAAATGCACGCGGTGGGTTTCTTGAGACAGGACTCTATTCCTATCACTACACCCCTTCTAATGATTACAGCTTGAAGTACGCTACAGCGGATTTCTTCGGAGGGCCGCCGCGCCAGGAGCTTTCGGTGGTGAGCCCGGAACTCGTCTCTTTCACTGCTCCCATCACGGGGAAAGTTCCTGTGGTGAACGAACGGGAAAGCGCCTTTGGTGCCGGCTGGAGCATGGAAGGCCTTGAGCGGATTTATGAACAGCGAGACGGCACCCTGCTTTTGACAGATGGCACAGGGTCTGCGTTTTCATTTTCACAAGCCTACCGCGCAGTGGGGCTGACAACTAATTACGAAGTGGATCCGGCAGCCGCTTTTCCTGGAGGGACAACGGTCGGGAATTCGACCACGCGCATTGCGTTTGATCCGTCAGGGAATTTGTACATTGCAGAGGACGGCATTACAAAAATAGCTCCGAACGGAACGAAAACGCAATTTCACCCGGCATTTACTGACCCGAGAGCCATCACGACGGATTCTAACGGCAATGTCTACATCGCAGAAAGGCACAGGGTGTGGAAATATGTTCCGGACGGAAGCTCGCGTGAGCTTGTTTATGAAAGCGCAAACCCATTAGGCTCAATTTTAGATTTGAAAGTGGATTCAAGCGGAAATCTTTATATTGCGGACACAGACCGCTTGTTTAAAAGGACTCCGGGTGGCCAAGTGACAGAACTCTTTCAATTAAATGGACTTGTTTCGAGTGTCGCAGTGGATTCCTTAGGGAATGTGTTTGCGACCGAGTCGACTTATCAAGCGGGAGTAGTGGGTAATGAACCTCAGACCATCGGCCAACCGCGCATCGTCATGAGAAAACCGGACGGCTTTCTTTCGACCTATGCAGTAGGTTTTCAGGATCCCGAAGGTCTTGTGATCGATCCGGATGGAAATTTGATCGTGGCCGATCAAGGCTTAAGTCAAATTTTAAAAGTGACGTCTGATCATCAGGTAGAACCCATCGTGAAGGGCGGTAATGGTGTCGCAGGAAGTGCCTGGACTTCCAACTTTGTCGAGGTGGCCTATAATCCTTCAGGGAAACTCTTTACCTTAAACGGTTTCTTTGTCCCGGGACGAGGTCCCGCGCATGTTGTTTCTGAAGTAATCCCCACCACCAAATATTTTCCTCCACCGGGTGAGTTTTCTGAGGTGTCTAAGAATTCGGATGGCACGTTCGCGAGGCGAATGAAAGACGGAACGGTGAAACATTTTAATGTCGAGGGGTTTCTCACAGATGTTTTGGATCGGAATGGAAATAGAAACTCTTATCATTATGATTCTCTCGGAAGATTGATCGATATTGAAGATCCAGTGGGTCGGAAGACCCTGTTCTCTTATGGGGCGAACGGTAAGTTGGCATCCATTACCGACGTGGCGGGAAGTGTTACTTACTTTCAAATCGACGTGGCTGGAAATTTGTTGAACGTTCAGTTTTCGGACTTAGCCACAAGATCCTTTTCATATGATTCGGAATACCGAATGACGCAGGAAACCGACCCAGCCAGTTATGTAACGAACTTCAATTATGATTCACTAGGCCTTTTGTCGGAAGAAATTCTTCCCGAGATGCTTGTGTATGATCCCAATACCGGAGAGCCGGTGCTGAAAAGTTCGCACCGGATTTTTCATGCGGAAAACAGTTCTGGCCTAGCAAGCCAAATTCCGGCAGGAACCGGTACGCCGGAAAATCCTGCCCCACGGATTCAGAGAGCTGATGTTTCAGGCTCCTATACGGATGCTTCGGGACAAGTAACCACTTTCCAAAGCAATCGTTTGGGTGCTCCGACGGAGGTTCGCGACGCGTTGGGTCAAACAACATCGATTATTCGAAATTTAGATGGCCTTCCCACCGAGATCCGGCAGTCCAATGGTCTGGTGACGACTTACCAGTACGATGGATTAGGAAATCCCACGCGGGTACGTACTATGACGATTCCCGGCTTTTTTGAAGGCACGGACACGTTCTATTTCTATGAGCCTGTTTTCAATCAAGTCATTGGAATTTGGAGCTCCTTGAGAAGAGAAACGGCTTTCCACTATGATGCGTTAGGGAACTTAATCAAAATTTCAGATCCGGTTGGCGACTTCGGTCCCAATCAAACGGATTTTTCTTATAATTCCAGAGGCCTCGTCACAGAAGTGAAAGATGCCTTTGGGAATAAGACTCTTTCCTCTTATGATCTATTGGGAAATTTATTGACCGTAACAGACCCGCTCATGAACGTGACACAGATGACGTATGATCTGCATGGAAACGTCATCAGCTCGCTTGATCCGCTTGGTCGTACGACATTGTTTAAATACGATTCCATGAACCGGTTGATTCAAGTCACGGATTCTAATCAAAAGGTCACACGTTACCATTACGATACTCGCGGAAACCTTGCCGAAGTCGAAGATTCCGAGGGCCGTAAAACTCAATATCAATATGATGCTTTGAAACGGCTCGTTAAAATTATTTTCCCTGATTTGAAAGAAAATTTATTCGGTTACGATGAGCGAGGAAATGTTGTGCGCTCGGTAGACCGAAAAGGCCAAATCACCACATATTTTTATGATGAGCTGAATCGTTTGGTTGAAAAGCGTACTCCGGATAACACGACTTTTTACGGGTACGATTCTGTCGGAAATCTCACCCAGGTGGAAGATAATGATTCGCTTCTTCGCTTTGAGTACGATCCTCTGTCACGATTAGTGAAAGCCCAAACAGGAGACGCTACCAATCCCGCCCTCACACAGCCTGTGACCACCATTACATATGAATACGACCTAGACTCACACCGGACGAAAATGACCTCTCCTTTGGGCCAGACGCTTTACAATTATGTGGAAACATTTCCTCCGTTCGGCTCACAAAAAAATAGAGGAAATCTCGTTTCGCTTACGGATCCCTTTGGACAGGTGTTTACCTTCACCTATGACACACTCGGAAGACGGACAAGCTATACGCGACCCAATCAAACGAAAACCACCTATCAATATTCAAGTCGTAACGAGCTGACCTCGATTAACGATGTGAATACACAGACCGCCTCTTCCATTCAATCTTTCGTCTATACCTATGATGATACCGGTAACCGGCTCACAACGACAGATGCTCAAGGTCTTCATCAGTATCAATATGACCATCTCAACCAACTGACCGGAGTCAGCGGTTCCACGCCTGAATCCTATCAATACGACTCCCTCGGAAACCGCGTAAGCTCTCAATTATCCACTACGTATAAATATGATTCCTTAACCAATCAACTCCTTGAAGACGACACCTTTACCTATTCCTATGACGCCAATGGAAACCTCCAAACCAAGACCAATAAATCAAACAATCAAACCACCACCTATACCTATGATGCGGACAACCAGCTCATCAAGATTACCTTTCCAAATTCAAGCTTTGTGACATACAGTTATGACGGCTTAGGCCGAAGAATTGAAAAGAACGTATCAGGGGTGATGACCCGATATGTCTACGACGGAGGAGACATCCTGATGGAATATAACAGCGTCAATCAATTAACCGCCTACTACATCCACGGCCCAGGGATTGATGAGCCTTTATCCGTGGCGCGTGACCTTAACCATAACAGTACCTTTGAATCCAATGAACACTTCTTCTATCATACGGATGCTTTAGGTTCTGTCACCGCCATCACGGATAACACGGGCAACCTTGTTGAATCTTATCAATATGATTCCTTCGGTAATCCAACCATTTACAATTCAACCAATACAGTCATTCCTGAATCTTTAATCGGGAATTCGTACCTCTTCACAGGACGTGAATACGATTCCGAATCAGGACTCTACTACTACCGGCATAGATACTACGATCCAAAGGTGGGGAGATTCATCAGTGAGGATCCGATTGCTGGAAATCTTACAAGACCTCAATCGTTGAATTTGTATCCTTATGTTGAGAATGATCCAGAAAATTCTGTCGATCCCTTCGGTTTACGAAGCCTAAGCGCTAAAGTGAAAACGGTTCTCTCAGGAGCTGAAGCTGTAGTCTCTGTAGTTAATTCGTTTAGTTATCCATTGGGTACTATTGTTGCGGCTGTAAGCATACTAAATTTTGTTCACTCAACCAACGATGCTGGTTATGATACGAGCTTAGGTACGGCAAACGTTTTAGTTGGAGCTATTAGTATATTGTTTGGCGCTCCTATCATAGGCGTTGTGGCAAGTCCTTCTGTTGGATTTGGTCTAGGAGAAATTATTTCAACGTTGCGGATTCCAGGAACTGCAAACAGTACTTTTGGAGACATTTATGCAGATTTTTTTAACAATCCCAGCGCTATTCAGCTAACGAGTTCTTTTATAAACGAAATTTCTTCATTCTGCGCTGCCGGTTTCATTGCTTTTGGAGCCAGCTAATTTAAGGGGAGTATGACATGTCCGAATATTTTAAGAAAAAGTATTCTGCTAAGAAAGCGTTGATCTTAATCCTTATTGCGTTGCTTCCAATTGCAGTCACTTTTATCTTCGTTTGGTTCAGTATTGATTTTCGAAAACTCCCGACTACTTACAAGATAATTGGAGCTATTGGTGTTTTTGTTTTTTATTATCTTGCGAGCCGTTTGGCTAATGATTCAGTCTCGAACAATTCGGTTTCTGCCATCGTGAAGAATCCAAACGCTTGGTCACAACAATATTTTTCCAGTTTTAGAAATATTTCTTTTTTAGTCTTAGCGCATATAACAATTTGCTATCTAATTTTTCTTTCTTTGCCTAAATATAATGGGCAAACCATTCTCTTTAAGGCTATCTTCGCAGTCACTCTTATTTTTGGCATGGTTATTATGCCTTTTTTTTATTTGTACATCATACGTAATTTGATCCATAAAAAATAACTAGGGGACAATCTCCGCAGGGTCTAAGTCTGTGGTCTCTGGTCTGATGTCACGAAGTATATCTATGACGGAGAAAACATCTTGATGGAATATGCTTCGACGAGCTCAGCACAAGATGGTTCGACAGGCTCACCACAAGTGAACGTCCTTCAAGCCTACTACACCCACGGCCCGGGGATTGACGAGCCTTTATCCATCGCAAGAGATCTCAATCATAACGGCACCTTTGAATCCAATGAACACTTTTTCTACCACACGGATGCTTAGGCTCGATTACCATTGACGCGGCTTTTCCCACCCAAATGGAGCAGGTAAATCATCTCCTTGCTCAAGCTGCGTAAGCAACTAAAAACTATGTAACATATTTAAATATATATACTTAGATAGATTTTAAATATTTTAGTTAAGTCTCTTGCAAAGTTGTATTTCATGTGTTAAGTTTTATGTAATGTTACATACCACGTTACACATGAGAGGAAATTATGAAACTTACGCTTAAGGATCTTGCGCGAGAATCAGGAGTCTCAACGGGAACAGTAGCAAGGTTTTTAAACGAAAGCGGCTACGTTTCAGAAGACTCGCACACGAAGATCGAAAGTGCCATCAAAAAGCTGGGTTACAATCCGAACATCAACCGGAAGTTCATGCGGCGGAAGAAAACCTATCAGCTGGGAATTCTTACTTCCTTCTCGAAAGATATTTTCAACTCCCGCTACCACACCCATCTTCTCTCAGGCATCATGAATTCACTACACGAATCAGATTACAATTTGAAGATTATCTTTCTTAAAGAGAAGGATTATAAAAACGTAGAGGAAATTCTTCAGGAGTATTCACTTGACGGCCTTTTTATTCTGACCTGGCGGATTCATCCGAGTCTCATTCAGCTGATTGAGAGATGCCCTAAAAATCTTCCGGTGATGCTTTTTAATGACTACGACCCGAAACTTCAGGTGAACTTTGTCTATTCGGATGTCACGCAGGGAATTGAGATGGCTGTCAATTATATGGTGGAGCAGGGCAGAAAAAAAATAGCCTTTTTGAAAGGTCCTAGTCTCATTCATTTTGGGACCGGTAAAGAAGCACTCCATGTTCCGTCCATTGATGCCTATGATAAGTTTGAGGGTTTCCAGCGGGCTATGACTCACCATGAACTTCCGATTCATGAAAACTGGGTGAGAGAATGTGATGCCTATACGGTAAAAGCAGGTTATGAAAAAGCACGGGAAATCCTTAGTGAAAAAGATCTTCCGAATGCGATTGTCTGCTCAAACGATGAAATTGCAGTAGGGGTTTTGAATGTGCTCCGTGAAAAGAAAATTCGCTGTCCCGAAGAGATTGCGGTCATTGGATTTGACGGAATTGAGAAAGGTGAATTAACGACACCTCCCTTAACCACAGTAGAACAGCTTCTTACTTCGATGGGGTATGAAGGAGGAAAGAAATTGATTGATATTGCAGAAGGGAGACTCGTTGATCCGATTCATACGAAGTTTGTCCCGAAGCTTGTGATTCGCAAATCAGCCTAAATTTTTTTGTCTTGATGTGTTATGAGTGTTTGATTGTTACACAATTTGGAAGCGGTGAAAAGGTTCACTCGAGATGAATCTCGGTGGTTGCGTTACCTGGCTGGGCTACGGGCCATCTAGCCGCTTGGAATCATAATATTTTATCGGTAAGTAAACAAGATCTTTGAAACGAAAATGGGAAAACATTCAGATTGCGTTGAGTGAAGAGTGTTACTAACAAAAGGAGGTGTTCCATTTGGGAGCTATGGAGGAGCCAGATACATCCGGGAAAAGACAGAAAACAGGTTTCGGTCCTCTCAGGTGCCCCAAGCCGGAATGCGGGCGTGTGCTTTTTGAGATGAACAAAGGATTTTGGAAGCGTGCTGCCGGGAGGATTCTTTGTCTAAAATGCGGAGAAGAAACCGTCCCGGGCCTTTTGTCTTTCCAGGAGGATGACTTGAGCAAACTT
>OBEQ012672888.1_pt1 | contig 10950 bp, 8 predicted proteins | sample 1670901 | NCBI WGS metagenome assembly OBEQ01 (sample SAMEA104232315, study PRJEB22302) | groundwater metagenome | biome: forest; feature: aquifer; material: groundwater | place: USA | collected 2011-08-07 | depth 5.4 m | reverse complement strand
CGTGTGCACAAAGCAGCCCCGGGAGGAGCTGACCGCCTACCCCGAGACCGTGAAGGCCTCGCAGGGCGACATGGGCAAGCTCTCAATTAAGCTCGACGAGCTCGGCACCCAGCTCTCCGGCAAGGTGGCTGCGCTCGGCCAGACAATGAGCAAAGTGCAGGCCGAAGGCCTGGAGGAGCAGAAGGCAGCGCTTGCCGAGGCCAAGCGCGACCATGGCGCCACCGATGTGTTCTACACCGCCGAGAAGCGCCTCTCGGCCAAAGATCACGCGCAGGCCGCAAAGGGCTTTGAGCAGTACCTCCGCGATTTTCCGAAAGGCGAGCTCCTCGACGTCGCCACGTATGATCTGGGATTGGCCTACTACGGGCTCCGTTTATGGGAGAAGGCCGGGCGCCAGTTCGCTCTCGTCCTCGATCGATATCCGAAGAGCGGCCAGACGCCGGGCGCGCGCCTGCACTACGCGCTCGCGCTGATCAATTTGAAGAAGGGTGGCGACGAGGCCCGCGCCTATCTCGAGTCCGTGCAGGTCGACTTCCCAAAGAGCGCTGAAGCCAGACAAGCCGCCGCCGTCCTCAAACGCCTGCCGAAGCCCCGAAAATGATCCGGTCCCTGGCACTGCTCGCGTTGCTCATCTGCGTACCCGCGTCGGCCCAGACCGAGGTTAAGTTGGCGCTGACGGGTGCCGCCGGCCGGCCGAACCCGGGGCTGGCCTTGCCGCCGTTCGTGGCCGAGGATCCGAAGATCGGCGCTGACGCCCTCCTCGCCAAGGACCTGCGCGAGGTCGTGCGCCAGGACCTGATGCTCTCCCGCCGCTTCGAGGTGACCGACGAGGACAATGCCGCCGAGCCCGTGAAAGGCGCGACTTGGCGGTTGACTGCGAAGGCCTCAAAAAACGCCGACAAGGTCTCGGTCCGAGTGAAACTCGCAAACGCCGAAGGCGGTCGCGAAACCGTTTTTGAGCGCTACTATCGTCAAGACGCTTCGTGGATGAGGGCGGTGGCCCACCGGATCACCGACGACATCGTCAAGGCCGCGACCGGCCGCGACGGGATCGCGCGCACGCGCATCGCCTTTGCCAACAACCGCACCGGACACAAGGAAATTTGGGTCATGGATTACGACGGCGACGCGGTCAAGCGCCTGACCGACAACCGCTCGATCTCGCTGCTGCCACGCTTCTCGCCCGACGGCCGGATTATCGCCTACACGAGCTACAAAGACGGCAACCCCGACCTGTGGTTTCTCGATCTCGAGACCGGCCGCTCCAAGATCTTCTCGAATGAACAGGGCCTCAACATCGCCGGCGGCTTCTCGCCCGATGGGACGAAAATCCTGATGACCCTCTCGCGCGGCAAGAGCCCCAATCTCTACTTAAAGGAGGTCGCGGGCGGTCCGGCCGAGCGCCTGACGAGCCACTTCGGCGCCGACAGCACCCCGACGTTCTCTCCCGACGCGCGCCAGGTCGCGTTCGTCTCGGACCGCTCCGGCAATCCCCAAATACACGTCCTCGACATCCCGACGAAGAAGATCACGCGCCTGACCAGCCTCAACTGGTGCGACGCGCCGGCCTGGTCGCCGACGGGCGAGTGGGTCGCCTTCGCCGGCCGCGCCCACAACAAGGATAGGATGGACATCTTCCTCGTGGATATCACCGGCGGGCAGCTGCGCCAACTCACGCACGGCGAGGGCTCCAATGAGGATCCGGGCTGGTCGCCCGACGGACGCTTTCTGACGTTCTCCTCGACGCGAGGCAAGCGCTCCCAGATATGGGTGATGGACGCCGACGGCGCAGCGCCCCGCCTGATGGCCGACGTCCCCGGCGCGAGCGTCACCCCCCACTGGTCCCCCGTCGGACGCTAACAGCGAACGACTAAACCACTAAGACACCAAGACACGAAGAAAAATGGAGGAGGGATTAACATCGACGTTAACTCTTCTTCCGTTCTTTGTGCCTTTGTGTCTTAGTGGTTAAAGCCGTTCGCTTAACGCGCGACGGGGAGGACCAAGGTGAACTTCGCGCCGCGTCCGACGCCCGCGCTGTCCGCCTCGAGCGTCCCGCCGTGCTTTTGCGCGATGCGCAGAGCGGCCGACAGGCCGAGACCCGAGCCGTTTTTCTTCGTCGTGAAGAAGGGCTCGAAAATCTTTTCGAGCTCGGCCGGGGCCACGCCCGCGCCGTCGTCGCTCACGCTCAACCGGTGCCAGCCGCGGTCAGTCGCGGTTTCGAGGCGAATGCGCCCGCCGCGGGGCGAGGCCTCGACCGCGTTCTGAAGAAGAGCATACAGCGCCTCCTGGATCAACGATTCGTCGCCCCGCGTCGTCATCGGCGCCTCGAGGCCCGAACACTCGAGATTCAGCTTGCGGTCGGGAATTTGCGGCTTAACGCGACTCAGCGCCCGCTCGATGGGCACGCGCAGGTCGAGGTTTTCCGTGTCCATCTCCTCGATGCGTCCGAGGTCGAGGAGGTTCTTGAGGATTTCCTTGCAGCGCTCGACTTCGTCGGCAATCTGCCGCAACTCCTTGCGGGTTTTCGCGTCGCCGGCGTGCCGCTGCGCCGCGACCTCGGCGTTGACGGCGATCGTCGTCAGCGGACCTTTGATGCGGTGCGCGACCTCCGCGGCGACGCGCCCGAGCGTCGCGAGGCGCTCGACCTGGATCAAGCGCTCATCGTAGCGGCGCTTGTCCTCGGCCTGCGCCGTCGACGAGTCGCGCGCCAGGATGGCGAGCAGGATCGAGGACACGATGAGGAAGAGGAACCCGAACCAGAACACGGAGCTGCGCGGAAACCAGATGCCGGGATGCCACCAGGCGATGCAGTACAGCACGATGGTCACGCCCGCCACGATGAGGCTCTGGCGCGCGCTTCGCGTCAGCGCGGAGCCGAAGACGATCAACGTATAAATGAGGAGCAGTTCCGTGCGCGTCTGAATCCAGCTCAGGATGACGCTGGCCAGCAGCGCGTCGGACAGGAACAGCCCCGACTGGAACCAGCCGTGCGCCAGCAGCTTTTCCGGCACGAGACGAATTAAAGTCATCGAACCCGTGACGAAGAATAATAAGAGTAGAAGCCGCAGCACCCACCCCTCATGCTCCGGACCTTGGTAGAGGAAAAGCAGAAGAAGCACCGCCATCAGCAGGCCTTGGAAGGCGAAATAAACGGCCCGGCGCTTAAGGGGCAAGGCGGTAGCCGATCTTGGGTACGGTTTGCAGAAGCGCTTCACGCTTGCCGAGCTTCTTGCGCAGATTCTTGATGTGCGTGTCGAGGCTGCGCGTTTCGACGGCCCCGCCGTAGGAGGAGGTGTTCTCGATCAAGAACTGGCGCGTGAGCGCCTTGCCCGCGTGACGAAGAAGCAGGAAGAGCACCTCGAACTCGCGCGCCTGGAGCTTGAGCGGCTTGCCGTCGAGCAGCGCTATGCGGGATTCGGTGTCCATGCTGAGGCCGCCGGCCTCCGCCCCCCGGCCGGAGCCGGGGCCCGGCCCCGTGCGGCGGAGCACCGCCTGAACGCGGGCGAGAAGTTCCATCGCGCCGAAGGGCTTGACGACGTAGTCGTCGGCGCCCAGGTTGAGTGCGAGCACCTTGTCCCCCTCGCTCGACATGCCGGTCAGCATAATGACGGGTATTGTGGTCGTCGCGGCGTTGGCCTTCAAGGACTTGAGCACCACGCGTCCGTCGCCGCCCGGCAGGCGCACGTCGAGCAGGATCAGGTCGGGCTTGGAGCCGACGGCCTCGCCCAAGGCTTTCGCCGGATCGGAAATCCAGCGCGTCGTGTAGCCCGAGGCCATGGAGAGGGTCTTCTCGACGGCCTCGACGATCTTCGGGTCGTCCTCGATGATGAGTACGCGGGGCATAGCCGAATCATAGCGAATTCACAATTTGCCCACAAATGCTACAAGCACCGCATAGGCGCATCTGGTACACTTCCGCCATGGCCAACTCCGGCGATCGCGCCGGCTTTACGCTCATCGAACTGCTGGTCGTCGTCCTGATCATCGCCATTCTGGCCTCCATCGCCGTGCCCCAGTACTTCCGGGTCGTCGAAAAGGGCCGCTTCTCCGAAGCCGCCTCCTGCTTCTCCACCATCAAGGGCTCCCAGGAGCGCTACCGGATGAAGAACAACACCTACGCCGGCTCGAACAGCGAGATCGACGTCACTTGCGCCACGGGAAAATACTTCACCACGACGGGTCCGGCGTACACCGCCGGCTCCGCCGCCTATACGGCCACCTTGACGCGCATCCCGCCCCTGCCGGCGACGTACAACAACTATACCGTCACCTACCTCCAGCCCGGAGGCGGGCTGACCTGCAGCGTGGCGGCATGCGATTCGGATTTGCTACCCTAGCGACTTCACATATTAACCACATTTTGCACAAGCATCGGACCGGGTAATCAGCTACACTCGGCAAAGCGGTTGAGACGTTTTCGGAGGAGAATCGAATGAAACTCAGAATATGGCGTGCGCTGAAGCGGCGTCAGGCCGGCTTCACGCTCATCGAGCTGTTGGTCGTCGTCTTGATCATCGGCATCTTGGCCGCGATCGCGGTTCCCCAGTACTTCAAGGTCGTTGAAAAGGGCCGCTTCGCCGAAGCCACCTCATGCTTCTCCACCGTCAAGGGCTCCCAGGAGCGCTACCTGCTCAAGAACAACACCTACTCGGCCGCCAGCGCCGAGCTCGACGTCACCTGTGCGACCGGCAAGGCCTTCGGCGCGCCCGCCTGGACCGCGGCCTCGGCCGTTTACACGGCGACCTTGACCCGCATCCCGCCGCTGCCCACGACCTACACCAACTACACCGTGACCTACGTCGGCCCGGCCGGCACAATGAGCTGCAGCCAGACCAACTGCACCTCGGACCTGCTCCCTTAAGTCAGGGCGTTCGAGTTCGCAGCGAAGCCGCGCGGACCTTCCGCCGCGCGGCTTCTTCTTTTGCGCTTGCCAGTTGGTCGCGGGCGGGACCGAAGTCCGGATCGAGCGCGACTGCTCGAGTCCAAAATGCGACCGGGTCGCTCCAATGGCGGACTTCGAATCTGGTTGCGACGATCAGCGCCGCCGCCAGCGCGAGGGCGGCGGCGAGACCGACCGCGCGCCGCGCCGCCGCGCCCGCGAGCATGAATAGACCGGTGCAGCCGAGATAGCCGTAAGCGAGATAGACGTAAACCGAGCCGTTTTGCGCGCTCAGCGCGGGCGGCAGAACGGCGGCCGCATAGCAAACCCAGGCGAGGAAAGCGGCCGGCCAGACACGGCGCCGAAGCCAGAGGACTATGGTCGTGACGGCCGCAAAACCCAGAGCGGCCCACCCCGGCAGACCGAGCGAATTCGTCGCGCCGTGCAAAGCGTAGGCCGCGAGATAATCCCGGGGCCGGAGCAAGGCCCACGGATACAGCCAGAGAACACGCGCGGCCGCGGCCGGGGCGAAGGACGGACAGTAAGCTTCATGGCTCTTGGCCAGCGCGGTGAGCGACGCGGCCGCGATGGCGAGCACGAAGAACGGCGCTTTCTCGGACCAAACGCGAACACGCGTACGGTCGAACCAATCTCCGGGTCGCGCCCGCAGCCGTCCCAACGGCCAATAGTCCAGCGCGACAAGCACAAACGGCAGACTCAGGCCCTTCCAGCGGAAGAGCAGGGACACGACGAACAGACCGAACACCGCCGTCAGACGAGAGCGCGACGAACCGGAAAGGTAGACGAACACCGCGAGCAGAAAGAACAATGTCGAGAACATGTCGGGAAGTTCAATGGCCCACGCGACGGTGTTGACCGAGAACGGGTGAACGCAGAACAACAAGGCGGCGACGAATGCCGGAGCCTCCGGCTTCGCGTTTCCGGCGAGCCGGTATAAGCGCCGGCTCACGGCGAACAGCGCGACCGCGACCAGCCAATGGGCCGCAAGATTCGCGGCGTGGAACGCCGCGGGAGAAAGGCCCGCAAGCTCGAACACCGCGGCGAAAGCCGCCCAACCGAGCGGCATGTAGGTGGTCAGGTAGGTGGTGGAGAACATCCAGCGCAGACGCGCCGCGTCGAGGCCGCGGATGCCGGGATTCTCCACGATCAGCGCGAAATCGTCGAAGACGAAGCCGTGGCCCAATATGGGGTAAAACGCCGCGAGGATCGCGGCGAGCAGGGCCGCGGCGATCGCGGCGTCGAGGATAAGTCCGCGCGCGAGCTTCACGACGCCCCCCGGTGGTCGCGAGCGCGGGCCGGCTCACCGAGCGCCTCGAACGCGCGGGCGGCGGCCGCGTGCGCCTTCCGGTCCCGAGGCCTCAGCCGCAGCGCCTTGCCGCAGAGGATCAGCGCGTCGCGCGGGCGTCCGGCCGCGACGAAATCTCCGGCCGCGGCACTCCAGAAATCGACGACATTCGGCCTCAACTCGGGAGCGCGCCGCGCCAAAAGCTCAAGATGTCTGAGCGCGTCCGCGTCGCCGGGATTATGCAGGAGCTGGGCCCGAAGGTAGAAATACGCCTCGTTCAGGCGCCCCGCGCGCGCCAACGCGTCGCTGAGGTTGGTGTACGCCATCAGAGAGCCTTGGTCGAGAGCCAGCGCGCGCGTCCAGAACACCGCCTCGTCGCGGCGGTACGCGCTTTGCCGCGCGCTCTCGATAGTCCACGCGCCCGCGACTCCGGCGAGCAAAGTCACGGCGGCCGCGGCGCGCAGACGGCGCAAACCGTCTCCCGCGAGGATAAAAAACGGCAGGGCGGCCAGATAGGCGTAATGCGGGAAGACGACGAGGACGCCGCTCCGGGCGCTCAACAGCGGAGGCGCCAGCGCGGCGACGAAAAAAATCGCGGCCGCGGCAAGCGCGGGCCGCCTCCGGCGGCCAAACCACAACCATACCGCGAGCGCGGCGGCGAGCGCGAGCGCGAGCGCCGCCGGAATCCCCAAGGTATCGGGATCATTGAGGGCGTACAGCGGCAGGATCTCACGCGGCCAGGCAAGAAGCCACAGAAACAGCTCGACGCCGCGCGCGAAGTGGACGGGCGAGAATGCTGGCCGAGTATCGAGGCTCGTCTTGGCCGCCGCGTTGAGGGCCAAGGCCGCGGCGGCCAACAGCCAGAACGGAATTTTTTCGCGCAGGCGCGCGCGCGGGTCGCGCTTGAGCGGCCAGGCGTCGAGTAAGCTCAGCGCCAAAGGAAGCATGATGCCCTTCCACCGGAACAACAGCGAAACGAGAAACAACGCCCAGCACAGCGGCAGGCGACGGCGCGAGTCCTTCCCCAGATAGACCGTCAACGAAACTATAAAGCAAAGTGTCGCAAGGCCGTCGGGAAGCTCGGTCACCCAGCCGGCGGTGAACGATTGGAGCGGATGCACGGCGAAGAGAATCGCGGCGGCCAAAGCGCCGAAGCCGGCGTCCGCCGACCCCGCGCGGCGGAACAGGCGCCGGCAGAAGACGAAAAAAGCGACGGCCGCAAGCCAGTGAACGATCAAGGAGACGGCGTGGTGCGGCTCGGGAGACAACCCGGCGAATGCTCGCACAAGCGCGATCGTGAGCCAGCCCAAAGGCTGGTACGCGGTCTGGTACATCGTGGTGAACATCTCGCGCAGGCGCCCGGGATCGAGCCCCTCAACGCCGGGATTATTGACCACCAGCAGGTGGTCGTCCCAAAGAAACGGCGCGTGAAGCGCGGGTCCGAAGGCCGCCACGACCGCGACCGCCAGAACGACCGCCGCGCCCGCGCTGGCGGGCACGGAACGCAAGCCGTCGCCGCGAATAACGCTCATGATCGTTCAAAAAATTTACCATTTCGCGGCGGGCGTTAAATGATAAATTCCGGCGGTGACTTCGCCGCGCCGGAACTCCTTTTGGCCGCTGCTGATCGTCTGGGCGGCGGTGTTCGCGGTCTGGACCCCGTCGCTGTCGGGCTCTTTCCTCAAAGACGACGAGAGCAACTTCCTCGCCAACCCCGTCGTGCGCTCCCCCGCGCGGTGGCCGACCTTCTTCTACGTCAAGAGCGCCAACAGCCGTGACCGCGAGTTGACGGTCGCCTACCGGCCCCTGGCGACCTTGTCCTACGCGGCGACCGCCCGGCTCGCCGGCTTCAACGCCTTCTTCTTTCACCTCATCGACATCGCCGGCCACGCGGCCAACGCCGCACTCGTCCTGCTCATCGGCCTGGAGCTGTGCGGCAGCCTGCCCGCGGCGGCCGCTGGGGCGGTCCTTTTCGCTTTCCACCCGGCGCAGGCCGAGAGCGTGTCCTATGTGAGCGGCGCACGCCCGTCCGTCTTCGCTTTGCTTTTCTGTCTGCTCGCGCTCCGCGAGCACGCCAAGGGCCGGCGTCCGCGCGCGCTGACGCTGTTCGCCGTCGCCGCGCTCTTCAAGGAGAGCGCCCTCGGCCTGCCCTTCGCGCTGGCCGCCTGGGACTGGGCGGGGCCGTCGCGCAAGACTCTCAAAGAAGTCGCGCGCGGGACGGCGCCTTACTTCGCCTTCGCCGCGTGCTTCGCCGCGCTGCGCGGCGTGGTCCTCGTCCATACCACCGACAGCGGCCTTTACGGCGGGAAGCTGGCGTCCCATATCGGTTTCGCCCTCGCCGGCCTGGCCGTGCATGCCCGCTCGACCGTGTGGCCTTACGGCCAGCGCCTCTGCTACACCCTGACCGACCCCGCAGGCTGGGCTCTCGGCACGGCGGGGGCCTTGATCCTCGCGGCTCTCGTCTTCCTCTTCATCTGCGGACTGCGCGGGCGCCGGCCTTGGATGGTAGGGCTCGCCTGGGCGGCGGCGTTCCTCCTTCCGGTCTCTAACATCATCCCCGTGTCCTCGCTCGCGGCCGACCGCTATCTCTACGCTTCCTTCGCCGGGCTCGCTTGGCTCGTCGCGCTCGCGGCCTCTCGCCCGCCGAAACGACGGTCCTGGCTCGCGGCCGCAGCCCTCGCCGTCTGGCTTGCGCCGCTGTGCCTCGAACGCCAATGGGACTGGCAGTCCGCCTTCAACATCGATCTCGCCAACCACCGCGCCAGTGAAGACGCCTGCGCGAGCGCCGTTCTGATCATCGACTATTACAATTGGGGCATGGACGACCGCGCGCGAGCCCTCGTCCGAGAGGGCCTGGCCCGCCGCCCCTGCCCCACGGTGCGCGCCTACCTCAATAGGGTAGACCGCATGCTCCGTCCAGGGTTTAAATAGCTCCTTCCGAGTCGGGAGATGGTCGGCACTTTTTTGATTTCCATTTCTCCCTCTGGGGTTTTGAGCAAATAGATGCTCAAAACCCTCGTCGAGAGAATGAAAAACGGAATAAGCTCATGCAGTATGGCTTGGGGCTCAGCCCTCGTACGAACTCCTAGGCCCATTGCCCGGAAAATACGGGACCATCGGCCCTTCAGTCGTGACGCGCGCTTTCGTAAGATCGGGGTATGAACCTTATCCCTTTGCGCCGCGCCCTCGCTTCCGCCGTCTGCCTTTCCCTCGTCGTCGCCTGCCCCGGTCTGGCGCCGTACGCCGCAGCGCAGTCCATCCGCAGCGCGCCCGCCGCGTCCGCAACCAGCGCTTCCGCGGTTCCCGTCATCGGCTTCGGCGGCGCTTCGTTCTCGATTCCTACATTAATACCCTCCGCGCTCAGCCTGACACCGTCTTTGGGCGCGCCCTCCGCTCCGGCGCTTATGACGATCGCTCCTGCGGCAGCGGCGCATGCTCTCGTCGCTCCCGCGTCGCTGTCCGCCGCGCCTGCCGTCGCTGAAGCCGTCGCCGCGCGCCCGGCCGCTTTGCTTAAGACCGTCTCCGCCGCCGCGAAAGAAACTGTCGCCGCGCTCGAGAACGCCGGACCGATTACGAACGCCTCGCCGTCCTCCGCCAACGGCCTCGGCCAAAAGCTCGAGGACTTGCTGACGGGCGCCTCGACGCTGCGCCGCGGCGCCGACCTCTCAGCGCCGTCCGCAGGGGACTGGGCGTCTCTCAACGAGTCCCGTCAGCTCGCGCGTCCCGCCGGCGACGAGATAGCCCGTGCCGCGGCCGCCGACAGTTCGACCGTTCCGCCCGCTCCGTCCGCCGACCAAACGCCCGCTCCCCGCGCTGCGAAGGGTCCCTTTTGGCCGCGCCTGCTCTCCGCGGGCCTGGCGCTGGCCCCCGCCGTATTCCTCGGCTTCCCACTTATCGCCGCCACCGGCTGGCTCGTCGGCGGCCTCGTGATCGCGACAAGCCTGACGCTCGCCGTGATGCCCTTTTTGAGCGAATCGTCTTCTAAGATTCTGCGCGCCGCGCCCGGCCTGACGCTCGCCGCACTCGGCATCTTCGTCGCCGGCGTGTCGCTGTCCCTGTCTATCGGTATCGGCGTGGCCGTCGCTCCCGCCCTGATCTGGACCGGGGCGTTTGCGCTCGTCGGCGGCTGGGCCTTGACCCGCTACGGTCTCGGCAAAAGCGAGGGGCGCTACGGCTCCTACGGCTCGGCTGAGACGCTCTCCGCGTTCTTCGGCGGCCTGGCCGCGCTGACGGGCGTGGCGTTGGCCGCGTCCACGCCGCTCGGCTGGACGGCCACGGCTCTCCTCTGGCTCTCCTACCCGTTGTCCGCCTTGCTCTGGTTCCACCTGCCGGGCTGGGTCGGCAGGGGCGTGGCCGCCGCGTTCAAAGGCGTGTGGCACGGCGCGCTCGGGCTCTCCCGCGTGCTCACCGCGCTCCACCGCGACACCGTCCTGTTTGATCGCCTGCAGAAATTCAGCGAGAGATACTGGAAAGCCTCCAAGTGGAACGCCGTCTGGCTCGCCGTGATGTGGACGCCGATCGTGCTCGCCGAGGCCTTGATGTTCGGCCTCTCCGGCATCGGAGGACTCTTCGTCGGCGCCGTCGCGGCTCCTGTTAACTTCCTGTGGGCCGCTTCATCCAGGCTGTGGCCTGGGAGCAGGGTCCAGGTCTACTTCGCCGAGGCCGCGCGCCTCGTCTTCGACAACGTCTCGAACGGCAAGGTCGCGCGCTTCAATCCCCTCGAGGCCAAGCTGATCCCGTTGGCCAACTCGCCTAAGTTCTT
>OBEQ011667856.1_pt1 | contig 10950 bp, 16 predicted proteins | sample 1670901 | NCBI WGS metagenome assembly OBEQ01 (sample SAMEA104232315, study PRJEB22302) | groundwater metagenome | biome: forest; feature: aquifer; material: groundwater | place: USA | collected 2011-08-07 | depth 5.4 m | reverse complement strand
ATCAAAAGCGTGGGTATTAAGCCGGCTGAGGAACACGAATATCAGATTCCGGTAACGAGTGAATTACTGGTGGCAGAAGGAGATTTAGTTACTATCGGTCAGCAACTCTGCAGTGGATTTTTAGATATTAAGGAAGTGCTTAAAGTTCGGGGTTTACGCGGTGCTCAATACTATTTAATTGATGAAGTGCAAAAGGTTTATGAATCACAGGGAATTCCCATTAACGATAAGCATTTTGAAGTAATAGTCCGCAAAATGAGTGATAAAGTTCGGATTGAAACGACAGGAGATACGACATTACTGCCGGGCGAGCTGGTTGATAAATTGGTATTTGAGGAAGAAAATGCTCGAGTTTTGGCTGAGGGTGGCGAACCTTCAACTGCCCAAGTCGTTATTTTAGGGGTAACCCGAGCTTCGCTTTACACCGAATCCTGGCTATCCGCAGCTTCTTTCCAAGAAACGACAAATATTTTAACTGAAGCGGCGATTGCGGGCAAAGAAGACCACTTAATGGGACTTAAAGAAAATGTGATTATTGGTCGTTTAATTCCGGTCAGCCCTGATCGGGCCCGGCTTGAGTAAACTCAGGTATTTAGGATATAATGTCAAAACGCAAAAAATATGCCAACAATTAATCAATTAATTAGAAAACCGCGAAAAAAGCTGCAAAAGAAGATTAAAGCCACGGCACTCCGGCGGTTTTTTAACGCCAAAGATAGAATAACTCATACCATTGCCTCTCCACAAAAACGGGGAGTGGTGACATTAGTTAAAACCATGACGCCCAAAAAACCCAATTCAGCCTTGCGAAAAGTAGCCCGGGTGCGACTTTCAAATAAAATTGAAGTCACCGCCTATATTCCCGGCATAGGGCATGAATTAAATGAGCATGCGATTGTGATGGTCGAAGGTGGTCGGGTGCAAGATTTACCAGGAGTTAAATATCATATTGTGCGCGGAAAATATGATACTTCGGGAGTCCAAAATCGCAAACAAGGCCGTTCCCGGTATGGCGCTAAAAAATCAGGCGGGGCCGCAGCTGCATCATCGACTAGTAAAACTGCTGCACCGAGTGCGCCAGCCGCCGCTTAAAAATATAATTATGGCCCGTTCACGAAAACTTATTAAAAAGAAAGTTATTGCCGCTGATCCAGTATACGGAAATAAAATGGTGGGAAAATTTATTAACCGGATTATGAGAAGCGGCAAAAAATCCGTAGCCCAGACGGTAGTGTATGATACATTTGAGATTCTTAAACAAAAAAAGCAAGAGCCGCTTAAGGTGTTTGAAAATGCATTAAGCGCTGTGGGACCCCGTATGGAAGTGCGTCCGCGTCGAGTAGGTGGGGCTTCATATCAGGTACCGGCTGAGGTGCGGGGCGACCGACGTCTTTCTTTGGCTATCCGCTGGATACTCTCGGCTGCGCGTAACCGTTCCAGCAAAGAATATCACACCTTTGCCGAGAAACTTGCTGCAGAACTTATGGATGTACTACAAAATCAAGGTGAGGCAATCAGAAAACGGAATGCAGTTCACAAAATGGCAGAAGCTAATCGCGCCTTCTCTCATTTGAGATGGTAATGGGAGCACAATGAGAGTTGAAGCAGAATTTTTAGCATCACTTAAGCCGAGTGAACAAAACAAACTCCAGTCAGTAGTAGAGGGTAGAGTACCGCGACGAGTATTGAAATCAACTTCGCCTGAACGGCTTGGAATACTTTCACGTATCACAGGTCATGTCGGAGATTCGATTAAGAGAAGTGAGCGTACTATCTATGATGGGCAGATTGAGGTAAGAGGGCTTACTCAGGACGAAGCAGCAAAAGAGAGTGCTGCATTTTTAATCCAAAGCATCTCTACCGCAGTTTTACAAGATCAAGCCCATGATAACGCAAATTTAAAAAAGATTACCAATCCAAAAAAAAGAAATAAGGTAGCGTCCGATTTTGGAGATAGGAAAAAATTAAGAAGGATAAAACGATATAAAACGTATATTAAGTAATTATGGTACAGCAACAATCAATTATTACAAAAGATCGCAATGTAGCTTTGGATAAAATCCGCAACATTGGGATCATCGCGCACATTGATGCAGGTAAAACCACCACCACTGAACGGATACTTTTCTATACCGGCCGCTCCTATAAAATCGGTGATATTGATGAAGGTACTACGGTCATGGATTGGATGGAGCAGGAGCGAGAGCGGGGAATTACCATTGTCTCAGCAGCCACCACCACTTTTTGGAAAGGTACCCGAATCAATATCATTGATACTCCAGGGCACGTTGATTTCACTGCTGAGGTTGAACGCAGTCTACGTGTCCTCGATGGTGGCATAACGGTATTAGACGCCGAAGAAGGAGTGCAGTCACAATCTGAAACAGTCTGGCATCAGGCTGACAAATATCACGTTCCGCGCATTTGCTTTATTAATAAAATGGATAAAATCGGGGCTGATTTCAGGGGTACGATTGCCATGATTGAAGAACGTTTAGGTGTTAAAACCGCGGTCATGGTTGTGCCAATCGGAGTTGAATCCAGTTTTAAAGGCGAAGTTGATTTATTAACACGCAAAGCCTTAGTGTGGGGTAGCGATGAGTTAGGCGCACAATATGATGTGTTGGATCAAATCCCAGAAGATCTCAAAGCCGAAGTTGAAACTTCACGAGCAGTTTTAATTGAGCAAATTGCCGAAACTGATGATACATTACTGGAAAAATACTTAAACGGTGAGGAGCTACACATTGATGAGTTAAAAGCAGCGCTGCGGCGTGCCACCATTGCATATAAATTAGTGCCGATTTACTGTGGTACTTCCCTTCGCAATAAAGGAGTACAACCGCTCCTTGATGCAGTCGTTGACTATCTTCCCTCTCCAGCTGATTTGGGCAAAATTACTGGCGTGGATCCCAAAAACCCAGAAACAAAGTTAGAACGCAAACTAATTCCCCAAGAACCTTTTTCCGGACTGGCTTTTAAAATTCAAATTGATCCACACGTGGGAAAATTGACCTATGTGCGAATTTATTCCGGCACGGTCAAATCCGGCTCGTATATTTACAACGCCAATAAAGGTATTAAAGAACGAGTCGGCCGGATTCTGCTTATGCACGCCAACAAGCGGGAGGAAGTAGAAGAAGCGTATGCGGGTGAAATTGTCGCCCTCGTTGGCGTCAAAGATACGATTACTGGAAATACCGTTTGCGATGAGGCGCACCCAATTATTTTAGAAAAAATCTCTTTCCCGGAGCCAGTTATATCACTGGCAATTGAGCCTAAAACCAAAAGTGACCAGGAAAAAATGGGGTATGCGCTACAGCGGTTGGCCGAAGAAGATCCGACCTTTAAGATCAAATCTAACCCAGAAACCGGGCAAACCATTATTTGGGGTATGGGAGAATTGCATCTGGAAATTCTGGTGGACCGGATGAAACGCGAATTTAAAGTTGAAGCCGGAGTGGGTGCACCGCAAGTGGCTTACAAAGAAACCATTCGCAAAAGTGTTGAAGCGGAAGGTAAATATATTCGCCAATCCGGCGGCCGGGGTCAATATGGTCACTGTTTCTTGCGTTTAGAACCCAAAAATAGAGGCGAAGGTTATGAATTTGTTGATGCAATTAAAGGTGGGGCAATCCCCAATGAATTTATTCCAGCAGTAGATAAAGGGGTAAAAGAAGCGCTGGAAAATGGAGTAATTGCCGGCTACCCCGTGGTTGATATTAAAGTAACGCTCTATGACGGTACGTATCACGATGTTGATTCGTCTGAAGTCGCATTTAAAATAGCCGGCTCAATGGCTTTCCAAAACGGAGCCAAGCAGGCAAATCCAGTGCTTCTTGAACCCATCATGAAAGTGGAAGTGACCACGCCTGATGAATTCATGGGAGATGTAATTGGAGACTTAGGCGCCAAACGGGCACAAATTCTCGGCACGCACAAACGGGGGACGGTAACGGTGATTGTGGCCGAGGTACCGCTGGCCGAACTTTCAGGTTACGCAACTACCCTGCGGAGTATGTCTAAAGGTCGGGCTACCTATTATATGGAACCGAGTCATTATCAAGAGACACCCAAAAATATTCAGGAAAAATTGGTTTCGGCAAAAGCTTAAAGAAGCAAGATATATTGCGCAATTACGGAGTTTTGTGTATACTTTACACTGCATAATTAATTGGCAAATTAACAAGTTGCAAACTATTTGTTAATGGTATTAATTTTATTAAGGAATTAAGGAGGCTTATGGCAGATCAAAAAAAATACGAACGCACCAAAACCCATGTTAACATTGGCACAATTGGTCATGTTGATCATGGTAAAACCACTTTAACCGCTGCCATTACGCAAACGCTGGCCAAAAAAGGCTGGGCTACGGCTAAAAAATACGAAGATATTGATAATGCTCCGGAAGAGCGCGCCAGAGGCGTCACTATTAACATTCATCACGGTGAATACGAAACTGAAAAACGGCACTACGCCCATATTGATGCTCCAGGACATGCTGATTATGTCAAAAACATGATTACCGGAGCTGCGCAAATGGACGGCGCTATACTCGTCGTTTCTGCCCCCGATGGTCCCATGCCGCAAACCCGTGAACACATCCTTTTGGCTCGTCAAGTCAATGTGCCAGCTATCGTGGTGTTTTTAAACAAAGTCGATATGGTACAAGATCCTGAATTACTTGACTTAGTCGAAATGGAAGTACGTGAGTTATTAACCAAATACCAATACCCGGGAGATAAAGTACCCATCGTTCGCGGATCTGCGCTTAAAGCCTTGGAAGGTGACGCAGCCGCTCAAGAGAAAATCATGGAGCTCATGAAAACGGTGGATGAATACATTCCTGATCCGGTACGCGATCTTGATAAACCATTCTTAATGCCAATCGAGGATGTGTTTTCAATTAAAGGCCGTGGAACGGTGGTTACCGGTCGGATTGAGCGCGGTCGTTGTAAAGTTAATGACACGATTGAAATAGTCGGTATTAAACCAACTCAGTCAACGGTGGTTACTGGCGTTGAGATGTTTAAGAAAATTCTTGATGAGGGTCAGGCCGGAGATAATGTCGGAATACTACTGCGCGGCATTGAAAAAGATCAGGTCGAGCGCGGACAAGTGCTGGCAAAACCAGGCAGTATTAAACCCCACACCGAGTTTGAAACCGAAATTTATGTCTTAGCTAAAGAGGAAGGTGGCCGACACACGCCATTTTTCACTGGTTACCGACCACAATTCTATATCAGAACCACTGATGTAACGGGTGAAGTTACCTTGCCACAAGGCGTGGAAATGGTAATGCCAGGTGATACGGTTAAAGGTGTGGTTAAATTAATCGTACCGGTTGCTCTTGAAGAGGGATTACGTTTCGCCATTCGTGAGGGTGGACATACGGTAGGAGCTGGAGGGATTACTAAGATCATCGCGTAATTATACGTTTACTGCTTGAGTCAGCCAGTTGGCGGATCGGGCAAACCTTACAAAGAAATTTTAACTGTCGGATCAGGTTTGTAACCTGATCCTTCCGGTTTTAAAAGTAATTCTCCCTCTAAAGGGGTGTTAGAGGGGTAGAAGTTTACAAAAGATAGAAAGATTCACAGCAACTGAAACGATAATTAATTTAAATTCATATGCAAGAAAAAGAAGTTACATTCGTTAGCAGAACTGGAGTAGATGGTACAGCTCGTAAGTATCCTTTACCTTTAAACCGACCGCAAAGATTTGGAGATGGTTACCTTCAACTGGACGGTGTAGCTAATGATGGGAGCGTACATATAACTTTATTTAAGTCACAATTATCAGATTGTAGTGATATTGAAACCGAGCGTTATAATGCAAGTGAAGCATTTATAATTGAGCTAGGTCAAACTGTTGGAATAATTTCAGAAAATGAAATAGGGGAAATTACTACTATAAAATAAAACTTTAACTTAAAATAAAATATATGCCAAAAGGAAGGATCAGAGTTAGACTTAAAGCCTATGATGCGCGCATTATTGATGCGTGTTGTCAGCAGATTTTAGATACGGCGATTAGGACTGGCGCACGTATTGTTGGGCCCGTGCCTCTTCCTTCGGATCGTACAGTCTATTCGGTACCTCGTTCCCCTTTTACTGATAAAGACGCTCGGGAAGATTTTATGATAAAAACCCATAAGCGCCTCATTGATATTGTTTCCCCAACCGATAAAACCATCGATCAACTGATGCATCTGGAGTTGCCAGCCGGTGTGGATGTTGAAATAAAGATGTAATTTTTGTATTTTTGTGATAAGACATTGCGAACCCAGGCTGCATTTGCTATACTAGCACTTACCTATACATGAGATACTTTGCATCTTGTGAGGATTACTAAATAAGGGCAAAAGTCTCGGATGAGTCTTTAAATGACCTCAACCGAGGTCGTTTTTTTTGTGTATGATCGACGCATTTTACGGCATCAAACTAAAACCACACCGCCTCTTTAGCGAGGCGGGTAAAAGTCTGCCAATTACCGAAATTGCGGTTGCGCCGCTTACCGTGGTGCAGGTTAAAACCAATGAAGGTGATGGGTATAGTGCAGTCCAAGTCGGCGTTGCCAACCAAAAAACTAAAAAAATCGGCAAAACTAAGATTGGTCACTTAAAAAAACTGGGGCAAGGTTCAACCTACCTGCCACGGTTTTTACGAGAAATCCGCTCCGAGAAAGCAATTGAACTTAAAGCCAGTGATCAGATCACCGCTGATCAGGTATTTGCTGTGGGTGATCGGGTTAAAGTTACCGGGATTACCAAGGCCAAAGGGTTTCAGGGTGGAGTGAGACGTCACGGATTTGCCGGGGGACCGCGCACTCACGGCCAATCTGATCGGGAACGGGCGCCTGGCTCAATTGGACAGACTACCACTCCCGGTCGGGTATACAAAGGCAAGCGGATGGCGGGCAGAATGGGATCTGATCGTTTAACTATTCGTGGTCTTAAGGTAATTAGTTTGGATACTCAAAAACAGATTTTACAAGTAAGTGGACTCATTCCCGGCAATAGTGGCCGCTTAGTCTTGATTCAAAAACAATAAACTTATGCCAACAACCAAACCAACCAAAAAAGAGTCCCGCGCAAAAGTTACACCCGCGGCCAAAGGGGCAAGTGTATCCGTGGTTACGCAAACCGGAGAAGTTGATAAACCGTGGCCAGTTAACAAAGAATTGCTATCGATTACACCAAATCCACAACTGTTGGCAACCGTGGTTCGGGTGTATCAATCAGCTCAGCATCAAGGAACACAATCAACTAAAACTCGGGGTGAAGTTACCGGCTCAACCCGTAAGATTTATCGCCAAAAAGGCACGGGTCGAGCTCGTCATGGCGCCATCACTGCCCCCATTTTTGTCGGGGGCGGTATTGTTTTTGGCCCAAAGCCTCGGGATTTACGCCTTACTATTCCCAAAAAAATGCAGCGAGCAGCCTTACTGCAAGTTTTATCCAATCGTCTCACTCATGATGGCGTTCGAATTGTTTCAGGCCTTAGTAAAACCAGCGGAAAAACCAAGGATATGGTAACGCTTTTTAAGAAAATGCAACTGACGGGCAAACAGCTTATTTTGGTTCTTGATCCTGATATGAAGTCAGCTCACCATGGAGCACGCAATGTGAGTGGCGTAACCATCCGCTCACCCCAGTCTCTTTCGACCCTCGATGTTTTAAAACACGAATACCTGGTATTTTCACTGGAAACAGTAGATAAGTTACTGAAACGAGTAATTAAAAATTAACTATGTACATACTTTTACAACCAATTATTACTGAAAAATCTATGATACAAGCTAATGCGGGTTGGTATACGTTTAAAGTATCTAAACTTAGTTCAAAACCAGCAATTGCACTGGCAGTCTCAAACCAATTTAACGTTTCGGTGACTAGAGTGCGTACGGTCACCATGCCCGGCAAAACCCAAAAAACCGGCAAAAAACGAATTGAAACCACGGGCATATCATGGAAAAAAGCACTCGTACAACTTAAGAAAGATCAAAAAATTGAACTCTTTGACTTTACCCAAAACATTAATAAAAAATAACTATGTTAGCGCGCAAAAAACCAGAAAAAAATTTAATTGAAATTTTACCCAAACACTCCGGGCGCGATAGCGGTGGGCACGTTTCAATCCGCCATCAGGGTGGCAGACATAAGCGGTTTTTCCGATTGATTGATTTCTGGCGTAGTAAAGGGGGAATACCTGCGCGTGTGATTGCGCTTGAATACGATCCTAATCGCAATGTCCATTTAGCACTATTGCAATACAGCGATGGGAACAAACGCTATATTATCGCCCCAGAAGGCGTTGGTATAGGTCATGTGTTACAATCGGGCGGTGGGGTTGAGATTAAACCAGGAAATGCTTTAACGCTCGGTGCCATTCCGGTAGGTACATTTGTTCACAGCATTGAGCTTGCTCCCGGTAAAGGCGCAAAGCTCGTACGCGCCGCAGGTACCGCCGCAGTGGTTTTAGCAAAAGAAGCTGATTTTGTCCAAGTGAAATTTCCTTCTGGTGAAATCCGGCGTATTTCAGGCAACAGTATGGCCACAGTCGGGCAAGTGGGAAACGGTGAGTGGCGACATCATGAGTTAGGTACGGCTGGGGCGGCGCGGCACCGGGGAAAACGGCCGGAAGTCCGCGGTGTAGCCCAAAATCCCCGATCACATCCCCATGGAGGTGGAGAAGGCCGCTCCGGCATCGGTTTTAAATCACCTAAAAGTCCGTGGGGTAAGCGCACATTGGGTAAAAGAACCAGAATTATTGGCAAATACAGCGACGCATTTATAGTAAGCAGAAGGAAGAAATAACTATTATGGCACGATCAAGTAAAAAAGGACCATACATCGATCCGCGGGTACTTAAAAAAGTTCAGTACATGCAAGATAGCGGACAGAAAAAACCAATTAAAACCTGGTCACGAGCCTGTCAAATCGCACCGGAATTTGTAGGTCACCGGTTTGCAATTCACAATGGTCGGGCATTTATCGAAATTTTTATAACTGAAGATATGGTTGGCCATCGCTTAGGTGAGTTTGCGCCCACTCGGACATTTAGAGGACATGGGCAAGTAACGAAACGGGTACTTGAAAAAACCTAAAAATACTATGGATATTACAGCAACATCACGCTATATCAGAATTTCACCGCGAAAAATGCAGTTACTTATTCGCAGCGTCAGCGCGCTTCCACCAAAAGAGGCAGTAACGCTCCTTTCCTTTATGCATAAAAGTGGAGCAGCACCGCTTAAAGCGGTGATTGAATCAGCCCTTGCCAATGCCACATCAAAAAATGCCGCCAATACTCAAGCCTTGGTGTTTAAACACATTAATGTATTACCGGGATCTGCGATGAAGCGTTTCAGACCAGTTTCCCGGGGTATGGCACACACGTACAAAAAGCGGATGAGTCATGTAAAAGTAGTCTTGGCTATAAAAGAAAATACAGCTAAAAAAGTTCCGGTAGTTGAGGAGAAAACCAAACAGTTGAGTTAGTTTTACTATTTTTATACATATGGGACAAAAAATTAATCCACACGGATTTAGATTAGGCACTATATTTACTTGGAATTCGCGGTGGTTTGCCGACAAAAAAAGATATAAGCATCTGCTTTTGGAAGATGTTAAATTGCGACAGGTTTTAACGCTGAGACTAAAAAGCGCGGGTCTCTCGCGAGTTGAAATTGATCGCTCGATTAATAAAATTGACATTACGGTCTATGTCTCCCGTCCCGGTATGGTTATCGGCCGGGGTGGCACCGGGCTTGAAGATATCAAAAAGTACATTACCACCTTTTTACAAAAGGGGAAAACTGCTCAAACAGCGCTTAAAATTGAATTAAAAGTTGAGCCCGTTAAAGAGCCAAATTTGGATGCCCAAATTGTAGCTACCGCAGTTTCAGAACAGTTAATTAAACGCTTGCCTCACCGCCGGGTAGTCAAGCAAGCAATCGAACGGGTGATGCAGGCTGGAGCCAAAGGGGTACGGATTATGCTTTCAGGCCGGATCGCTGGGGCTGAAATTTCGCGCCGGGAGAAATATCAACAAGGAACGGTTCCCTTATCAACAATCCGGGAAGAAGTAGATTTTGCTTCAGTACCGGCCCTAACCAAATCTGGTTATATTGGTGTCAAAGTTTGGATTTGTAGAAAGGGAGCGCAGTAATCTATGTTAGCGCCTAAACGAGCTAAATTTCGGAAAATGTTTCGTGGTAGCCGGGACGGTCTCTCAATTCGCGGTTCAAACATTGATTTTGGTGAATTTGGTATGAAAGCCCAAACTGCAGGTTGGGTGAGCGCACGGCAAATTGAAGCCGCACGTAAAACCTTAACCCACTACACCAAACGGGGTGGACGGATTTGGATTCGGGTTTTTCCCGATAAGCCAATTTCCAAAAAACCACCGGAAACGCGGATGGGTGGAGGTAAAGGTGATATTGCCGAATACGTCGCTGTAGTGCGCCCCGGTAAAATTTTATTTGAAATGGGAGCAATTAGTAAAGAAGTAGCAGTTGAAGCGATGCGATTAGCAGGAGCAAAACTGCCGATTAAAACTAAGTTTATGAGCAAAGAATAACGTATGAAACGCAAAGAGATTAAAGAATTACATCACAAAAGTACCGTCGAACTTACTAAAGAGTTACAACTGAAACAAAAAGAGTTGACTAAATTGCAGCTTGAGACAAAAGTGAAACGTGAAAAAAATACACGGCGAAAACGATTTTTACGTGATGATATTGCCCGGATTTTTACCCTGTTACAACTGCACAATTTAAGGGTTAAGGAGCAAAAAACATGAAAATCGTAAAGGGTAAAGTGGTAGCCAATAAAATGAAGCAAACGGTAGTGGTTGAAATAGAGCGGCGTTTTACTCATCCGCTGTATAAAAAATCAGTCAAACGTTTTTCGCGGATTAAAGCCCATACCAGTGACCCAATTTCACT
>OBEQ011491674.1_pt1 | contig 10951 bp, 13 predicted proteins | sample 1670901 | NCBI WGS metagenome assembly OBEQ01 (sample SAMEA104232315, study PRJEB22302) | groundwater metagenome | biome: forest; feature: aquifer; material: groundwater | place: USA | collected 2011-08-07 | depth 5.4 m | reverse complement strand
GCCGCGGGCGGAGGAGGCGGCGGAAGCGTGCCAACCTGCACCGACAACGTATGGGACTGCACCAATTGGAGTTCGTGCTCCACGTCGGGAACCCAAACGCGCAATTGCTCGCTCACCTTTAGCTGTTTGTCCGCCACCAATCAAAAGCCCGCCGAAAGCCAAGCCTGCACACCACCTCCTCCGCCAACGGTTACTCCTCCACCAAGCACTTTATCTGCCTGCGTTCACAGCATCTGGCAGTGCGGCTCTTGGTCTTCCTCTTGCGACACTAACGGGCAAGAGCACCGGGTTTGCAACCTTGTCACGGATTGCTTAAAAAACCCCACGCCTTCTTCGGCTACCAACCAGCCTTGCAGCCACCTGCAATGCGGAAATAAACCAACGTTGGCCGAACGGGTTTCCTGCCGCACGGGACTAGCGCCAGCCGGAGTTTTGCGGGAACTTCAAATCCAATACCTGCCCGAAGAATGCCGGGTTGTCGCCAATGCGGCTGAAAAAAAAGAATGCATTGAGCGATACAAAAATTTCCAATCGTGCTGGACTCTTCCCGTCGGCGAGGGAAGGTTTGCTTGCGCGAGGGGCTTGTTGCATTTGGGGGTGTCGGCGGCTGACGAGGTTAAAAGTTGCCAAATCGCAAGCGACAAAAAATCCTGCATGGACACGTTAAAAGAAAAAACGCTGTACATGATAAAATTCCGCTTTTACGATTTGGAACAGCGGGCGGAAGATCTTTATTATAAGGGGGCTGATTCCTCGGCCATCGCCGATTTTGACACCGTAGTTGAAACCAAAAAGCAGGAATTTGACCAGGCAAAAACCAAAGAGCAGTTGCGGCAAATCATCCTTGATGTAAGACAAGCCTGGGAAATTTTTAAGAATCGGGTAAAAGGCCAAATAAAATGAGTTTAAAATTAAAACAAATCATTGTCATTTTGATAGCGGTTGCCGCCGTGGAGGGCGTGGTGTATTTTTTCTGGCTCAAAAAAAACCACCCAGAGTTCTTTTCAACGCCATCTCCGCAAAGCCAGCAAAACGCGCCAAAGGCAGATGATAACCTTGATTCAGCGCTCAAAGATTTGGACATCGTTGTAAAATAACAAAGGTCAATTCTCTATCTTTAATTTTTAATAATATGGTACAAGTATACGTAAACTATTTGGCGTTAGTAGCGGCGGCCGTTGCAAATATGGCGCTGGGGTTTGTCTGGTTTGGCCCGCTCTTTGGAAAGCAATGGATGGCAATGATGGGCATGACCCCAGAAAAAATGGATGCGGCAAAAAACAAGGATGGGATGTGGAAGGGATACGCCTTGGCGTTTTTAGGGTCGCTGCTGATGGCGTATGTGCTCCAGCATTCCATTGTGTTTGCCGGCTCATATCTTGATGTGGCAGGCATTGAAGCAGGATTAGTTACGGGATTTTGGAGCTGGCTCGGCTTTATCGCTCCCGTAACTTTGGGCACCGTCCTTTGGGAAGGCAAGTCGTGGAAGTTATGGTTTTTAACCAATGGCTACTACTTAATTTCGGTATTGATTATGGGGCCTATTTTAGCGCTCTGGGTATAATGCCTACTTCAAAATGGTTATAGTTTTTCCACTATTGACATTAATCTTTGGTAATTTGTATAATACAAATAATGAATAAATTATTCTCATATAAAAAAGTTGTAGTGTATTCTGCTTTGGCAAGTTTGTTGTTGTCTGTCACGGCTTTGGCGGCAACTCTGCCAGGCAGAGGCAGTTATCCAACGGGGAATGCAACTTCGCCAAAGCCACGGCTTCAAGATGTAAAACTTAAAGCCTGCCAGGCAAGAGAGAACGCCATAAAAAACAGGTCAACCCATTTAGCCGATATGGCAAAAAACATGGAAGATAAGTTTGGCTCGATAGCAAAACGGGTTGAAGATTACTACCAAAACACGGTGGTCCCTTCTGGAAAAACGGTAGCTGATTATGATGCCTTAGTTGCAGATATTCAAACAAAAAAGACAGCGGTAGAAACTGCCCTGACTAAAGCTCAAAACGACTTTGCCGGATTTTCTTGCGCTTCCGGAGACCCAAAAGGAGCGATGGCTCAATTTAGAAAAGATATGCAGTCGGTCAAGCAGGTCTTAAAAGATTACAGGATGTCAATTAAAAACTTGATTGCGGCTGTGCATTCGGTAACCGGAAAAGAAAATAAAGAAAATACCAATATCCCCACTCCTGCAAATCAGGGAGGAAGCGCACGATAAAATATAAAAAGAACAAAAATTAAAAATAAATTATTCATATGGAAGATAATTACTCAAAAAATTATTACTCTAAAAAATCACTCTGGAAATGGATACTGCTCTATGTGGTAGTAGGAGCTGTTGTGTATGGGTTTATTTACTATTACTTTTTTGCAAAAAACGGGGGGTATAGTTATAATCCCTCGCAATACCAAAATAATTACGGACAGTATGACCAGACTTCAAATGTGTCTCCTGCTATTAAGAGTGACCAAGAATTAACGTCGGCTTCGCAAAATCTTGACTATACCGATGTAAACCAAATAGACAGTGGATTAAGCCAAAACGACGTCGATACCAGCGCATTTTAATTTCATATGGAAGATAATAATTCTGAAAAAAAGTACAGTTACGGCAGAAGGCCGCTATGGCATTGGATAGTATTGTACGTTGTGCTGGGCGGGGCGGCGTATGGCTTGGTTTATTATTTATTCTTTGCAAAAAATGGGGTGTATAATTATACTTCAACTCAATATCAAAATAATGAGCAGTATAATGTAAATAATCAGCCTCCTCCAACTCCAGCCACGGATCAAAAGCAAACTAATCCTACTGACGCCAACTCTGCAAATCAAAATCAGGTTGCGCCTGTTGTGCCTAAAAATACTGTAAATACAAAACCGGCTACGCTGTCATTAACAATAAACAATTTTAATTTTATTCCAAATGATGTGACGGTTCACAAGGGTACCACGGTAACATGGAAAAATTTGGATAGCGTTTCTCATACGGTCACAGGGTATGCTGGCGGTCTAGATAGCGCTTACATTAATAATGGAAGTAGTTATAGCTACACTTTTACCGCGGTTGGCATCTTCAAATATTATTGCGCTTTGCATCCTGAAATGATAGGGGTGGTAAAAGTAATTGACTAGAAAAGCTAAAAGTAGCAATCTTGTAAAAAAAATCGCCACGAGGGCGATTTTTTGGTATAATTTAAAAACCAGCATGATTTCTTTTTTACTTAAACTTTTGATATTGCTCTTGCTTACTATTGTTGTGGTAGGTTTTTTGCGCACATGGCAAGTTCAAAACGATTTGCGCCAGAAAATGTTTTTGGGCGGCAGTATACCAGCTCCTCCGCTTGACGGTTTTTATAAAGGCACTGTTTCCGGTCAAGAATTTTCTTGGCTGGGGAAAAAATTTGACTCAAAAAACTCAACGGGCATCAATGTGTTTAATGACGGCTTTAATTCAAAAAACGAGCGCTATCCGTTTACTACGTATGCGGGTAAAGGATTATTGGATAAAAATGTAGACGTCTTAAAAATAGATTACAATGTTCCTGCCAATCCATTCTGGCTAAGGTTCGTGTTAGATGAAGTTGTCCAAATAAAAACTGGCGCGTACCGTGGAAAAATGGAATTAAGAATCATCCCCGGATTTCCTTTTGGCGTATTGTACTTTGAGTTAGAGAAGTAATAAGACTCTCACTGCCCGAGGTGTACTTCTCGGTTTTTGTTTGTCTCTTGCTTAGAAAAATGGTATGATAAATTTGTTATTCGTTTATGAAAATAACAAAAAACAAAGTTTTTCTTATTGAGGATGAGTTGAATATTATGTCCATTTATAAAATGGCATTGGAAACCGCTGGCATTGGCGTGGAAGGCATAACTTCGGGCAGGGAAGCAATGGAAAAAGTAAAAGAGATGCAAGAAGGCAAAAGGGAAAAACCAAGTTTAGTACTGCTTGACTTAGTATTGCCGGATATTAATGGGTTGGAGATATTGTATGCAATCAAGAAAAATGATGCAACTAAAGGTATTGCGGTTTTTATTTTGAGCAATTACACAAGCGATGCTTTGCTCAATATGAGTTATATAAAGCCAGATAAGTTTCTTGTAAAGGCAAATATCACCCCTACGCAATTAGTTAATCTTGTAAAGCAACAAATTATATGAATAGTTTTAATAAAAAAGTTTCAACATTGTTGGGCATAGCAGTTATTGTCGGTTTTTCTATTATTTCTTTTGGCGGGGCTTTTGCTTACCAGTATTTTGCGGTACAAAAAGAAAACATTCAGACGCAAGTTCAATCAGAAAAACAAAACCAGCAACAACAAAAACAAAACCAGCAACATGATTATAAAAATAACCAAACACAAATAGATCAAACTGGATGCAAGACCGATAGCGATTGCAAAAACGGCGCTTTGTGCATGACAGCGGGGCCCATCATTGCTAATCAGGCAGTGCATAGGATTTGTGTTCCACCAGGCCAAGCAGTGCCATTATAAGTTTCAATACACGTCCTAAGTTCAAATTCACTTTGAGCTTTTTTGTTGCATTTTTACAATTGCAAAGTAAAATAGAGTAAGCTGTTCAATCAACATGGTGTCGCCCTTTTACAATTTCACCATGTGCATCATCCTGAAAGGAGGCTCAGGTGATTATACTAATAACCTGCGGCGTATTCGTAACATTTGTAGGATATGTTATTGGTAGATGCGGGCACTATCATATTAATCCTGTCCTTGGGAATCCAGCGTGGATGCCCCATCACTGGATTTGGGGAGTTGCCCTTATGTTAATAAGTCCTAATTTGATGTGGATGTTTGATTTTGAGCCATTTGCAGGATGGATGGTGTTTGCGGCTGGGTTAGGCCATTTGATAAGCGATCTAAAGGACTGTCTTTGCTTAAGATTTTACGGCCCAGACGGAGATGGAGAAGCAAGATTTTGGGACTTTGATTAATTCGGTGGTTTTAATAGAAATCCCTGGGGCAAAGCCCCAGGGTACTCTACATAGTAGAGTACCGCCAATATTTGCTTATGCAAATATTGGCTAACGATTTATGTTTCCTCCCGCCTTCGGCGGGGCGGCATTCATCCCTGCGGCAGAGCCGCAGGGTATTCTGCCGAGGAAATAAAAGTAGTATAAAGTACAAACGTTTGCAAAGTACACTACTTTTTTCGTACGTATTTTTTGCAAAAGAAGAAGCCGAGAAGAGCTTCTTTCCCCGGATGAGAAGAGGAAAAAAGATTCTCGGCCATGACTCGAAAAAGTCGACAGGGTATTGGTTGGCGTTTCATGCCAGATGAACTCTGGCACGCTTCTTTGGTTGCCCGGAAAGAAGCAACCAATCCCCTGTCAACCCTTGAAAGGACAAAGTTTCTCCGAGGTAAGACTGGGCGTCCCGCCTCGGAGCTATCTGCCTTGGAGGGGACGTTTACCCCTTCCAGTAATTATGGGAAGGCCAGATAGAGACCTCCTTTATTGAATTCATAATATCATAACAACAACCCTCGCCAAGACCTAAATCAAAAAACACTGAAGAATCAGTGTTTTTTGATTTACATTTGTCGCGCCTTCCTTCGCTTTTCAAGCTTCGGACGGGCAAGCCAATAAATTTATCTTATTTAACAATACTGCCGGGTAAAATTTCCTTGTCTGGATGCAGCAATACCGGACCATTGTCATCAGCTGCCAAAATCATTCCCTGACTTTCTATACCATTTATTACTTTTGTTTCTAAGTTAAAAGCAAACGGGCACTCCTTGCCTACTAAAAATTCTGGCTTATAAAATTTCCCAATCCCAGCAACAATTTGCTTTTTTTCTTGGCCAAAATCAACCGATAACTTTAAAAGTTTATCCGACCCCTCCACCCTTTCAGCCGCCACAACTTTTCCAATTTTTATTTCTAACTTTTTAAAATCTTCAAAGCTTATATTTTCCATGTTATTCAGTTTACTGTTTCATCGTTTTTCTTAATTTGCAGTAGTAGCAGTCTTTGTCATCGCACGTTGCATTCCAAAATTTCAAACTAATAATTTCTTTTGCCACTGACGTAATTTGCTCTTCCAAATCTTCCACCTCTTTTGGGGTAATAAAAAACAATTCTTTTCTATACCTGCCTTTTTCATCTGGCTCTAAAAAGTCAACTTCCCCTTGTGCCATCTTAAATTTACCACCCTGATAATTATTAAGCAACAAGTTGTAAAATACCAGCTGGCGTTTGTACTCCCCGCCGCTATTTTTATTTTTTCCCTCTATTTCATTTCTTGATTTCTGTTTGCCGGTTTTATAATCCACCACTTTCACATTGTTCAAATTATCAAGCATTTCCATTTTGTCAATTCTGCCGTTTATAGTTGTCGTACTATTTATTTTTATTCCGTTAATATTAAATTCGGTGAGCACGTTTGCCTTCCATGCATCGTGGTAAGTATCATAATATCCCGAAAGCGCAGTCTTACCTTTATCAAGGGCCTCGCGGTACTCTTTGTCTTGAATTGGATACTGGGCTAAAGCTTCGGAAAATCTTTGGAGCAAATATTCTTTTTTAGGCTTCTGCCCTTCTTGCAAAAATTTGTCAAAATAATTTTTCAAGCTGTGGTGCATTGCTGACCCAAACATAAGGTGCTTATTGGGAGATTCGGGTATGCGCAGTAAATTCCGGTAAAAATATTTCCAGGGGCAACTGATGTAATTATTAAGGGCGGTCACGGAAATGCCGCGCTCTAAAAATAACTGGCTCAAGAATTCTTTTTCTTTCGCCGTGGATGAAACAATAATTGATGGCATAAATTCTATATTTTTTCCATGGTTGTTCACTTCATGCTCACCAGCTTCAATGTTTTCAAAAAAACCGGTTTTAATTTCTTGCATGAATTTAGCCGGCAGCTGGTCTTTGCCATCCTGGCTTCTTTTAGAATAGGTAATTGATAACTCTTTTTTAGCCCTGGTGAGTGCCACATAAAATAAATTACGCTCATCATCGTCGTTTTCGGTTTCAAATGCTTCATCTACTTTTTTTAGCAAAGAATAAATACCCTTTGGCAATGTAATATGTTCGTGGCGCCTGCGCGAACCCCAATGCCCGTCATTGGCATTCACAATATACACATAGTCAAACTCCAATCCTTTTGATTTGTGGGCTGTCATAAGCCTTACGCGCCCGAGCGCCTGGCCGAGCGCAGCAGTTTTAATCGGCACGTTGTGCTCTTGCAATAAATCCAAATATTCAAAAAAATCTTCCAAGGTATAATTTTTATGGTTTTTAACAAGAGATTTAATCTGGTCAAAAAGGGCGTGCACTTTTGCAATTTTTTGGGATCCAAGCGACATAGAAACCATATACGCCAAAACACCGGAATCTCTTACAATGTCTTCAAATGCTTCAATTGAATTTTTATTGTGGGCGGCCTTTTTCCACAAAGAAAGCTTGTTATATAAATTTTTTAATTTTTGCGCATCTTCAATTCCTTCCTGCTCCATTCCCTCAACATTTTTAATTATGTCATAAAGGCTGATATATTTGCCGCGTTTTTTGTAGGCTTTTTGCAAATTGATGAGCTTGTATATATCCAAAGGCCCTATGCCAAAAATATCAACGTGGAGAAAAGCAACGAGATCCGCTTCTTGGCCGAATTTTTGCACCGCTTTTAAAATAATAAGCAGTTTTCTGATATCATGGTCTTCAAAAATATCCTGGTCTGATTCAATCACAAAAGGCACGCCTGATTTTTCAAATATCCTTGCCAAGGGCAGAACGTCTCTATTTTCCCGGTATAACACCGCAATCTGGTCCGCCGGCTTCCCTTCTCCAATTAATCTTTTTACATCTTTTGACAGAAAATATTGCTCTGCTTCCGGGGCGGCAAAAGCATAACATTTTATTGGCGTTTCAAGATGGCGGGACTGGGACACTAATTTGTTTGTTTTTGGATTAAGGCCGTGGGCCGCATCTAAAATTGACTGGCTGGAACGGTAATTGTCTTGAAGTTCAACAAGCGCCACATTTTTGTATAAACTTTTAAAATAAAGGAAATTTTCCAACGACGCCCCCTGAAACCGGAAAATGGCCTGCTTTTCGTCGCCCACGATAAATAAATTAGGGTTTTTGTGGTAATTGCTCATCAGCTCCAATATTTTATTTTGCGCGCTGTTAGTGTCTTGGTGCTCGTCTACCAGCACATATAAATACTTTTCCTGGGCGATTAAAAGCAAATCTTTATTTTTTTTAAAAGCAAGCATCACCTGCATAATCATGTCGTCGTAATCGTAAAAACGCATTTTTCTGAGAGCCAGTTGATAGTCTTTGTATATTGAAAAAAGCTCCTTGTTGCGGTCAATGTCTTTTTTCAACTCTATGTACCTGCCTTTCATTTTTCCTTTATGCAATCCGGCCGTATGGTACATATCTTTTATGGCAGAAAACTGTTCTTTTTCTTTTTGCACAATTTTCAAGAATTCTTCAGGAGACACGCCCTGTCGTTTTAATTCGCCAATGGATTTTATAATTTCTGCAAGGTAAAAGTAAGGGCTTCCAAACGTTTTCAACTTTTTGAGGCCGCCTTTATCAATTATTTTTCTGACGATTTTCACCTGGTCAATATCGGAAATATTTGTGGCGTCCATAATTTCTGGAAAATAATCGGGATAGTTTTTTATAATGTCGTTGGCAAAGCTATGGAACGTGGCCACCGTAACCCGATACGCCAAAGAACCAATAATTTCAGACAATTGTCTGCGCATTGAAACCACTGCCGAATCGGTAAACGTAAGCGCCAAAATGGCTTCAGGCGGAGTGTCGGTTTTGTCCAAAATATTGGCGACGCGCATGGTAAGCAGATGGGTTTTTCCCGTGCCCGGCCCCGCAATAACCATCACCGGGCCCTCTATTGCATCCACTCCCCTTTTCTGCTCGGCATTAAGTTTTTGGTAGGCAACCTTAAATTTTTCTTTGAATCCATTTTTCATAATATACAAATATTTTTTCAGTGTAATGAAATTTCCCTCTTTATGCAAACAAAAACCACCGATGTATTGGTGGCTTTTGTCGCACAATAAGTAGCTTGCTTTTTCACTTTTTTGTCATATATCTTCCAATCAGCATTGCAACAATTCCGCCGATAACTGAAATAACTAATCCTACAAAAAATTTTGCCGGTAAACTGAATTCTTTTGAGTACCAAAAGGTGTCGTTGCTGTACGTGTCGTAGTGGAGGTGAGAGCCTCCAAAAGTCCAGTAGATCCAGAACATCGCTAAAAACGATACGATAAAAATAAATAAATTTTTGTAGTTCATATCCTGTTAAAAATGTTCCTAGTTTGGATTCGTCTAGTGATTAACACTGGACACCGAGTGTTTATCACCCGGCGAACCTTTTTAATAAAGCTGACATTGTGGGACGACGTTGGAATTTTACTAGAGTCGATAGAATAATTTAGTGCAATCTGCTAAATCGTGAATGAGTTTCATTTGCAAGGATTCACTAGGTGAAACCCAAACAAAGGCTTTGTGTTCTAAATCATTAATCTTTATTTCTGGTTTATCGGCAAGTGATACAGAAAACATATGATAGACAATATCATGTCCTTCATTACGGACAAAAAGAGAATCAAAGTACTCTAAGTCATTTTCTGGTATTTCAAGCCCAGTTTCCTCACGTACTTCTCTACTCATTGCTTGGTGAATATTTTCATCTTTATCCATTTTCCCGGCAGGAAGACCAAATGTATTGCCATTAGTCTTATGGGCATGTCGATGCAATAAAACGAATTTACCATCATGTTGCACATAACAACCAACCACGTCTATTTCTTTTTTAAAATCTAATGGCTCTTTTCTAAAAATCATAATTTACTTTGGCTGCGGGACTTGGATTCGAACCAAGATAGGGAGTTCCAAAGACTCCAGTCCTACCATTAGACGATCCCGCAATGTTTATTTATTTACGCTTGCCCTAACTTTTTTTATTGTTACATTCTTAGGAATTTTATTGCCAGGAGGCGGTGTATGGATTTTGGGATTTTTATTGTATTTCTTCAATAATTTATATACCTGAATTGGCGTAGTTGATGTTACGTTATGCACCGATTCGTAAATATTCAAAAGATTATACATGCTCGCGGCCCAACTTATTGGATTATTCTTTTCTGGGTTATTCAGGTCTTTTGCGTGGTGAATAATATGACGCTTAATATTAGTTGCGCTATCAGTTTTTGCAATATCCCTAATCCACTTTTCATAGTATTTTTCCGTTGCATTCATAGAATTATATTAGTATGATTCTATGATTCTTTGTGGATAATGTCAATTACGGCCAATTCCAATGGTAGCTGCAGAATAGCTGCGTATTTCATTTTATTTTCGGCTTCAATGAATGACTCCAGCATTTTTTGAATCTCTTTTTCGGTAAATTTTTCTGTCTGGGTTTTCATTGCCAAAACTTCTTCTTGTGAAAAGCCGGAATTCTCTGCGCTTAAAAATGCGTCGCTTATTTTCAGTAAAAGCATATTCCTTGCATAAAAAACCAAAGTTTTGGAAAACTCTTGCAAATCAACTCCATTGTCCACCATTGCATTGATGTGCAAAATCGCTTCTTTGGCATCTTGTCGCGCTATAAAGTCCACGAACTGGGCAATTTGCCCGACTTCAACAATCCCTAAAAGCTCTTTTATATCGGCCGCCTTTATTATCCCGCCTGCAAAGTTGATGCATTTGTCCAGCAAGGATTCGGCATCGCGAAGCGAACCCCTGGCGCTTAAAGCAATTAACGGCAACACCGGCGGCTCAAACTTTATATTTTCTTTTTTCAAAATGAACTCCAGCTTTTCTATGATTTTTTGGACATTAAGCCTTTTAAAATCAAACCGTTGGCATCTTGATATTATGGTGGGAATCATTTTGTGGGCTTCGGTGGTTGCTAAAATAAATATGGCATGCGAAGGCG
>OBEQ012443564.1_pt1 | contig 10952 bp, 11 predicted proteins | sample 1670901 | NCBI WGS metagenome assembly OBEQ01 (sample SAMEA104232315, study PRJEB22302) | groundwater metagenome | biome: forest; feature: aquifer; material: groundwater | place: USA | collected 2011-08-07 | depth 5.4 m | reverse complement strand
GATTTAATATCGGGTTAACCCCGCCGATGGTTGAGTGTTCCTTCGATCTGCAGATTTTCCCAATCAAGACCCTCACCAAACTCATCAGAAAAATCGGAGAGTGCACATAACCAATGAACTTCAGCGAAAGTCCAGCGCGAGCCATTTTATCGACAAGTTCCTTCCTGGTATACCTTCTGATGTTGTGGACGAACCGATCATGTGATGAGTAGAGAAACCCAAAAGCCGACGCTCGAACTATCAGTATTCCACTATTCTTCAACACACGTCCCATTTCCGCTATCGCCAAGACATCATTCTTTACCGCTTCGTGACCAAGAACATCGATATTTGTCACCACATCAAACGACCCTTCGGCGAAAGGCAATCTCGAAATCGACGCTTTGACCACTTTTATCTTTCTTTTTCTTGCGAACTTGAGCGCCTCATCGCTCATATCAACCCCAACCACGTTTCCAAGCTTCATCAATTTCAGTGCCAATCCACCAGTGCCGCACCCCGCGTCAAGGATCGACAAATTCTTCCCAGCAGTAAATTTTTTTACTAAACCAGAAATCAACTTATGTGTCGAACTGTAGAAGAAGTGTTTGTCTTCGTTTTCAAAAATATTTCGGTACTCGGATAGCTCCATTTATTTTTCGGCACCCAGTCTTTCTTCGATCATGACTTTCCACCAGAGTACTACCAACTCTCGGAAAGTTGAGATTAATCTGTCGAGCTTGAAAAACTGCGAACTACCATAAAGGCGTGGAAAATGGTGAACCGACACCTGCCGGAACTTTACCCCAGCCTTCTCGGCCTTTTTCACCAATTCAACACAGATAGAACCAGAGTTGCTTCTTAACGTTAGTTTGCCCAATAAAGTCTTCCGAATCAAACGGAAATCACAGTCAACGTCATATATTGGTAGTAGAAATGCCCAGCGCATGCACAGGGCATAGAAATTACCGATGATCACCCGGTAGGCAAAATCCTGTCTTTCCATCTTTATTCCATTGATGAAGCTGACATCCGGTGTCATCAGGCCGAATAGAATCGGGAGTTCCTTTACGTCATATTGTCCATCCCCGTCGGTATAGAACACCAGTTCGTACCGGGCATTTTTAAAGCCATCTTTCAGTGCTCCGCCATAGCCCAAGTTCTTTTTATGGAAAATTGGCCTTACTACTTTTGGGTACTTCACCTCTAGTTCGCGAAGGACTTGTTGACTACCATCAGACGAGCCGTCATCGATCACCAGCACCTCGAACTTTCTGGTTAATTTTTTCAACACGAAAACCGCGTCATCAACTAACCCGCCGATCGTGCGTGCGTCGTTGTAGCATGGGAAAAAAACCGAGATTCCTTGTTTGCTCTTCATTTAAATAAACTGTATTTAATTATCGTCCAAATCGCAATTATCCCATCTTTCCAGCAAATTTTCTTTCCTTCGGCATAACTCCGACCGGAATAAGACACTCCCACTTCATAGATTCGAAAGTTATTTCTGGCGACTTTTATCGTAAATTCTGGGTCAAAGCTAAAACCATTCTCCTGTAGTTCTATTCGTCTGGCCACCTCGCGGGTAAAAGCTTTGTAACCCGTTTCAACGTCAGTTAAGTTGAGATTACAAAAGGCATCGCAGAGTGTCGTGACTATAAAGTTTGCTAGCCGGTGCCAAAAGTACAAAACACGATGTGGTCCTGATCCTACAAATCTGGAGCCGAAAACGACGTCAGCTCGGCCATCAATGATGGGGGATATCAAAAGCGGCAATTCAGCCGGATCATACTCTAGATCGGCATCCTGAATCACTAGCAGGTCTCCCGTTGCCCTCCCAATACCGGTCCTGACGGCCTTCCCCTTTCCATAATTTTTTGAGTGCTCAACCAATACCAATCTCCTATCCCGTATCTTTCGTAACTTTTCACGGGTTCCGTCAGTCGAGCCATCATTTACCACGATCAGTTCCGTGGTTAGTTTGCCAATCTTAGTGGCCAGCACTCTTTTTATCGACGCCAAAACAAACCCTTCCTCGTTAAAGACAGGCATGATGATCGAAAGCTTCTTCTTCACTATATTCTTATTCCGACTTTTTCTATTTGAAAAAAGTACCTATCTGTTTATTTGTAAAGTCAATAATGTCACCGTTTTTCTCGTAAAAGTTTTTATACCACCTAAATGTATATTCTATTGTCTCGTCGAACTTAAGCGTCGGCTTCCATCCGAGAACGCCCCTCACCTTGCTTATGTCAAGAGTGAGTAGATGCGCCTCGTGCTTCGAATTGTCTTTTTGAATCTCAACCCTCCCTTTTCCAAGAATCTTAATTGCATTTTCCGCTAGCTCCTTTACGGTAACAAAACTTGAGGCTTCAGGCCCGAAGTTCCAGGCTCCGACAAAATTCTCCTTCTTTTCGTAAAGACCCTTGGCCAACAACAGGTAACCCGATAATGATTCCAGGACATGCTCCCAAGGGCGGATAGCCTTCGGGTTTCTGATGATTATCGGTTGCTTCTTTTCATAGATAAACCGGACAATATCAGGAACAATCCTATACTTGGCCCAATCTCCACCCCCAATCACGTTTCCTGCCCGTGCTACAGCAATTAGGGTGTTATGCTTATCACCAAAATTCTCAACGTTAAAAAATGAGCGAATATACGAAAAGGCAATAATGTCCGCGGCTGCCTTACTAGCGCTGTACGGATCATGTCCTCCCAACCGGTCAGTTTCTCTATAAGGGTGTACCCATTCTTTATTCTCATAAACCTTATCACTTGTAATTAAAACAACTGAGCGCGGGGTGCCAACCTCTTTAATCGACTGCAATAAGTTTGCCATCCCCATTACGTTAGTAGAATATGTGTATAGCGGATCATCATAACTATCCCTCACGATTGGCTGGGCAGCCAAATGGATAACAATCTCAGGCCTTTCCTTCTTTAGTACTATCTTAATTTTTTCAAAGTCCCGAATGTCGATAAAGTGATTCCTTACGTGCGGTTTAAGCTTTAGAGTTGAAAATAAACCTGGTTCGGTATTTGGTAGTTGTCCAATTCCGCTAACGTCAGCGCCCCAATTAAGTAGTGTCTGAGTTAACCATGACCCCTTAAAGCCGTTATAGCCGGTAATTAAGACCTTTTTGTTTTTGAAGAATTTTTCCATAATTTCTAAATTTTACCCCATGCATAGTTTACAATAAAACAGGCATGAAAATTGCACTTCTCCATTTCTATTCGGGCCTAGCCGCCCGCGGGACAGAAATTTTTGTCCATGAGCTGGCAAATATTCTCGCCAAAGAAAATCAAGTCGTCGTCTTCCAGGCGGGAACTCCCCCGAAAAACGCCCGTTACCAAATATCAAAGATCGGTTCTTTTACCAACCAGGAAACTTCTTCGGCTTTACCGGAAACCCATATTTTGAAACGTTTTTTTCTCGATTCTCTCAAACTTAAACAGCTTCTTTTTACCCTTTTCAGCCTTCCCGAACTACTCCGTCTGAAGCCCGATATCATCTATCCCACCGACTCAGGCTGGCAATCCTTAATTTGCTCAATCCTGGCTCACTTAACTGGCGCTAAACTGGTTATCTCAGGCCATTCCGGTCCCGGCTGGGACGATCGCTGGAATCTGCTCGTCAAACCCCACCTCTTCGTCGCTTTCACCAAGCGCCAACTCCACTGGGGGCAGAAAGCCACCATCTGGCAACAGGCATTTAGTGTCATCACTAGCGGTGTCGATCTTGCCCGCTTCAAGCCGGCGGGAAAAAAGTTTCACACCTCACTAGAGCGCCCCATAATCCTTATGGTCGCCGCCTCTACTCCAGCCAAGAGAGTAGAGCAGGGGATACGGGCTATCGCCAGCCTCAAAGCAGGCTCACTTTTGCTTCTCGGTACTGGCCCCTTAAACGAAAGGATCAACGAATTAAGTTATAGGCTGTTAGGTAAAAGAAGATTTTTTCACACCACTGCCGATCGGAACGAAATTCCGCAGTACTACCGCTCCGCCGATTTGTTTGCCTTATGCTCCGAAAGTAGTGAGGCTTTTGGCACCGCCTATCTTGAAGCGTTAGCTACCGGCCTACCCATCGTGGCCACCGACGACGAATCGCGTCGTGAGATCCTGGGGCCAGCCGGTGTCTACGTGAAGAACGTCGACGACGAAACCGAATACGCCAGGGGTATCACCAAAGTATTCAAGTTAAAGTCACAACTTCGGGAAAAGGCCCTTTCCCGCGCCAAGCGGTTCAGTTGGAATAAAATTGGAGCTAGTTATCAAAAAAAATTTGAGAAACTTTTCTTATGAGTCTTACCGTTGTCATCCCAGCATATAACGAAGAAAAGGATATCGAGAGAACCCTCCAGTCGGTGACCTTTGCTGACGAGATCATTATTCTTCTTGACCAGCGAACCACCGATGCGACCGGAGAAATTGCCAAAAAACATGGCGCCTTGGTCGTTCCCTATACCCACGAATCCTTCAGTAAGATGAGAAATGATGGCGACTCTCTAGCTAACTCGGACTGGGTTTTCTCGATCGAGGCCGACGTTGTCGTTTCTCCTGAGTTAGCTGTCGAAATCAAATCGGCGACCTCGGCCTCTTCTGATACGAAGGCCTACTATATCCAAAGGGAAAACATCATCTGGGGGAAAACTATTTGGCACACCGACTGGGGTCCCAAAGATGATCGTCACATCTGGCTCTACCAAAAGGGTGTCGGGGAGTGGAAATCAGCTGTCCACGAAGAATTCATCACGAAAGAAAAAACCGGAGAGTTAAAGAATCACCTCATTCACTTTAACTACGAAACCGTCAGAGAGTTCATCGATAAAGTAAACTCTTTCTCCGATAAAGCTTTGTCTCAAGCTAAAAAACCCGATTGGATCCGACCCCTTTACGACTTTTTGAAACGTTATTTTTATAAACTTGGTTTCCTTGACGGCTACCGTGGCATCTTTCTAAGTTACCTTCAGGCCATCTACTACCTCACCCTGAATATCAAAATCCGGGAGAAGCGCTATACTCAATCTAGATAACCTCTATGGGCTTAGCCATAATTACTTTTTTCGCCTTTATTTTTCGCCTCATCGGCTCAAATCAGAGTTTCTGGCTCGACGAAGGCGCCTCCATTTCCATCGCCCGTCTTCCACTTGCAAATATCCTGGGCGCAGCGGGTAGTGACGTTCATCCTCCGCTATCCTATCTATTGCTCCATTTTTGGTTACCCCTCGCCGGCAAAAGCGAATGGCTCATTCGTTTTCCTAATATTCTCATTGGCACCCTTGCTATCCCCGCACTTTATTTTCTTTTAAAGACCATTTTCCCCAAAGACAAAAATAATCTTCCCCTACTCGCCTCATTACTCTTGGCTCTTAATCCACTTCATATCTACTACTCAATGGAATTAAGGATGTACTCCTTAAACGCCCTCCTTTCCATATTTTCCTGGACCTATCTCGTTAAAGCCCTAACAGAAAAAGAAAAAAATACTAAGTCCTGGCAAGTTTTCACCCTCCTTTCTCTCGCCAATGTCTATACCTTTTACGGTTCCTTTTTTAATCTAATCGCCCAGTTGATTTATGTGATTTATAAACATAGGACCAAATTGAAACCATTTGTCTTAAGCCAACTGCTCTTGGTTACCCTTTTCCTTCCTTGGCTACCGACTTTGAGAACGCAACTAACTAACGGCGGCATCCTTCGCCAAAGCCTCCCGGGCTGGTCTGTTGTCTCCGGGACATTATCAATCAAGTCTCTTGGCTTGATCATGGCCAAATTCATCCTCGGTCGCATCAGCCTGGCGAACAAAACCGCCTATGCCCTGTTTGTTGCCGGCGTCTCACTTTATTTTCTGCTTTGCTCTGTCCTGACTTATCTAAGAAGGGAACTCCGGCCGCTCCTGATCTGGTTTTATATTCCGGTAATTGTCGCCACCGTCATCAGCCTGAAAATTCCGCTGTTGGGGTATTGGCGTTTCACCTTCATAATTCCGGCCTTTGTTTCGATTGTTGCCTATGGTCTTAGCAACTTACCCAAGTCTGCTCGGAATTTCAACTACATCGTCGTCATTTTAGTTTTTGTCCTCGGCAACCTAATCTTTTGGACCAACCCGGTTTTTCAGCGGGAAGACTGGCGTGGTGCTAGTCAATTGATTAATGAGCCCAAATCGATTTCCATTGTCAACTTTCCCGGCCCTTTCGCTCCCCTGCAGTTCTACGCTCCGAATGTCTACTACTATGCCGACCAGGAATCATTGGGAAAGATGAGAACCGACCTGGACCAAAGCCTTCCTCTCGTGCTTAAGGACAAACAGCGGGTTTTTGTCTTCGATTATCTTTCCGACCTTTCAGACCCGAAACGTTCCATTCTTCATTGGCTTAAACAAGCTGGATTCAAACAAGTTAAAGTTCATAACTACAACAGCGTCGGCTTCATTTACGAATTTGCTCCTCCAAAAATCTAATGAAAATCGCCATCGATATCTCCCAGATCATTTATGGCACCGGTGTTTCCGTCTATACCAGAAACCTGGTTTCCCACCTTGTCAAACAGTACCCAAAAGACGATTTTATTCTCTTCGGTGGTTCGCTTCGACGACGACGGGAATTGGAGATCTTTACCAACCGCTTGAAGACTACCAGTAAGTTCTACCCCTTCCCTCCGAGATTCATGGATTTACTTTGGAACTCATTTCATATCCTTCCGGTCGAAAAATTGATTGGTGAAGCCGACGTGGTTCACACTTCTGACTGGGCTGAACCACCCAGTCGCCTTCCCAAGGTCACCACCGTCCACGACCTCATTCCTTTCAAGTACCCGCACACTACTGAAACTGGTGTCAGAGTCGCTCATAAAAAAAGACTCGCCTGGGTCAGCAAGGAATCGTCCCTGATCCTTTCCGTCAGCCGTTCTACCAAGGTCGATCTGGTGGAGATACTCAAAATCCCCGAAGACAAAATCGTGGTCACCCCAGAGGGTGTCGAAAATTTCTACAAACCTCAACCCCCAAATCTTGTCGAAACCGTCAAAAACAAATTCCATATCGAAGGCGACTTTATTTTTTCTCTTTCAACCCTTGAGCCAAGGAAAAACCAGCAGCGCCTGATCGAGGCCTTCAAGATCGTCAAAGAACAGATTCCTGGCCTTTCACTGGTCATCGGCGGTCGCACCGGTTGGGGTGAAGCCCTCCGTCCGGTCGAAGGTGTGATCCTTCCGGGCTATATCCCAGACGCCGACCTCCCGGCCCTTTACTCCGGCTGTTTAGCTTACGCCCTTCCCAGCCTTTACGAAGGTTTTTCTTTGAGTCATCTTCAGGCGATGGCCTGCGGCGGCGCCGTTGTCGGTAGTAATATTTCTTCGATGCCGGAAGTCATCGGTAACGCGGGAGTTCTTGTCGACCCAATCAGCGTTCGGGAGATCGCCGACGGGATCATTAAGGCCATCAAGACCAGAGCCGCCCTTGGAGAAAAAGGAAAAAAGCGTGCTAAACTGTTCACCTGGGAAGAAACAGCCAAGCTTACCCACGACGCCTACGAACAAGTGATCGAACAAAAAAAGAAACAACCATGATTATCGGAATCGATATTAATGAAGCCAACATCGGTCAACGTGTTGGAGTGAACCAGGTCGCCTTTGCCATGTTTAAGGCCTTAGCGAACACCGTTTCCGGTGAAGACCGGATTATCGCCCTCAGTAAAGAACGCCCCCTGCCCGATCTACCTTTCTCCTCCGAAAAACTCTCCTACGAAATTTTTGGCCCGAAACGGATGTGGGTCTTGACTGGCCTCACCAAACGGCTACTCCTCAACAAACCGAAAATCGACGTCCTTTTTTCCCCGAGCCATTACACGCCGCTTCTGTCCAGAGTACCCGCAGTCATCTATCTCATGGACCTTTCTTATGAAAGATTCGGCACCGAGTATTTCACCACCTACGACATTAACCAGCTCAAGCGTTGGACTCCATTTTCGATCAAAAAGGCCAAACACGTGCTTACCATTTCCGAGTTCTCCAAGTCAGAGATTATTTCTCTCTACAAGACGCCAGCCGAAAAAGTCACTGTTGTTTATCCCGGCTTCGACCGGGATATATATCACTCAAAAATCCCCAAGACCAAACAACTTCAGATTAGGAAAAAGTACGGTATTGCCGGCAAATACCTTCTCTATGTTGGTACCCTCCAGCCCAGAAAAAACCTCAGTAAACTCATCGAAGCTTTTAGAAAACTGAAGAACAAACAGGTCAAATTGGTGATCGGGGGCAAGAAAGGTTGGCTCTATGACCAAATCTTCGAACAGGTCAAAGAACAAAAACTTGAAAATCGGATCATTTTCTTAGGTTTTGTTCCCGGCGAAGACCTCCCCGGCCTGATCAAGGGCAGTCAGGCCTACGTTCTGCCGAGTCTCTACGAAGGCTTCGGTATGCCCCCGGTCGAGGCCCAGGCTGTCGGGATCCCCGTCGTTGTTAGCCGCGTCAGCTCCCTACCCGAGGTGGTTGGTGCTTCAGGGATCTATATTGAGGACCCCCATTCCGTGGATAGTATCAAGGAGGCTCTCGAAAAAGTTCTTTCTCTCCGAAAGAACGAACGGGAAGCCATTATCGAAGTCGGTAAGGAAAACACCAAGCGCTTTGACTGGAATCTCTCCGCCGCCAAGGTACTCGAGATTCTCAAACAGGCTGCCAAAAAGTAATCCTGCTACAATAAATATGCATGCGTATCGCTAATTTAAGTATCACTAGTGAAGGCGTCTACTTCGTGGACAAAGATAATCACAATCTTGCTGCGAGCCAAGCCTTTGGTAAGATCTTCAACCGCTTTTGTAACTACTTTCTTGACCTGGAGCTGTATCTTCTCTGGATTATCGGTTATATACCCCTTCATTTCGTTCGCCGTTTCTTTTACCGTCTCGCCGGCATGAAGATCGGCAAGGGGAGTACCCTTCATATGGGCGCCCGTTTTTTTATGCCCCACTACATCACTATTGGTGAGGACAGTCTTATCGGAAACCATATTTTTCTTGACGGTCGTGCTCCTCTAAAAATTGGCAGTCACGTTGATATCGCCTCGGAAGTAATGATCTACAACAGTGAACACGACCTGACGGATGAAACCAACCAGGCCATCGAGGAACCGGTCGAAATCGGTGACTATGTCTTTATCGGTCCTCGGGTAATTATTATGCCCGGGGTTAATATCGGTAAGGGTGCTGTTGTCGCCGGTGGTGCGGTGGTGACGAAAGATGTCCCCGAAAAAACCGTTGTCGGTGGTGTTCCAGCCAAAGAAATCGGCAAACGCGAGATCAAAGAACTCAATTACCGACTCGGGCGCGCCCGCCTCTTCCAATGAAAAAATTAGTCATTGCCCTTTCCTTAATCATTTACGCCGGTGGCCTTTACTACCTGACTCGCCCAGCCCCCGCTCTTCCCAGCCTGGACCAAGGGTTCCGCTCTAATGAGGAAGGGGACACTGTCCAGCACCCGGACCAGTCCGCCTACTATACCAATCGCGATTCTCGACCGGACATTCTGGGAGAACTGCAAAGAAAGTTTAACCTCCCTACCGCAAACTTTCTTTCTTATCGCCTCAACTACCGACCGGAAGAAGTGGGCGAACTAGTTCGCGATCAGCTCCGCAGTTACTATCTGGAAGAAGTAGTCCACCCGCTCCGCGAATCCCTTTTCATTAACGTCTGGGAACCGACCAACTCCCCGTTTGTTATCCCCAAGGACCAAGTCTCTCAAAGAATGTACTTTAAGAAAGTCTATTATCCCGTTAAGGTTACCCTCCGCCCCGTTTATTCATCCCTTTGGGCCAGGATTCTGGTTTGGACTCTGATCTTTCCCGCCACCCATGCCGTCTATCTGTCCCTGAAAAAATCACTAGCCACAATCGACTGACATGGGCACGTCCATTGACCTTTCCGTTATTCTCGTTAACTACAATACCAAGTCGATTACCCTGGCCTGTCTGGAGTCGCTTTACAAATTCACCGACGGTATCGTTTTTGAGGTAATCGTTGTCGATAACGCCAGTGCTGATGATTCGGCCGAGGCTCTGTCCAAACTCGAAACCAAATACAAAAATCTAAAATTGATTCGTTCCAGCGAAAATCTTGGTTTTGGCGGTGGTAACAATCTTGCCGCCAGGGAAGCGAAGGGAGAATATCTTTTGTTTTTGAACACTGACACAATTTTTATCGAAAACAACTTACCCTACTGCCTTTCCGTCGTCAAAAAGGACAAAAACATCGGTGCCTACAGCTGTAACCTCCTGACCAAAGACGGTCACCGGCAACCCTCCGGTGGTTACTTCCCGAACCTGGGGAGGCTTTTTGCCTGGCAATTTTTTCTTGACGACTTGCCCCTGTTCTCCAGTCTGATCAAATCAATTCATCCCCACTCACGACAGCGTCACCCAGACTGGATTACGGGTGCCTTTATGCTTATTCCAACGAAGGTTTTTAAGTCAGTCGATGGTTTTGATGAAAACATCTTCATGTACACCGAGGAGTTAGAACTTTGCTATCGCCTCAAAAAATTAGGCCATTCCGTCATTCTTGACCCTAAGACTAGCATTATCCATCTCGGTGGGGCTTCGGGTGGCTCATATCTAGCCCTCACCAAAGAGATCGAAGGTATGCTCTACTTCTGGAAAAAACATCAAAAAGCCGGGGAACTTCCTCTCGTCAAACTCATTTTTTGGATCGGTTCATTGCTAAGGTTTGTTATTTTTGGGATAATCATGGCTAATGCAACTGCACGAAAGTCGTATCGGCAGGCTCTTCGCCTTCTTGCTTAAATATCTTACTGCCGCAATCCTCATCTTTATCCCGCTATATCCGAAATTTCCTCTGATCACCCTCAAATGGTCATCGGTCGCAATTCGGGCCGAGGACTTTTTAATTCTGCTCACCTCCTTTGTCTTTTTAGGTTATTTAATTATTCAAAAGAAGAAAAAGCTTCCGCCCCTTTCT
>OBEQ010263017.1_pt1 | contig 10952 bp, 7 predicted proteins | sample 1670901 | NCBI WGS metagenome assembly OBEQ01 (sample SAMEA104232315, study PRJEB22302) | groundwater metagenome | biome: forest; feature: aquifer; material: groundwater | place: USA | collected 2011-08-07 | depth 5.4 m | reverse complement strand
CAAAAATTGGCGTCATTGGTTGGTGTATGGGGGGAGGGTATTCTCTTACGTCTGCAGTGAATATTCCTGAACTTGCTTCTTGTGTTGTATGTTATGGCAGATTAATAACCGATTCAGCGGCAATTGCATCAATTAACTGTCCTGTATTGGGTATAGTCGGGGAAAAGGACGCGGGTATTGATCCCAAAGATGTGCGCCAATTTGAAACGGATGCGCGGGCGATGGGCAAGGATGTCACAACAATACTTTATCCGAATGCGAGACATGCCTTTATGAACCCCAACAACGATGGCGGGTACTCCATGAGCACAGCTCAGGATGCATGGAATAAGATTTTTACATTTGTAGATTCAACATTAACAAAATAATTTATTAAAAGACGATAATGAGTATGCTGAATTCCGTTTGGATGAAAATCCGAATATTTGTTGAAAAATATCCTATAGTCGTAGCCGGCATGATAATTTATATTTATTATCTGGTTGCTTCCATTAATTTATTTGAGCATCGTTCGGAGAGAAGAACGTTCCTTGATTTTATCCTACAGTTCGATTCACTTGTTTTTATTTTGGTTGCCGCCGCCGCCTTTTTGCAGGTATTGAAATACCAAAAGGGATTTAAAAAAGAACAAGGGCGCCGCCGTGAAATGGAGCGCATCATTGACGGGCAGAAAATTTATAATCAAATAGTGAACGACGTAACGATGTTGATGCAGGATAATGTTAATAATCCTTTGGCGGTTATTTCAGTAACATCTCAAGAACTCCGCCGCAGATTTGAGAAAGATGAAGAAATGATTCGTATGGTCGGTAGGCTTGAAACATCTGTTGCACGTATCAATGACACCATGAGAGGATTACGAGATTATGAGGCGGAAAAAATGCTTGAATCAACGACGCGAATTGTGATGGAGAAGGACGAGGACGATTAAGTATTCAATAGTATGTCCTTGAAAAACCTTTGAAAACGCAGAATCGAACATTCATAAAAAATCCCCCGGTTACGGGGGATTTTTTTTATTCCATCTATTTGAAATTTCCAATCTTCAAACGTTCGTATTTTTCTTTATACTTATCGTATAAACGAGTTTGTTTATTCGTAAGGGGAATATTTTTCCCTTCAATAAATTCCATTTGAACGTTTGTTTTAATTTCAAGCGGATCGCCATTGGTAACAATTAGGGTTGCATCTTTTCCGACCTCGAGCGAACCAACACGGTCAGCAACTCCAAGAATTTGGGCAGTGTAAAGCGTTACTGCCTTGAAGGCTTCATCTTTCGGTAAGCCATACGATGAAGCCATAGCCGCATGATAGGGGAGATTGCGCTCATTTGATGAAGAGCCATCACCGGAGATGCAGAATTTCACCCCTGCATCTAACAGCTTTTTTGGAAGCGTCATAGGTTCATCGTATCCATCAGAGCGTCGCCAGGGTAATGATAACATAGAACCGGTTATGACGGGAATATTTTTTGCTTTCAATAAATCAGCAACACGCCATGAATCATAACCACCGTAAATTATTATTTTTACACCTTCTTGTTGAGACCATGCTACTGCCGCTTCAATCTGCTGCATCTCACCTGCGTTGACTATGACCGGAGCGGTTCCATCAAGGAATGGTTTCATTGCTTCCCAGCGTAAATCTGTTTTGTGAAAAGGAATGGATTTATTCGCTTCAGCATTTTTTGCCTGCCAGTATGCGCGAGCATCATGGAAAGCGTTTTTAATTTGGTCGAGCGCTTTATCGCGATCTTTTTTCTGATCTTCTTCGCTTCTGCGTTCCCACCAGGCGTGATTGATTGACATTGATGGCCAATTGAGGACTAATCCCACAGGTGCCTTGAATGTCATATCTTCCCATGTCCAACCATCGAGTTCAATGAGGGCAGAGGTTCCACTAATAATGCCGCCATCCGGAGAAGTTAACGCCATTGTGATCCCATTCGCCCGTGTAACAGGAATGATTTCACTCTCAGGATTTACTGCTTTTTCAGCACGAAGATTCGGGTTGATTGAACCGGATTCTGAAATATCATTGGTAGCGCGAATTGCTTCAATTTCAGATAATCCAATAGTTGAATGCGGGTCAATCATTCCGGGATAAACGTCTTTTCCTTTGATATCAATTCGCTCTGCATCTTGAGGAATGCTGATGTTTTCACCGATAGCAGTGATTTTACCTTTATCAAAAAGAATGGTTCCATTTTGAATAACATTGCCGCTAATAGTATGTATAGTTCCACCGACTAAAGCAATGGGGTGTTCCTGAGTTTTGGCAGGTATTTCCGTGCTAAATGCCGATACTGAAAATAACCCGCAAAGTACGATTACGAATACAAAGTGAAATAATAATGTTTTCATCTTATTTACCCTCCATTCTTATTGTTTCTTTATCGTCATGACACGAGAATCCTTGCTTGTCCCATCGTGGTGGTCCGCTTGGTCCACCGCCGGTACCGCCGGAAGGTGAGGCGATTACTTTCTGAATTAATGTTGAACGTTCTTTTTGAATTTCTTCGCGCATTGTTTTGTCTTCATTGCGATCAAAGAATCTTCGTCCGTCAATCCATGTTTGTTCACAGATGGAGTAGGGTGAAAGCGGGTCTCCGCTCCATATTACAAAGTCGGCATCTTTGCCGGGTTCGAGTGAGCCAACGCGATTATCAATACGTAATTGTTTTGCCGGGTTGATTGTTACAAATTTTAATGCATCATCGGGTGGAACGCCGCCATACTTAACAGCTTTGCCTGCTTCAGAATTTAATCTTCGGGCTTGTTCATCGCTATCAGAATTAAATGATGTTACCACACCGGCTCCATAGGTAAGCGCGCCGTTGTATGGTATTGCATCATAGACTTCAATTTTATATGCCCACCAATCGCTGAACATAGATGCGCCAGCCCCGTGTTTTGCAAGCACATCGGCGACTTTGTACCCTTCCAGTACATGCTGGAAAGAGCCAATCTGAAAACCAAAATCATCTGCAACTCTTGTCAGCATAAGAATTTCATCCTGACGGTACGAATGTGAGTGAACAAGGCGTTTTCCTTCAAGGATTTCTACCATAGCATCGTTTTGAAGATCGCGACGCGGCGGAATTTTAAATTTTCCGTCGCGATAATTTTGCCAGAGTTGTCTGTAATCTTTTGCAGCCTGAAATTCGTCGCGAATGATTTGATCTACACCTTCGCGTGTTTGTGGGTATCGCGTTGTATAACGATCGCCCCAGTTGCTTTGCTTGACATTTTCGCCAAGAGCAAATTTAATTCCGGGTATAGCGCCTTCAAATTTCATTTGTTCGGGTAACATTCCCCAGCGAAGTTTAATTACTTGATTTTGTCCGCCGATTGGATTTGCTGAACCGTGTAATACATTGGCGCACGTTAATCCGCCTGCAAGTTCACGATAAATTGCAATATCATCACAATCAATAATATCACCGATACGAACTTCAGCAGTTATGGTTTGTCCCGTTTCATTGACACTGCCTGCGGCGGCTGTATGTGAGTGACAATCAATTATGCCTGCTGTAACGTTTTTGCCTTCTGCATTAATAACAGTAGCATCGGACGGTACCGTAAGGTTTTGACCAACTTGTTTAATTTTGCCGTTCTCAACGTATAAATCTGCATTTTGGAGAGTTCCTTGATTGGCACTTGTCCAGATAGTTGCTCCTTTAACCAAAAGTTTTTCAACTTGATCAGGTAATTTTGCGCGTCCAAATTCTCCGTAAGGATATACAGGTGCAAACGATGACGTTACCGGCAGTTTTGGTTTTGAAGTATCAGGTTCAGCTTTGAAAGGTTCGGTGCGTGAGGCTGTCCATTTGAATGAACTACCATCGGAGAGTTCACCGGAACCTATCATTGTTTCTCCGCTTGCCGTACCGGACATGCGTACAACGCCTTTTAATCCGAGTGAATCACCCGTAAATGCTCCTTGGAGGATCATGTTTGAAAAGGAGAAGTTGGAGAATTTTGATTCTTTGCCTTTTGCTTTTGCTGTGCCGGTAGTTTTATCGGCATCACCTTTGACTACGATTGAAAGAGAATCAATGGGCGCATTTTGTAATAACGCTATCCATGTACCACGCGGGTCGAACGTCACTTTTGTTTTTATTTCGTATCGTTTTCCGTCAACCCATGTTTCTTGAATTTTTGTTTTCTCTTTGAACATATCTCCATCGGTGATGAAGAAGTTTGCCATTTTACCGACTTCGAGCGTTCCAAGTTTTTTATCAACACCGAATAATTTTGCAGGAGTTGTTGTTAGTGCGGCAAGGGCGGCATCCTCACTAAGTCCGCGTTCAACAGCTTTGCGAAGATTGGCGGGGAAGGTTCCTGCATCTTTTAATGTTGAAGTAGTAAAGGCAAATGTAATTCCTGCTTCTTGTAATCGTTTGGGATTTTCAGGAGCTTCATCCCAATGACGTAATTCTTGTAAGCTTACACTCAACGCTTCTTCGGGAGTTTGTACGGCTGGAGCATCAGGGAAATTAATCGGAAGAATGATTGATACGCCTGCTTCTTTCACATCGTTTAAACGACGGTATTCATAGCCATTACCACGTACGATATATTTTAATGCAAATTCTTTTGCAATTGCCTGTGCACGGAAAATTGCAAGTTCGTCGCCTGTTTCAACCATGACAGGTTGTTTACCTGAAATGACATCTTCGAGAGCGGCTAAATCCGCGACAAATTCGGGTCGGGGTTCTGTTGGATATTTGGTTGCGGCAATCCATGCGTCGCGATGCCATTGTGCGTCAAGGAGTGTTTGTCTAATCAAAGCGATTGAACCCATTAACGAGTTGGGGTACTCATCGCCGCCTGATGTTTCAAACGACAGTTGCTGTGCAATGTGTGATTTGACTAAGAGTTCATTTGTTTTGCCATCACCCAAATTAAAGAGTGCGCTTGTTCCCCGGAAAATACCTTTTTGCGGGACAACGAGAGCAGAGGTGAATCCCATGCCACGCATTTTCTCTGCGGCTTTAGGGTCGGGATTAAACATTGCATCTACATTATGGGATGCTGTTACATTGCTGTTCCAGTATTTCGAGCCGCGAGGTTCAGGTTGAGCTTGTTGATGTGAAGCATCATCACCACCTTGTCCGGGTTGTGGTTTTTTGGGTACTCCGACATCTGAATAACTGTCAATTAAGCCGGGGTAGAGTGTCATTCCCGACATATCCCAAACACGGGCATCGGCAGGAAGGTCAACCTGTTCGCCAACGGCAATAATAACGCCGTCGCGCACAACCATTGTACCTTTTTCAATTGTTTTGCCGGGGGAAATAACAATTTTAGCATTAGTAAAAGCGTGAACATTCGGCGTATTCTGTCGGATACCGACGGGCGGTTCTGTTTGCGCCAACAAGAACGAGGCGAACAAACACAGTAACGCCAATGAAACAGTCACCAGCCGGGTGAACCGGGTAAAAATGAACATAGCATCTCCTTTGAGATTTTAGATAGATAGTGGTTTTGATAGAACCGAAGTTACCTCAAACTGAAGTTTAAGGCTACAGTGTAAGGTGATAAAGACTTTAATGTGTACTTGTTGCTAAATATTGAATTTAGACAATACTTTACGCTAAAAAGTTTCAAAAGTATCTTTCTGTGTACGGTGGAGAAGCGAGAAAGATTCAATAAGGTAGCTTAAAAGATAGTGTAATAGGGAGGGAAATGCAAGGGGGATAGCGGGAATAATACAAAAAAGGCTATCTCATGAGAACTGCATTAAATTATACTATTTCAAAAACAGGTGGATATTTTACCATTCCTGCAATTTCATTCAATACATTTTCAACAAGCGCCAAAACGAGAAATGCTTCATCAGGCACATGGAAGGGCGCTTCAATCCCTATTTCTCTCGTAGAAGAGAAACCGAAGCACGTGTAGTAATCCGGGTGACCTACAACAACAACGATTTTACGCTCAAGAGAACGGGCTTGCGCTAATCCATGACGTGCTAATTACGAACCAATTCCCTGACGTTGCTAATGAGGATGGACAGCAATAGGAGCTAACATTAGTGTGGGAACAATTTTCTTTTTCATGTCTATACCTATTTGACAAAAAAATGTCCTATAATTTTTCCAGCAACGACTGCAACGAGTGAAAGTTCTTTAATCTAGAAAGGAGTATTTCTCAGTTCTTCAACCTCTTTGCTTCATTCTTACTACCGAAAGCAATGTAGCTAATATTATGAATAATTGAATATTCATCGGTGGTTCCCGGTCCCACTAAAACCATTTTATTCTTGTCTCGTAACCTCTCAAAGGTTTAGGCTCTAACAAACAATTGGTTGTTTTGTAAAAGAGCCCATTTTTGTTGCCGAATCGAGTTAGCATGAATCTATATGTTTTAGTGGAAAAGATTCCAGTATTGTTATTTTTTTTTCATTTTATTATAGATATCAATAATTGCAAGAATAACTCCGATACCGATTGAGCAATAGCTGAGATATCTGTTTTCACTAAATAAAATGCTTGCAAGGACGAACGCGAACGCAATACCGGCTAACGGAGTAAGTTTTGTTCCGGTATTTTTATTCTTTATAACATTTGTCAGTATAGCGATGATAGCTAAGATGATAATTGAAATTAGTATGAAACTTTGTGACGAAGCCATAATTTATCCTTACTCAACTTTAATAATAATCTTTAAGAGTTATTGTTACCGAAAATTAAAAGAACGAATGAAAATGCTAAAGCCCACTCTTATGATATGGATGGATGAATGTTATTGATACAGCAAGGTAGAAATAAATATGGTAAATATCAATGTAATGAGGTTTAAAGTTGAAGAATTATCCAAAATTTCACTTATGAGCTAAAATTTCTTAACTTCTATGTAATTGTGGCAATAGTTCGTTTTAATAATGGTCTTTCTGTCACAATAATTCCAATAATCCCAAGTGAATCAGAAAATGACATTATATAAAGCAATAACCGAAGATATTTTAGTAAGTGTTCGTCCAATTTATTTGGATGGACAATCGGACATTTTAGCGCGGAAATTTGTGTTTGCATATTTCGTTCGAATAGAAAACCATAGCAAGGACACTGTGCAACTTCTTCGCAGGCATTGGTATATCCATGATTCGAGTGGAGATATTAAGGAAGTGGAAGGCGAAGGTGTTATAGGTAAGCAACCACATCTTCTTCCGGGGCAAGTTCATGAATACAATAGTTTTTGTGTCATTGAGACCTTTGAAGGTTTTATGGAAGGGACGTACCGTATGAGTCGGGCAGATGGTTCAGTCTTTGAAATAAAAATACCGCGATTTATATTACGCGCACTTGCCAATTAGTTATTTGTTAGTCGTTATCATTTATTTGTTCTCTATCATTCAACCATAGTCCATTATTATATCCTACCGGAGATTTTTCCATGAAGAAAAATATCATACTACTTTTATCTTTTCTAATACTTACTGTTGAATTCGGTTTTGCACAGTCAACCCCATTTTTATCCGATGATGAAATACGGATGATGGAAAACGAAATTTCCGGTGATAGAGCGTACGATCATATTCGTATGCTTACATTTTGGCATCGTATTTCCGGCTCTGATGCTTTTTTCAAATCAAGAGATTACATCATGCAGGAGGCGAAGGAAGCCGGGCTTGAAGATGTGCATTTCATTGAGCAGCCTCTTGAAGGGAAAACCTACAATCCGAGATTTGCAGAGTTATGGATGGTTGAACCTGTTGAGGTGAAACTTGCCGATATAGCAGACCGTGCTGTGTATTTAGCAGACGGCAGTGCGAGCGCAGACGTGACCGCAGAATTAATTTGGATTGCCGATGCGAGCAAAGATACACTGAAGCATTATGACGTAGTAGGAAAAATAGTTTTAACCAATGGCTCACCGGGTGCGGCAGTTCAAAATGCAGTGTGGGAGAAGGGCGCCGTTGGTGTGGTGACTTACCAGACTTCGGAGAACCGTAATCCGTTGGATTTCCCCGACCAGATTGCATGGAAGGGAATTTCAAGTACACCACCGGACGGGAAGAATAAAACGTTTGCATTTGTCTTACCTCCACGGAAAGGTGAAGCCCTGAAAAAAATTCTTGAAACTAAAGGAATGCAAGATGTTTTTGCTACGGGAAAGAAAACCCTCGGTGGTAGAGTAGTGCTAAAAGCGAAAATAGTATCGGAAATAAGCGAAAACAATGGAAAAACAGGGTTTGTAGAAGGATGGATTCATGGCTCAAAATACCATGACCAGCAGATTATATTAACTGCGCATTTGCAGGAGGAACAAGGTTCGGCTAACGATGATGGGAGCGGATGTACCAGTATTTTAGAAATAGCACGTACCTTTAATAAACTTATGAAGGATGGGAAGATGCAACGCCCACTTCGTGATATTCGTTTTTGGTGGACAGATGAGATTTATTCTGAGTATAGATATTTTCAAGATCATCCTGAGGAGCCAAAGAAATTTCTTGCCGACATTCATCAAGATATGGTTGGGGCAAATCAACAGATGGGAAGCAGGGTACAGCATTTAATTTTTGAACCATTTTCTCGTACATCATATCTCGATGCAATTTTTGAGAGCATCGGTAATTTTGTCATTCTTACCAATAATGGATATTTAGCGGCAAGTCGTTCAGGTGGCTATCCCCGTCCATTTACTCGCCCCATTTATTCTGTGAAAGGTTCGCGCAACGGATATAATGCGCGATTCGTTCCCTATTTTAATTCATCCGACCACATGTGCTTTCTTGAAGGGATTATCGGCGTACCTGCCGTAGCGACAATTAATTGGGATGATAATTGGATTCACTCATCAGATGATGATATGTGGAACATTGACCAAACACAATTGCAACGGAATGCTTTCTTGATGGGATCAACAGCATATACGCTTGCGTTTATGGAAGCAGAAAAAGTACCTATGCTTGCAAGTGAAACATTCGCTCAAGGTACGCGACGATTAGGTAATGACGTGCAGGCGGCGATGGCTATATTGAGAGATTCCGCGAATAATAGTTCAAATGATGGTTGGAAGGATGCATCATTTCTGATAGAACAAGGAATACAACGCGAAGTGAGAGCGATTCAATCGGCAAAGGTGTTTCTGCAAGGCAACGAGTCAACTGTTTTAACCGATCTTGTTTCTCAAATGAAAAATAAAGAGCAGGGTTTTATGAAAGATTTGTCAATACTCTATAAGTCTATTCATAGTAAGTCGCCAAACTCGAAATTAAATGCTGATGAAATGTTGGCAACGAAAAAGATACCGATGAATAATGATACGTTATCAGTGTACTTTACAAATCGCGAAAACACAAAGTTTAACGGATTTCTCCATAGTTTAATGAGAGATGAGGTGTGTAACTTTGTTGATGGAAAACGAACCTATTATGACATATACAAAGCAGTTCGTGCAGAACAGCTTGCCGCAGGTACGTGGTATTATGGTACTGTAACGATGAAAGATGTTGTAGGGTTGCTTGATGCTATGGTAGAAGCAAAAGCGTTGAATTTAAAGTAAATTTAGAATATTAGGTAAGACACATGGAATGGCTTTTTGATCCGCAATCATTGATTGCGTTAGTTACTTTGACTGTATTGGAAATAGTACTTGGTATTGACAATATCATTTTTATCTCGATTCTATCAGGGAAATTACCGGAAAAGGAACAAGCAAAAGGGAGATCGGTAGGACTTTTTCTTGCGATGTTTACCCGCATAGGGTTGCTTCTTTCATTGAGTTGGATAATGAGATTGACTGCACCTCTGTTTACAATTCTCTCTACCAATATCTCAGGAAGAGATATAATATTGATTGTTGGTGGTTTGTTTCTCATTTGGAAAAGCACACATGAGATACACGAAAAGTTAGAAGGAAAAGAACATGAACATCATGTCCCGAAAAAGGTATCATTTTCAGGAGTAATTTTTCAAATCATTATTATTGATATAGTGTTCTCGTTGGATTCTGTTATTACTGCTGTCGGGATGGCTAATAACGTAGGAATTATGATAACAGCAATTGTGATTGCAGTATTTATCATGATGTGGGCATCGGGTTCAGTGAGTAGATTTGTGGAACAGCATCCGACAATTAAAATGCTAGCGTTAAGTTTTTTACTCCTAATTGGAGTTTCACTTATAGCAGAAGGTTTGGGTCAGCATGTTTCCAAAGGGTATATTTATTTTGCTATGGCATTTTCCGTTTTTGTGGAAATGCTCAATATAAAAATGCAAAAGAAAACAAAACCTGTGAAGCTGCACCAGCAGTTCCCGGAAGAATCCCCAAAGAAACAAAGTGAACGCTAGAGCTATTGTAGAAAATGAATATCATTGTAACGGGTGCAACAGGCACGGCAGGCTCTGAAGTAATTCGACAAGCCATTCTTGACCCTGAAATAACAACGGTAACGGCGTTAGTGAGGAATGCGTTAGCAATAGACCATCCCAAACTTAAGACTGTTCTTCATAACAATTTTTTGAACTATACATCTTTGGGAGATATATTCAAACAACAAGATATGTGCATCTGGTGTTTGGGTGTTTCACAAAACAGAGTGAGCAAAGAAGAATATATAACAATAACATACGACTACGCTATTGAAGCGGCAAAAGCGATGTTAGCGGCGAATCCGAATATGAGCTTTATGTTCCTCAGCGGTGGCGGAGTTGATTCGACTGAGAAAAGTAGTATGTTATTTGCAAGGATAAAGGGGAAGACAGAAAATAAGCTGAATACATTGGGATTTAAGCGATTACACTATTTCCGACCTAATTACCTTCATTCAACCTATCCGGGAAGGAAAAAGAAATTGGAAGAAAAAATCCTGGATCCTTTTGCTCCGATTCTTTATCGTTTGATTCCGAACATTATAATGAATGTTGAAGTTCTTGCAAAAGCGATGATTAACGTAGCAAAATATGGAACAGATAAATTAGTTCTTGAGAATAGGGATAT
>OBEQ012708321.1_pt1 | contig 10954 bp, 12 predicted proteins | sample 1670901 | NCBI WGS metagenome assembly OBEQ01 (sample SAMEA104232315, study PRJEB22302) | groundwater metagenome | biome: forest; feature: aquifer; material: groundwater | place: USA | collected 2011-08-07 | depth 5.4 m | reverse complement strand
GATTTAAAGAAATATAATTAATAGGTAGATGAATATTTTTTGAAAAACTATTTTGGAGTAAACATGTCTGACAAAATACCAACTAAACAAGATGTAGAAAATGTAGAATATAAAGAAAAAAATCAAAAAAAAGAAAAGAATGAAAATAAGAAAAAAGAAGAAAAACTTTTTCGTAATTATTCCTCTGCTCTTGAATATATTTTAGATCACAAAGAACTTCATGGTCTTACGTGGAGACAGTTAATTATTCAAGACGGCGGTCTTTATCAGAAATTATATCACAGTGGAACGTTAAAGCAGGCTCCTCTTGTTAAACAAAAGAGAAAAAAGCATGTATCATTGCAGAAACAGTATTCTGTTGATCTCGAGTATTTTCTTGCATATGCACGAGAAGAAAGATGAATGATTTAATTAATGATACTCATTTAATGAATATACAAAATTTTCTACAAATCCTATGTGGGAGCAATCTTTAAATATGGCGGTTTTATTGGAAGAATTATGACATCAGAAAAGCTTGCAACACTTACTTTTCAAGATCTTTCTTTTTCAGAATCAGGAGAGAATGTAAAAGTTACTCTTCTTACAAGATACTTTTTTATGATTCCGAAAAAAGAATTAGAAAAAATAGGATCCTTTCAAGTAGCGAAAAATGCAATCTCATTTCAAGCATCAGAATCGAGTGCATCAAAAAAATTTCATTTTTTATTGACAAAATATATTTCTGATTTAAAACATGTGCTGCACAATAAAGATACAGTGTACATTCATAAAAACAGCGGTATTCCTCTCATGGGAAATACTGCTTTTGGTATTGTTGACAGAGGTTCATCAATTATTGAAGTAAAACCAAGTACTGGCTGCAATATTAATTGTACTTTTTGCTCTGTTGATGAAGGACATGATTCGAAGAGAAGAATAGATATTGTTGTTGAAAAGGATTATCTTCTTGAAGAATTAAAAAAAATAATTGCATTTAAATCATGTAAAGTTGAAGTACATATAGGTGTCCATGGAGAACCACTTGTCTATCCAAAACTTGTGGAATTTATTTCTGACTGCGCACTTATGCCTGAAGTATATATGATTTCCATGAATACAAACGGCACAATGTTTACAACAAAAATAATTGATGAGATGGTGTTTGCAGCCAAAGGAAAGCTGCGTCTTAATTTTTCAATTAATGCAATCAAACAGGATATGGCAACAAAACTTGCAGGAGTTTTCTACCCGATTGAACATGTTAAAAAAATTGCAGAGTATGCCGTAAAAAAATGTGAAGTAAACATTTCGCCAGTATGGCTCTATGGAATAAATGATTCAGATATGGAAGATGTAATTGCCTTTGCAAAATCAATTCGAATAGATGAAACGCATCCAAGAATTTGCATTCAAAATTTTTTAGAGTACAAACAAGGAAGAAATCCTGCAAAAGAACAAGAATGGGAGTCTTTTTATGAAAAGTTGAAAGAATGGGAGAAGAAATTTTCTGTAAAATTACTCATGTCTCCTGAAGAATTTCATGTCGAAGAAACAAAAGAAATGCCAAAACCTTTTAAAAAAGGTGACATAATTAAAGCAGTAGTAAAGATGAGAGGAAGACTTCCGAAAGAAATGATTGCTGTTGCAAACGAGAGATGCATTAGTGTTATGGTAAACCTTGCAACCGTTGGGCAAGTAACAATTGGAAAAGAAATAAAAATAAAATTAATCAGAGATAAACATAATATATTTTTCGGGGTACCTGCATGAAAAAAGGTGTTTTTTTATGAACATTCTATTAATTCCTTTTTCCGCTGGAAGTTTGAATAAAAATATTGGCTGTGAAAAAGCACCCTCTGCAATTATTGCAAAATTATCTGATTTTTTTTCAAATGAAGAAAATCAAGTTAATAAAATAGATCAATACGACATTCAAGAAGTTCTTGTCGACAATGGAAACATTAGTCTTACTTTTCTTGAAGTTGAAACAAGTGTTCGGGCAATTATGAAAAAAAATACTTTTGAGGATAGTTCTGAAGATAGTTATGAAAATAGTTTTAAAACGAGTTATAACAATAGTTTTAAAACGAGTTATAACAATAGTTTTAAAAATAGTTATGATAAAAATTCTGAAAATAATATTCGTTCTGAAAAAGGAATAAAACTCATTATTCTCGGCGGTGATCATTCTCTTACGTATCCTGCGTTTAAGGCAAGCAATTGTGATGGATTAATTATTCTTGATGCACACGCAGATGCAATGGAAGGAACAGATGCAGTGACGCATGAAGAGTTTGTCCGCAGGCTTGTAGACGATGAACATATTGATCCTGCAAAAATGTTACTTGTTGGTTTAAGACATTGGGAAAAATCTGAAATGGATTTTTTGAAAAGGAAAAATATTAAATTTTTTTCAATGAAACATGTATTCGATGTTGGTACTGAAAGCGTTTGCGATGCAATGATGGAGTTTGGAAGAATGGCAGAAAGATTATATCTTTCAATCGATATCGATGTTGTTGACCCAGCATTTGCACCTGGAACAGGATACTTAGAGCCTGGCGGAATTTCTGCAAGAGATCTTATTTATTTTGTACAGCGAATGAAACTTCTTAAAAATCTTCAGTGTGTTGATATTATGGAAGTAAATCCTGAAAAAGATGTGCGAGAAATTACAGTGAGTTTGGCTGCAAAGATTGTGAATGAGTTGAATTGAAGTTTTTTTTAACTGATGTCTTAATTTTTAAATTTATTTTTTATATTGTTTTTAAATTTATTTTATCTTCTTTCCTTTCCAATATATCTCTCCACCTATTTTATATCTACTTATTGATTGATATGTTCCATTTAAATCAATTCTTCCATTTTTCATAAATGTTCCAACATCTTCTCCTGCATGATTTTGTATTATGATTATTCCATCATTCATTGACGAACCAACTCTTTCTTCCGCATTTCCATACACAATAATTGTTCCGTTGTACATTTCTTCGCCAACTCCATGTCCGACGTCTCCATGAACGTGAATTGTTGCTCCTGCATTTCTTTTGCCGAGTACATGTATTTTTTTATCGATATGTTTTGTTATGATGTTATACACTGAATTTTTTGTTTGAGAATGGTGCGCGTTTATGAGTGGCATAAAAAATTCACCGCATGACTCAAAAGAAGGATGATCTTGGAAATCACTCATAAAAAAACAGAGGGAAGTTATATCTTCTGGCGTAAAATCTTTTGTTTCTTTCGCAAAAGAACCTATTTTATCGCAGAGTAAAGTGAGCCTGTGAGCGGCGCTTTTTGCAGGATTGTACGAGCCCATACTATAATCTCCTATTTTGTCATATTGATATTCCATTACATTTCCATAAGATACATCGAGCCATTCTTTCAAAAGTGTAAGGAGTGTTAGTACATTCTCATTTTCTTGAGGTTTAAATGTTGTTATTTCTGCAGGTAGTATGCCGCTATATTCTTCTTTTGCAATTTTTGACAGATTCATGTTTTTGATAGATTTATGTTTTTGTCAGGTTTATATTTTTGATAATCTTTTTTTTGTTTTATTGTTTCTTTGTTTATGATGTCATTCTTTTTTTTAAATTTATTACTATCGAGGAGTGTATTTAAATCTTTGCCTTTTGTTAGAGTAAACAATGAAAAAATTCTTTCATCTTCTTTTTTTTGAATAGATAATGAGAATCAGAAAAGATTATTATAGCGTATGAGTTTTTTTGTTTTAATGAATGTTTCTAATGAGAAAAAAAAAGAAAAGATAAAACATACTCAATCAAAAAATGTTTCTAAATTCAAAAATGTTTCTAAATTGGAGAATATTTCTAAAACAGAAATACTCTCTAAATCTGAAAAAATTCAAAAAATTATTTCTATTCTTGGAAAAGAATATCCAGATATCAAATGTCCTTTGTATCACAGAAATACTCTTGAACTGTTGATTGCAGTTATGCTCTCTGCACAGTGTACTGATGAGAGAGTAAATTTGGTAACGCCTGCATTATTTAATCGATTTAAATCAGTTGAAGAATATGCAAATGCAGACATTTTAGAAATAGAAAAATACATTCGTTCAACAGGATTCTATCATAATAAATCAAAGAATATTCAAGAGGCATGTAGAAAAATTGTTGAAACATTTCATTCTAAAGTTCCTGATACGATGGAGGAACTTCTTCTATTACGCGGTGTTGCAAGAAAGACTGCAAATGTTGTTCTTTCAACGGCATTCAAAAAACAAGTAGGAATTGTTGTTGATACGCATGTAACTCGTCTTACGAATCTTATTGGACTTGTCAAAACAGAAAATGCAGTTGTGATCGAAAGAGAACTAATGCCTTTTGTTCCAGCAGATAAGAGAAATAATTTTTCACTTCTGTTAATCTGGCATGGAAGAAAAATCTGTATTGCAAATAGACCAAAGTGTGATGCGTGTAAGATTAGATTGTATTGTGAGTATGGAATGAAGAAAGGATAGAAATTGTATCTTAGTTATGTTGCGAATTTGTTTTTTCATTCTTCGAAGAAAATAAAAAAGAATTTTCTAATACTATTTTTCTGAGAATCTTATTACTCTTTATCTACTTCATCTTCTCTTGTTTCTTCTGAATCTTCTTCGTCATTACTTGATTGGTCATACCATTTTGGATTTTCAAGTTTAGTATAACCAAGTTTTTGTAAAATTACTTCTCCTTCAGAACTTTCGCCTTCAAACTCAAATGTTGATTCCATAACTTCATCGAATCTGTCATCAAGAGAGAGCCTATGACTAATGTGTTGGTCAGAGATGTAATGATTTTTTTCCCAGAAATTTTTTTCTACAAGTAGAAAATATATTCCATCATCTTCTTGATCTTCCTTTGCTCCAATCATATAATACATATCATTTGGATGAAGCATTGTTTCAAGTTGTCTATCTTCTTCATCCTGATTAAAGTCTTCGCTTCCCCCTCCAATAAGTTCTGTGTCTTCAGGATCTACTTCAAAACATAATTCGAGTGTTTCTCCATATCCTTCTGGAAATGCGGGGAGCGTATTTGCTAATTCTTGTGATACAAAACAGATATCTGTACCTTTCCAGAAATTTCTTTTTTTAAGAACTGCATCAATTCCTGCTGCTGATTTTGTATATTTTGCTCTGAATGCTGCAAGAGCGTCAAGTACTTCTGTTTTTCCAGCAAATGCTTGTGCGATTGGGTCGCTACTTTGTGATTCTTCTTCGCTACAATGACAAACTGCTTTTCCCATTTCATAGAGCTTTCCTTCGTTTCGAATAATTGCAGCAAGATTATGTTCTTTTGCAAAGGTATTAACTGTTGAAAGAATCTTTTCTCTACTCCAATCTCGTGGAATTTCTTCTTTTGGATCGGGAAGTACTTTTCGTAAAGATTCTTCTGTTTGTTTTTTCGTAATTTCTTCGTCCCAGAAAAAAGTTAGTTCTGCAGATGCTGCAGTTGATTGATAAGAAAGTTTTATAACATCGACAGGGTCAGACATTTTATCTGTTTGTTCTTTTGTTATTTGTGTAAGACCGAGATCTTCAAGAGTTTTAATTGCATCTTTCATTTCACCTTTGTATGCGAAAAATCCTTTTTGTAATTCTCCGAATCTTCCATCAAAGATAGTTTCTCCATAGGGATCTTCAGCAAGTGGGAGTCCTAATCTATTTCCAACATAAAAACTATTATCGAATCTATGAAACAATTGAAAGAAACGTTTGTGCACAACTTGTACACCTTGATAGATGTCTCCGTTTGTTGCTTGTAATCCTGCAATAATAAATTGCCAATCTTTTGGATTCCACAACGGGGTTATACTAGTAGTTGGTTCTTCTTTTTCATCCATTTCTTTTGTCATATTGTCGGTCATTTTGTTTATTTTTTTATAAAATAGGGTCGTCCTTTGTATGCTTTATCTAATTCGAGAAATCTTGTTGTATTATTTTGTATTTTTGGAGGCATTCCTGGAAAACGAGAAAATCTTCCATTCGTGGCAACTCCTGTCCAAGAAAATCTGCGATTTAAACTTTTCTCTTTTATACAATCAAAAGAAGTTCCTTCGGGAGATTTTCCAGTTTGTTCTCGATAAATGAGCGCTGAGAGATATAGAAAAGGGCCTGCTTCTGTGTCATATGCTCTTCCTGAAAATACAGATTTTCCAATTTCTGCTTCTACTGAAAGTTCACCTGAATAAGGTCGACAAGATTTATAGAGGAGGTATTGTACCTTTTCACTTAATCTTTCGCAGTCTTCTCTTCCTTGTTCATTTTTTGCATAACAAAATCCGCTTTCTATGCGGGAATTTTTTCCTTGGATTTCTTTTGTAAACCAGAGTGCTGGAGAGAGATTTCTTTTTCGTAATTCTCGTGCAATAACTTCTGCTCGTGCAGAAGGTACATTTCCATCAGTAATATCTTTGAGAACTTGCGTTGATTGAAGATACTGTACAAAATCTTGTTCTGTTGTACTATTTCTTTGTGTGAGAATTTTTTCCATTGCAGAAACATTTGCTTCTTCTTGTTGTCTTGCAATTTTTTGCTCTTCTTCAAAATTATCTCTATTGGTTGGTTTAGAATTGCAATTTGTAAGTACACTTGTGGTTATTAAAATTGTTGTAATATTTTTTAGTATATTCATGTGTTCCTCGAAAAAAATAGGTGTTTTTGAGATTGGAATTTTTAGAACTATTTAAATCTTTCTTTATGTAACTACTTGTGAGAAATTACAAAATTAGATTGATCGTTTAATTCAGATTCATGCCCTGCATACACTCATTGCGATTTTGGTTTTTGATTTATGGAGTGATTTTTTATGAAACAGCTTAGACATATCTTGCAAATCTTGTAATATCATTAATGTGAGAGAGTACTCCTTTTATTTTTGATGCAAATGATGCTCCTTCAACAGTATTATTTTTTTGAATAAATGTATTTGCAAGATCATTTACTTTATCTCTTTCGCTTGAGACAAAATCAGAACTTTCAATATGTTTTTGATAATAACTTTTCATTGCAGCAAGATATAATTCATATGTTCTATCTAAAATATGCTGCATGTCTTGTGTATTTTTTCCTTTTTTCACAATGATTGCAATATTTTCTCCCATGCGTTTTATGCCGTCGCCGATTTTTTCTAAATGTTGGATGAGTTCCCAAACAATGAGTGCATCTGCGGTATTTAATTTTATTTGCGTTGCAATACTTGGGTCAGTTGTTCCTGCACGAATAACTTTTAAGAGAAGAAACACAAAACGATTGACTGTCTTATCTCGTAAACGAATTGCTTCAACAAGTGTTTCATCTTTATGAATATTTTTTGCATCAAGAATCATCGATCGTACAATATTATCAATTCTGCGAATAACTTGTTCAGGAATCATATCTTCAAAATGAATGAAATTGCGCATCACAATTTTTTGTGCATCTTCATCAATTATTTCAAGACCGACAAGTAAACTTTCTGTTTCTTTAATCATTTTTGCATACTGCGCAATATTTCCTTTGATTGTTACTTGATGAACATTATTAAGATATGCTCCGATGATATCTCGTCTAAGAGAACGTTCATTTTTTCCAGCAGTTTCAAGAATAACTTGTTGTTCGATTTTCTTTTTTTGTTTTTGGTCTGCAGAAATAAGTACGCCTTCTGTTGTTTCAGTGATATATACAATGTCTCCTTTGTCTAATTTTTGTTTGACAATCCATTCTTTCGGAAGTGCCACGGTAAACGATGCAAGTCCTGATTGAACGATTTTTCTTATGTACATATTAAATGGAAATGCAGTTCTTCTATATTAATATTTGCTATGTATATACAAAACGTGTTTTCTATAGTGTATGTACGTAATAACTATATTTTTACTTGTTATTGGATTATACATGAACAAGCAAAACTGTGATTTTCTTAAAAAAAATGAAATTGAAACGGGTTATGTGGCAAATATATGTCAAATGTTTCTTATTTGTTTGAATGCTTTTTTTCTTCAGAGTGGAGGTGCACTATGAATCTTTATGAAATTTTGCAGGTTGATAGGAAAGCGTCAAGTGATGTAATTCATGCGGCATGGAAAGCGCTTATAAAAAATGCACATCCTGATAAAGGAGTTTCTGCTGACATAACTATTCTGTTAAATGATGCAAAAACAACTCTGCTTGATTCAGAAAAAAGAGAAGAATATGATGCTGATTTATTTAAACAAGTAGGTTCGATTATCGGAAGTTATAGAGTTCTTGAAGAAATTGCACAAGGTGGTTTTGGAACAACATACAAAGGTGAACATGTAAAATTACAAGCACCTGTCTGTATCAAACACGCGCATAGAATTTCTCATGAGGATGAACAAATTCTTGCAAATGAAGCGAATGCAATGTGGGATTTATCGCATCCTTTTATTCCAACAGTAAGAGATTTTATTGTTCTTGAAGATAAAAGCTGCGCGCTTGTTACAAGTTATATTCCAGGACCAACACTGTACAAAGTAATTGAAAAAAATAAACGCATTGATTCTGAAAGTGGTGCATGGATTTGTGATAGAGTTTTGCAAGCATTGCGATACTTGCATTATCATGGTGTTGTTCACGGTGATGTAAAACCCCAGAATATTATTGTGCAGCCAGAAAAACATACTGCTGTTCTTGTCGACTATGGATTATCTGCAATAAAACCATCGCACACAAATAAACCACTGGGTTATACTCCTTACTTTGCATCGCCTGAACAATTAAAAAAAATGCCTCTTCTTCCTGAATCGGATTTCTATAGTTTAGGAATGACTCTCATCTATGCACTCGGTGGAGATGTCTTAAAAAAAACAGTTCCTGAAAGTGTACCAAAAGAATTCAGAGATTTTATTGGAAAACTAACTTTTCAAAATGCACTCTTCCGTCCAAGTTGGGAAAAAGAAAATCTTGTTGAAACACTTGCACTCGCTCGAGAAAAATCATTTGGACGAAGACAATCAAATATGAAGAAATTGGATTATTAAAAAAATTATTTTTGAAATACAGATTGTAAAAAAGTAGTTTGTTAAAAAATAATTTGTAAAAAAGTGACTTGCAAAAAATTAGATTGCAAAAAAATAAATTAATTAGCGGAGGAAACAACAATGGCAATGGACAAAGCATATCTAAGTAGTGGAAAAATATTTGAGCAGGTGAGTAAACTTCATTCACCCGGACTCTATGATCAATTGCGCGACATAAAGAAAGGAGAACTAATAGTTATTTCTGGCGTGCATGATCACATCGAGAAACTTTTACCAACTTTAAAAGTTCCGTATGAACTTGTAAGTGTTGATGCAATTCCTAAACATAATGGATCGCGTGTATTATTTGTGAACTGCGCAAGTTACTCGCAAGTTTCTAACGACACAAAAAAATATGTGACAGATTTTGTAAGAGAAGGAGGAAGACTTATTACAACGGATTGGTCTTTAACTTTTTTGAACCATATTTTTCCTGGAAAATTAACGCATACAAAAAATACAAATGATGATGTTGTTGAAGTGCAATGCAATAATGATATTGCAAGTAAACTTATTGGACTTAATTATGCGCAGTGTCATCCAAAATGGTGGCTTGAAGGATCAAGTTACATTTACACAATTGCAAATGGAGTAACATCAATAATTCAGAGTAAAGAAATGGAGAAAAAATATGGTTCTCCTCATGTAATGGTTGGTTTTTCTGAAGGAAACGGAGAAGTGTTTCATTTCATAAGTCATCTTGAACTCCAGCGCACACGTGCAGATACTGTAAAAGACAAAAAAGGTCTTGAAGAATTTCTTTTGAACATGGGAGTTGATAGAACTGATGAAATGAATGAAGCAACTGTTGCTGAACTTGAAGCAGCATATAGTACGCTTAATACTCTTGCGTACTTATGTGTTCCAACTCCTATTTTTACACCGTCGATGAATAGTGTAACTACGGGATCAGTTTCTGGTGTAAAGAAAAGTATAAAATTACTTGGGGGGGTGAAAAAATGAGTGAGTCATACGATTTTGACCCAGGTCCATGGGAAGGATATAATTTTGCAAGTGCAAGAGCAGCATATGATAAAGATGCAGGAAAAACATATGAAGAAGCAAAAGTAAAAAATGTTTCTGTATCAAGTCTTTTTCCAAAAAGTTTACAGACAAATTGCAAGCATCCTGTTGTTATTGCAATTGATGTAACTGCTTCGATGGAAGAGTGGCCTGCAACAATTTTTGAAAAACTTCCCTTGCTTGATCTTGAAGGAAAAACATATTTAGAAGATCAAGAAATACGTTTTTCTGCTGTCGGAGACACAGTCTATGATAAGTATTCCTTTCAAGCACAGGAATTTGCAAAAGGAAAAACACTTGTTGAAAAATTAAAAAAACTCATGCAGGAAGGTGGCGGTGGACCTGGTTCAAAAGAAAGTTATCATGTCCCCGCACTTTATTATGCAAATAATTGTACTATGCCAAATGCACAAAAACCTTTATTTATTTACATAGGTGATGAAGGAATATATGATTCGATAACAAAAGAAGATGCAAAGAAGTTTGCACACACAGATATTGCGCAGCCCATGAGTACGAATGATATATTCTCTGAACTTACAGAAAAGTTTTCTGTCTACTGCATTAGAAAATTATTTAGGTGCACAGAAAATAACAGAAGTAAAAGAGATATTGAAATTCAAGAACAGTGGGAATATCATCTTGGAAAGGATCATGTCATTGTTCTTCCAGAACCGAGAAGGGTTGTCGATGTAATTTTGGGAATTTACGCAAAGGAAACAAACAAAACAGATTATTTTGTAACAGAACTTTCCGAGCGTCAAACACCTGTGCAAGTTGAAGAAGTTATGTCTGCATTAAAATCAGTACATGATCCTCTTCTGTTGAGAAGTAAAAACTCTGTTGTTTCAGTGTCGGGAAAAAGTGTGAAATCGAGTAAACTGCTCTGAGATTTTTTGTTTTTATTTTTTTATTTTTT
>OBEQ012031421.1_pt1 | contig 10954 bp, 12 predicted proteins | sample 1670901 | NCBI WGS metagenome assembly OBEQ01 (sample SAMEA104232315, study PRJEB22302) | groundwater metagenome | biome: forest; feature: aquifer; material: groundwater | place: USA | collected 2011-08-07 | depth 5.4 m | reverse complement strand
TAGAATGCTCCTCAAAGCCCTTCTGGCGGCGCAAAAACTTGTAATAACTGCTACGTTTATCGATATTTGGCTCGTGCAAAATGAGGTCGGTAGATTCGGGAATTGAACTAATTATTTGCTCAATATTTTCGGAGGCTGATTTGTTATTTCCAAGACTCCTAATGATCAACGACTTCCGAGCCGATAACAGAGGTAAACTATGTGCTGCTTCGCTGATTTTGGCAGCTTCAGCTTCCTCCCCATCAAGCCGCTCGACAGCCAAATCGCCGTACTCTTTGACGAACTTAGCGAGCAGCTCATCGAGCCGTTTCTGGATGGCCAAACCATCATCACCCGCTAAAACAATTACCATTTCTCAATTTTCAATTTTCATTCAATTTTCAGGTAATCAATGTCGCAAACTCGAGGTAATTTTCTGAAAAATTAGAACTAACTCGTGAACTTCCTGCCACAAAATCTGGAGTTTAGCTCTATTATCGGGAGCTGCCGCACTCAGCATGCGCAACCAGTGCTGAGTCTCCTGGGACTCTTTCTTACAGATATAGACTTTGTTGCGGAAATCTCTCTTTGAGCTAGCACCGTTAGCCTCCATATAGTTGGCTCCGATACTGGTGGCTGAGCGAATTAACTGGCTAATGATTGGCCTGGTGATCAGATTTTGGTTAGTTGATTGACAAAGCTCAATAACAGATTCGGCGAACCCGGTTGTCCTCTCTTCCAGATCGAATTTTTGTGAAGTTTGAGTCATTGTTAATTGATTGTAAATTGCAAAATTGAAAAATGAAAATTCTAACGTTTAGGTGGTTTTTGGCATTTGGGGCAGATGTGGGTGCCGCGGCCGGCGACGCGGATTTTCTCGATGGGCGTGCCGCAGCGCGGGCACGGCTGACCCTCTTTTCTAAACACCTGGGCGAAGCCCAGATAACTCCCCTTCTGGCCGCGGGCGTTGACGTAGTTGCGGTCGGTGCTGCCACCCTTCTCGATCGCCAGCTGCAGCACCGACCGCAGATCACTATAAAGTGCTACTAGTTTGGTACGCGGGATACCGGCAACGCGGCTGGCCGGGTGGATTTTGGCGGCCCATAGCGCCTCATCAGCGTAAATATTACCGACACCGGCCAGCACGGTTTGATCCAGCAGCGCGGCCTTGATCATTGATTTAGAGCGTGTCAGGAGTCGCTCGATGAAAACGGCAACCGTAAAGTTGTCATCGAGTGGCTCCGGCCCGACCTTCTTAAAAAAGTCGATTTCCGGCACTTGGACGGTGGGCAGCAGCCGCATCCAGCCGAACTTGCGCTGATCGTTGAAGAACAGCTTGCTGCCATCCGTGAAATCGATCACCACGCGCGTGCTCCTATCTGGCAAGTCACCGACTAGAGAGTTTGTGGGATGTCCCCCGCCAAAACGAGTTTTTTGTTCTTTGTTTTTTGTTCTTTGCTGGTGTTTGCCGGCGCCGCCGGCAAAAACCAGCTGGCCGGTCATTTTCAGATGAATCACCAGGCTGTAATCGCTTGATAAATCGATGATCAAAACCTTGGCCCGCCGGCGGACGGCGATAATTTTGGCTTTTAGGAAGAACCGCGCCACGTCGGCCGGCGCGTTCGGAAAGCCCTTGGCCCAGTCGTGCCAGACATCGGCCACCACCTTCCCCGGCAGTAGTTTACTAAGACCGATCCTCACGGTTTCTACTTCTGGTAGCTCTGGCATAATTCCAATTCAACTGTTTCAACCCTGTGGAATCGTCCGCAAAAGGCGGACGGCTCGCAAAGCGAGCATTCCACAGGGTCAACCTCAGGTAACTCGGGCATCCTGCGGTCTATTGTAGCAGCGAGTCTTTAAGCGGCGGCCCGTTCAGTAACAAAATCGGACAGCTTCGCCACCTCTTGGGGTCTGAGATCAAATGGGTGATGAGTCGCGGGGTTCATCGGTACTCTGATATCAGCCACCATCCTTTGACGACTATCAATCGACAAGGCCGAGCCGCGCTTCTTACGATGTTTAACTTGCAGATAGACAACCTGGTCGTGGCCATTGATCGGCGGAACCACGACATCGACTTGGTGATGAGCGTCCATGTCCACCGATGAATGATGGGCGTGTGGCCAGCCAGCTACCTGCAGCCCGCGCACAACCTTAGTCTCAGCCAACAGGCTATGGAGAATGGTGGCGTGGCGTTCCTGCGCCCACTCCGGTAAATCTGGGTCGTTATAGACTAATCGCCGACCGTCATCAAGCATAGTTCGCAAGACCTCGTAAAGCTGAGTGCTCGGAGCATCGTTGAAAACCTCCAGATATTCCTGGACCCCTGCTTGGAAGTGTTTGCCAGCGGCAATGGAGGTAAGTAGCTGATCATGGGTTTCGCCGCTTTTCCGAGTCTCAACGGAGCGATTGAGGTTTTCATAAAGAATTGTATTGCCAATTACCGCGGCAGAGTCTAGGAAAAGCTTTGTCATCAGCTGCTGCCGGCCGAAATTAACATCGGTTAACTCCTCTATAGCCGGGGCGGCCTGGCTATCATGGATTTTAGTGGTCTCGGAGATTAGGGCTTTGATCCGATCCGGCACAAACCTGATGGGCGCCAGTCGTTGATAAAGTGAGGCCTGCAAATTGTTTATGTCGAGCAGCGGGGCGCGGGACTCAACTCTATCTAGAGCCTCATCTGCGCTAAAGTTTGCCTGCTCGAGCGAGCTCACATTTTTGTCTCCTGACTTAAGCCCATTCTAGTCCACAGCCTGTGTATGGGCAAGCCGATTATGGCTTTGCGTTGCCGGCGGGCCAGACTATACTGAGGTCATGAATTCCTTGCAGGAGATTCTCGGCGCCAAAAAGTTTGAGGCACCGAGTGAAATGAAAACCATTAGCGATTACATCTTGAAGCGCTATAAAACCAAAAGCGTTATTAAACTGCAGCGCGAAACAGTGGTTGTCGGCGTGCCCAACTCGGCGCTGGCGGCGACGCTGCGCCTCGAGCAGCAAAGCCTGATCGACGCCTGCGGCCTAACCAAAAAGCTAGTTATTCGAATCGGTTACTAGCGCCTCGAGCTGAGCCTTCATCTGTTCAAAATCCTTATAAACGATGGTCTCCATACCCACGGCCTGGGCACCGGCACAGTGGCCAGGCGTGTCATCGATAAACAGGCACTGCGCCGGCGCTACGCCTAGCTTCTGAGCTGCCAACTCGTAAATTGAGGGGTGCGGCTTTTCGAGCCCTTCTTGGCTGGAGAGGATGACCTCATCGAACAGCGCTAGATCGGGCGGCATTAAAAGCCTCTTCTGCCAACTGCCGCTGGAGTTGGAGATAATCGCCAGCTTATACCGAGGCTTCAGTTCGGCCTTGATAAAATCGAGCAACCGCCGATTGGCCGCCCCGCCCTCCTCCAGCACACCGTAAAAATCAAAAATAACCGCTTTGATCAATTTATTCGGCCGCCGCGACGTGTTTTAAAGTTACCGGCACGGCCTCACCGGTATCGAGCTGTTCGTCAATTACTTGAGCCAGAGATTTGTTACTTAATCTGAAGGCAAGCCCCTGCTCCGGTTCAAAAGGCACGTCTAGGTACTGATGATCAGCCTCGGGGACTATTTTTGGATGTAATCCCAACTTGCCAAGCACTAAGCCAGCTCCCCTTATGCCTTCATGATAAAAAGTCACTCGTCGCAATCCGGCAGCCTCACTGTCAGCTCGTTTGGGCTCCTCAACAGCTACCCAGTTAACATAGCCCATATCATAAACAGCGATCTGGCTGCGCAGCCTAGCGGCGGCCGTGAATCGCCAATCTGTTTCGGCGCAAGCCATATGGCGTGCTCTGGGTGCGACTTCTTCCCGAACCAGTTGCCCAAAATCGTCAATATCAGCGGCTTGGAGAACCAAATGATCCGGGTTCTTAAATAAATTGCGCGGTAGTTTATTACGCTGGGCGAATATGCTCAGCGTGGCGCCGTAGATCCCAGCTTCTTCTTCCAATGATTCCATTTTCTGTCCTCTAAAACTTTGGTGCAATTATAGCAAAATGTTAGTGGAGTTTGTCGAGATCGGCGTAGACTTCATCGATGGTTTTGGCAAAGATAACGTAGGCGGGACTTTCGAAAACGAATTCCCGGTCGGCCGAGTTTGGGCCGACGATGTAGGCCCGCCTGTCCTTTGGCCGCCTGATACAATCTGTTAAAAAGGCGCCAAGCTCGACGTATGCCCCACGCAGTCCTTCGTCATCGAGCAAGATAAAAGATATCGGCCTTGGCGGCAGCTTCGAGCATTTTAAACTGAGCAGCCAGGTTATGCTTGCGATTAGCTGGCTCGCGGTAGGGTTTGCGGATATCGACATTACTCGACGGCCAATCGTAAGCTAGCTGGTAGCCCATGCCAACCAGGTATTTTTGGATGACCGCTACATCGTTTGCCCGATGCTTAGCCCTTAGCCCGCCCCGCCACATAGACTTTGAGATCGCCAGACCGGATCATACATTCCCTTCTATCCAACCTTGATCGGCAAAAAACTCAAGCGGCTCCCAACCAAGATCACTGCCAAGCATCAGAGAAGCCACTTCTTCTAGTACCTCACCTGGGGGCAACGTCAATAAATAATCTAACTCCTCGTGTAGCTCGGGTGGGAATTCTCGCTTACAAACAGCTACAATCTCCTCCGTCGGTGGGCCAACATATTCGCTATTTAAGGACTTCTCGGCGGCTTCCAAAACAGTCTTCCTGGCAGCTTGAATAGCTTGAGCCTCCTCATCAAAATGCATATTTCTGGCATATTGATGAGCATTATAAAGCTCGCCAGCATAACTGTTATCGTGTCCGGCGGCCTGCCAAAGCAGCCCCGTGGCAATAATCAGACCGATTTGACCTTTGGTGTAGGCTTCTCCCTCCAACTGCTCCACGATACTCTCACCAGCTCCTTGATAGCGATTTAATAGTTCCTTAATTTTTGTATGGTCGCCGCCCGCCATGGCTTCAATCAGTGGCGCCCGTAGCTCATGCATCTGGGCTGACTCAGAAAAGCCAAGTTGGTGCGATAGTTCAGTCATTCGTGCCACCCCCTCAGCTACCTCAACCTCTTTGGGCGTCGGATGCGGGGCGTCCAGTGCTTGCTTGGCGGCTTCCTCGTTGGTCATAGGTCGCCCCAGTTGTGGCCGGTGGTGATGTCGACTTTGAGTTTGACGGGTAGTTTGGGATAGACGTTTTCCATAGTGGACTTGAGCATTTTGCCGATGGCCGGGGCTTTGCCGGCCGGCGCCTCGACGAGGATGGAGTCGTGGATTTGCAGCAGCATCTGGGCGCCGGCCGGCAATTTCTTGGCGACCTCGATCATAGCTAACTTCATGAGGTCGGCGGCGCTGCCCTGCATGGGGTGATTGATGGCCGCCCGCAGGGCGGCTTCGCGGACCACGAAGTTGGCCGACTGGACGTCGGGCGTCGGGCGGCGCCGCCCAAGCAGCGTCTCGACGTAGCCCTGCTCCTGGGCCTGCTGGCGAAGCTTGTCTATATACTCCTTAAGCTTGGGCCGGACTTCAAAATATTTAGCGATAAAAGCTCGGGCGGCGCCGTAATCCAGCCCCGAAGTGACGCTCAGGCCGTGCGGCCCCTGGCCATACATGATGCCAAAGTTGACGGCCTTGGCGGCGTAGCGGTCGGCCTTGCTGACCTTGGCGACCGGAATGCCCAGAACCAGGGCGGCCGTTTGGACGTGGATGTCTTCATTTTTGTTGAAAGCCTCAAGCATGCCTTTGTCGCCGGAAAGGGCGGCGGCCAGTCTTAGCTCGAACTGGCTGTAGTCGGCGCTGATCAGTAGATTGCCCTTTCCGGCGACAAAGGCGATGCGGATGCGCCGACCGAGATCAGTGCGCACCGGGATGTTCTGCAGATTGGGGTCGGCGCTAGATAGCCGGCCGGTCGGCGCGATCGTCAGATTAAAAGTGGTGTGCACGCGGCTGTCGGCATCGACTTGGCCCGGCAGCGTGTCGACATAGGTGTTTTTGAGCTTGGTGACCTCGCGGTATTGGCTGATTAGATCGACAATTGGATGAGCACCTCGCAGCTTTTCGAGCTCCGGCGCGGCCGTCGAATAGCCGGTTTTGCCGCGCTTGACACCGCTCGTCGGCAGCTGGAGCTTGCCAAACAAGACGTCGGCCAGCTGGCCGGGCGAGCTAATGTTGAACTCGCTGTCGGCGTGGCCGTAAATTTGTTGCTCAATGTCCGAGATCATGCCAGCCAGCTCAACCGCGAACTTGGCCAGATACTTGGTGTCGAGCTGGATGCCTCGCCTCTCCATCTCGGCCAACACCGGCGTCAGCGGCCACTCCACGGTAGAGGCGAGAGTGGAGAGTTTAGAGTGGAGAGCGAGCTGCTTTTTTTGCTTCTCGTAGAGGACGGCGATGACGGCGATGAACTCCGGCGCCCGCTCCAGTAGCTCCTCGGTCGGGATATCCTCGAACGGATTGCCCTCGTAGTTGAGCTCGTCGGTGGCCAGGGCCGTCAGCGACTGGACGCGGACCAGGGCGTTGAGCAGGAAGGCCGCGACCATCACATCGTGGCCGACCTGGTGGGCTACGATGTCGAGATTTTTCAAAACCTTCAGGTCATTTTTGACATCGTAGCCCACCAAGGGGCGAGTGGAGAGTGAAGAGTGGAGAGCCTGTTTGAGCTGCTTGGGGCTGAGCTTAGTCAGGTCGAGCGTGTAGATTTGTTTGGCGTCGCCGATGATCAGGATCTGCGGCTCGGCGCCGTGTTTGCCGGCGCAGCGGCTGTGAATCAACAGCGGCCCTTTGGCCGGCAGCTTCACAGCTTTCAAAGCTTGATCATCGGCGACCAGCACGTTTTTGGGCAGCTTGAGCGCCACGCCACCGATCCGCTCAGTCGGCGGCGTGGCAGCCTGCATCCCTTCCGGCAGGTTGCGCAGAAGTGAGCGAAACTCCAGCCGCAGCAGCATTTTTTGCAGGTGGTCTTTATCGAGCTTGGTCACATCTGTGGCCCGCAGGTCGAGCTTAATCGGCGCGTCGGTCCACAGCCGGCCAATTTCTTTGCTCAAATAGGCCGAGTCTTTGCCGGCCTCGAGCTTGGCGCGAGTACTTTCCTTGACCTTGGGCAGGTTTTTATAGACGCCGTCGAGGGTTTTAAACTCCTGCAGCAACTGGACGGCGGTTTTTTCGCCGATGCCCGGCACGCCCGGAATGTTATCGGAGCTGTCGCCCTTCAGCGCCTTGAGGTCCAAAAACTGATCCGGCTTCAGGCCGTAGCGCGCCTCAAAACTCTCCGGGTGATACTCCTCGATGTTGGAAAAGCCGCGCTTCAGGGCGTAAACTTTAACATCGTAGTTGATCAGCTGGAGGGCGTCCAGATCAGAGGTGATCAGCTGGGTTTCGATGTTTTTCTTGGTCGCCTGCACCGCCAGGGCGCCCATGATGTCGTCGGCCTCGTAATCGTCGAGCTCGTAAAGCGGCCAGCCGAAGGCCTCCAGCAGCTCGTGCAACAGAGGAATCTGGGCGTAAAAGTCCGGCGGTGCCGGCGCCCGGCCGGCTTTGTACTCAGGATACATCTGTTTGCGCCGGCGGATGTTGGTCTTGGGCTTATCCCAGGCCACGGCCACGTAATCGGGCTTTAGCTTCTTGATTAGCTCGAGCGCCATGGCCGCGAAGCCGTAGACGCCGCCAGTCGGCACGCCTTCCCTGGTCGACAAATTGGGCATAGCATAATAACCCCGGTAAAAAACGCTTTTACCATCGATTATGGCGAGCTTTTTTTTCTCCTTGACCATTAGTCTAAGTATACGATGGAGTCGGATCGAAACTTAACGCTTAAGTTTTCTAACTGTTACCGCTAACCCTTTCAGCGTACTAGTACGCTGATATCTAAAAGCTTGCTTCCGAATCTTGTCTGCGTCAAAAACTGTCCGATCGGACAGTTTTTGACGCAGGGAACTGTTAAAGCCGCGACCGCTTGTGCTTTATGATTCGTTGGGTTGGTAGGCGGCAATGTCTGCTTGAATTGCCCCAAAATTATCTTTGGGGATCTGAACATCAGCGTCTTCGATCGGGACATCGGAGCCGGAAATATTGATAATCCTGACGGTGTTTTCCAACTTTGCTCGCAGCAGTCGGGCGATTATCTGGCCCTCCCGGGAGTCGAGTCGCCCGGCTGAAAAATTACCATCAAGCAAAGCAATGTCGATATCACCCGGCGCCAAATGGCTAATCACCTGACCGGCGGCTCCCAGCGAATCCGCCTCGACAACCACCTCATGGCCTTGAGCTATTAAGCGAGTACCTAGAAGGTAGCGAATCTCTTCCCGGTCATCAAAAATTCCGATCTTGGCTTTTTCCATAGATGAGAATTATACATAGGACTTGTCAAACAAACGACTGCTTATGCTTAGCTGAGGCCGAGGGTTTGGGCGACCTGGGTTTTGAAGGCTTCGAGGTCGGAGCTGTTGTTGGCAATAAAGACATCGGCCTTCGCTTTAACTGCACTGAGGCTGAGCGTCGATTCATCGCCGCTGGGCTTCATTTGAACCTGTTCCTCGGCCAAAAAATCCTCGAAACTGACCTGGTCTTCGGTCCCCCGTTGCCGAGCCATGATCCGCTGATATCTGATCTTGGGGTCGGCATCGACCCAGATAACTTGGCCGCCCAATTCGTGGACCCGGTCGGCCTCGCCGGGGTTGCGCAGGCTGGCCAGCGCCAAGCCGGCCGGTTTTTTGGGAGATCTTTGCTGCTTAAAGACTTCGAGAGCTTTATCGACCAACACTCCCAGCCCGGACTGGCGGCGCCATTCGGTGCTAATTTTGCGCAGGTTTGGGCGATCTAAAGGCAGGCCCCGTCGTTTGGCTTCATCGCGCAGCAGATCGGTGACTGAAACGAACAGCCAGCCGTGCCCGGCCAGCACTTCGCCAATCGTATCCTTGCCCGACCCATCCGTCCCCCCAACGCCGATAATTCTCATACCTTTGGAGCAGGCAAATCTTCGATAATGGCCCGAGCTTTTTCAATAGCTCGGTTTTTACCGCCGGTTTTTTTATTAATTTGGACTTTATTGGCTCTCACGGTATTGGCAGCCAAACCAGTTTTTTGAGCTATTTGAACATCGCTATGACCGCTGATCCACAGTTCCAAAACCACACTCTCGCTGTCATTCAGCCCAGTATCTTTTAGCTGGGCATTTATACCCGCTTTGATAACTGAGGCGCCCTGGGTCAGTTTAACTTCAGGGGTTACGCGGCCATTTCTGACGACCTTTTTTTCAGCTCGTGCCTGGCCTTCCACCACAGCCTGCAAACCCCTCACTGCAGCTAAACGGGTCATCGCCTGGCCTTCGAGCTGCCGGACCCGCTCACGAGTCATACCAAGTTCGTGGCCAATGGCCGCCAACGTCCGAGGTTCGCCCTCGAAGCCAAAGCGTAGGGCGATAATGTGTTGTTCTCTTTCAGGCAGACTATCGACGGCCACTCTCAGGGCTTCTCGGCGCAAACTGGCCTCGGCCTCCTCGAAGGGATCAGGCGCTGAGCGGTCGGCTATTAGATCTCCCAGCTCGCCCTCCTCATTGTCGCGAATCGAGTGGCTTAGGGATACATTGGCCTCAGGCGCATTCATTGCTTCATCGACGTGATGGAGAGGTATGTTACTGGCCTCGCTTAATTCCTCGATTGTCGGTTCGCGTTCCAGTTCTACCTCTAGCCTAGACCGGACTTTCACCAGTTTCATCTGGCGCTCAACAACGTGTACTGGCTTACGAATTGTTTTACCCTGGTTGGCGATTGCTCTTTGGACCGACTGGCGGATCCACCAAGTCCCGTAAGTACTGAACTTAAAGCCCTTACGGTAATCGAATTTCTCGACGGCTCGCGTCAAACCCAGTATTCCCTCTTGAATTAAGTCGGGAAAAGCTACGCTCAGGCCTCGATAGTTCTTAGCAATCGAAACAACCAGACGCAAATTACTATTGATCATTAGGTCAAAGGCCTTTTTGCCCTCTAAAACGGCAGCCCGCTCTTCGGGTGACAAGTCTTGAATTTGCGTCCTTACGTAGTCGTCGGAGTTTATCCCCGCTGCAATCTCACTCACAGATGGACGATATTTGGTATAAATCTCTTTTTTCTTAGAGAGAGCCACTTCCTCAGCTGCCGTTAAAAGCCGGTATTGACTCATATCGTTCATAAAAAGCTGAAGGCTGTCTGAGCTAAAGCCTTCTCCTTTGCCGATAGCCCCCGGTGACGACTCGGGCACAGCATCAGGCTCAGGGATATCGACCAATTCGATTTCGTTTTCTTCCAAATAACTGAGCAGTTCGGCGGGTACCTGATCCTCAAGACCAAGCTCTTCGAGAGCTTGCTGGACCTCCTCAACTGCGATAGAGCCTGCAACGAGAGCGTTTTGGACTAGTTCTTGCAGGCGCGGCGACTCAGAAAGAACAGTCGGCTCGCCTTGATACCCAAATGAACCGTTAGCTCCTAATTCCTCAGCTAAAAGTTCCCTGTCAACCGCCATATTGTCTATATTTTAAAATTTTCTCGGCATTAATGCTATTGGATGTAGTCGTGGAGCTTGCGGGCGTCCTTATGTTTACGCAGTTTGGCCAGCGCTTTGGCCTCGATTTGGCGGATCCGCTCGCGGGTGACCGAAAATTCCTGGCCGACTTCCTCGAGCGTGTGGCTCTTGCCGTCCTCCAAGCCAAAGCGCAGCTTCAGGATCTTCTGCTCGCGATCGGTCAAGGTGTTTAGGATGCTCTTGACCTGCTCTTTGAGCAGCTGGCCCGAGGCCGACTCGGCCGGGCTGACGGCTTCTTCGTCCTCGATGAAATCGCCCAGCACGGAGTCTTCCTCGTCGTCGCGCACGGAAGCATCGAGGCTGGAAATGTCCTGCTTGATCTTCATAATGTGCTCGACTTTGTCGACGTCCATCTCCATGGCGGCGGCGATTTCCTCGTTGGTCGGCTCGCGGTTGAGCTCCTGGGTCAGGCGGC
>OBEQ011078947.1_pt1 | contig 10955 bp, 7 predicted proteins | sample 1670901 | NCBI WGS metagenome assembly OBEQ01 (sample SAMEA104232315, study PRJEB22302) | groundwater metagenome | biome: forest; feature: aquifer; material: groundwater | place: USA | collected 2011-08-07 | depth 5.4 m | reverse complement strand
CGGAGGCGCGGGCGCGGGCGACATGAACGCGGCCGTGAACGACGCGCTCGAGAACGTGGGCCGCGAGCCGGCGGGCACGGGCGCACCGCCCTCGCCTGCCGACGATCCCGACCTGGAGCTGAAGAAGTTCTCCTCCGCGCTGCTCGACGACATCCAGGAGTTCTGGACCGCCGACTTCAAGCGCCACGGCGCGAGCTACGACGAAGCCAAGCTGGTGCTGTTCGCCCACGCCACCGAATCGGCGTGCGGCTACGCCGGCTCGGAGGTCGGCCCGTTCTACTGCCCGGGCGACGCGCGCGTGTACCTCGACCTGTCCTTCTTCCGCGAGCTGCACCAGCGCTTCGGTGCGCCCGGCGACTTCGCGCGCGCCTACGTGATCGCGCACGAGGTCGGCCACCACGTGCAGAACCTGCGCGGCGACAGCGAGCGCGTCGAGCGCGCCTCACGTCGCAACCCGCGCGTGGCCAACGAGCAGTCGGTGCGCCTGGAGCTGCAGGCCGACTGCTACGCGGGCGTGTGGGCGCACTCGTCGAGCGAGCGCAAGAACCTCGAGCCGGGCGACATCGAGGAAGGCCTGGGCGCCGCCTCCGCCGTGGGCGACGACCGGCTGCAGAAGCAGGCCACCGGCCACGTCAACCCGGAGACCTGGACGCACGGCGCGTCGGCGCAGCGGGTCAGCTGGTTCAAGAAGGGCTTCGAGAGCGGCGACGTCGCGGCCTGCGATACCTTCGCGGCCGCGCCATAGCTCAGAGCATGTCGTGCAGCGAGCGGAGGGCGAAGTGGTCGCCGGGCGCGCCCATCCAGGTCAGGAACCTCGTCCCGTACACCCAGGGTATGGAGCTACCCTCCGAGAGGGGCAGCAGGACCTCCCAGCGCAGCGCGTCGGTCCGGTGGTCGCCGTTGAAGTCACCGAAGACGCAGCTGTAGACCTCGGTGTAGACCGCATCGCTCTCCGGGCCCTTGGAAGGCAGCCAGCCGTCGGTGCCCGAGTAGCTCACGCGCCAGCCGCCCGTGACCGGATCCTTGGCCACGACGTCGGTGCGTCCGTCGTTGTTCAGGTCGGCGAAGCGCAGGTTGACCAGCTCGGTGCCCAGCTGCGCGTTGAGGCGGGACCAGGTGCTCGGCCCGGGCTGCGCGCTCGGCATCCACGACCAGTCGCCGTTGGCCAGGCTGAACACGTCGGCATGGCTGTCGCGGTTGAAGTCGCCCACGCGCAGATCCTTGGCGCGGTAGCTCGAGGTGGCGCGGTGCACCGGAGCGCCACGCGCGTCGGCCGAGAACAGCCACTCGCTGCCGTTGGTGTAGATGACGTCGGCCTTGCCGTTGCCGTCGAAGTCACCGAGGATGAGGTCCTGCAGCGTGCCGGGCACGTCGGCGCGCAGGAGCTGCCACGGCCCGCTGCCGCCCGACGAGTAGTACCAGGCGTGATTCATGACCGCGAACACGTCGGTGCGCGGGTCGTCGTCGAACTGGCCGAAGCGCAGCTCGCTGGCCGGCTGCTCGGCGATGTTGAGCAGGCGCCACTCCGACAGGCCGGCGCTCGAGTAGTACCAGGCGGTGCCGGTGCCCACGAAGACGTCGTCCTTGCCGTCGCCGTCGAACTCGCCCACCGCGATGTCGCGCGAGTTGTTGACGTCGAGGTGGTTGTTCGCGACGGTCAGGTTGAACTGCGCGAAGGTGTGGCCGAGCCCGAGATCGGCGGCGTAGTTCTGCATCCAGATGGCGTCGTCGATCTCCTCGTGCGTGCACACGTTGTTCTCGAAGTGGGCGCCCACGGTGGGCACGCCGCGCAGGGTGAAGGCGGCGCGCTGGACGCCGAGCTGGCTCTGGTGGCCCAGGAACGTGTTGAAGGCGATGTCGGTGTACTCGCCCGCGATGCCGTCGTAGCCACCGTCGCCCGAGCCGTGCATGTCGAAGTTGTGCGTGTAGTGCGCGACGCCGTTGCTGGTGTACTTGTCCCCGCCCGAGAGCACGTAGTTGTACCTGGCCACGTAGCCGGAGAAGGGCGAGCCGTCGCCGGCGATCGCGTGCCGGTTGAATGTGAACACGTTGCCGTAGACGGTGGCGTAGGCGCCGTTGTCGATCAGCACGCCGTAGCCGGCGTCCTTGCGCGCGTTGTGGTGGATGTGGTTGCGCTTGATCAGCACCTGCCCGGCGTCGCTCGCGGGCACGCGCTGGTCCACCGGCACCTGGTCGGGATAGCCGACCTCCACCAGACCGTGCACGTCGACGGCCGCGTCGGTCCAGCGGCTGAGATCGTTGTTCTGGATGAGGATGTTGCGGCCCCAGCCGATGCGCGGATCGAGCTTCACCTGGATGCCGCGGATCTTCTCGCTCTGGTTGTCGGCCTCGGCCGGACGCGGCCCCACCAGGCGCAGGTTCTCGATGCGCACGTCGTGGCCGATCACCTGCAGCATGTCGTAATAGTTGGTCGCGTCCTGCGTGTGCAGGACCGCGCCCGGCGTGGTCTTGTCGTGCGTGCTCTTGATGCGCATGCACGAGTGCACTGGCAGGTCGTGCTGCGAGGCATTGGAGAGGTCGATGTCCACGCTGCCGGGGATGAACACCGTGCCGCGGAAGCCCGAGCGCAGCGTGCTGACCAGATCGGCGGCCGTGGTCACGGTGGTGGAGATGGCGTCCGCCGTCGACGAGGGCGAGGTCACGCTGAAGGTGCCGTTGCCGCTCGGGCTCCACGAATCGGGGTGCACGTCGACCTCGGCCAGCTCCATGAAGAAGCTGCCGCTGCTCTGCCGCAGGCTGGTGGCCAGGATGCGGATGCGGTCGGTCCGGTCGGTGAAGCCCCACTTGAACGACTGTGGCGTGCCCGGCTGCGGGAAGCCGGTGCGGGTCACGCGATCGAGCCAGCTGGCGCCGTCCCAGACCTGGATCTTGAAGTCGACCGGGAAGCCCACGCCCACGAAGCCGGCGTCGCTGCGTGGGTACAGGATCACCTCGGAGAAGTTCTGGATGGAGCCCAGGCGAATCTCGATCCACTCGCTGTGGTTGCTCGCGCTGCCCTGGCTCGAGTAGCCCATGCTCAGCGCGGTCGAGCGCAGCTTGCCGTCGACCAGGTTGGCGCGCGCCCAGCCGCCGCTCTCGTTCGAGCTCGACGCGATCACGTTCGCGCGCAGGGCCTGGCTGCGGTTCGACTTGTCCATCGACCAGGCGCCGCACTCCTCCTTGATGGCGAGATCGGCCTTGTCGTCGCCGTCGTAGTCGGCGGGCATGGGCGTCGCGCTCTGCGCGCCGTAGCCGTGGTAGATGACGTCCCAGTTGCCGCGGCCGTTCTTGGCGTAGTCGACGTACCAGGTGCCGCCGCCGTCGCGGGTGCTGAAGTCGGCCCGGCCGTCACCGTCGTAGTCGGCGGGCACGGGGCGGAACCAGTCGTTGCCGAAGCCGGGGAAATGCTCGTCCCAGGTGCCGAAGCCATTCGCCGCGTAGTCGATGTGCCAGTTGCCGCCGCCGTCCTTGGTGCTGATGTCGGTCTTGCCGTCGCCGTCGTAGTCGGCCGGGACCGGGTAGAACCAGCCGTTCCAGCCGTAGCCGGCGAGGAAGACCCAGTTGCCGAAGCCGTCGCCCGCGTAGTCGATCTGCCAGCTGCCGTCGTCGCCCTTGAGCCCCAGGTCGGTCTTGTGGTCACCGTCGTAGTCGCCGGGCACGGGCAGGTAGCTCAGGCCGCCGCAGCCGGCCTGGTCCACGTCCCAGGTGCCGAAGCCGTTGCTGTGGTAGTCGATGCGCCAGTGGCCGTCCTCGCCCTTGAGCGCGAGATCGGCGAAGCCGTCGCCGTCGTAGTCGCCGGGCACCGAGCGGCCATTCAGGGTCATGGCCGGGTAGCCGGTGAAGACCACGTCCCAGACGCCGAAGCCGTTGGCGGCGTGGTCGATCATGAAGCGCGGGTGCGGACCGTCGAGCTTGACGCTCAGGTCGGCACGCCCGTCGCCGTCGAAATCACCCGCGCCGAAGTTGAGCTCGACCGCGGCCTCCGACTCCATGGCGGTGAGCGCGCTGGTCGAGGTCGCGACCGATTCGACGCCCGGATCCGCGCCCGCTCCGGGATCGCAAGCGGCGACCCCATTCATGAGCAGGACGAGCCACAGGAGCGGACGATGACCGTAGGACGCTGACTTCATGGCCCAGCCGATAGCAACCGCGAGGCCAGCGGTGCGACGCATCGCACCGCCGGACGCCCGCCCCACGTAGGCCGACGCAATGACTCGCCTTTACGCGGCCGTGTCGCCAGCGCGAGGCCAGCCCTGCGAGCGCGCAGCGGGAACGGGCGCTGTCACCGTGTGTCGCCAGGCGTCACTCCAACCTGCACCCGAACGATCGACCTGTCACCCGTCGGCGCGGCGCACGCGCTCAATCCTCCGCCGCGTGCTGCGCGTGGAAGGTGTGAAATCGGATCTCGCCTGACCACGCCGCCTCGCGCCCGAGCGCCAGGCGCCAGTCCTCGACGTCTCGACGCGCCGCGAGCGGCTCCATCTCCTCGATGGCCACCACGGTCAGCCCCAGGCGTGCGAACGCGGCGTCCAGCTGCGTGCGCAGCTCGGCCTCGTCGCGCGCCGGAATGCCCACGTGCAGCGTGCCGCCCGCCACCGCCTCGTCGAGCGCCGAGGGCGCGCCGCCGCCCGCCTGGGTCACGCGCACGAGCGGCGTCCAGACGGGACGCCCGGCATCGTCCTCGAGCGGACGCTCCGCCGGCGCGACCAGGATCTCGTTGTGGTCGGTCTCGGCCAGGAGCCAGCGAAACATCGGGTCGAGCACGTAGTACTCGAAGAAGGGCAGCTCGCCCAGCAGCGGCATGAGCGCCTCGGCCTCCAGCTCGTAGACCGAAGGGTCGCTGCCGTCGCCGGTCTCGGGCAGGAAGTAGCAGCGCTCGACCATGACCGGGAAGAGCGCGCGCACGTCGTCGTCGGGATCCGCGGGCGCCGGATGCGACGTGGCCGGCACCTTGAGCGCCAGCCACCACGAGCGCGGGTCGCCGGCCACGAAGCGCTCGCGCGCACGCCGCACCACCTCGGCCGACTCGGTGTCGCCCAGCTTGCGCAGCTGCGCCGGGGTCAGGCCGAGCTGCGCCGCGGCCTCGCCAACCCAGCCGTCGATCTCGCGCATGGATGAAGGTTACTTGGCTGAGCGGACGAAAGGTAGGTAGCGCGGACGCCAGAAGCGCGTGCGCACCAGCTTGCTCAGGGCGGCCGGCTCGGTGGGCAGGACCTCCGAGGCCACCTTCTCCTGCTGCGCCTGAGCGATGACGCGCACGGCCACGTCCACCGAGACGTCGGGCAGCTCGGTGACCGGCGGGTAGATGGCACCAGGGTGCGTGCGCGCCGTGTAGTCGGCGACCGCCTGCGCACCCTCGGCGACCATGGCGTCGGTGACCGCGCGCGCGCCGGAGAGGATGGCGCCCGCACCCAGGCCGGGGAACACGAAGGCATTGTTGCCCTGGCCGAAGTGGAACGTCCGACCGCCACGCTCGACCGGCGCGAAGGGCGAGCCGGTCGCGATGAGCGCCCTGCCCTCGGTCCACGCCAGCAGATCGGCGGGGATCGCCTCCGCCGAGGTGGTCGGGTTGGACAGGGGGAAGATCATCGGACGCGCCGCGGTCTTGGCCATGGCACGCACGACCAGCTCGGTGAACGCGCGCGGCTGGCCGGACAGGCCCAGCAGCACGGTGGCGCCCGACTGTGTGACGGTCTCGAGCAGGTCGGGCACGCCGGTCGAACCCCAGGCGGCCAGGCGTGCGCGCGGCTGCGCGAACGGCCGCTTGTAGTCCTCCATCTTGCGGTCGTCGGTGAGCAGGCCGCGCGAGTCGAGCACGAAGATGCGCGCGAAGGCCTCCTCGCGGGTCAGCCCGGCCGCGACCATGCCGCGGTGGATGGCCGACGCCACGCCGATGCCGCCCGCGCCCGCGCCGTGGATGACCACGGTCTGCTTCGTGATCGGCTCTTCGATGAGCCGGCAGGCCGAGATGAGGCCGGCGAGCGCGACCGCGCCGGTGCCCTGCACGTCGTCGTTGAAGGAGGGCGTGACCGCGCGGTAGCGCTCGAGCACGGTGAAGGCGGCGTCCTTGCCCAGGTCCTCCCACTGGATGACCGCGCGCGGCCAGCGCTTCTTGACCGCGTCGACGAAGCGATCGAGGAAGGCCAGGTAGGCCTCGCCGCGCAGGCGCTTCTGCCGCGTGCCCAGGTAGAACGGGTCCTCGAGCAGGTCCTCGCGATCGGTGCCCACGTCGAGCGAGACCGGCATGGTGTGGAAGGGCGACACACCGCCACCGACGGTGTAAAGGGCCAGCTTGCCGATGGGGATGGCCAGGCCGCCATAGCCCTGGTCGCCGATGCCCAGGATCGCCGACGAGTCGGTGGCCACGATCATGCGCACGTCGTCGAGCGGGTACGCGGCGATGATGGCCTCGGCGCGCTCGATGTTCTCGGGCGAGAAGGACAGCCCGCGCGGGTACTGGTAGAGCGCGGAGAACTGCATGACCGCGTCGCCCACGGTGGGCGTGTACACGATGGGCAGCATCTCGTCGAGGTGACGATCGAGCAGGGCGTAGAAGAGGATCTCCTGCCGCTCCTGCAGCGAGCGCAGGAACTGGTACTTCTGGATGGGCGTGGCCTCGGCCTGGAAGCCGCGGTAGGCACGCTCGATCTGCTGCTCGAGCGTGTTCACCTGCGGCGGCAGCAGGCCATCGATGCCCAGGGCGACCCGCTCCTCGCGCGTGAACGCGGTGCCCTTGTTGGTCAGCACCAGGCGCAGGAGGGCGATGCCGTCGAGGCTGACCTCCATGCGCTCGTTGCCGGCCGCGTCGGGCGTGATATCGAAGTACTTCGATAACCGGGTGCGGTTCTGCGCCATCAGAATGCCCGCAGCATGGACGCGCTGCAGTCCTCGTTGTCGAGGCGCTCGCGGATCGCCTGGCCCATCGCCTCGGTGGTCAGCGTGCCGCCCAGGTCGGCGGTGCGCAGGCCGTCCTTGATGGCGCACGAGCAGGCGCACTCGACCGCGCGCGCCTCGGTCTCGAGACCGAGCGAGTGCCGCAGCAGCATGGCCGCCGACAGCACCGTGCCGATGGGGTTGGCGATGCCCTTGCCGGCGATGTCGGGGGCCGAGCCGTGGATGGGCTCGTACACGCCCTTGCTGCCGTCGCCCAGCGAGGCGCTCGGGCACAGGCCGAGCGAGCCGGCCAGCACCGCGGCCTCGTCGGTCAGGATGTCGCCGAACATGTTCTCGGTCACGACCACGTCGAACTGCGCCGGGTGGGTGATGAGACGCATGGCCGCCGAGTCGACCAGCTGGTGGTCGAGCTTGATGCCGGGGAACTCCTTGTGCGTCTCGATGGTGACCTGGCGCCACAGCCGCGACGACTCGAGCACGTTGGCCTTGTCGATCGAGGTGACCTGACCGCGCCGGCCCTTGGCCAGGCGGAAGGCCAGGCGCACCACGCGCCGGATCTCCTCGTCGGTGTAGACGAGCGTGTCGAAGGCGCGCGTGACCCCGGTGGCGGGATCCTTCTCGCGCCCGCGCGGCTGGCCGAAGTAGAGGCCCCCGGTCAGCTCGCGGATGACCAGGATGTCCACGCCTTCCAGCTTCTCCGGGCGCAGGGGTGACATGTCGCGCAGCGCCGCGTACGGCTTGACCGGGCGCAGGTTGGCATAGAGCTTCATGCGCTTGCGCAGCTCGAGCAGCCCCTGCTCCGGCCGCACCTTGGCATTGGGGTCGTCCCACTTGGGTCCGCCCACCGCGCCCAGCAGGACCGCGTCGGCGCCCATGCAGGCGGCCAGGGTCATGTCGGGCAGCGCCGTACCGGTGGCGTCGATGGCGCAGCCGCCAATCAGGAACTCGGCGAACTCGAAGCGGTGTCCGAACCGCTGGCCGACGGCGTCGAGGACCTGGCGCGCCTCGCGCACCACCTCGGGGCCGATTCCGTCACCAGGAGTCAATGCGATGTTCGCCTTCATGCTCGTCCCTCCGCTTTCTGTTCGTCCGGCGCGCCCGCGCCGTCTACTGCTTTTGCTGCCGCTGCCACGGCGATTGCCACCGCCGCACTCACTTCGGCGGCCGCGTCGTGGGCCGCCTCCGGGCCGGTGAGCCCGAACTCGAAGCCGTCCGCCAGCGCCTGGTACGTGGCCTCCAGGATGTTGGCCGACGCGCCCACGGTGCTGAACCGGCGCGCGCCGTCGACCCAGTCGATGAGCACGCGCGTGGTCGCGCGCGTTCCCGACGAGCCGTCGAGGATGCGCACCTTGTAGTCGACCAGCTCGATCTCCGCCGCGCGCGGCCAGGTCGGCGCCAGCGCCTTGCGCAGCGCCGCGTCGAGCGCGTGCACCGGGCCCTCGCCTTCCGCGGCGGTGTGGACCACGCGATCGGCCACGGTCAGCTTGATGGTGGCCTCGGCGAAGCTGCGCTGGCCGTGGCGCCCGACCATGGCGCGGTAGTCGACCAGCTCGAAGGGCGCGCGGTAGTTGGCCGCCTGGCGGCGGAACAGCAGCGCCACCGAGGCGTCGGCGGCCTCGAAGGAGAAGCCTTCCGCCTCGCGCGCCTTGATGCTCTCGAGCGCGCGCGCACCCTCGTCCTCGTCGAGCGCGGCCACGCCCAGCTCGGCCGCCTTGGACAGCACGTTGGCGCGCCCGGACAGCTCGCTCACCACCACGCGACTGGTGTTGCCGACCAGCTCGGGGTCCACGTGCTGGTACGACGCCGACGTGCGCCGCATGGCGGCCACATGGACGCCGCCCTTGTGCGCGAAGGCGCTGCCGCCCACGTACGCCATGTGCTCGTCGGGCGACAGGTTGGCCACCTCGGCGACGAAGCGGGCCACGTCGCGCAGACGCGGCAGCGCGCCCACGGGCAGCGCCTGCTTGCCCAGCTTGAGCTCGAGGTTGGGGATCACCGCGCACAGGTTGGCGTTGCCGCAGCGCTCGCCGTAGCCGTTGATCGTGCCCTGCACGTGGGTCGCGCCCGCGCGCACCGCGGCGACCGTGTTGGCCACGCCGCAGCCGCTGTCGTCGTGGCAGTGCACGCCGATCTTCGGACCGTTCGGACCCAGTGCCGTGCGCACCACGGCCACCGCGGCCTCGATCTGCCAGGGCAGCGAGCCGCCGTTGGTGTCGCACAGGGCCAGCGTCTCGGCGCCGCCGCGCGCCGCCGCCTGCAAGGTCTCGAGCGCGTAGCCCGGTTCGGCGGCGAAGCCGTCGAAGAAGTGCTCGGCGTCGTAGATCACGCGCCGGCCGCGCGCGCGCAGGTAGGCGACCGTCTCCTCGATCATGCGCAGGTTCTCGGCCAGGGTCGTGCGCAGGACCTCGAGCACCTGCAGCGGCGACGACTTGCCGAAGATGGCGCACGCCGGCGTGCCCGCGTCGACCAGCGCGGCCACGCTGGGGTCGTCCTCGACCCGGGTGTTGGCGCGCCGCGTGGCCCCGAAGGCCACGATGGTGGCGTGCTTCCACGATTCCTGCCGGGCGCGCGCGAAGAACGCGGCGTCCTTGGGATTCGATCCCGGCCAGCCGCCTTCGATGAAGCTGACACCGAGCGAGTCGAGGCGTCGCGCGATGCGCAGCTTGTCCTCGAGCGAGTAGGAGATGCCTTCGCGCTGCGCTCCGTCGCGCAGCGTGGTGTCGTAGACTTCGACCTGTACGCCCGCGCCGTTACCTGCGCCGTTACCTGCGCCGTTGCTCATAAGCTTCCACCTGTTTCGTGAAGTTGAGCAGGTAGCCCAGCTCGTCCACGCCCTGCAGGAGGCACTTCTTCGAGAACCCATCGACCGGGAACGAGGCGCTCTGCTCGTTCCAGCGGATGGTCTGCTTGTCCAGGTCGATGGTGACCTCGAGCCCGGAATCCTTGCCGCGCGCGGCCATGAGCGCCGCGTGCTCGGCCGGCTCGATGGCGACGGGCAGGAGGCCATTCTTGAGCGCATTGCCCTTGAAGATGTCGGCGAACGAGATCGCCACCACCGCGCGCAGGCCCCAGCCCACCAGGGCCCAGGGCGCGTGCTCGCGCGACGAGCCGCAGCCGAAGTTCACGCCCGCGAGCAGCACCTGCGCGCCCTGTGCGTCGGGCCGGTTGAGCGGGAAGTCGGGGTTGTCCGAGCCGTTCTCCAGGTAGCGCCAGTCGCAGAACAGCTTCTGCCCCAGGCCCAGCTTGTCGGTCACCTTGAGGAACCGCGCCGGGATGATCTGGTCGGTGTCGACGTCGTTGCGCGGCAGCGCGACGGTGCGCGCGGTCAACGTGGTGAAACGAGGCGCTTCGTAGGTCACTTGCCACCTCCAGCCAGCAGCGTGCGCGGGTCGGTCACCTTGCCGGTCACCGCCGCGGCCGCCGCGGTCAGCGGCGAGGCCAGCACGGTGCGTCCGCCCTTGCCCTGGCGGCCCTCGAAGTTGCGGTTCGACGTCGATACCGCCAGCTGCCCGGGCGACAGCTGATCGCCGTTCATGGCGATGCACATGGAACAGCCGGGCTCGCGCCACTCGGCGCCCGCCGCCTTGAACACCTTGTCGAGACCCTCGGCCTCGGCCTGGCGCTTGACCGCCTGCGAGCCGGGCACGACCATGGCGCGCACGCCCGGGGCCACCTTGCGGCCGTCGAAGATGCTCGCCGCCGCGCGCAGATCGCTGATGCGCGAGTTGGTGCAGCTGCCCAGGAAGACCACATCGACGGCGCGCCCGGCCAGCGGCTTGCCCGGCTGGATGTCCATGTACTTGAGCGCCTTCTCCAGCGCGGCGCGTTCGTTGGCGTCGCTGAAGTCGGCGGGATCCGGCACCGGATCGTTCACGCCCGCGCCCATGCCCGGGGTGGTGCCGTAGGTGATCATCGACGATGAACTCCTGCGGCAGGACGTGAATGACCTCGCGATCCATGGGCAGGGCCACAATGCATGCGGCATCAATCACCTTGTCGATTTCCCGCGCGGTGATTTCCTGATTTTTCACCGCCAGGATGCCGGTGCTGTTGATGCCCAT
>OBEQ011525102.1_pt1 | contig 10956 bp, 12 predicted proteins | sample 1670901 | NCBI WGS metagenome assembly OBEQ01 (sample SAMEA104232315, study PRJEB22302) | groundwater metagenome | biome: forest; feature: aquifer; material: groundwater | place: USA | collected 2011-08-07 | depth 5.4 m | reverse complement strand
GTAGGGGCGGAGCAACCGAAACTATCATTGAGGGCATTACCGGAGAATTTTTTGATGACCCGATACCGGAGGGGTTAGCTGATGGCATCAGGAGATTAAATGAAAACTATAATAATTATAATCCGGAAACAATTAAATCTCAGGCTCATAAATTCTCCGGAGAAAAGTTCCGCGAAGAATTTCTAAGATTAGTGTATAATAATTAGGTGAAGATTTGTATTATCACAATTAATTATAACGGCTCTCGGAGTACGCTCAATTTATTAAAATCCCTACAGGAGCAGACGGACCCCGCCCAAAGCAATTCTGCTGACCACCAACAGAAGGGGCAGGCTTTAAGCGGGGCAGGTAAAGATTTTCAAACTATAGTAATCGATAACGCTTCCGAAGAGGCGGATTTTAATACTTTAAAACAGGGGATAGGGCAAGCGATTTTGATAAGCAATGACAAGAATTTAGGCTTCTCGGGAGGCAATAACGTGGGTATTAAAAAAGCCCTTGAAATGGGGGCAAATTGGGTGGTTTTGCTTAATAACGATACTTCGGTAGAAAGAGGTTTTATCAGCTCTTTAAGGTCTAAATTGAGCAAATTAGAGGGTATTGTGGGGCTACCCTTGGTTGAGGGTGACTATACGGCATATTACGGTAAAATTAGGTGGCTAAGACCGACTCTGAAGCACAGTCATCATCCTGTCTATGCCAGTAGCTTAAAGCGCAATACTAACTACTATGCCATTGGAGGTGGGATGGCTATTCATAGAGATGTTTTCGATAGAATTGGATTATTAGATGAAAAATATTTTTTGTACTTTGAAGATGCAGATTTTAATATGCGGGCAAGCAAAGCAGGAATTACCACTAGTTTTATCGATGAGCCTAAGGCTCGACATCAAGTATCCGAAACAACAAAAAAACTTGGTTCGCCACTTCTTTTGAGGTATCATTATCGGAACTCGTTCTATTTTAATTTAAAAAATGGCCCATGGCACGTTAAGTTGCTAGTCGGGTTATGGAGCTTTTGGATAATGAAGAAACAGTTATTTAAGATCATGTTTATGTATAGAAGGAAGGAGTCTTTAGAAATATTACACGGTGTTTTTGATTTTTACCGCCATCATATGGGCAGAATTGTATAAAGTATTATGTATAAAGTATTATGGTTTTAAATCCCATACTGCATACTACATATCACATGCTACATGCTTCGAATTGGTATAGAATGCGAAAATTTGGAAGATTCAAAATCACGCTGGGGAGTGGGCCAGATAACTTTGAATTTGCTCCAAGAATATATTAACAATCCGGAGTGGCAAAAAAGGTTTAAACTATATCTATATTTTAAAAAAAGAATCCCGGAGGATGATATATTCAAGATTCATAATTCAAAATTTGTAATTCGAGTCTTGGGATTCCCGTCATTTAATATTTTTTATCATATTTTAATGCCATTGCGAGCCATGATGGACGGGCTTGATTATATGTTTTTTCCAGCCTATATGCTCCCGCCGTTATATTTAAAAAAGTCGATTGTGATGCTAACCAATGACGTTTACTATGAATATAAATATGGGAACCTACCTTTCCGGTATAAACTGGCTTACCGATTGTTCACTAATTGGGCGGCGATAAAGGCAAATAAAATCTTAGCGATATCGGAAGCATCTAAGAAAGACCTGGTTAAATTATACGGCATTGAACCGGAAAGGATTTTCGTATCTCATCTGGGAGTTAATTCCCATAATTCGAAATCTGAATTTCGAATTTCGCAATTCGGCAATTATCTTTTATACGTGGGTCAGATGTTCCCTCGACGCCATGCTAGGGAAACTATCTTAGCATTCAAAAAAATTGTTACTGAACATTCCAACATTCTGCAGAATGTTGGAATGTTAGAATTGAAATTAGTTCTAGTCGGAAAAGATAAGTATTATCCCAAAGCTATAGGAGGGCTGATTAAAAAGACGAATGAAGAACTGGGCGGTGAAAGAATTATTCATCATGATTATATAGAGAAGCGGGAGGATATTGATAATTTATATGCCGGAGCAAAGGCATTGATTTATGTTTCTGATAGAGAAGCGTTTGGATTACCGCCGATGGAGGCATTATCGTTTGGAGTTCCGCCTGTAATTATTGATAATGAATTAGGTCATGAGTTGTTTGGCGAGGATGCTTTTTATGTGAATAACCCTACTCCGAAAGGTATTGCTGAGGGTATCCTAAAAGCATTGACTGAATCAGGAAAAATTCAGAGAATAAATAGTGAGGGATCCGATTTTGTTAAAAAATACAGTTGGCGCAATTTTGCGGATAGATTTTTTGAAGTTATAAAAAAACCCACTTCTTAAAAGTGGGTAACAAGTAATTCCGTAATTAGGATAAAAATTGACGTAATCAAAACAAGCCATTGAAGCCATTGGGGTATTAATTGGAAAGTTGTTTCAACGCTCTTTATTTTTGAAAGAACCATATCTCTAAGATTCAGCATTGCGATTCCCACCGTTTTTATTTCTAATATAAGCATTATGATAACAAAAATCATAAAAAATATCAAATTCATAGATCGGATATTTATAATCCAGTTAGGTACATTTGGTCTTATCGTAACCGGATTTTTGCCGCGGGAGACTTCGATATTTTTGGCTCTAGGGTTGGCTATATATTTTATAATTGCTCCGATTGAGGATGCGACGGTGTTTTTTGTCCGTTCAATTCCGTTTTTTATTGCCATACCCATAACAGCTAATTTTGATAATTTTAATGTTTGGCGGATACTCTCAATCATACTTTTTTTGAAGCTGGCGCATATTACCGGTTTAAAATATTTTCTTAACGTAAAACAATTCTCAAAATATTCTAAAATTCTTTTAATACTCTTGATTTTTGCGTGTCTCTCCATTATTCCGGCAGTAGATAAAGCTTCAGCAGTAACGAGAGTCATCTATTTCGTTAATTTGAGTTTGGTCGGAATGGTTGTCTATTATCTTGCCGCCCAATCTAGGAGCTTCGCTCCTAGATTGGTTAAGAATATTGCTATCCCGACTATTATTGTTACGGTCGTTGGGTTTATTCAGGTGGCTTCGACTTATTTTATAGATGTTTATCAATTCATGCGTCTATGGGGTGAAGGGATACAATTAAGGCAGTTCGGCACACTTTGGTCTCATATTGCTGTCCACTTGGGCAATACTTGGCTTGCTTACTATGGACCCCAATTGTCATTGAGAGTCTTTTCACTCTTTCCGGATTCACATTCGTTTCCTCAATTTGTTTTACTTGGCTTGCCGGCGCTTTTTGCCATCTCGATACTTAAGTTGACCAGTAATCCCGAGAAGTATGATTCTTTGAAGAAAATGGTAAGAACAAGAGTAAGCATGAATATAGTCTGGGTTGCGGCGGCGTTTTTGATAATAATCTTAAGTGGAACCCGTGGAATATGGGCGGCTAGTGCCGGCGTTTTGATAATTATATTTTGTGTCATCTATTGGATGAAGCGAGCAAGGGTAGGGGATTATTATAAAAATATTTTCAAATACGTTTCGCTTTACATGTTAGTGTTTTTCTTATTATTTGCTGTAGCTTATCCGATATTTGTATCTCCTCAATTTTTACTTTCAAAAGGGGATTGGGGCATGTTTAGTGAGAGAGTAAAATCAATAATTGATTTTGGAGAAACATCTAATTCTCTACGGGTTGAAATATGGAAAGCTAGTTTAGAATCTATAAAAAACCACCCATTGCTTGGTGTCGGCATAGGGAATTTCCCTGTTGTTCTCCAGCAGAATGTATTTTTAGCCAGAGCCGGTTCGTCGGCCCATAATATTTATTTACATATTGCGGCGGAGATGGGTATCTTGGCGCTAATTACCGCAGTCTGGTTTTTGTGGCTAGTATTTAAAAAATCTTATTATGATTTTATTTTCGAGAAAGATTCTCTGCTCGTCACATATTTTGGAGCAACGTTGCTATTCGTTCCGTGGGTTTTGATTTATTCTCTTACTGATGTTGCTTTGTTTGATGAACGAGCGTTTCTACTCTTTGTTACAACGGTAGCTCTAATTTTGAGTAACAAACCAGGTAGTGAAAGTTCGAGATATTAAAAATTAAGCCCCGACTTTATGTCGGGGTAACTCGAACTTCTACTACCCGGAAAAAAGCCCTCGAAGGGGCTAATAACTAGTCAGATAAGTGTCGATTTGATTATTTTTGTCGGGATTAGCTCTTACCGTGCTGACTTTAACTATGCCTGCTCCAATTAGGGCATTCAGCATAGATATAATAAATACTGAATCTTCGTCGATATTTCCATAGTGTTCAGCTAGTAAATGATTGACCAGTTCATTGGCGGTCATTCTGTGATTGTATAGGGTGCTTATAATCAGTTCTTTCCAATGATTCAAATCATTTTGCCTATCCAGCTGTTGTGGGGCAGTCATTAGTCTAGAAGAAGCTTCTTATTGATACCATCAAGGGTATAATGAGTTATTCTTTGTTGCTTTTCTCCTATGATTAGTCGGTCACTGCACATGCCCACAATCAAATTATCGGAAAAATCATTTAATTCTAGAACCGTAGCCACAAAGTTTAGTCCTATTACCGTAAAACTGCCGCATTGACCCAAGATTATTCTGTTCAAAAAATCTCTTAATTCAAGTACCGTTAACGGCGACTGATCACTGGCATCTTTGATAGGTTCTCTGCTGGAGTACCTGATTGAGTTTGCGGATATCATTGAGCTAACCTCCTATTGGTAAAAAACCTTCTAAATGGTAGAATATTTTAGACATTATGTCAATCCCGTTAGAAGTAGCCTAGCCAAGGTCCTACGGACTCGTGCCCTTGGCACGAGCTAGACTTCTAACGGGATCAAATTCATCAATCAAATGGATAATCCTCTCATTACAATTAATCTCGTAGTTCTTAGCGGTGAAAAGTATATTCGCCATTGTCTGGACGGTATTTTGGCGCAGTCTTATCCGCATGAATCGATAGAGTTTAATATACTCGATAATGGCTCGCTCGATAATACTGTAAGTATTATCGAGAGTTACAAGTTACAAGTTACAAGTTACAAGTTTCCTAGATTTAATCTCATTGAAAGTAAGCAAAATCTGGGCATGTGGCCGGGGCAGGAGGAGCTTTTGAAACATTCAAGCGGTAAATACGTCTTAGCTATGGCCGTGGATGTTATCCTGGATAAGGATTTTATCAAAAATGCCGTCGAAGCTATGGAAAAAGATAGTAAAATAGGCGCTCTGGAGGCAAAGATTTACAAATATGATTTAGAATTAATTCGTAATTCGGAATTCGTAATTTGTAAATCCAATGTAATCGATACTTGTGGATTTAAAATATTCAGGTCGCGCCGGTTGATAAATATCGGTCACGGCGAGGAAGATGCGGGTCAGTATGATAATCTGGGAGAGATATTCGGAGTTGAAGGCGCGGCGCCATTTTTTAGGAGAGAGGCGATTGAGGGCATAAGGATCAATGGAGAGTTCTGTGACCACGATTATTTTTGGTATGGCGATGATTTTGACCTTGCTTGGAGAATGAATATGCTGGGCTGGAAGCAGGTTTTTACTCCTTCGGTTATCGCATGGCATGACCGCCAGACGACCAAGACGTTGCGTAAAAGCTTCTCGGATTTTTTAAAGATACGACGCTCTATCCCGCTGCATAAACGGCAGCGTGAATGGAAAAATATCCGCTTTACAATTCTTAAAAATGATTATATAATCAATGTTTTAAAGGACTTACCATATATATTAACTAGGGAGATAAAAATGCTTTTATATCTGGTCGTCTTTGAACCCGAGGTGCTTTTAGCGGTTCCGGAATTTTTAATAAATGCACCAAAAATGATTAAAAAACGTAATATAATAATGAGCAGAGTCGTGCGTTCGCCCCAAGAAATTCATAAATTTTTCAGATGATCCCGTTAGAGATAATCCTAACGGATTCGTAAATGAAACTTTTTATATAATTAACATATGATAGTGCTTGCCACCGTGCGGTGGTAGTAGGTGCTTGCACTATCTCTAACGGGATGAGACAGCCAGATTTTAATAAATCAAATAATTCCAATAAAAAGCGCTACATCAGCGTGATGTTTTTTGTTTTACTGGCAATGGGTTTAATTTATGGTTCGGCCAGATTAGGGCGTAGCTCCAATGAGATAAATGTAGCTAATGATGGAACTGTCTGGAATAAAATGGCTAACCTATTTACCGTGAGCGGAGATAAAGGACCGACCGTTGATACTGACCCGGATTATACTATGCCTAAAGATGATAAGAATAGATGGAATATTCTTATCCTGGGCATTCGCGGAGAGGATCAAAAAGATGCTGATTTAACGGGAGCTTTATTGACTGATACTATGATGGTCTTAAGTTATGACAAGACAAATGGCAATACATCACTTGTTTCTGTTCCGCGTGATCTATATGTAAGAATCGCCGGTACCAAAAAAGATAAGATAAATTCCGCCTACGAGATTGGTGTGCTAAGTAGGAATGGCCTGGGTTTTACTAAAAAACTTATCTCCCGTATAACCGGAACCTACATTGATAATGTAATTGTTTTTGACTTCTCTTCCTTTAAGCAGATAATTGATGATTTGGGGGGCGTTGATGTTGTTCTCGATAAACCCTTTAGTGAAAAACAGCAGTGGGGTTATGAGTTCAGTCTGCCGGCAGGCGTGAACCACTTAGATAGCGAAACAGCTTTATATTATGCCCGCTCCCGTTTTTCTTCAAGTGATTTTGACCGGGCCCAGAGACAGCAGAAATTGATAATGGCGCTTAAAGATAAAATACTGCAATTGAACTTAATTAAGGATCCGATAAAGACCCTTTCCTTATTGAATACTATTAAAAATAATATCAGTACGGATCTTAGTATTTGGGATGCCAGCGGTTTACTTAATTTGGCAAAAGAATTTGGTGGAGCCGGTGATAGGTTAAAAAAATACATAATTACCACCGAGAATCTTGTTTATGAAACTCACATTCAGACCGATGTCGGTAATATCTATATTCTTTTGCCTAATGGTGATAATTTGCAGGGAATAAAACAAATGTTTCAAGATATATTGAAATAATATGCTTTCAATTATTATTATAAATTTTAAAAGTCCTCATCTTCTGCGGTTATGCCTGAGAACTCTGAATAATACTATTAGCAAGGAGTTTCAAAAGGAAGTTCTTGTGGTGGACATTGCCAGTACTATAGAAACCAGAAATATTGTCTCTGAATTTCCAGATGTAAAATTAATCGCTTTTAAAGAAAACATAGGCTATACCAAAGGAGTAAATGAGGGAATAAAAAATAGTATTGGCGACACTTTTTTAGTCCTAAATCCTGACGTAGTTATTCTTAAAAATTCTATAGAAAAGATGTATGAGTATCTGAAAAATAACGAATCGATAGGCATGATGAGCCCTCAATTACTTAATTTTGATGGTACGCCGCAAGATTCATTCTTCCGATTTCCAACACCTTTAGATTTAATATATCGAAGGACCTTTTTCGGGAGTTTGCCCTTCGGTAAGAAGCGTACTAATTATTTTATAATGAAAGATGCCGGTTATGCCGCTATTCATAACGCGGATTGGCTTATGGGTTCAGCGCTTATGATTAGCCGAAAGGCTATGGAGAGCGTGGGGCTAATGGATGAAAGCATGTTTTTATATATGAGTGATATCGATTGGCCTTTGCGATTCTGGGAAAGTGGATATAAGGTTGTTTATTTTCCTGATTCAAAGATGTATCATTATCACAAGAGAGATTCTAAGGGAAAGTTCGGGATTTTGGATTTTATACTTAAAAAAGAGTCTAGATGGCATTTAATCGATGCAATTAAATACTTCAGAAAACACGGAGTCTACGTCAGAAGTTTTTGCGCCTAATCCCGTTAGAGGTCTCGCTCGCGCCCAGGGCGCGAGTCCGAAGGACCTTGGCGGGGCTACCTCTAACGGGATGAATTCAAAAACCAGGAAAGTTCTAGTTTCTTCTATTTTAATTTCTCTAATATTAGGTTTTGGAGGAGGCTTTTGGTTTGGTAACTATAGGGTCGCCGGCACCTTGCCTGTATTTAAACAGTTAATTAATAAAGATGTCGGTAAATCAGAAGACCTCGATTTTGCTTTATTCTGGCAAGTCTGGAATAAGCTAAGTGAGAAGTATGTAAATCCCGGCAAGATAGATAACCAAAAGATGTTGTACGGCGCTATTGAGGGCATGGTAAATAGCGTTGGCGACCCATATACTGTTTTCTTCGAGCCGCCGGTAAGTAAGAAATTTCAAGAAGAAATAGCCGGAGCATTTGGAGGAGTAGGTATTGAACTGGGTAAAAAAAGCGGTGTGTTGACCGTAATCGCCCCGATTAAAGATAGTCCCGCTGATAAGGCTGGGATTTTAGCCGGAGATAAAATACTCAAGGTTGACGGTAAATTGACGGTGGATATGGCGATAGAGGCCGCCGTTGACTTGATTAGAGGCAAAATTGGAACCAAGGTTGTTCTAACTATTTCGAGTGCCGGAAATAAAACAAGGGATGTTCCGCTGATTCGCGATACCATTAAAGTTCCATCAGTTAAGTGGAAACTCCTTGCAGATAATGTCGCCTATATGCAGATTTATAGTTTTAGTCAGAACGTTGATCCTGATTTTGAAAGAGCTGCCCAGGAGATACTTAAATCATCGGCAACCAAACTGATTATTGATTTGAGGAATAATCCCGGCGGTTTGCTCGATTCGGCTATAAATTTGGCCGGCTGGTTCTTGGATCCAAATCAAATTGTTACGATGGAGGAATCTCGAGATGGATCAAGGGAAGAATTTAGAAGTAAAGGTAACGGAGCTCTAAAAATATATCCGACCATATTTCTGATTAATGGCGGTTCGGCTTCTGCGTCAGAAATTCTGGCCGGAGCAGTTAGCGATAATAAGGGTATTAAACTTGTTGGAGAAAAGAGTTTTGGTAAAGGTTCGGTCCAAGAGCTTGAGAAGTTTGATAACGGCGCGTCTCTGAAGGTTACAATTGCCAAATGGCTTACTCCGAAAGGCAGGTCAATATCCGAATTGGGTATCAATGCGGATTATGAAGTTAAAATTCCGGATAATCCGGCAGAAGGTAGTCTCGAATTTGGAACACCGGGCAAGGATCCTCAATTGGACAAGGCTATTGAATTATTAAAATAAGTAATCGCCCCGCAAGATTGCGGGGCGGGCTAGAACACTGACAACCAGAACCAGAACAAGGATCCGCCTTCGGATGCCCCTGTCTGCGGGCGGGGGATATAGGGTACTGGTTCTATTGTTGTAAGGAACCAGATGCATATGCCAAGAAGAACAAGGTAGGGGGTGAGAGCTATGGCTAATTCCTTTCCGGAAATAACATTTCCGAATAGTTTTTCATCGAAATTCTCTTCCCCGGGTCTGACTATTAGCGAATGCGATAGTCTATCTAACCAGTTGCGTCTTACTGGTCTCCAGAGCCAGTGCTCTTTGAGCCAGCTTAGCTGTGTTTTCATGTGCACCTCTTTTAATACTATACACCCTTATTATCTCAATGTCAAGTTGTAGTAATCTATAAATACATTATAATTTTATAACTATGAAGATTGTAATGCTACAAAATATAAAAGGGGTGGGCAGGATGGGGGATATCAAAGACGTCTCTGACGGCTATGGACGTAACTATCTTTTGGCCAATAAATTAGCCAAGTTAGCTACTGAGGGCACCATAAAGGAGTCGGAAGCCTTAAAGAAAAAGGCTGACACAGAAATGAGAGTTGCTCATGAAAAAGCCAAAGAAATAGCTGAAAAAGCCAAAGATATTGTCCTTGAATTTACTAAAAAATCCAGTAAGAGCGGCACGCTTTTTGCCTCACTTACTAAAGAGGAAATTGCTACTCAATTATCAAAATCTATAGGAGGCAAAGTTGATCCCGATAGTATCAACCTCAAAGAGCACGGCGAGCATATCAAGCAGGAAGGGGAGCATATGATAGAAGTCGAACTCGCTCCGGAAATAAAAATAGAACTCAAGGTTGTAATCAAGGCAGAATAACTAAAAATCCCTCCGCCAGCTGGCGGAGGGATTTTTAGTTTAATTGAGTTTAGTTAGCGACTACATTGACGATTTTGACGAGGCGTTTAGTTCCATCGAATTTTGTTTTCTTTTTAGTAGTGAATTTAACCGTGCCATTTATGACAGCATAAAGAGTATCGTCTGAACCTTGGCGGACTCCTTCGCCGGCCATGAATTTAGTACCCCTCTGGCGGATTATTATACTGCCAGGGTGAGCTTTTTCTCCGGCATAAAGCTTGACCCCTAAGTATTTGGGTTGCGAATCTCGTCCTAGTTGTGTGCTACCTATAGCCTTTGTATGTGCCATATTATAACTTGCAAAATTAAGGGTTTAATCTTAATCTGTTACTTAATCAATATATGTTATCAAAATTAACCCAATTCGTCAAACAGTCTCAATACCACATCTTTCTGGCTATCTGTATAGGGCTTATTTCGTTTATCAGTTTTAATCTTGGCAAGATAAATTCTGGCGAGAAGAAGAACCTTACAATAACTCAAGACATGCCTGCTCAGGCAGGAGCCAATATCTATAAAGCCGTAGCTGCCGGAGACCTGCCTGTCGACAAGGCAGGAGGGGATTATAGTAATACACCTTCCACCACACCCATCCCTTCTACAGCTCCAAAAACCACTCCCAAGCCCCTTGATATGCGGGTTGTGGTATCAAAGGCTTCAGATTCAAAAAAGTACCACTATAGTTGGTGCGGAACCTGGAAGCGGATAAAAGTTGAAAACCAGGTTTGGTTCAATTCAGATAAAGAGGCTGAAGCTCAAGGCTATACTCTTGCTGGAAATTGTACTAAATAAGAAATCCCGCATATAGCGGGATTAGATTCAGTTGCAGAGAGCGGGGG
>OBEQ012496355.1_pt1 | contig 10957 bp, 7 predicted proteins | sample 1670901 | NCBI WGS metagenome assembly OBEQ01 (sample SAMEA104232315, study PRJEB22302) | groundwater metagenome | biome: forest; feature: aquifer; material: groundwater | place: USA | collected 2011-08-07 | depth 5.4 m | reverse complement strand
GAGTGGCGAGGCAGGGCCCGAGCGGAGCAAACGTATCGAACGTTTTGCCCCGGCACCACTGGCTGCCGCCCATTTTGATTTGCCAGTCACGTGCGCTGACGTCGTTGCCGCAGGTGTAGCCGAGCACGTAGTCAAGGGCCCGTTCCCGTGACACGTTCTTGCAGACCTTCCCGATGATGACCACCAGTTCGCACTCGTAGTCCACCTCGTCGCTGCGCGCGTGCGTGGGGATCATGATGGCGTCGCCGGGGTTCTGCACTGTGTTTCCGCCCTTGGCAAAAACGACGGGGAATTCGGGAATCTTCGCGCCAGTTTCCGCGGCGTGGCGACGATAGTTTAGACCGATACACCAAATCGCGGGAGGGCGTGCGACGGGGGCCAGAAGCTTGTGGATGCGCGCAGGCTGGCGCGTCATTTCCAACGGGCCGAATAGGTCGCCCTCGATTCGGGAGTACGCGCCGCCCGGTTGTTCACCGGCATATGAAATCTCTCCTGCCGGATCTTGGTAGCGAACGATTCGCATAGCGAATTTGGGAACATGCCCTGCACGTCGGCAAAGACGCCGGTACTGTACCTGAATTTCGAGCGGAGAGAAATGATTTCACATCCTGGACTTCTGCGCCTAGAAATTGAAATCTGACTGTGGCAGTTCGCAAACTTTTTGCTTGACAAGAGGCCTTCGTCCCATTATACGGCACCCATGCCACGACCTGGAACGACCGCCTCCCCCTATCGCGTGCAGGTGCTCGACCGCGCTGCCAGCCTCCTAGAAACACTGAGCCGCCAGCAGGGAGACTCCAGTCTTGCCGAACTCTGCGCCGCCCTGCAACTCCACAAGAGCACAGTGCACCGGCTGCTGAGGGTTCTCGAGCAGCACAGGTTCGTGGATAAGAGCCCGGAGACGGGTCGCTATCGTCTCGGGCTCAAGTTGTTCGAGCTCGGCTCGAAGGCGATCGATCGGTTCGATCTGCGGGCTCATTCGCGTCGCCACCTCAATCAAATACTCAATGAGACGGATGAGACGGTGCACTTCTGCATTCTCGATCAGGGAGAAGTTCTCTACGTCGAGAAGATGGAGCCACAACGAAGTGTTCGCATGGCTTCCAGCGTCGGCCGACGGGCACTGGCCTACTGCACCGCTGTGGGGAAGGCCATGTTGGCCGAGCTTTCCGAAGCCGAAGTGAACGAAATCATCCGCCGCCGCGGGTTGCGTCCCATGACGCGTAACACCATCACCACTCCCGCGGAGCTTAAGGCGGAGCTCCACAGCATTCGCTCGCGCGGCTACGCGGTGGACGATGAGGAAAACGAGGAGGGTGTGCGCTGTGTCGGCGCCGCCGTCCGCGATTATTCCGGACGGCCGGTGGCCGCCATCAGTGTCTCTGGCCCCACGTTTCGAGTTACGCTGGAAAAGGTGCCGGTAATCGCTAAATCCGTCATAAAGGGGGCCGGGGCGCTCTCCAACGAGTTGGGATTCAAGCTGGAAGCGCTCGCAGCAAGTAACTCCCCGGCAAGTTGAGACGGGGAACTCGGGGAAAGGCGAGCATTTTTTGCGCTGACCCGAATGCGAAACACAATCTCACATCATGGTATAGCGGCAACGGGTGCAAGTTCGTCCCTCCTTTGACGAAAGGCACCGCCTTCGCCCGAGTGTGTGGGCGCAGTCTTGCGCACGGCAGGTTTCGACAGGAGGGCCAAGATGCCAACAAGGTACTCCGCCCAGGTGAAATTTATGTTTGCGCTGGTGTTTCTTTTGAGCTTCGCTTTGTTTTTGGCAACGCCAGTGCTCGCGCAGATGACCAACGTCGGTCGCATTTCTGGGACGGTCACTGATGCCTCGCAAGGTGTGATCGTCGGCGCGACCATCACTGTCACGAACGAAGCTACTGGCCTTAGCCGCACAGTCACCACGAATGACCAGGGATTTTATGTGGTCACCAATCTTCCCGTGGGCAGCTACAGCATTGCGGCAGCGCATCAGGGCTTTGGCAAAGAAGAGAAGGCCGGTCATCGTCTGTATGCCGACGGCCGTCTGAGCGTGGATTTCATTCTCGAACCCGGCAAGGTCACGGCAACCGTAGAGGTCACCGCGACGGGCGAATCGGTCAACACGACTTCCGGCGAGGTCTCGCGCGTGATCGATCAGCAGCAAGTGCAGGACCTGGCGCTCAACGGGCGGAATTACATTCAGCTCGTGTCGCTGATACCCGGCGTCGTGCTGGTTGACGAAGACCAGATGGCCGTGACCACCAGCCTTAGTGCTGGCAACCAATCTATCAATGGGATGCGCACGAACCAGAATCTGCTCACGGTCGACGGCGGCTTTGATTTGGACTCTGGATCCAACGGTAGTCAGATTAACAACGTAGGAGTGGACTTTATTCAGGAGGTCGGTATCAAAACCTCTAATTTCTCCGCCGAATATGGCCGCAACTCCGGCGGGGCCATTGATGTCGTGACGCGCCGGGGCGGCAATCGGTTCCATGGCGCCCTTTTTGAATTCTTGCGTAACGACAAGCTCGACGCGGGCAATTTCTTCTCGCCTAAGGGCCCGGATGGCCAAAAACAGAAGCAGAAGTTGCGGTTCAATGACTTCGGCTGGGATCTGGGTGGTCCCATCATTAAGAACAAGCTGTTTTTCTTCGTCGGTGAGGAGTGGAAGCGAATCCGCCAGAACGCCGCACCGGCCCGCAGGACCCTGCCGACCACGGCGGAACTCAGCGGAGACTTCAGCGGCTCTGGCGGGGCACTGTTCTTGCCGGGTACGAATTCTCCGATCCCGGGCCGGAACCTCAACAATGTCCCCGGAGGAATTACGCCCGACGGAAGGGCCATTGCGGCACTCTTTGCTGCCATGCAAAAGCAAGCGGCCTCGTTCACCGAAGTGCCCCGCGCTAATAACGCCATCTTCCAGGTCTCGGAGCCGTTTAACTGGCGTGAGGATATCATCCGCGTGGATTACACCATCAACGCCAAACAAAACATCTACCTCCGCTACCTTCACGACAGCTATAGCGTAACCCTCCCCTTCGGCTTCTCCTGCAGCGCGAATCTGCCCACCTGTCCGCAAAACCGCCTCCGTCCAGGCACTAGTTACCAGCTTTCTCACACTTGGCTCGCCACGCCCAAGCTCGTCAATGAAACCATCCTCAGTGCGGCTTGGAACGGGCAGCGTATTCTGCCTACAGGCGACTCTTGGCAGCGCAGCGTTTATGGCTTCGTTTTCCCGCAGTATTTCAGTGCTCTAGGAGGTGGTGGCCGCTTCCGCGATAGCATTCCCGATATCCGGTTCAGCGGCACTTGCGGTACCCTTCCCGGTCGGACTACTCAGCGAGGCTGCCCCGCCAACGTTGGTGGTCAGTCTCACTCATTACTTTCCCCTACGACCGATATTACCGCCAGCGAAACCGTTACTTGGAGCCGCGCCGCTCACACCGCCAAGTTCGGGTTCGTTGTCATCCGCAACCGTAAAGATCAGAATGCCCGCTCTCCCTATGCCGGCCTCATCTCCTTTAACAGTTCAGGCACCGTAGGCACCAACGAATCAACGGGCAATGCGCTGGCGGATGCGTTGCTGGGCAATTTTCGGGGTTATGAGGAAGCATTTGATGATCCCACGGGGCAATTCCGATTTACGCAATACCATTCGTTTGTGATGGACACTTGGAAGCTGGCCCGAAACTTCAGCTTGGAGCTTGGCTTGCGATTCGAGCACCATGTACCCTCCTACACGACTGCCAATAACATCGCGAACTTCGACACCAGCTTATACGATCCCACGCAGGCTGTGACCGTTTTGCCTGACGGGAGCATCGACCCGACTGAGGGTGGGAATCGGTTCAATGGCATGATTCGAGCGGGCTCCGGAGTTCCTGAGGATCAGTTGAAACGGGTGCCCAACGGACATAGTCCGGAGGTCCTTGCCATCCCCGCAGGTGCTCCTCGCGGGCTCTATCCTTCGCGCAACGCCTTTGCCCCTCGCGTCGGTTTTGCTTTGGCTCCGTTCGGCAATGGAAAAACATCCATCCGAGGCGGCTTTGGAGTTTTCTATGACACTCCGGAAGGCAATATGGACTTTGACGAGCTCGACAACCCGCCTTTTTCGACCAGAGTTAACTTCCTCAACGTAAATATTTCCAATCCTTCCGGCGGCACACCGCCCGGGCAGTCTGCAATTTCCATCAGCGCGGTCAATCCCGATCTCAAGCTGCCGTACACGATGAGCTACAGCCTCAACGTGCAGCGCGAATTGCCCCGCGGCGTATTCTTGGAATTGAGCTATGTGGGCAACCAGGTGCGGCACTTGATCCGCAAGCCAGATATTAATCAGCCTGTCTTACAAGTTCTTATCGACAACCCCAGGGTGCCCAGTAAGAATGTCTTGCGGCCGTACAAAGGCTATGCCGCTATCAATATGTTCCGCAGTGATGCAAACTCGAACTACAACTCCCTGCAAGCGTACGTGAGCAAGCGCAAGGGCGACCTGAAGCTCACCGGCAGCTACACCTACTCCAAGGCCCTAACGGATGCGGGTCCGGGATCGATTCGCGACTCCGGATCAAATGACAATATCCAGGAGGTTTTCCTGCGACATTTGGACTATGGTCCCGCTGCGTTTGATCGTACTCACGTTTTCGTCGTCACTTACAGCTATACGTTGCCGTTCTTCCGCCACTCGTCAGCTTTCTTGCGCGGTGCGCTTGGCGGATGGGAGTTGAGCGGAATTACTCGCGCACAGAGCGGTAAACCCTTTACGGTGACTGCAAATCCCAGGAATAGCTTTCTTGGCCGGCGGCGCGCGGATTATGTCAGTGGCCAATCCATAAAATTGAGTCACCCTAGTCCGGAACGATGGTTCAACACAGACGCTTTTGCTCCTGCTCCTGACACCCGCCTCGGCTCGACGGGCTCGGGAACGGTCCGCGGGCCGGGCCTGTACACATGGGACTTATCGTTGCGCAAAATGTTCAACCTGCCCTATGAAGGCTGGACGCTTCGTTTTCAGGCGGATATGTTTAATGTGTTCAATCGCGCCAACTTCCGTTTCGACTCGACAACGGCGCTGGTGGTGAGCAACACCAACATTACCGATGGCAACTACGGACGAGTGACGTCCGCCGGTCCGCCGCGCAACATCCAGTTCGGCTTGAAGTTCACATTTTAAAGTTTAACATGGTGAGTTTGAGCGCGCCCAACCCCAATCTGAATTCGCCGCAGTTTGGTAAAATCACATCGGCTCACCCGCTGCGCGCAGTTCAGTTTGGACTCAGACTGGCATTCTGACCCATGCCCACGACGGGATCAGCGCGAGAGAAGACAGGTAATTCACGGTTGTTCGGCGAGCAATGAATTCTTTGCCCCGATCCGGGGTGAAAGATCGTTGCGTTTGAGGTGTTGCTACCGGCAAGGGGTTTTCATAGGATCATAACGCGGACGAATTCAGCAGCATGAGCCGGCTCGCTCGACTGCTGAGGCTCTGGGTCGCAGGAATTTCCGGGGCCGGAATCAGAAGGAAGGATCAAAGGAGGTTCTCTTGACGAGCACTCCAGCGCAAGTGGCGATCGAAAAGATGGTATTCCGCAGGACCAACGCACACATTGGGCGCCTCATCTCCATCACTCCCCAGAACAGCACGATGCGGCACCTCGCTTACGGGCGGATCATCCTGAACGCCTCGAAGCCGTCCGTGTCGTTCTCTACAGGAGATCGGGAGACAGGCTTGATCTGCCTTTCCGGCGAAGCGACCGTCAAGGTGGGAGGGGCGGAGACGCAGCTCGGCCGATACGATGCGATCTACATTCCACGCGATTCATCCGTCGAGGTTGCGACGAAAACGGATGTGGACTTCGCCGAGTTCTCTGCCGGCGTGGAGAAGCGGTATCCGCTGCAAGTCGTGCGTTTTGGCGACATCGCGAAGGACCCCGGATTGAAATTCAGCACAGGCGGGCCGGGGTCAACACGGCATCTGCACATGCTCCTCGCGAAGAACATCACTGCCGGAAGACTTGTGGCCGGATTTACGTATTCCGAACCCGGCAACTGGACCAGTTGGCCTCCTCATGAACACGCCAAGATGCTGGAAGAGATGTACGTTTATTTCGATATGCCCGAACCGGCCTATGGCATTCAGCTTGTTTACAACCGCACTGAGTATCCGGAACTGGTGACCGTCGTGCGTGACGGCGACGCCGTGCTCATGCCCGCCGGATACCACCCAAACGTTTCTGTTCCTGGACATAAGATCTGCTTCCTCTGGGCGATGGCTGCTCATCGCGAAGTGGAAGACCGCCAATTCGGCGTTGTCAATGTACAGCCGGGCTTCAACCAAGGTGGATCTGGGTTGGACGCCGGCCGTAAGAAGTAAGGAATCGCGAAGCACATCATGGATCAGGGGAATCGCAGCGTAACGCCCGGCGGGGTCGTGTCGCCAACTGCTCCGGCAAAGGCATGGCCCGCGACATTGGGGCGGGTCGGCCATTTCCGCTGGGTGATCTGCGCGTTACTGTTTTTCGCGACGACGATAAATTATGTAGACCGGCAGGTGATCGGTATTCTGGCCAGGGAGCTGCAGCATAGCATCGGCTGGTCCGAGCTACAGTACGGAAACATCGTTGCGGCCTTCCAGGCGGCGTATGCAGTTGGGCTGATCCTGGCTGGGAAATTGATGGATCGGTTTGGGTCGAAGGCAGGATATGCGATTGCGCTCACGATTTGGAGCATCGCTGGAATGGTTACGGCGCTGGCCAGAACGAGTTTTCAGTTCGGACTCTGTCGAGCCCTGTTGGGTCTCGGAGAAGCGGGGAACTTCCCGGCGGCCATCAAGTCTGTCGCCGAGTGGTTTCCGAAGAAAGAGCGTGCGCTGGCAACCGGTATTTTCAATGCCGGCACCAATGTGGGCGCGGTGGTGGCCCCGGCAGTGGTCCCATGGATCGCGATTCATTTCGGCTGGCAATGGGCGTTCATTCTGACCGGAGCGATCGGGTTCGTCTGGCTCGCCTTTTGGCTGCCGATGTACCGAAAGCCTGAGCACCACCCCAAGGTTTCAAGAGAAGAGTTGGCGTATATTCAGAGCGATGCGGCAGATCCTCCTGGAAAGACGCCGTGGATCGAATTGATTCCGCGCAAGGAGGCGGCGGCGTTCGCCATCGCCAAGTACATGACCGACCCGATCTGGTGGTTCTATCTTTTCTGGACACCGAACTTCCTCAGAGACAAACATCATCTGAGTCTCTCGACTATTTCGGCTCCCTTAATTGCGATTTATTTGATCGCGGACGTAGGGAGCGTGGGAGGCGGCTGGTTTTCTTCCTCGCTCATCAAACGCGGGTGGAGCGTGAACGCCAGCCGGAAGATGGCGATGCTGCTTTGCGCGCTGGGTGTGGTGCCGATCCTGTTCGCGCCTAGGGTTTCCCAGCTCTGGCTGGCGGTGGGTTTGGTTGGGTGGGCAGCGGCGGCTCATCAGGCATGGTCCGCGAATGTCTTTACGATGTCTTCGGACATGTTTCCGAGGCGTGCGGTCGGCTCGGTCGTAGGTATCGGAGGCATGGCGGGCGCGATGGGCGGCGTTACGCTGGCGGTCGCGACCGGCGTAATTCTTCAAAAGACGCAGGGCGACTACACAATCAGTTTCCTAATCGCGGGTTTTGCGTATCTGGTTGCCTTTGCTATTGTTCAATTGCTTGTTCCCAACATCCGGCCTGTCGATATGGAGGCTCCAATCAAACGGGTCTCCATGGGGTCGATCACAGGCTTTGGATTCATGGGATTGGTGTTTGGGACTTTCGTGGCCTGGATCCTGGGTTTGGTCAAGAACGCCGGGACGGGTTTGTTCAACTACCTTGCGGTTGGGGCCGGAATCGGCGCAGTTTTGGCAATCGTGATTTGCGTCGCGATAGGCAAGTTATTCATTGGAGGAACACAACGAGGGTAAAATATTCCAGCGATGCGAAACATCGAGCCGAAAAGTGAATGCCGGTGGGACCCGGTCAGTTTGGGCGAGGTAATGGTGCGGCTTGACCCGACCGCCATTAGTGGGGCGACGCTCGCGTGATTCCCGAGGCATTTCATCTAGCCGGCAAGAATGCTCTGGTCACCGGCTCGCGCCGCGGCCTCGGAGCGGGAATCGCACTGGCGCTGGCGCAGTCGGGAGCCAATGTCGCCTGTCATGGCAAGGACACGCGCGGCACGGGCCCTTGCGAAGAGATCCGCAAACTGGGAAGAAAATCTTTCTACTGTGCGGCCGATGTGTCCGACGCAAAAGCTTGTTCAGCGCTTGTCGAGAGAACCATAGGAGAGTTCGGCTCGCTCGACATCCTGGTCAACAACGCGGGTGCGATTCGCCGATGGCCGGCAGTCGAGTTCCCGCAGGAATACTGGGATGAACTCATCGCCGTGAACCTCACATCTGTTTTCCGGCTCTCGCAGCTCGCCGGGCAGCACATGCTGAAGCGAGGCGCGAAAGGCAAGATCGTGAACATCGCCTCTTTGCTTTCATTTCAGGGCGGAATTCGCGTCCCGGCGTACGCCGCGGCGAAGGGCGGCGTAGCTCAGCTCACCAAGGCGCTCGCGAACGAGTGGGCGCCGCACGGCATCAACGTCAACGCCATCGCGCCCGGTTATATGGTAACGGACAATACCACGGCCTTGCGCAAAGACCCCGAACGGAGTCGCCAGATCCTCGAACGCATCCCCGCTGGCCGGTGGGGCGAGCCTTCGGACCTGGCCGGCGCGGCTGTTTTTCTTTCCTCGCCGGCAAGTGACTACGTGCACGGCCACGTCCTTGTAGTGGATGGCGGCTGGCTGGCGCGCTGATGTGAATCGATGGGATTGAAGATCAGACCGAAACAGGAATGCCGCTGGGACTTGGTCAGTCTCGGCGAAGTCATGGTCCGATTCGACCCGGGCGAAAAGCGCATCTGGACGGCGCGAATGTTTGAAGTGTGCGAGGGCGGCGGAGAATACAACGTGGCCCGCGGGCTAAAGCGCTGCTTCGGTCTGGATACCGCGATTGTCACCGTTTTCGCCGACAATCCGGTCGGCCGGCTGCTCCAAGACCTCATCTACCAAGGTGGCGTGGACCAATCGCTTGTGCGCTGGATCGAATACGACGGCGTCGGCCGCGCGGCGCGCAACGGCCTCAATTTCACCGAGCGTGGCTTTGGCGTGCGTGCGGCGCTGGGCTGCTCCGACCGCGGGCACACGGCGATTGCGCAGCTCAAGCCGGGTGAGATCGACTGGGAACATATCTTCGGCAAGTTGGGGGCGCGGTGGTTCCACACCGGTGGCATTTTCTGCGCCCTGTCGCCGACGACGCCTGAGGTCGCGCTGGAGGCCATGCAGGCCGCGCGGCGTCACGGTGTAATCGTTTCCTACGATTTGAACTATCGCGAATCGCTCTGGAAGTCGTTTGGCGGCAAGAAGCAGGCGCGCGAGGTGAACCGCAGGCTGGCACCCCTCGTGGACGTGATGCTTGGGAACGAGGAGGACTTTTCCGCCGCGCTGGGGTACGAAGTGCCGGGCATGGACGAGCATCAGGCGAGTTTCGAAGTGGACGGATTCAAGCAGATGATCGCAAAGGCGGTGAAGGATTTCCCGTTCCGCGTGGTCGCCACCACGCTGCGCCGGGCGAAAACTGCCACGCTGAACGATTGGGGCGCAATCTGCTATTACGATTCCAAATTCTATGAAGCAGCACACCGTGAGAATCTCGAGATTCTCGACCGCGTCGGTGGCGGAGATTCCTTCGCCTCCGGATTGATCTATGGCTTCCTTGCGGGCAGAGACCCGCAATGGGCTGTGGAATGCGGGACGGCGCATGGTGCGCTGGCCATGACAACTCCGGGCGACACCACCATGGCGACATTTCAGGAGGTCATGCAGGTGATGAAAGGAGTTGGGGCGCGCATCGCCCGCTGACTCCGGCGGGAGCGCGGATCGGTTTAGGAGAATGGACAAGCACCAGATTCGCGAGCGAATTCTGGAGACGGCCATCATCCCCGTCGTCCGCGCTGCCTCGCCCGGGGAGGCGCGCATGGCCGCTGAGGCGGTCTGCGAGGGAGGGATCCCCATCGTTGAGATTACGATGACTGTGCCTGGCGCCATTGACCTCATCCGCGAGTTGACGAAAATCCCCGAGACCCAGCTCCTCGTGGGTGCGGGAACCGTCCTCGACCCGGAAACCGCGCGCCGATGCCTCGATGCCGGAGCACAATTCATCGTGGGTCCGGGGCTTGACGTCCCGATGGTGGAGCTTGTCCTCCGGGAAGGGAAACTTGTGATGGCCGGGGCGCTGACGCCCACGGAAGTCATCACCGCGTGGCGTGCCGGTTCTGACTTTGTCAAGATTTTCCCCTGCGCCCAGGTTGGCGGCGCCAAATACATCAAGGCCCTGAAGGGCCCGCTGCCGCAGATCCCGCTCGTGCCGACGGGCGGTGTCAATCTCGATACCGCTGCGGATTTCCTCCGGGCCGGCGCCGCGGCTCTTGGCGTAGGAGGCGAATTGGTGCAGCCCGAAGCGCTGAAAGCGGGCCAGCCCGAGATCGTGACGGAAAATGCCCGTAAGTTCGTCGAAATCGTGAGGCAGACGCGGACTCAAATGGCGCCGTCGGATAGGGCCGCCCAAAGCCGGGCCTAACCTAAGAGGTTTCGGAAGGAGAATCCATGCGTATGCAGGGACGCGCGACTCCGGATTTCGTCGTTGTTGGCAGCAACAGTCGGCCGGAGTCTGTCCCCGAGCCCGGCTTGGCGCGCAAGATGCTGGCATACAACGACAAGCTCTCGCTTGTCGAACACCGCATGCAGAAGGGATGGGTGGGAAGCGTGCACAGCCATCCGCACGAGCAGATCGTTTATGTGGTTCGCGGGCACCTGAAGGTCACCTGCCAGGGGAAAACTCACGATATCCGCGGCGGGGACAGCTTTGTGGTGCGCGGGGGCGTCGAGCACGGCGCGTCGGCGG
>OBEQ012090772.1_pt1 | contig 10959 bp, 11 predicted proteins | sample 1670901 | NCBI WGS metagenome assembly OBEQ01 (sample SAMEA104232315, study PRJEB22302) | groundwater metagenome | biome: forest; feature: aquifer; material: groundwater | place: USA | collected 2011-08-07 | depth 5.4 m | reverse complement strand
CGTATTTGGTGAATTTGAAGAGTTAAAAAATTTTGCTATTATACTAACCATTCGAATGGTATAATAAGTGCAGGCAGGGGTTGAAAGGTTTAAAGTCTAAATTGTAGAACGATGCTAACGAAGGAGGTCAAATTTATGGGTCCAAAGAAACCTTGCGGTTGCTAGTTGATAGCAGTTTGATCGAAAAGATCGTGTAGCCCGCCGCTCCGTCGTTTTAGTCGGAGCGGCGGGCCTTTGTTTTTTCTTTTTGCTATAAATAAAACCATGGCAGTCAATAACCCCGCGGATTTCTATCGTTTGGATGAGCTCTGCTTCAACGAAGAAGAAAAAATGGTCCGGGATACCGCTCGGAGTTTTGTTGAAAAAGAGATCCTTCCCAAAATAAAAGAATTAGACCGAGGCGTTTTGCCTGATGGTGTAAAAAGCCAAGAAGAAGTTGTTCGATCAACGGCGCTTAAGCTTGCTTCAATAACCAAGGTTTTTGGATGCACGCTGCCGGGCATGGGCAAATACCTTCCGGAAGGTGAGTTTGTGCCGTATTCCCATAAGGCGTACGGGGTGGCTTTAAGAGAGCTCGAGGCGGCAGATACGGCCTTAAGAAGCTTGGTTTCGGTGCAGAGCTCGCTTTCAATGTTCGCTATTTATCAGTACGGTTCCGAGGAACAAAAGAAAAAATGGCTGCCGCCTCTCTACCAGGGCAAAAAAATAGCCTGCTTCGGCTTAACCGAGCCTTCCGGGGGCTCGGATCCCGCTCACATGATGACCCAAGCGAAAAAAACATCGAAGGGATGGACGCTGAATGGAAATAAAGTTTGGATTACCAATGGTTTTGCCGATATCGCGGTGGTGTGGGCGAAAACTGCCGATGGTATCCGTGGATTTTTGGTGGAAAAAGGTATGCCGGGATTTAGCTTCCGTCATGAAGAGAAGTGGACTTTAAGGGCGGGCGTTGCCTCGAGCTTAGCTTTTGTCAATTGCGAGATTCCTGAAGGCAACCTTTTGCCCGGCACGATCCAGCCCGCGGGGGGCAAAGATTTAGCGTCCGCCTTACGGTGTCTTAATGAGGCGCGCTATGGAATTAATTGGGGGGCTATAGGCGCGGCGCGAGCCTGTTTCGAAGAGGCTTTGGAGTTTGCCAAGGGGCGGCAGCTTTTTGGCGAGCCTTTGGCCGCTAAGCAAGAAACTCAGAGAAAGTTGGTCTGGATGTTAAATGAGATTCAGAACGCGCAATTGGTCGCCCTGCATTTAGCCGAACTTAAAGAGAAAAAGCTTTTAGATCACACGCATGTTTCTTTGGCCAAATACAACAATGTTGCCAAGGCCTTGGAAATAGCGCAGTTGGCCGTTGAGATTTTATCCGCGGACGTATTTACCTTTGATGCCTATCATTCGGGCCGGCATCTTCGAAATCTTGAGATTGTTAAAAAATATGAGGGGGCCCACGAGGTGCATTGGTTAATAGTGGGTCGCGCGATTACGGGCCACGCGGCGTTTTAAGATGAACCCTGATAAAGAAACCGCTTTAGTTACCGGAGCCACAGGGTTTGTCGGTTCGCATATGGTCGATTGTCTTTTGGAGAAAGGCTATGACGTGATCGCGACGGATCTCCCCGGCGCCAACATCAACGTGTTGCCAAAAAATGTCAAATTCGTGGCTCTGGATGTTACGGATCCCAGAACCTTGGCGCCGCTCAATGGCTACACTATCCACAAAGTCTTTCATATCGCCGGACTCTTTGACTACACGGCCAGCTGGGAAAGACTGCACGCGATCAATTGCGAAGGCACTAAAAACCTGCTCGAGGTTTTAAAAAAGCAAAAAGCGAATATTAAAAGTATCGTGGTTTGGAGTTCGGGAAGCGTTTACGGTCGTACGTTTCGCAAGGAGGCTGTTAAAGAAGTGGAGCAGCCCTCCCCAATCAACTTTTACGAAAAATCAAAACTCTTAGAAGAGCAAATTGCTTTGAAGATGTATATGACGGAGGGTTTGCCGGTTGTTTCCGTGCGGCCGCCGGCGATCTACGGCCCCAGGAGTCGCTATGGCTTGGCCGTACCTGTTTTTATGATCAATAAGGGCCTCTTGCGCTGTATTTTGGGCAGCGGCAAGGCTATCGGCGGCTATATGCATGTTCATGACGTGGCGGCGGCGGCCGAGTTCTTGAGTTGTCAACCAAAAGCCGTCGGGGAAATCTTTAATTTCGCGGATGATTCAAAAGTAACCATCGAGGAGTCGATTTATCTCGTGGGATCTTTAGTTGGGGCCAAAATCTGGCCCATTCATATTCCCATGTCTGTCGTGCGCGCCCTGGCTTTTATCGATCAAAAGGTCAGTTCGCTACTAGGCAGACGCCCGACGCTCGAGCGGGACTTGATTGATTATTTGGATCGCGATTTCTGGATGGATAACACGAAACTCAAAGGCTTTGGATATAAATTCAAATATCCGACTTTGCAAGACGGCTTGCCTCCAACCATTGCGTGGTATCGAGAGCAGAAATGGATATAGGGAGCGTCTACGCCTAAACCGAAACTACTGGCGCACGCGGGGGGAAGAATAACGGGCGCCGAAAATACTATAGAGACCTTTCAGAAAGCGCGTGATTTGGGCGCCGATTCCTTCGAAATTGATGTTCAATTAACCAAAGATAATGAACCGGTCGTTTTTCACGATGAAGAAACAGCGCGCATGACTGGCGTCACCAGCCGTGTGGACTGCCTGACTTGGAAGGAACTTCGCGAACTTCGTGTTGAAGGTAAATACAAAATTCCTCATTTGAAAGACGTTTTAGATTTCATCGGTAACTGGTTGAGCGCCGAAGTTTATCTTGATTTTCACAATCCCTCGCTCAAGCTTTCGGAGGTTGTGGGTGACGCGATCGCTCAATACAAACTGGAAAATAGAGTCTATCCGCTTGCTTTTTATTACGACAAACAATTTTTGCTTCACACCAGAGAGGTGAACCCAAAAATCCAGCTATCCTTGATGCCACGATTGCCTTGGACGATTGCCGCTCGCGCCAAGGAGCTCGGCGCTTTTAAAATTTGCGTTGGTTGGGACAGGGATTGGTACAACAAAGCTCTTTTTAAATTTTTGTCACTGATGACGAATGTGCCGCAAGCGATTCGAGCGCTTCAGGCTGAGGGTTATAAAATTAGCGGAGGGGTTGCTAACACACGGGATGAAATCCTCTGGTTTTTAAAACGAGGGGTCGATGGGATCTGGACGGATGATGTTCAGCTTTGCAGGGGTGTGATCGATGAATTCTCAAAATAATTTTGACGTTGTTGTTCTGGGCGGCGGGGTTATCGGATGCTCGATCGCTTATTATTTAAGCAAGGAAAATCTGAAGGTGCTGGTGCTTGAAAAAGAAAGCGTCGGCTCTCAAGCCTCCTCCGGAGCGGTCGGGCTCTTAAGCGCGGATTCCCACCCTTTTCGTGACGACAATTTTAGGCAAGCCGCCTTGTTTTGCAGGAAAGCCTACGCCGATTTATCGCGCGAGTTTAAAACGCGTTATGGCAACGACTTGGCTTATGAGCAGTGCGGTATTTTGCGTGTTGCCAAAACCCCGGAGGATTTGGAAGTAATAAAGCGGGAAGCGCTTTGGCATGAGCAGCACGTGGCGAAGGTCGAAGCATTAGGTGACGCCGAAATCCGCGCGCGTTGGCCCCAAATCGAAGGCAGTTTAACGGGAGGCATTTTCTACCCCAGCGATTCGCAAGTGACGAGTTCTAAGGTAGTGGAGGGTTTTTGCGTGGCTGCTAAAGACCAGGGAGCTATTTTTAAGGAAAACGCAATTCTTACTCATTTCGATTCCAAAGATTCGCAGGTGGTTTCTATCGAGGCAAACAAAGAACAATATTACGCGAAGCATTTTATTCTGGCCACCGGTTCTTGGCTGGGGCGCTTAAGTCACTTTTTTGGTTATGAAATTCCCATGGAGCCTATCCGCGGCCAATTGCTTATTTTGCAAATGAAAGAGCGGATACTCCCAATGCCGGTTACCGTAGGCGGGGCGGAGTATTATTACTTGGTTCCTAAACAGGATCAATGTCTTTACGCGGGAACAACCTTGGAAAAGGCGGGCTTTGATTCGGTGACAACCGAGGAATCTTTGGCTAAGATCGCGAGCGAGGTAACCGAATTGGTGCCCTCCGTGAGCGCGCTTCCCGTGCGGGGCTCTTGGGCCGGACTGCGCCCCGCGACCCCGGATGATTTGCCTGTAATAGGGCGTATTCCAAGATTTCAGAATCTTTGGGCGGGTGGCGGCCACTACCGCAAAGGCATACTGCTTGCTCCCTGGACCGGCCAAACCATGGCGGATTTAATTCTAAATCGCAAACCTACCATCAAGATGGATTCTTTTAACCCCGCTCGATTCCAAACCCAAAGTTAACTTGTTTTTCGGTTGCGCGCGTACTCTAGCATGGTCGTTTCGGCGCGTTTAATATCTTCTTCGGTAATTTCCCAGAGCTTTTTGCTTTTAAGCTGCGCGTAGAGTTTGTTGAAGAGTTCAGAGTCAATCAAAGAAGCCACTTTGCCGCTTTGATATTCTTTTTCTTTTTCCGAGTAGAGGCCCAGAAATGTTTTGTCCCTAAACCAGGATTCCCGGTTGCGCTCTTCTAATTTTTTGATCAACGCCGGCGTCGGATTTCTTTGAACAAATTCAAAAAAAACGCCGCTAGGCTCACTTCCCGGGAAAAACCATTCTCCGCTAAAGACCTGGATCAGGTCTTCGTCCGCGTCTTTCAAAATGGGTGTTATAAAGTTGACCCCGCGCTCTAGGGCGTATTGGTGAAAGGCGATTAAATCCGGCGTTCTTAGGGCAATGTGTTGCCAATGGGCCGCGGCCCGGTGATCGTTGAGCATTGTTCTCACATGAGAGGGCAATGTTGCCGGCTCCGAGGGTTGGACAACCGCGATGATGCTATTTTGTAACTTCGAATCTTCCGATATATTTTGTCCGATGCGCGCGGCGTAAGTCATGGAGACCTCGCCTTGACCTTTAATCCACTCTTTGCGCTTTTCGTAAAGCACGTCGCTTTTGTCGACACCAAAAATAACTCGAAAAATTATATGGCTCACGTTGTACATTTCAGGCGCGACCAAAAGCGTCATGTGATCCACCTGGAAATTTAAAAATAACTTTTCGGTACTCACTTCTTATATTTTGGGGCGGGGCATCTCGAAAGTGTCCGTGGTGCGGCTATACCAGGATCCCTCTAAACGTCCGACGGTTTTTAAATCACGGTGATCAATTTTGTTGTTTTTCCAAATTTTGTCGTCAATATGAACATAAACCACTTTGCCGACGACTATACTGCCGCCCATGGGGCCCTCGCTAATGGTAACCAGCTTGAGCAGTTCACACTCCAGGTTTATGGGGGATTCTTTAACTCGCGGCGGTTTGACGCGGACGCTAGGCATTGGGGTCAGGCCGGCTTTTTCAAATTCACTCACGCCGTAGGGATAATCGGCCGATGTTTGGTTCATTTTTTCAGTCCAGGCTTCAGTAACGATATTAACGACAAATTGTTTGGTTTGTTCTATGTTTACGAGCGTGTCTTTTCTCCTACCTTCACGGGTGTTGACCGGGCAGAAGCAGACCGACAGGGGGTTGCCCGTAATTCCGGTAAAAAAGCTAAACGGCGCTAAATTTAAACTGCCATCTTTGCCTTGGGTTGACACCCAGGCAATAGGGCGCGGCTGGATAACCGAAATTAAAAGCCCATACCGGTCCGAAAGTTCCCAAGTCTCTGGATCAAATTGCATTTATGTTCCGTAGAGCGTTTCGCCGGGTTGTTCTTCATGAGACCTGGCGGTTTTGTGCCAGCTTAGCGCGTACTCCTTGTCTCGGTATTGATAGCCATGATTGGTAATTTTTAAGCTCTCAAAGAAAGTATCTAACATGATTGCTAAGCGTTGAGACACCTTGCCCCGGGCGGCAATCGAACGTAGAGCGGCTTTGCCCTGAGGGCTATGCGGTAGGGCACCGGGATGAAACGTGAGTGAGCCTTCTTCAATAACGCCTTTTCTGGCTCCATACTGCGCGTTCGCAAAAAACATTACCTCATCGGAATCGACATTGTAATGCGCGTAGGGGGCGGGGATATCTTTAGGGTGCCAACCTTCCATTTGCGGTACGAACGAGCAGATGGAAAAACCGTTGTGCGGCGCGGTGCCCGACTGAAAAGTCTGGTGCATAGGCGGCGCGGTGTGGATTTCTCGGGCGATGCCATGATGATTTTTGATATCAAAACCAAAGGGATAAAGCGCCCCTTCCCATCCCACCAGATCAAAGGGGTGATGGTCCAAGGTAAGACGCGTGATGTGCCCTCCGGAATGTTTAACGTCAATATGAAATTCGCCTTTTTCATCGCGCGGCGCCGGCAAATCGGGAGTTTCGATCTCGGTCTCAACAATAGGGGCCATCATGTGGGCTTGGCCTTCTTTGTTTAAATAATGGGAGGGAAAGGTGATGGGTTTGGTGGATTCCACAATAAAGAAAAAAGCATTTTTGGAGGAAATTTTAATTTGATACGTGGTTCCCTTGGGAACAGCGAGATAAAGGCCTTTGCGAATGGGCAGTTTGCCGTATTCGCTTGAGAGTGTTCCGATACCGTCTTGAACATAATACAGCTCGTGCTTTTCTCCGTTTCTAAAGAATGTGTTTTGGGAGCCGCTTTTGGTGGGTTTGGAAACCGAAATGATGGTATTGGGTCCGGTAACCAGTGGAAGCCGCGCGCGGATGGGATCTGATCCGTAGGGGATTTTCGCGGTTAGGATGTGATAGGGCTGTAAAATTTCCTCCGATGCCGCTTTGGCGATGAGGGCGAAGTCTCCTTTCTTGGGTGACTTAGACTGCTCCGTCGGGTAACTGCGGATGTGCATTTTGCGTGAGTAGGCTCCCGAGAATCCGTAAGTGCCATGGATCTCTTCTAAAGCCAGCACGTGATCAATGGCATAAAATTCTGTGTGTGGTGTGGGTGGTACGTTGCCGCGCTTCAAGATAACCATTACTTTTTATAGTTTAGTTCTTTATATTGGCCGGGTTTACCGATTTTATTTCGTAAAACTCCGAGTTTAGGGATTTCGAGTTCAACAACATCTCCCGGTTTGATCCATCGCTCGAGATCTAAGCCGCAGCCGGTGTAGTAAGTGCCGGAACCTAAGACATCGCCGGGATATACGGTTTCTTCTTGAGAAACATAAGAAATCATCGAGGGGAATCCCCAGTGCTGGTTTTTGAAGTGACCCTCGGACCAGAATTCTCCGTTGACCGAGACTTTCATCGCGAAATCTTTGTTGGGATTGGCCTCGTCCTTGGTCACGAGATAAGGGCCGAAAGCATTGGCAAAATCTTTGCCTTTGTTGGGGCCAAAACGAAGAACCATCTCTCTTTTTTGGATGTCTCTAGCGGAGAAGTCATTAAATATCATGTAGCCGATGATACAATCCTCGGCCTCTTTGGGAGTTAAATTTTTTCCTTTTTTGCCGACCACGCAAGCGATTTCACATTCAAAATCTAATTTTTGGGTATAAAAAGGCCACGGTATTTCCTCATCCGGGCCATAAATTTCTCTGTGGTTGCCCTTGTAGTAGGCGGGTATTTCGTACCATTCGGGGGGAAGGTCGTGTCCTCTTCGCTTGGCGCCCATTTTCGCGTGGTCTTCAAAGGCGAAAAAATCTTTTAGGGAACTCGGGCGAGGCAGCGGGGCCTTGAGTTTGATTGCTTTGAAGTCGAGTAAAGCCGAGGATTGGGGTTTCTGGATTATTTTTTGGGCCAAAGCCAGCACGGATTCGCCGCCTTCGAGAAAAGCCAGCATTTGAGATGGAATTTTACCGCCTGAGGCAAGATTAAGATCGAGTACTTGGTTATCCAATAGGACGCCCAGCCGAATTTCCGAAGATTGTTGGGCAATAAAACTGACAAGTTTCATAGTATGATTTTATATAGAAACATCCATGAGTTTATCAACTTTAGAGATAAAAGCGTTTTTGGGTTCCATCGAACCCTTTAAGTCCCTTTCTAAGGAAGATCTTCAAAAACTGGCAAGTGTTACCCGGGAAAAATCCTACGCTAAAGATGATGTTGTTTACAGCGAGGGAGAGGTGGCCGATAGCGTGTGGGTTCTCTACAAGGGCCGAACGCAGATATTTAAATACACCTCGACCGGCAAACCTTTTGCCATTGAAAGTCTGGGTCCCGGAGAATTATTTGGGACCCTTTGCCGTTTGGGTGGCAATGGCAGGACTTATCCTTGTACCGCGGTTGCCGCTCAGGCGACTGTTGTTTTTAAAATTTTAGACAAGACTTTTCTTGAATATTACATGAAAAGCCCCGGCATGGTGCGCGGCGTGTGTTCCTTGTGCGCGGATAGGCTCAAAGATGTGCAAGATTTGCGCTGTGAAGGACAAGAGGCTGTTCCCGTGCGGTTGGCTTCCACGCTAGTTCGACTCGGTCAGGTTCATGGCTTGACTATCCCATTTACCAAAAGAGAAATTTCCGAGCTTATCGGCGCTACACTCGAAACCACGTTTCGCGCGCTCAAAGACTTGCAAAAGAAAGGCCTTGCTGTTTCCGGCCGCGGCAACATTCACATAAAAAATCTAGAAAAACTCAGAATTGCCGCCGAAATATCCTAAACGTGAAATATTTCAAAGTGGGTTTGTTTTTTTTGGCTTTTGGTGGGCCGCTTTTCGCGGCTGACATTAAATTTGGGGGGTTAGTTTTTTCTGATTATGAGTTCGTAACCTCAAAGTATCTTGCCAATGGCACCTTAGCCGACAGCAGAAACGCTTTTGACATTGGCCGCGTTTGGCTCAATAGCTCCGTAAAACTTGATGAACAATTTGATTCTTTCTTTCAGTTTGAAGCCAATGAATTAAGCCGGGATAATACCGCGAATCAAGTCTATTTAAAGCAAGCGTGGTTGCGCTGGAATGAAATCTATCCTAATGCCAGCTTGCGGTTCGGTTTAGTTCCGGCTCCTTGGAGGCCGTACGAAGAGGCCGCTTGGCAGTACCGGTTTGTGGCAAAAATCCTTGAGGATGAGGAGGGTTTACTGCAACCTTCCGATCGTGGAGCTCTTTTGTCCGGGAAATATTCGATTGTGGATTATGATTTGGAAGTTGCCAATGGTGAAGGTACCGGGGCCCGGACAACGGTTGGCAATGAAACCAATAAATACAAAGATTTCGCGGCGCGGATCGGCGTGGCGCCTTTTCAAAATATTCCCGGACTCAAAGTCAATGCTTTGCTCCATGAAGGCTATCGCGTTGCCAATTGGCCAAGAAATCGCACGATTGTCGGTTTGTCCTACAAAAGTGATTCCGCGCGGTTATGGGGCGCTTATTACACATCTCGCGATGGGACAAGTGTATCTACGGGAACCGATACGGTCAAAGGAGCCGGTTTTTCTTTGCATGGCTCCGTGGATTTACCGCGCAATTTTTGGGTTTTTGGGCGATGGGACCGTTGGGATTCTAACACCAATGTTGCTTTAGACGTGCACGATAGAATCATCTATGGCATTGGCAGAAAATTGGGACAAAACGTTCGCGTCGCCATTGATCACCAACTGGTAATCCAAGAGCAAGTCGCTTCCAATCGAGTGAACCAGAGCATTGTTTCTGCTCACCTGGAAGTTAAATTCTAAACCCATGAAAAACTTGGTTCAGGGAATCGACCCGTTGCTAGCCGAGGAGCTTATTTTAGAGGAGATCTTCGATCTCACACTTTATGAGCGTTTTCGGGAAATCGCGGGCAGTAATTTGCGCGCAGTGCTGGATGATCTTATCGTCGTTGAAAAAAGACACGCCGCTTTCTGGCAGGAATTCTTTGGGATTAAAATTGGCAAACTAAATTTTGGCCGGCGAATAAAACTTTCCATTATTTTTAGCATATGCCGCGTTTTTGGGGAGAAGGCGATTCATTTGGTGCTGGAAGCTGTTGAGGTCCATGGGATTGGCAACTATCTGCGAATTTGGGAGCAATGCGGCGATACGCCATTAAAAAAAGCCCTGCGAGATGTCTTAGATGACGAGTTTCAGCATGAAGATACTATCGTTTCAAGGTTCGCCGAACGCGCTATTAATCCCGAGAAGGTGCGCAGTATTTTCTTGGGTTTCAATGACGGTTTAGTGGAAATGGTGGGAGCCGTTAGCGGTTTCTTTGCCGCTTTTGGTCGATCTATCGAGATGATCGTTGTGGCAAGTTTAACGGTTGCCGTCGCGGGATCACTTTCTATGGCCGCGGGAGCTTATGTTGCTTCAAGTTCCGAGGAAGAAATAAAAGGAATTCAAAGAGCAAAAGCAAAGTATTTGGGCGATACTTCCAGCTTGGATACCAGTAGCAAGCCACTAAGCTTATCTATTGTTGTCGGCGTCAGCTATTTTCTGGGGGCCATTTTGCCCATTTTGCCGGTTATGCTTGGGGCGGAAAATATTTTTGTTTCTCTGGTGACCGCGGTTCTTGTCATTATTATGGTGTCGCTTGTTTTATCATTTCTGTCCGGCATGGATGTCAAAAAGAGAATTCTTACGAATCTGGTAATCCTTGTCCTTGCCGTTGGAGTTACCTATCTCATCGGCAATGTTGTCAAAAATGTTTGGGGAATAACGCTTTAACCGGCTAGAATTTCTTTAGCGTATTTTAGAGCGTCTTGAAAATTGGGTTTTAGATTTTTCTTGCCAAAAGTTTCTATCTTGTCCGCTTTTTTAAGCAACGCGAAGGGATTGTGGTGGATTTCAGAGAGAATTAGCGTTGTTCCTTGTCTTTTACAGCGAGAATAGAAGTCTTCTAAAGCGTGTAAGCCAGTCGCGTCCATGGTTGGCACATGACGCATGCGCAGTATGAAAACTTTGGGCGGTTTTTCTATATAGGCAAGCGATTCTCCAAGTTTACTCGCGGCGCCAAAAAAGAATGGCCCGTTAATTTCATAGACCTCAATTCCTTTGGG
>OBEQ010572028.1_pt1 | contig 10963 bp, 10 predicted proteins | sample 1670901 | NCBI WGS metagenome assembly OBEQ01 (sample SAMEA104232315, study PRJEB22302) | groundwater metagenome | biome: forest; feature: aquifer; material: groundwater | place: USA | collected 2011-08-07 | depth 5.4 m | reverse complement strand
GCCAGTGTCCTGCGCACGGCCCGACAACGCAACATCGACGGCATTGATGTCCTCACGACATTGCTCCGGGCACCACGCCCAATCGTCTCGCCGGACCTCTTCAGTCGCGCGTCACCTCATTGACCCGGTAATCAATTACCTCCGAAGAAAAGTCGCGTCAATGGTCTTGCGGGAGAAATGGTCGGCCAGAGCGAGGGTGATGATTCGATGAGCAGATGCCAGAATCGGTTTCAGCCAGACACACTCATCGTCTGGGTGGCTGTGGGCGTGGCGCAAGGCGAGCAAGGCGACCTCACCCATATACGAGCCAGCATTGAGTTCGTGAACGGCGGCGTGGACGCTGGATGCCGCTTGATATGCCTGCTCGTACAGTCGTGTCGCCGCTGCAAGATGCGTCGGGACTTCTTCGTCAGGGACAACGCCATCTCGACACGGCCTCCGGTACAATGAGCCTTCCGTCACGACTGCCTGCAAGGCTCGCGCGGGTGACGCAGTCGTGATGAAATGCAAGCGCCCGATCGCCTGTTCGCGGTCCACATCAGGACTTCGATAAAACTCTTCACTCCGGACCAGATAGAAGAATCCATCTGCGAGTAAGGTCACGTTTTGGCAACGTACCGCGAGGGCAAGCAGCTCAGACGCGATCTGCACGGTGAGTGCCTGGAAGTAGTCCTTTGGCTCCCTCGACCTAATTAGGCCAACCAACTTTGTCTGGTTGAGAAATGCCAGACCGCTGTGTAGGACGCGGCTCCGGTGCGTTTCGTGGAGCGAATCACGCGCCTCTAGTAACGGCTTCAGCACGGCCCAGGCTTCCTGTGCCTGGCCTAACTGACCGTATGCGAGGGCGACGTAGGCAAGCGCCGGCAGTCGTATGGCAGGGTCTTTGATGTCATCTGCGCCTCGACACCATTCATGAATCTCGGCAGCGGTCAGCGTCAGTTTGCGAATGAGCGAATACTTCAAGGATTCATACACCGCGACCTGTCGAGAATCGCCTTCGTTCGGTCGCCCAACTTCTTTGTCCAGCGCTTCGGGATCGCCTCCGCTGCTACTGAACCCCTGGCCGAAGCGGAGGGCGCGCGCAACATACATCTGCAGCGGGTCACGAAGGAGCGGCGTGGCGTTCACTTCGTCAAGCCATCGAACCACGTGTGCGCGGTGCGTGTGACGGAGGGGATGCCAGTAGAAGTTCCATAACTCACCCCTCTGTAGGAGTCGCGCACCGTGCGCGAGACCAAGCGGATCCTGCCCTTCTCGATCCAGGGCTTCACTAGCCCTCGTTTTCCAGTCGTCGAGAATCACGGGGTGCTGTGCCACCCATTTCACCACTTCCTCACGAAGGTCCGCGTTGATGTTATTGACGACTGCGAACGAACGCTGCTGGAGGCTAGCTGGCAACAACCATTCATTGACGTGGTAGATGTGTCCCAGCTGATTCGACTCGATGATGCTGAGGACTCGTTGTAGCGCGTCAGCGAGTTGGGACGGCAGTCGATCGGCGAACACGTGTTGGACGACTTTCAATAGCACCGACGCCGATAGGCCGCACGGGATCGTCGACAACACCCACACTACGAAGTACAGCACGGACAGCTCGGATGGCGGTATGACTGAGGAGAGCCAGTCAAACTGCTGAAGTCCCGCCGTCCGCGAGTGATCGTCGCTCGGCAGCGGCGTACCGGCCCGCCAGAGCGCCGCCGCAATCCCAGGATTCCCGCGCGCCAGGTACGCCACGCGGTTGAGGTCGTGCCGCGAGTCGCCTGGAGGACGTCTCAACAGGAGTTCGCGAATCTGATCGGTCTCTAGTGAGTTCAGTTGCCTCTGGTGGTTCGATGGCGCAACCGGGGCGATCGACTCTATGACCCATCGAGCATCATCAGCCGCCGGAGATTGACGGTCAGCAAGCTGGCGACTTAGCGCGCCGAGCGCCGCTCGCGCCGGGCGATCATACGATTGAATCCAGAAGACGACCCGCAGTTGGGCGCACGCCTCGATAAGCGCGGCATCGCTCAGGTTGTGATGGGCTCGGTCCGCGGTCTCTAGCGCTTGGCGAAGGATGCCGCTGGCGCTCACTGCCCCCAGCACATCGAAAGGGAGCACGCGATGCGCCGGAAGATGGTTACGAACAAGTTCCTCAATAAACCGCGATTTGCCCGTCCAGTGGGCACCGCATATCTCCACCAGATTCTGCTCCGTCAAGTGCCGAGCGACCTCAGCGAGTTCAGGAGCGCGTAGGCCGTTGACCTGGTCGGCGTTTAGGCGTGTATCGCTGTGCTGTTCGAGCTGAGCGAGGAAGCGCACGGTTTCGTCAAGGCTTCCGCAGGGCTGTAGATATGGTTGGTTGTGGGAATCCATCATTTGAAACAGCGCTCCGCGCCACTCGCGACCTCGAGTGTCGAGTTCTCCTAGAATCGCGTCCAGCGTCTTCGGTAGGTACCGAGGAAACCCTGACGTCGTGCCTGCGCACGCCTGGCCCCCAGCGACGACGATATGCGGACGCGACTGACGGGCTGCACGCGCCAGCGTCTCGATAGCCTCTGCGTTCAGATGAGGAAAGAACAGAACCGTTCGGCTCACCTTCCCCACGCCAATTCGTGTCCGTATCGCCTCCAGTGCCAAATCCTGCCACTGAATCTGGTCCAATGAGCTCTCGCAGCGAGACAGTGCGGACTGCAGTGATCTGTTTTGCTTAATCTCGCAGAGGACTGCGCGGTCATTGAAGGCCAGCAAGAGGTCAATCTGTCGCGATAACTTGGCGCCGCTCGGCGGCAAGAATGTCTCGACGTAGACGTCAAGGGGCCCCCAAGTTGTCTCTTCCTTTTCTAGACACCAACTCCACACGTCGCGCAGGACCGGCGTAATCTGAGGATTGAGTAACCAGCCACGCAGTTGCTCCGGCCACTGCACGTCTTGAGATCCCATCAGAAACCGCATGCTTGCACCTCGTTGCTGCGTCTTCTAGCACGGGCGGCACGCAGTAGAAGAGCGATATGGTGATTTCTTCCATTGAGTCCCGACAAAGTCGTGCCGCCCATGTGAAGAACCCAGTGAAGACGAGGTTCTGCGAATTGAACAGTCGCTCTGCTCAGTCCTCCCGCCGTGGCGCAAAGCGTCCGCTATGAACGGAACGCCAATATCGATCCAGCCAGCCGAAGCGTCTACGCAGCCGTGAGAGCCGCTGCGACGCAGCCTGGACAGTTACCCCCTCTGCGGCAGCAAATGACCGCAGGCTGAGACCGTCCACTAGCACCTGATCGAGAAAGCGCTCGTCGCGCTCGGACAGCGACCCGCACTTCAAAAGGTGATCTAGCAGTTCTCGAAAAGAGGAACGGCAATCGGTCACAGCATTGGAGGCCGCGCCGAGCACGCTACCGGTCCGACGCCTCGGACCGTCGACTGCATCTACGTCGGGCGCCCGCATGCGGCGGCGGCCGCCACGACCAAACGACACCGCATAGCAAACCTTGCCATACAGATCGGCTACGTAGAACAGATCCACTCGTTCCAAGCTTTCAGTTCGCATGCGAACCCTCCTCTGGAAGGAGCGGTTGAGAGTTCGCGCGTGCGAGCTGGCCGTCCGAATGTCGTAGCGATCCCGACTTGGGGCTTCACTCTCCTTCTACTACTCCCCAAGTGTCAAGGGAGAACAGATCGTGAAAGTCTTGACAGGGCTCCCGCCCTCTGAGAAGCGAGCCGGGACGCCATCCGAGTGGCGCCAGAGGGAGCCGGTGAGGAATCCCCTTGTCGAACTACCCGAGGAGCCTGTTCACCATGGCGCGAAGTACGCTGACGATGAGCACCATTATGAGCACGCCCGGCAGAACGCTCCACGCGACATGGAAGAGCGCCGGGAGCAGACGGATGACGAACGCCAATGCGACGACGATGACGACCAGCATCGCCGCCGCGGAGCTGAGGTCGAACGACTGGTCGCTCATGGATGACGCTCCACTTCGCCCTGTTGCGCAGGTTCTTCGGCACGGAGGCAATGGTACGGTGGGCCTGCAGCGACCTCCATGGGTTCCTTGAGACCAGTCGCTGCGGCCTCGGCGAGACAGGGACCGAGCAATTCGTCGACGAGATACTCGTCCGGGCGAGCGCCGAATCCTTCAGGAGGACAGGTTCTCAGGATGTCGGCGACAACCGCTGGAGCGATCCGCACGACCCGCACGCCGTATTCCCCGGCCACCCGCTCGATCGCGAGCGCCACGACTTCCGCCCGCGCGTGTTGATCGAGTGGCCGGAAAACCAGAAAGCATCCGATCCGCCCGACCAACTCTGGCGCCACGCCGGCCGCGAGAAGGCGCCTGCGGCAGACGGCGTCGACGGCCGCCCGATTACCGAACGCCTTTCGTGTTTCGAGCTCCTGCAGGATGCCCATCGCGTCCAGGTTCGCGGTGAAGAGGAACACGGCGCGACGACAGTCGACTTCACGGCCTCCCGCATGCGCCGAGGCCGTGGACAGGCGGCCACAGTCCATGCAATTCATCAGAGCGCGCAAAATGTCAGGATGAGCCTTTTCGATCTCATCGAGGAGAACGACGGTCCTGGCGTTGGCCCGGAGTCTGTCGACAAGTTGCGCGCCGTCGCCGTACCCGACGTACCCCTGCGGCGCCCCAAGGAGCTGACTGATCCGGTGCCGTTCTTGGTACTCAGACATGTCAAGTCGGAGGTAACCGTACGCGGCGCCGTCAGGCAGTTGATCCCGCAGTGCCGTCGGCAGATATTCCGCAGCCGCTGTCTTTCCGACGCCGGTCGGACCCAACGCCATGAGGGTGGCGGGACGCCTCGGCGCCTGTCGCGCCAGATGGCGGCTGACGTGCTTCGCAAGCCCGCGCATGGCGTCGTCCTGTCCCCGGATCCGTGTCACCAGTTGCTGAAAGAGATCGTCTTCGTCGACATGCGCAGCCTGCGCATTCGCGGGCAGCTGGTTGGCCACGGCCTCGAGATCCGTGAGTTCGCGCGCGGCGATGATTCGGCCGTGTTCGCCCTGATCTCTTGGTGGGACTGGAGCATCAAGCGCCGAGACGTAGCAGCCCTTGAGATCCGTCTGGATCCACTGGCGCAGCTCCTGAAAGGTTCCGAAGTCGAGCTGCCCGCCAGAGAACCAACGCCTGACGCGTTCATCTGCCGACCTCGTGAATCGCACGCCTCGCTCGACGAAGAGCGTGGCCGACCCGTTCTGTCGGACTTCAAAGCCCACCCTCGCTGTCGCCGGATGAGCGCCTGGCGGCATGACCTGCTGCGCGAAGACGACGCACGACCCGGTGGCCCGTTGCTCGAGGACGGCGAAGGCGGCATCGCCGCCGTCTAGGAATTGCCGCACGGCTCGCTCGTCATCACGCGGGTGTCGGCAATCGTCCCGACGGCCGTCCGCAGGTCTCCGGTCCCACCACAGTCGGGACACGCGGGATAGCCGTGGTCGGGGTGGTCCGGCCGTTGTGGCAACCACACCGTGTCGTCGCAGAAGATCCGCGTGCGATCGGCCATGCCGAACACGCGATCGAACACGGGCAGATCCAGATCGGGGTGCATACGCAACTGCACGAGGCTGCGATCGCCAATCCTGGACGCGATGCGACCCCAGCGCGGGTGATCCGTCCCGTGGTGCAACAGCGCCATGGCGACGAAAAAGGTGAGCGCGTTGAGGCGACCGGTCGATCCGATCGGCGATCCGTCAGACGTCACGTTGTTGCGAAACCCTTCCTGCCGATAAGCGCGGTAGCGCCTGTTCAACACACAGCGATGGCACGCGGGCGTCGTCTTCTCATGTGTGAACGTCACTTCGGCCCCGAATCCCTCGGCGTAGACCTGCGCGCACAGGCTGGCCACACCAAACTGCAGAGCGAGCAGATTCAAGCGCGCCTGGGCCTCAAACGAGTCGGTCAACCCGCAGAGCAGCGTCACGGCGGACGAACTGCCGTTCAAGGGATCACGTAGGAGGTGTCCGAAGTCGCCATCCGAGAGATCGTCCGAGGACACGTGCAGCGCCATGACGCGAACGTGCGGATTGACGTCCTTGAGGCGTTCGGCCACGCAGTCCACTTTCGGGCGCCCGACGTCTCGCCGGTAGACGTGCTGCGTTGCGAGGTTGGCTTCAGCCACCGTATCGGGGTCGATCAACACGAACTCACCGACGCCGGCCCGCGCCATCCACTCGACGAATTCGGCCGCGCCGCCACAGCCCACCACCACGACTCTCGCGCGCTGCAACTGGTCCAGGTCGTAGGCGGCCCGGACGCGCGCGAACATCGCCATCTCGCGGAAGCGCGCGAGGGGCTCGCCCTGCACGCCCGAGTCGGACACCAACAACTGGAGGTCATCGACGGCCACGCCCTTGCCGTGCCGCGTCGCCGCGAATGGCAGCATTTCAAAGTGCCCGTTGTCGGGTTCGGCCATGACGATGGGCAGTAACAGACGGTCCATTTCCGGAATGGCTGTCAGAATCCGCTGGGCGTACACCTCGTCGCCGCCCGAGGGCCGTCGAACCCACCGGGGATGCGAATGCACGAAACCCATGAGCCGAACGCCTGCCGGGTTCCACTCCTCCGTGAGCACGCGATTCAGCGTCTGGCAGTCCGGCGAATAGGCGGCGCGAGTCCGATGCGCCTGGTCGTCGAAATGGAAATGCGTGACGACTCCCAGGTCACGGTTGCCACCGAGCATGCCCCCAGTCTCGGGCGCACACGAACCGACACTTCTTTGAATCTCGTCGAGAACGAGACGAGAGATCTTGAGAGGCCGCATAGCGCCACTCCTCTTCTCGTTCTCTCGTTTATGGCGGCGTAACATCATGCATTCCCTCCTCAGAAGCGTTCACCTGACCTGATATAGCGCTGGGTGGCGTCCGCCCACATTGCCGCCACCTTCCTCGCCGCGGCCTCGCTGTGGAGCAGTCGATCCCAACAGACAAACTTGCGCCCGCCTGGACCGGTGAGTCGGTGCGTTTCATGCGGCCCCGAGGATCGCGTGCCGTAACCCGGCTGCGCGGTGATGTACGGTCGGTAGCTGCCGTCGGGCTGACGCTCGATCGAGAATCCGTAGTCGGCGCGCCCGTCGCGCGTGCGGTAGTAGAGCATCCGACTCACAGGCGGTTCACCATGTCCATCGTTGTCACACCCAGACGAGAGCGCGTGCGCCAGGAGACCGGCCAACGCGAGAAACCACATGCTTCACCTCCTCGATGCAGCTAGCGTCCGGGCGAGGCTCGATGCCTCGCCCGGGACCGGTCAGTTCAGCGAAATGTTCCGGGCGGAACTTCGTCGCCGCCGCGGAACACCCCGATCGGAATCAAATCGTCGCGATTCGATTCGCTGGGACGAATGCACCCGCCGTCGTGAACGTTGCCCATACTGCCTCCTCGGTTATGGGGCCCGATGCCCCGGTTGACGCCTCGCTGTCCGGCCCTCACTCGTCATGAACGCTTGTCAAGCGCCTGCCGCTGTTCCGAGTTGCGTAAACAGCTCTGTACCTATAAGCCGCACTGTCAAGGCACCTGACGAACTCGCCAGGCAGCAATGCGGTCTTTTGCGGGGCGAATGGGCGCTGTGCGGGCGGAATGTTGCGGTACTGGCCGCCGTCGTCGTAATTCTGCGGTCCGAAGTTGAGGTAACTATTCTGGCCTCGGGTCTCGGTCGTCATTGCGCCGCGCGCTTCGTGCGAGAACATGTGTAAGTGCGCGTGCCATGCGTTCTCCTCGCCGCGCGGACCGAAGCCATATCCCGACGCGCAATGCCCGAAATAGTCGTGGATCGCCCGGAATTTGTCGTTGATGCTGTAGCCCATGTGCGGATCGACCGCCGACAAGAATCCGTGCGGTTCGCCGCCCTGGAAGAAATGCAAGTGCCGGTGGTCGCGGACATCCTGCGCCATGTCGAAGGAGGTCGTGTACGGGTCTACGCCATCCGGCGCGGGCTCGAACGTCATGCCACGTGCCACGGCGAAGTCCCATTGCTGGTGGATTTCGTTCGGGAACACTTCATCCGCCCGCCGCACAGCTGGATTGGCGCGATCGTCCATCGGCAGGGCCCCATACGCGGCCGCAATCCGACGAGCGCGCTCGACGTCGACGTCCAGGTACTCGTCGTGATCGATCGGCGGAAAGCCGTGAGCCCTGTTATAGTCGTCTGCCTCGCGCTGGATTCGTGGGTTGGGCTCTGGACGACCAATCGCGTCGGTGGCAAAGGGTTCTCCGAGGTTGACGAGCAGGTTGGCGGTCACGGTTGGGGTGCCCCCTCACAGATCGGGTCTCTGTCAAGGGTTCACCGCGCTTATCCCGTCCATCCTTCGTCGTTGTGGCAGCGCGGCGCGGCATTCAGATGGAGAACGACCGCGCTGCTGCCAGGGTGTGGAGTGTTGGTCCACGGCGCTGCGTTAGTACACGTGGGGCGCTGTCAAGGTTCGACTTCTGGCAGAGGCTCTCGAATCGAAGGCGATGAGAAATCGATTTCGAGCAATGACTCTACGGCTGGCGTGGCCGTGCGTTGACGGATCGCGGGGCAACCCGTGCTCCAGCGAACTGTCGGACGACGGGCTACGAAGGATCGTTCAGGTCGCGACTGTCGGCCCGACCCGACCTGCCTTTCTTCGAATCAAAAACGACCTCGCGCGTGAGGTCGTTCTACCGATTCCCGAAGGCAATCAGCGTTTTCGAAGATGAAATAGTGGTGCGCCCGAGCAGTGTTTCTTCGAACCCGCAAACAGCGGGTTGACCGCTGTATCTTCGAATCGAGTCGCTCGGACGCTCAGCGGTCGACGCTGGTCAGGGTTTCGGCGTGACCAATTCCACCAGCTGCCTGGCGGTGATCACGAGCGTTCGACCCCACGCGGCGGGAAAATGTTGGGTGTTGCCGGTGACGATGTAGTCGGCTTTGGCTGCTTCAGCGCATTCGAGGAAGCGATTATCAGCCTCGTCTGCCGAGACCGAGGGTTGGACTCTTGGCTCAACCAGGTCGGCCACGGCTCGAACCGCTTTCAGCAACGCGGCGACAACCGCGGGCGAACGTCGGAACTTGGGACGGCGCAGAACGCCCTCGTATTCTTCGAGGATGACCTCCGACGCGCAGAGCTGGACATGGCGATGAAGGGCCAGACGAAGCGCGTCCGCGGCAGTGCCGGATGGACTGAGCATGGCCGACACTACGATGTTGGTGTCGAACACGATGCGCATCATCGGCTCCGGACCTTCTTCTCCCTCTCGCGACGGTTACGGCGAATCTCGGCGTCGATGTCGCGCATGTTCATTTTGGCCACGCCGGAGCGTTTGGCCGTGGCCCAGCTCCGTTTGAGCCAGGCAGGCGCCGGAGCGATGGTGTCGAGATAATCCTTGATGCTCATGATGACGGCCTGCGGCTCGCCACGTCGATCCACCACGAACCGCTCATTTCTTTCTTTGACCCGCCGAATGATCTGCCCGAACTGGGTCCGGGCGGTGAGGGCGGATACGACATGGGGCATGGCTGAAGTCTTCATGACAAATATCCTCTGAACTGATTAGTTAGTTCAGAACACATTGTGCCAGTCCTGGCCGGATCCGTCAAGGGCGGACGGGAATCAGTGCGGACGGGAATCAGGCAACCTTGAGGATCTGCTCGACCAGGCGCGTCGCCTGGTGCGGTATCGCTGGGCCAGCATCGCGTCCCTGCTCTGCCACCGGCAATGTCAGCAGACTGTCGAACGGCACGCGGAGCGAGTACCCGACCAGGCCGTCTGGCCCCAGGACAATCGCGCCAAATACGCGCTTCAGCAATTCCTGTTGCCGGGGGCCTGAGAGCTTGACGTACAGGTCCCACAACGATGCCGCCAGCCCGAGGACGTCCCGCACTCGGCTCATGAGTTCGTCGGCCGGGACCTGCGCCCGGCTGAGTTGGGACTCGATGGCAACATGGTGGTCTCGGAGCTTCGACGCCAGATTCTGATAGGCATCGGCTGCCACGGCTCCAGCCACGAACCCCTCCGTGAGCGTCATCTCTCGCTCGCGGAGCCCCGCTTGCTTGGCTCGAAGCGACCGCAGTTGTTGGTCAGACTTGCTCACGCGCGTATCGATGAGACGCGAGGCGGCTCGCTCGATAGCGTCGGCTGTGTCCTTGGCGAGGACGAGCTGCCGGCACACTTGCTCCATTGCGGCGTGCGCTACGTCAGCGTGGCAGAATTTTGTGACGGCACAGAACTCCTTGTTGTACATGCGTCGACAGCAGCGATAGTACTTTGCCTTGCCGTGCCGTTCCGCGGTCATGCGTCCACGGCACGAGCAACAGATGGCGAGGCCACGCAACGGGAAGGTCCCCACGTGGCCTTTCGTTCCCGGATCTCGATACCGCTGCCGCAACATTGCTTGGACACGCTCAAAGACGACCGGCGAGACCAGGGCCTCATGACGGCCATCCACCTTCAGGTCCTTCCAGATCAACCGGCCCGAGTAGAACGGATTCTCCAGGAGGCTGCGCAGGTACGAATGCGCGACCGGCTGCCCCCGCTTCGTCGTCAGACCTTCGCGTGCGAGTTCGAGCGCGAGTGTCTGCACCGAGTAGCGACCCGACGCGTAGCGCTCGAAAGCCTCGCGCATCAGCGGACCGTCGCCTGGATGGATGTCCACATGGGTGCCTTTCCCCGTGTCGTTGAGCACCACGGCGTAGCCGCGAGGGGGTTGATGGGGCCATCCGCCGTTCAACACTTTTTGACGCATACCTTTCCGGACTTCATCGGCGAGGTTGGCAGAATAGAACTGGGCGATGGACGCCATGATGTTCTCGACGAGTTGGCCCGACACCGTGTCGTCGACGTTCTCCACAACGGATGTCAGCCTTGCACCGTATTTCTTCAGCAGCGCGCGAATCGTGACGTGCTGCTCCACGGAGCGTGCGAACCTGTCGAGCTTATGCACTACCACCACCTCGACCTTGGGCTGTCCCTCCTTGACGCGCGTAATGAGCCGCTGCAACTCGGGACGGTCGCTGGTGGTGGC
>OBEQ011435026.1_pt1 | contig 10965 bp, 12 predicted proteins | sample 1670901 | NCBI WGS metagenome assembly OBEQ01 (sample SAMEA104232315, study PRJEB22302) | groundwater metagenome | biome: forest; feature: aquifer; material: groundwater | place: USA | collected 2011-08-07 | depth 5.4 m | reverse complement strand
GGTGGATTTGGGTTTAAACTCCATGCTTTAATTGATGCTGAAACTGGAGTATTAATTGCTTTGATTGTCAAAGATGGTCTAACCCATGAGTCACAAATTGCCATTCCACTTTTGAAAAAGGCTAGACCATGGCTGAAAAAGGATGGCTGTGATTAAATTATTGCCTTGATTTCTAATCCTGGTTTGGATCTTTTTGGTATCCTCAAAAAGGTATGTAGTATTGATGATCTCCTTGAGTTTTCCCTCATACTCTAAATAATATTGTTGCCTTTTGGTTTGGTCAAACGGTTGCCTGGTAATTTTTTCCAATTGAGAATATATCTTCTTCAACCCCTTGTGCAGAGTCCGGATCTCTTTTGAGCTGGTCTTTTGCTCTTTTGCTTCTCTGGACTCTCTTAAAAGGTGTACCCAACAGCTTTGGTGGTTTAATTTTAAGTTCTTGTAACCTGAATAGTCATCTCTGATTAGTACATCAGTGGTCTTTGAATCAGCAAGTACTTTTTGGGCAACTCCTTTGCCTCTGGAGTGTTCAATGGTGTAGTAAATGGTATCTTTGGTTAGAAATGCCCACAACCAACCGTTAAGTCCCTTAATCCTCCAGGAGGTCTCATCTGCATGTTTGATTGGTGAGCCTCTGATGATTGAGAGTAACTGCCCATATTCTGACCCGAGCCAAATCTTGGCTCTTTTGAGAATAGTAATTAAACCTCCAGTGGTAATCTCCACCCCGTAAGTTTGGAAAAGAGTTTCCACCACTATCTCAAAACTCATCCTGCAGACATATTTCCAGATCAGTACCTGGATAATTAAGTTCAGTCCCAGCCTGGAGTTGGGTATTACTTCAGGAGGATTGGCTACTACTTCCTTTTGACAATTACTACACCACTGTCTCTCCATTTGGTATTCAGTTATCTCAACTTGAACCTCTTCCAGGACAGGAATATCTTCTACAGTATGGGTTTCAATTGAATCAGTTCTTTTTAATTTGTCTCCACAGTTGGGACAATCTACCAGGAAGATTCTGGTGATTTGACTCACTCTCTGGGGCAATTTCCTGCTTGCTCCACCATGGCCCGGTTGACCTCCTAAATTTCTCTTTTTAGAAGTAAATTTTAAACTCTGGGAGTTGTCTTTAATATTTGATTTAAAGATCATTCCCTTAAATTTATCCCTTTGTTTTTTAATCTTTTCCAGCTCTTTTTCCAGCTCCTCAACCTTTTTCTTTAAAGCTTTGTTCTCCTCTCCTAATTTTTCTGCTTTTTGTTTCTGAGAGACAAAAGAGGTCTTTAATTTAGTGTTGGCTGTTTTTAAAACAGTGTTTTCTTTCCTTAAAACAAATATTTCCTGAGGGTTGAGCATTAATTTAAGCCTAACAATAATTTGAGCTTAAATGCAAATTACACTGGGAAAAACTAATTAGTTACCATCAATCAGTACCGCGTACGAGAGTCGAACTCGTGATTTCTTGGATGAGAACCAAGTGTCCTAACCACTAGACGAACGCGGCGAGCCTGTAAATTATACCTAAAATTGACATTAAAATCCAAATACTATACGGTAAAGTAAGGCATGAATAACTTTCCACCGCTTTTTCCCCGGTCAAAATTTTTAAACAAAAAGCCCTGGCACAAATTAGTTTTTGCTTTCAGCTTTATTTATTCAACTTGCAGTGCATACTCCTTCTTTTTGGCCTTTATTGTTTTACTCAATAGTTTGGGTTTAATCAGTTTGGGTTTAAATAAAATCCTAACCTTCCCTATGGTTCTGCCTCTTTATCCCCTAATGATTTTTTCTAAACCTACCAGCCACCCTGGCACTAATATTAGTTACCCCGCCTTCCAGGATCCAAGTTGGGGTTTAATTATTTTAATGGTTTATTTTTTTATCTCTATTTTTTTGCCGGGGATAATTTATAAAATATTTTTACACGCCGCTTTGGGAAATAAGTGGAAGAAATAGAAAGTTAGAGTTGTTCCTCTCCAGATTTTAAAATTTGGATATTTTCAACAGTTGTCCAAAGTATAAATTGTCCATCCATTACCCGCTCATACATTGGCTTACCTGATCGGGGCTTTCGTAAGTAACTTGCATCTTGCACTTCATTTAGGGCTAATGCGATACCATTCTCGTCTAAATTATATACTTTACCCCAGCTTTTAACTGTTATTTTTGGGGGAGCAATCCGTTTGAATCGAAAATGATCTAACCATGTTACTTCAACTAAATCCCCTATTGAGACTGAGAATGGACCACATTCAGAATGCATTATTTTAGGAATGGGACGAGGAGTAGGGCTACAATATTTGCAACTTTGATCATTGGGTTTATCGCAGGTCCGGCTGTATCTTTATATGGATCCCCAACTGTATCCCCTGTCACTGCGGCTTGATGGGCAAATGATCCCTTACCGCCTAAGTTTCCTGCTTCAATATATTTTTTGGCATTATCCCAAGCTGCACCACCAGTTGTCATAGATAAAGCCACAAATAACCCGGTCACAATTACTCCAACCAGCAACCCACCTAAAGCTTGTGGGCCGAGGAAATATCCCACTAATACTGGGATCACTAAAGGAATTAGCGCGGGGATAATCATCTCTTTTTGGGCAGCGGCGGTGACGATCGAAACACAAGCGGCATAATCCGGTTTGGCTGTGCCTTCCATAATCCCTTTAATCTTTTTAAACTGGCGTCTAACTTCTTCAACTACTGCTGCTCCAGCTTTACCAACCGCTTCCATCGCAAAAGCCGCAAATAAATAAGGCAAGGACCCGCCAATAAATAATCCCACCAATACATTTGGATCAGATAAATCAAACCTAATATTAGCCCCTAATTCCTGGGAGTAAGCGGCAAATAAAACCAGCGCCGCCAGCCCAGCTGAAGCGATCGCATAACCTTTAGTTACGGCTTTGGTGGTGTTCCCGACTGCATCAAGCGGATCAGTCACATTTCTAACTTTGGCTGGAAGTTCTGCCATCTCGGCAATCCCCCCGGCGTTATCTGTAATTGGCCCAAAAGCGTCAATGGCGATGACAATCCCGGCCAGCGAAAGCATTGAGACTGCAGCAATGGCGATTCCGTAAAGCCCAGCCCAGGAAAATGCCAAAAGAGTAGCGGCGGAAATTAATAAAATTGGGGCAAAGGTAGATTGGAGAGATACTGCCAAACCAGAAATAACGTTGGTTCCATGTCCAGTTTTCGAAGCCAGAGCGATGTGCCTGACTGGATTGTATTGGGTACCGGTATAATATTCAGTGACTACCACCATTCCACCTGTCACCGCTAGACCAAGTAAGCTGGATAAAAATAATGAGCCGCTAATCTCTAAATTACTCATCAAGGCGCTGGTTATAAACCAAAATAAAGGTACAGATAAAATTGCAGTTGCAATCGCACCTTTATATAAAGCTCCCATAATACTTTTTCCAGTGAGTCTGACAAATAAACTGCCCACAATTGAGGCGATTATTCCGCCCGCCATTAAGCTTAAAGGGTATTCAATTACTGCAGCATTCGAGGGTAAAATTAACCCACCCAGTAAAATCGCTGCTACAGCTGTGACTACAAATGTCTCAAATACGTCCGCCGCCATTCCAGCACAATCACCAACGTTATCACCGACATTATCAGCAATCACTGCCGGGTTTCTTGGGTCATCCTCCGGGATACCAGCCTCAACTTTTCCGACCATATCTCCGCCAACATCTGCTCCCTTAGTAAAAATTCCCCCGCCCAACCTGGCAAAAACTGAGATTAAAGAGGCACCAAAACCTAAGGAGATCAAAGATCTCACATCATGGGTATACTGGTAAAAACCATAAACTGAGGCTAAAGCCAGACCCACAACCAGAAACCCGGTTACTGTTCCACCGCGAAAAGCGGTATTAAAAGCTGGCACTAACCCATGTTGCGCCGCCTGGGCGGTCCTAACGTTGGCCCGGACTGAAACCAGCATCCCCACCATCCCCGCCACTGCTGAAGCCACTGCTCCTAATATAAAACCTTCCGCACTAGGCAGGCCAAGAAAATAATAGATCAGGCCAGCCACCACTACTGCCACCATCGCTACGACTTTATATTGGGTGGTGAGATATGCCACCGCTCCTTCTTGAATCGCAGATGCAATCTCCTGCATCTTTTCATTACCAGCAGGCAGTTTTAAAACCATGTAAGCCAAAACTATGCCATAGATAATTGAGGCTGCAGATGCACCCCAAACCAGGATTGAGGTTAGATTTGATATAGAAAGTAATGTCAAAAATGAATTCATATTTTTGGTCAACCTGTCCAAAGGAGAGGCAAGCTTTGCTTATAATCTATGGTTCTTCGTCTACCGCAAAACATTTCGGTAGTCTGTAGACGATAGTCGGTAGACTAATTTCAGTTTACTAAATTTAGCCAGCTGTCGTAAAGACTTGTGGCAGGGGACAGAGGGCAGCCTGTAAACATTAAGCTCACAGCTACAGGTAATTTACACCAACAACTTATAGTATGTCAAGCAGGAAAATTTCTGAGTAGTTTTTAGAGAGCTGGATTTTTATCCGGTTTAATTCTGTCTTTTTCGGTATTCATATAAATTCCTAGGTATAATTTTAGCATTAAACAACTCAGTATTTAAAAACATTGCACAAATCGCCATTCTCTGAATCCGCTCATCACCTGAATGTAATGAAATCAAAACGGCCTCAGTTATGCGATCCCGATTTAGATCTGTTCTTTCTGGGGATATTTGTTCTGTTAGAAAACTCAAAGAAGCTCCCAACAAAAGATTACGATGTATATCCACACCCAGGTCTACTGGTGTTTCACTTTCCCGTATCATCAGCTGATTCTTGCATAGCCTCAAATAATTGTCAATTATTTATTGGGTTTGAAAACCTTATGCCAATGCAGGTTGGGGTGAGTGGGGAAGTTGCTGCCTCTTACTAGAGCTTGGGGGTTTGATTAAAGCCACATTTAACACCTCATCCATATGTTTAACAAAATGAAAATCTAAATCTTCCAGCACTTTTTGGGGGATATCCTCTAAATCTTTGCGGTTGTTTTCTGGCGCAATCACAGTTTTAACCCCTGCTCTGTGCGCCGCCAACACTTTTTCTTTTAAGCCGCCAATTTCTAGAACGCGGCCGCGCAGAGTTACCTCACCAGTCATGGCGACATCTTTTCGAACTGGAACTTTAGTAAAAGCCGAAACAATCGCCGTCGTCATCGCAATCCCAGCGGAAGGCCCATCTTTGGGCACTGCTCCCTCAGGAATATGAACATGGATATCATATTTATGAAAAAATCTTTCAGGCAAACCCAGTTTTTGCCAATTGGCCCGGACATAACTCATCGCCGCCTGGGCAGACTCCTTCATCACATCGCCCAACTGGCCGGTGACCTGGACTGTCCCTTTTCCCGGCATCAAAGTCACTTCAATAAATAACACATCCCCGCCAATATCCGGGATCACTGCCAAACCTGTGGCTGCCCCGACCATATCTTCAATCTCGGCCAGCTGGGGAATAATTTTGACCGGCCCGAGTAATTTTTTGACCTCTTGCTCAGTAATTTTAAAGGTTTTTTTGTTTTCACCTTCGGCAATTTGGCGGGCAATTTTACGGATGATCGCTGATAACTCTCTTTCTAAACCTCTAACTCCCGCCTCCCTGGTATAAGACTCAATAATAAGATAGATGGCAGCAGCATCAAATTTAATCTGGCCATCTTTTAATCCGTGGGATTTAGTCACTTTCGGGATCAGGTATTTTTCGGCGATGTGGAATTTCTCCTCATGAGTATATCCAGGATATGGGATAACCTCCAGCCTATCACGCAGTGCCGGCGGGATCGTATCTAAAATATTGGCGGTGGTCACAAACATCACATTAGACAGGTCATAAGGAACTTCCAAATAATGATCAGAAAACCCGGAATTTTGCTCTGGATCTAAGGCTTCCAAAAGTGCTGCCGAAGGGTCACCGCGGTAATCGGCTCCAACTTTATCGATTTCATCTAACATAAAAACCGGGTTAGAAGTCCCCGCTTGTTTGATCGATTGAATAATCCTCCCCGGCATTGATCCGACATAAGTTCTTCTGTGTCCTCTAATTTCCGCCTCATCTTTGATTCCGCCCAAAGAGACTTTGACAAATTTGCGGCCTAAAGATCTGGCTATTGATTTGCCAATGGAAGTTTTACCTGTACCTGGGGCACCAACAAAGCACAAAATTGGTCCATTCATTCTCCCTGCCAATTTATAAACCGCCAGATATTCCATCACTCGTTCTTTAACTTTTTTTAAACCATAATGATCCTGATCCAAGATCTCCTGAGCCTTTTTCATATTAACTTTCGAGCTGGAGCTGGTTTTCCAGGGCACGTCAGTCAACCACTCTAAATAGTTGCGGATATAACCGGCTTCCGGATTATAGGAGCTCATCTTCACAAGCCTGGAGAGTTCCTTATTGGCTTTTTCCCGCACCTCTTTGGGCATACCCGATTTTCTAATTTTTAACTCAAATTCATGGATCTCCTGGTGCTCATTATTATCCCCCAGCTCTTCCTCAATTGAGCGCATCTGTTCCCTTAAAATCGCCTCTTTGGTCATCCGGGAAACGCGCTCCTGGGTATGGGAAGAGATTTTTTGCGAAATTTCCAAAATCCTGATCTCTTTGGCCAAAAGCTCAGACACCCTTTGCAGCCTTTCGATCGCCGAAACCATCTCCAAAATATGCTGCTTATCAATCGTTTTAAATTCAATCATCTGACAAATGGAGTTAACCAGTTGGTTGGGGTCATCATTGGAGGATAAAAGTGACCAATTAGCAAACCCGGAGGGGTCAAATAAAGCATTACCGCCAAGCTCCAGGTATTTTCGCAACTGCTCTTTGACAGTGCGCAGCATCGCCTCTGTCTCTTCATTACGCTCATACATTTCTGGCACCTCATCAATCAGGGCCTCAAAATAAGGTTCAGTTTGGGTATATTCTTTAATGAAAACCCGGCTTAAACCTTCGGCTGAGACTTGATAGTCATTATCAACCTTAATAATCCGTTTGATCAAACAAACGGTCCCGACTTGATACAAATCCTTGGTTGTTGGGTCATCAAGTCGCTCATTTTTTTGGGTTACAAACACAATCAGTCGATTGGTAGTCCAACCGGCATCAAGGGCTAGCTTGGATTTAACCCGGCCGGAGATAATCGGCACAGCGTTGCCAGGAAATATCACAGTCCCACGCAGCGGGCCTACTGGCATGGTCTTGGATAATTTTAATGGTTGGGCAATTGGATCTATAGCCATAATAAAAAATAGTGAACAGAAATTAGAAAACAGTTAGAATTTAACTACTTTTTCTTTTTTTTGTTAACTGATTTATTAGCAGTATACTAACATGAGTGCTAAATACTGTCAACCCGGTAATCTACTAAAATTCTACTGCAGACTATATCATTATTGGGTTTCAATGTAAAATTTCAGTGAGAGGCTTAGAAGAATCCTGTTATATTCAGCTTAAGACCGTCAGGTCGTAAGCTTTGCTTAATTTGCGTAGCAAAGAAGCTTTGCTTAATTTAGCGAAAGAGTTTTTTGAGTTTGGTCCAAAAAGAGGGTCTCTCATCTCTGGCTGCTAGATCATCTAAATTCCTATCATAATTTCTATCCGGCCGGACATCAGAATAATATGCCGGTTCAGAATATTCTTCATAAGGTGGCTCAAATGCTTGGTAATTTTGGTTAAACACCTCCCGCTCTCTAGAAGTATTAGAAATTGCCCTGATCATATCCGCTCCAAATTGTTGAAAAATCCCCCGGACTTTAGTCTCCTCCTCTACTAATACTGGCACGGCAATTAAAATTCCTCCCTCTTTAATCCGGTCTTCAATCACTTTTGCTTCCTCTTCCGGCACACCTAACCCGATCAATCCTCCCACCAAACCTCCAGCCACAGCTCCAGTCATCGCCCCGGAAATTGTCGTTGCTGCCACTCCAGTCAAACCCAAAGTTGCAGCCAACGGGCCTGCCACCAGCAACGCCCCAACACCAGGAATTGCAATCGCCCCAATGCCTACTAGCAGTCCTGCCAAACCTCCAACCAATCCACCTGTGGCAGCCCCAGACACCACGCCTTCAGCGGCAAAGGAACCAGTCGAATGGGTGACCTCGCCAGTTGTTTGGTCTTTCATAATAATGGAGATATCTTTGGGATTAAAGCCTTGTGCTTCAAGTTCTGAAATCGCTCCTTCTGACTTCATCCGGTCAGAAAAAATTCCCAGTAAAGTATTTGACATGAGGTTAGAATAACTTTTAAGCATAAGAGGCAAATGAAGATATCGTAAGATTTTAGTAAAAATCTTGAACTATGTTTTAAGATTTTCATCTAGATTCAGTATCTGAAGATTGGAAATAATCTTGAGTAGTCTTTATTACATCTAAAAAATCTCGCCATAATAAAGCTTTGGGATGATAAATCATGGATCGTCTTAAATTAATAATCGGAGATTCAGTGCCAAGAGGGCGAAAGCCTAATTGCTCTCTTAGGTCTCGGATCCTGTAATTGGCAAGTCCGTTTAATAGTGTAGTAAGAAAGAATCTGTTGAATCTTACTTCCCTTTCAACTTGCATTGGATATTTATTCTACCACATATTGTATAGATTAATTTAGTAATCTACTCCTGGCTTGGCCAGAAATCCTTTTTGGAAGGGATGTTTGATCTGTTTCATCTCTGTGACCAAATCCGCCAGTTTAAATAGCGTAGGTTTACCATGGTGGCCTGTGAGGACCAGGTCAGTTTGGAGAGGTTTAGCTTTAATTAATGCTCTAACTTGGGCAAATTTTAATAACTTTCCCGCCATAGCCCCGACAATCTCATCTGCAATTACCACATCATACTTCCCACTCTCTAGCTCTTTTAATAGTTTTGTATAGGTTGATTGAGCTGCGGCCAGATGCTCAGAAAATTTATGGGTATCATCAAACAGCTTCACAAATCCCAATCCCCCTTGGATTAGCTTGACATAAGGGGCTAACTTCTTTACCCCCTCTAACTCCCCAGTAAACCAGGTTTTGCCAAATTGGATTATTAAAACCTTTTTTTTATAGCCTGCAGCACGCAGAGCCAAACCCAAAGCCGCAGTAGTTTTGCCTTTGCCCTCCCCAGTATAAACAATCACCAACCCATGCTTGGTCTCTTTGTAATGAACTTTCTTTTTTGTTTTCTTTTCTATCATAATCTGTAGTATATATAATAAGGAAATTTTGTCTATACTCTATTGACAACCTTCTTTAAAATACTATAATCATTCTCAATGGCTACTTTGAATGAACGGATGAGTGATTTGGTTCCAGAAGAGCGACCAGAGCAATATACATCCTGTTACAACACGGATTTTTTACCATGGTACCTTGGGCTTAATCTAAATGAAGCACCTACCCCTTATCTTAATTGCTTAAAGGATATGGGAGTTTTGTTTAAAGAACCTCATTTATGGGTTCCTGTCGGTCTTCAACCTCCAGATCCTAAACCAAATGCCAGCAATCCCTATTTTAAAGTAGTTCTATTTGGCTTAAATCCTCCTAAATATCAAACTAAAAATTGGCGTGGCAAACCAACAGATACATATTTGCCTTTAGTCGATATCGTCAATCCCAAGGTAATGCTAAATCCTGATATAATAGATGTGCTACAATCTGATTTCCGCCGCAGACCAGAGCATTCTCAACATTTGGATTTAAAAAATCAACCACTCGGGCATTTTTTCCCCCGCGAACAAATAGCAGGATCTATTGTCAAAAATATCATCGGTACTATAAGGATGGATTCGTTTATGCTCAAATTGGGACTTGAGCATCATGGTATGTACATCTCTGATCCTCGGAGGGTAACTATTCAGATAATTTTCAACGATCCAACTTCCGAACTTAAAAAATTGGCGGAGCTGCCTCAGACGACCATTGCAAATTTAGAGAGAAATTTCGAATATGCTCAGCAGCATCTGGAAAATGCCAGAAAAGAACCTGAACCAGAAGAAGTTAGAAAAGCGCGAGAACTTTTAGCTAAATTTGAACAACTACCTTCCGGACTTGACTAAGTTGCAGTGTTGGCATGATTCTCTCTTAACTCTCTTTTTATTAATAATATAATCAAATTATGTCATTAGCAACAGAACTTATAGAACGAAACCCTTCCTTTAAAGAGCGCTTTGAGGCATTTCGAGACGAATATACCCAAGGCAAATTTGGAGGGCGTATTGGAGGTGGTACGTTGGTCCGAGGAGTAGGCTTTTATCAGACTGTTTATTTAAACTCTCATGAACAAAGCGAAGCTTTAGTTAGACTAGTAAATGATGACGGTAGTAAAGATAAACTAACCTTCTTGTCTCCTCATTCTCCAAATGATATTTTGCAATTGAGATACCAGGGAAGACTAGTCTGGCGCGCCCCAGCTTCTACCCCACCCCCAGGCTTAGGTTTAATCTGTGAATGGCCAAGAAAAACCAATCCTGAAGTCGATTCTGAAGGATAATTATAAAATACTTAAAAATTTCTTTTCCCATTTTTTTTCTCTATACTCAATTTGTAAAATTCTTAGTTTACTATCCTTACTTCTATATTCAACTACAAAACCTTCATTACTAACTCTAATTTTTTTATTTTTCATAATATTAGGATTTCTCCTAAACAAATCAATAATATGGGTTCTAAAGACGAAAGTATTAAAAACTCGGGTCATAACTTGGCTCTCTCTTCCCTTAATTATTATGATACCAGCAGTATGAGTACTACTATATTTTGAATTTAAAAATCCCCCGTCATGTGTGAGCAGAACTGCTGAGAGTTATACTGGTAACCAGATTTCAGACACCATGTTAAGATACATTTTAATATGGAGAAATCAATTAAAAGACAGCATAGTTTGGAGTTTAAGTTACAGGTAGTTCAAGCCCTTTTAAGCCGGGAGAAAACTATGGCTCAGATCT
>OBEQ012117654.1_pt1 | contig 10968 bp, 10 predicted proteins | sample 1670901 | NCBI WGS metagenome assembly OBEQ01 (sample SAMEA104232315, study PRJEB22302) | groundwater metagenome | biome: forest; feature: aquifer; material: groundwater | place: USA | collected 2011-08-07 | depth 5.4 m | reverse complement strand
TCTATGTTAATGGGTGAAGAAGTGAAACCGAGAAGAATATTTATTGAAAGCCATGCACTTTCAGTGAAAAACCTAGATATTTAAGGGATTATGGACGAAGAGACAAAAAAACACGAGCCCGTTGTTGTTCGCAACATTGAGGAAGAGCTAAAAGAGAGCTATTTACGCTATTCGATGTCGGTGATCATTGCTAGAGCTTTGCCCGACGTAAGAGATGGTCTTAAGCCATCGCAAAGACGTATTTTATACGCAATGCGACAGTTGAACTTAAGTCCTGGGGCAAAGCATAGAAAGTGTGCAAAGATTGCCGGGGATACGTCTGGAGACTTTCACCCACACGGTGAGGCTGTCATTTATCCAACACTTGTTCGTATGGCGCAGCCGTGGGCTATGCGGTATACGTTGATCAATGGTCAAGGAAACTTTGGATCTGTTTATGGCGATCAACCAGCCGCTATGCGTTATACAGAAGCGAAACTGACCCACCCTGCCATGACTCTCATGGAAGATCTCGATAAAGAGACGGTCGATTACATTCCGAACTATGACGAGACTAAAAAAGAGCCGGTTGTTTTTCCTGCCCAATTCCCAAATCTTCTTGCAAACGGTTCTTCTGGAATTGCTGTTGGAATGGCGACAAACATCCCTCCGCACAACTTAAATGAATTGATTGATGCTACAGCTTTAGTAATTGATAACCCTCAAGTGGGAATCGATGAGATTATGAAAGTGATGCCGGGGCCCGATTTCCCTACAGGCGGAGTCATTTGTGGCGCGCAAGGGATTAAAGAGGCCTATCTTACAGGACGGGGTAAGTTAATGCTTCGAGGCATTGTTCGCGTTGAAGAAGAAGAGGGAGAGAAAGTTAAAGTCGTTGTCGATGAGATCCCTTACAACGTCAATAAATCTCTTCTGATTACCCGAATTGCAGAGTTAATCAATGAAAAAGAGATGACAGGAGTTTCTGATATTCGAGACGAGTCTGATAAAGACGGAATGAGAATCGTTTTGGACTTGAAGAAGGGTGAGATTCCAGATGTGATTATTAATCAGCTATTTAAGTTTACAGACTTGCAGGTTACATTTGGTTGTAACATGCTTGCTCTCGATAATGGCCTCCCCCGTGTGATGAACATTAAACAGTTCATTTCAGCTTGGATTGGTCATAGAATTGAAGTGGTTCAGAGACGTACACGATTTGAGTTGAAGAAAGCAGAGGCGAGAGGGCATATTTTAGAAGGTTATCTAAAAGCTCTCGATTACCTCGATGCAATCGTCACATTGATTCGGCAGAGCAAAGACAAGGCAGAAGCTAAGTCAGCCTTAGTTGTGCAGTACAACTTAAGTGATAAGCAGGCCGATGCGGTGCTTGATCTTAGATTGTACCAACTTACAGGTCTTGAAAGAGAAAAAGTAGAAGGTGAGTACAAAGAGCTTTTATTGAGAATTGAAGAATATCGGGCTATTTTGGCATCTGAGTTGAAAGTACGCGGCATCATAAAAGATGAGCTTTTGGTGCAAAAAAATAAATCGCAACGTTTGACAAAGATTTTAGTTGCTCAAGGCGAGACGTTTGAGATGGAAGATCTCATTACTAATGAAAGCGTTGTGATTACGATTTCTACGGACGACTATATCAAGCGGATGCCGATGAATACGTTTAGAGAGCAAAAACGGGGTGGCCAAGGGGTCACTGGGATGGATATGAAGAAAGAGGATTCGCTAAAAGATGTTTATATAGCGAATACTCACGACTATCTTCTAGTCTTTACAAGTTTTGGAAGATGCTACTGGATAAAAGTTTGGCAGATTCCGGAGGGGAGCCGTAGGTCTAAAGGTAAAGCGCTTGTCAATCTCCTAGAAGATTTAGGTAAGGGAGAGGTGATTGCAGCGGTTCTTCGAGTTTCTAGTTTTGAAGAGAAGAGCTGTATCTTATTTGCTACAAGACAAGGGGTTGTGAAGAAGACCGATCTACAAAGCTTCTCAATGCCTCGCAGAAAAGGGGTGTATGCGATTACTATTGACGAAGGTGATGAGGTGATTGCAGCAAGGCTTACCCAGGAAGGGAAAGAGGTGATGCTCTTTACTAAGATGGGGATGGCTGTAAGATTTGATGAAGCTCAAGTGAGACCGATGGGACGTACCGCAAGGGGAGTTCGTGGGGTCACCTTGAAGAATAAAGAAGATGCGGTTGTCTCATGTGAGGTTGTATCGCCCGAAGATACACTTCTCATCGTTTGTGAGAAAGGGTATGGTAAGAGATCGAAAGTGGATGAATTCCGTAAGATAAATCGGGGTGGAAAAGGGGTGATCTCAATCCTTGCGAATAAGCGAAATGGTCAAGTTGTTGGCGGAATTGTGGTAACAGATACCGATGGCGTTTTGATGATGTCAGAATCGGGGCAGACCCTTCGCACTTCGATGAAAGCTGTTCGCGTTATGGGCAGATCGACTCAAGGGGTACGACTTGTTCAAATGCATGAAGAAGACAAACTTGTAGGCGTTCAACGGGTAACTGAGGAAGAGGAAGACGCATAAGTGTTTATCACAGTAGAAGGGGGAGAAGGGACCGGCAAATCGACCCTTACGAAGAGCCTCTACAAATATTTAACTGAGGAAAAGGGGCTCTTTGTTGTAAAGACCTTCGAGCCAGGAGCTACCTCGTTAGGTAAAGAGATTCGACAAATCCTCCTTCATAAGAAAGAGATGGCTATTTCAAAGAGGGCAGAGCTCCTCCTCTTTTTAGCTGATAGGGCCCATCATGTAGAGGTATTGATTAAGCCCGCTTTAAGAGAAAACCTTGTGGTTATTTGTGATAGGTTTACCGATTCTTCCATCGCCTATCAAGGGGCTGCAAGAGGGGTGACGGATCTTGAAGATGTCTGCCTATTTGCAACAGATGACCTTATTCCCGACCTCACTTTTTTTCTCGACGTCGATCCAAGAATTGGGCTTTCCCGAATCAAAGGGGAAAAAGATCGGTTGGAACAAGAAGTAATTGAATTTCATGAACGGGTACGGGCAAGCTATTTGGATCTTGCTAGAAAACACAAACAAAGGATTTATACTATTGACGCAAGTCAAACTCCTGAAAAAGTGTTTGAAGATGCCCTCAAAGTGCTGGATGCAAAATGGTCAACACCCCTCTAATTTTTTACGGAAACGATTATAATGCGATTATAGCAAAAGCCAAATCTTTTGCGGTCAATCTGTTAGGGAGAGATAATCACCCTGATTTTTTGGAATTACAAATTGAAGGGAAGTCGTACATCAAGGAACAAATTACAGAATTTCTTTCCGATGTGGCCCTTACCCCATATGAAGCCAAGCATAAAGTTTACCTCTTTCCTGTAGCCGATAAAATGCTCCCTGTACATGCAAACGCCCTTTTAAAAGCTTTTGAGGAAAAACCCGACCATGCCGTAATCCTCCTTGTTACCGATAACATAAAAGGGGTAATCGAAACCATTTTATCCCGGTGTAAAAAAATTCTTGTTGCTGAAACAAAAGGGGAAATCACCCCCAATGTGACAATGATAAAGGCCCTTAATCACCTAGCGAATAAGGATCTTTACGCCTGTCTCGATCTTATCCCAGAACTTGAAGAGATCGACCTCGATGAAATTGGATACACTCTCCTCACATGGTGCCGAGATTTGAACACCGATAAATTAGAAATGGTTCACTCTTGGGTTACCGAGGCCCATAAAGCTTCTGAGCGGCACACTCGGTCAAAACTTATTTTGGAATACCTCCTTTTAAAACCTTTCGTAGCTTTTTTCGCTTGATTTTTGCTATACTGATTCGCTATGCAGTTACCACGTAGAAAACAAAGAGAACTTCTCCTGCAACTCCTATTCTCATGGGAGGTTGCAAATCTTTCTACTACCTTGATGATGGAAACTCTTGAAGTTTCAAAAAAAAATGTACTCGAAATGGAGGCGAAACTGCAAAAACTCATCGAACGGAAAGACGAAATCGATCAAATTTTAATAAAATCTTCGTTTTCGTATTCCTTGGAAAGGGTTTCTTTAGTTGATAAAAATATTTTGAGAATTGCCCTATTTGAATTACTTTTTGAGCGAGAAGAACCAAGAATCGTCATCGAGGAGGCCTTAAGGCTATCTAAAAAGTTTTCCTCCCCAGAAGCGGTCTCTTATGTCCATGCCGTTATAGATGAGGTGAATAAAAATGAAGTCGTTCCAGTATAACGTTTCCCTTGCAGAGCATTGCACCGACGCCATTGGTGGGCCTGCAAAAGAGCTTGTCGTTGTCGAAACTAAAGAAGAGTTAAAAGAGTGTCTCTCTCTTAAAAAGAGATATGTAGTTATTGGAAAAGGGTCAAACTGTCTTTTTGATGACAGGGGATTTGATGGCCTTGTTATTGTGAATAAAATTCAAGGGATTGAGTGGAAAGAATCGAGTGTGACTGTGGGAGCTGGTTATAGTTTTTCTCTCCTCGGTACGCAAGCTTCTCGAAAAGGGTATGCTGGTTTAGAATTTGCTTCAGGAATTCCGGGCTCTGTTGGCGGCGCTGTCTGCATGAACGCAGGGGCGGGCAAAGCTGAGACAAAAGATGTTCTTTTAGAAGTTGAATTTTTGCATGAAGATGGAACTTTCGAAACCTTTACTAAAATACCGTTTGCTTACCGGACGTCACCGTTTCAAAAGATGAGGGGGGCGATTGTCTCCGCAACATTTCGATTAGTCCCAAAAGAAGCTACGCAAGAGAACCAAGAAAAACTGTTAGCTTATCGGATGGAGACGCAGCCTTATAAAGAAAAATCGTGCGGCTGCGTTTTTCGTAACCCAGAAGGGGATTCTGCAGGAAGATTGATCGACTCTCTTGGATTAAAAGGATTGACTCAAGGTGGGGCAAAGGTGTCAGAGAAACACGCAAATTTCATTGTCAATCACAACCATGCAAGCGCTCAAGACATTTTAGACCTCATTCAATATATACAAATTAAAGCTTCTCATACTGCCGGCATCCACCTTGAACCCGAAGTAAAGTACATACCGTTTGATGACAAAAAGATATGATTTACACACCCATTCAACAGCTTCTGATGGTTCATCTACACCTAAAGAGCTGATCGATCAGGCTAAAGCTTTAGAGCTTACAGGTATTTCTATTACCGATCACGATACAGTGGACGCATATACTGAAGAGCTCTTTCTTTATGCGAAAGAAAAAAACATAGAGCTTATTTCTGGGGTTGAATTTTCTTCTGTATATCAAGATACTGGAATCCATGTGCTTGGGTACTATTTTGATGTCACTCACCCTGAGTTAAGGGAGTTTTGTGTAAAACATAAAGAGCGGCGTAAAGAGCGAAACAAACTGATTTTGGAGCTCCTCAGAAAAGAGGGGATGCCCCTTACGGAAGAAGATTTAGGCGATTCGAAAGGGGTTATAGGAAGGCCACACATTGCGCAAGCTTTGATAAAAAAAGGGTATATAGCTACGATGCAAGATGCTTTTTCAAGATTGATTGGTGACGGGAAACCCTGTTTTGCCCCTGGAAATAGAGTTTCATTAGAAGAGACAATTGACTTAATCCATAAAGCGGGCGGCAAAGCTGTTCTTGCCCATCCAATTTTATTAAAAAAACGGTCTCTAATCAAAAAACTTTTAGCGTTTCCTTTCGATGGAGTAGAGTGTTTTTACGCCAATTTTTCAGCAAAACAGAATGAAGAGATCTGCCATCTTGCCGAAAAGCTTGGCGATTTTGTCCAGACAGGGGGCTCTGATTTTCATGGGGCCATTAAACCGTACAGTTTCCTTGGCTCAGCTTATACCTCGGAAGAAAACTTATCGAGGCTAAAAGGGTGATGAAAGATCTGATGCAACGGCGAGGGGCAAACCTCGAGCGGATGCGCGATTTAGACGCCTCCTTTGGCTACCCTTCAAAGGGGTATAAAAAAATTCACGTTGCAGGAACTAATGGGAAGGGGTCTGTTACAACAAAAATTGCTTCCGCACTTACTCAACTAGGTTATAAAACAGGGCTCTACACTTCGCCCCATATTTATAGCTTTCAGGAGCGAATCCAAGTTGATGGAGTTCCAATTTCTGTTGAGGAAACATCTCTGCTTCTTTCTAAAATTATGGAAATTTCGAGAGAGGCCACCTTTTTTGAAGTGGTTACAATGCTTGCATTTCTTCATTTCCAGAACAAAAAAGTTCAATTTGCTGTAATAGAAACAGGTCTTGGTGGCATCTTCGATCCAACAAATGTAATTACCCCCGAACTATCTATTATTACCTCTATTAGTTACGATCACATGGCTGTTTTAGGGGGAACTTTGGATGAAATTGCAGAAAATAAAGGGGGGATTATTAAGCCAAACGTCGGCGTTGTCTTAAGTCATAGAGCCACATTAGAGCCCATTTTTAAAAAAGCGTTTCAAGAAAAAGCTCCTGTTTACATTTTGCCCCCTACAGAAGATTGGATGGAAGAGAACACTGAAATTGCAAAGAAAGCAATATCGATTCTTTTTCCCAGGGCACCACAAGCTCTTGATTTTTCAGCCCTTCCCCCATGTAGATTTGAAGTATTAGAAAAAGAGGGCCTTACATTTGTCTTCGATATTGCTCATAACCAAGATGGCCTTAAAAACCTGTTTTCTAAGCTTGAAAAAACCTTTCCAGAAAGACCCCTATTTGTCATCTTCGGCATGAGTCAAGATAAAGACCTCTCTTTTGCCGTAACCTTCTTAAAATCCCACTCTAAAGAAATTTACCCCTTTGATATCGAAAACCCCCGAATCGTTCGAAAAGAAGACCTCCAAACCCTTTTTGATACCCCCTCAACAAGTCTAGAAGAATTCCTAGCAAAAGCCCGAGAAGAAAACGGTATCGTTGTCGTTACCGGCAGCGCCTACATCATGAAAGAAGCCAAAGAACAGCTCCTCAATGCAAGCAATCTCGAATTAGCCTTAAATTAAAAAAAAGAATTCAACACGAAGACACGAAGTCGCAGAGACACAAAGAAAAGTGGAACTCTCTTTTTCTCTTTGCGGCTTTGTTCCTTCGTGTCTTCGTGTTGAATGCTTTCTTATTTGGTTATTTTTCTTCGTTTTCGAGGTGGGTGACGAAGTCAAGATCTTGAAAGATGTTGTGAACTTCGATGATTGTAGGGTAGGGGGTATTGTCCATGTAGTAATCGGCTGTATCGTGGGCGTAACCTAAGATCCCTTGAATGGTTTTAAGCCGAGAAGTTTGATTGGTTAAATCGCGCAAGTTCCCTTTGCAGGCAGAGACGTGAAAGTGGATCTCTTTTTGCTGATTAGGGGAAAAATCTTTAAGCAAGTTTGCTTCAAACTCATCATATTTTTCGGTATAGAGGAGTCTTGCAAGTTCATAGAGGAGTTCTGCCAGTTCTAAGGATTCTGGGGTAGCCTCTTTTTCCCGAAAACTGTCTAAAGAGACCGAGTTTTTAGGTTTTCCACTTTTAGCTTTAACAACTACAGGTTCGTGCTTTTCAGCCTTATCGATGCACGCTTTTGCAAATCGGATGAATTTGGCATTGTTTCTAGAGGGTCTATTCTGTTTTACAAAGAGGTCAATTCGATCTCTTAAGAGGTTAGCATCGTGTGCTATTTCCTCGTTAGAGCGCTCTGGACTGGAGTTTGCAAGGGTTTCCGCAGCTTCTGCTAAGCTGATTACGTCTCGTCTCACCTCTAAATGGTGGCAACGGCCTGCTAGCTTTGTCACAAGGCTCTTCTGATTTTCTAAATAGGAGGCGATGCAGAGCTCTTTCTTCTTTATAGCTTGGTCAATCGAGGAGTCAATTTTGGTAAGTTGTGCTAAAAATTTTTTTAATTTCCCTAGGTCGGGAAAGGTGTGACGGTCAAGAAAAGTCCCTATCGACTCTAATTCTTCCTCATGCTCTGGAAAGTCAATACGCATATAAAGACCTATTTATCACCCTCAAGTAATTATATGCTAGAAAAATAAAAAAGTAAAGAAAACTATTTCCTTGATAGTCGTAAAGAAATATTTTTATCCGCCCCGATTTTCTCCATATCAAGCTCCGGAGTTAGTGAAAATGGGTAGATTTCGCATTGATTATTTTGAGAATCTGCTTCATGATTTGGTGATTCGGTATACGGGTTGCGAAGATAGAGAAATTTAGCTGCGCTGAGAATATCATCAAATTCACACCGAAATGCTTTATTAATAAGATATTTTGGGTCACTCAAATGCTCGCTGAAACCATGTGAATCGGAGATGATAAATTTACCCTCTTTTCGAACAATTGTGTAATAAGCGCCCCCTTTTCGAATGATTGTCCCACCACGCAAGGTTTCTAGAAGCCCTCTATACTGCTCAATTTCTAGTCCAGCTTGTAGACGAACGTAACGATCTTCTCCTGAATGGAGTAATACCCCTTGAAAAGCGTCCTCTATTACATCAATCGGAACTAAGGCGTCTGAACTCACTGCTTGCGCCCGTGCTAAACCTAAATACATTGATGTTTCAAGCTCGTCCACAGAGCCTTCCATCAATTCTCGATAGATTGTGTAGGCTGCAATAAAACCGCAAGAAAATTTGGCAGCCCCGTTTACATAAGGAAGATCGAATTGAGAGTATTTCGAAACAGTAACTTTTGTCGCTAATACCATTATGTGATGAGATTCAATGGTAGTTAAATCAACTTCCATTTGATAAATTTCTTTTTGAACGGTTTGAAAACTTCTTCCTAAACTCTCTTTGCAGCCAGGTAAGGTGTTGTAGTCTTGAGACAACTCTTTCATTTGAGAAGTTATATGAGCTAACTGCTTTCTAATGGCAATCGTGCGGGGGGTAAGATCTTCTGTTGGGCAAAGCGTTTTGATCACGTCGATCTCTTGTTTAAGGGTATGAAGAACCGTGCTTATATCGCGTAACATCACTTCATACTTCTCATTATTTAGATAGTTTATAACAAAAATAGCAAGCCACTGCCGATCTCTATAATTTGCTCTTTGATAAAACGCTAGCGCAAGTGTGAGAGTCGCTGCAAGAGTTCTAGTTGCTTGTGAAATTAAATCTTCTCTAGTTGTAATGGGCAGGTTGGAAGGGGGTAGTGTTAAAGAAATTTCCGTGGGAATAACCGTATTTAAAGTCTCGATAAGGGGAAAAAGGGCAAGGGACAGTTCTAGAGATAGAGGTTCTCCAAAAGATCTTCTAATATGATTGACCTGTCCGAGGCAATTTTCATACTCTTTCAGATGTCGTTCAGAAATGCACCCATTAGTTCTCACATCGTCCGCAAGGTGTCTAGCTTTTCTAAAAGACCCTTTAATCGCATCTAGAGATGCAGCCTTAGCGCCCTGATCGGGAGAGGGGACAGGTGGTGAGGTAGGTGGTGGTGGAAGGGGCGACGAAATAGCCATCCTAGCGGTGTCTGCCCGAATGGTTGCCTGAAGCGACCTTGTAAGGGTGAGTAAACTTTCAGGTTTTGGACGTGTTCCATAAAGGGTATCTAGAGCCTGTACCGCAGCATTCACTTGCGCTAAAAGAGATCTAGAAATGCCCCCTTTACCCTTTTTAACGTCCCAGGAAGCTTTAAGATCTGTTGAAAAGCGGTCCAAATCGATTGTATCGCTTCCCTTGTGGGCTTTGATGGCATCACAAAGCGTAGCCAATGGTTCGATTTTAGGCATTATAGTAGGAGGAGTGGCCTTGCCACAACCGAATAACGCATTTAAATAATCCATACAAATTAATATTTTAACACAATTATTGGATAAAATCAATAATTAGTGGTTTTTAATATTATTATGCTGGGTTGATTGGGTCTATTTAGAGGGGTGTGATGGAAGATGGAAAAAGAGGGGATTTGGGTTGCCCATTCAAGGAGGGTTGCTTTTTCCTTAACCCCTTCAGGGTGACCTGGATATACGGTTATTGAAAGCATTCCATTGGGAGCTAGTTGCGTAAGACTATTTTGACAACTTTTTAAGGTGGTTTCGGCAGAGGTCGTTTTAGTGGGATCGCCCCCGGGAAGGTAGCCCAAGTTAAAAACGATAAGGGAGGGGGTCAAATTGGGGGGAAACTCTTCATGCGAGGCTTCATGGAGGATAACTCGCTTCTGAAGGGTCTCAGCAAGGTGCTCTTGAACCCTGGATCTGGTTTTCTCAAGGGCAGCTTTCTGAATATCGAAGGCGTGAACCCACCCTGAATTTGGGGTAAGAACACACTTTGCAAGAAAAAGGGTATCGTTCCCATTGCCCGCCGTTGCGTCAATTACGGTCATTCCAGGCCGTAAAAAGTCTTTCCAAATAAGGTGTGCCAAATGAGTATGATACAATATACCGCTCATGTTTCAAAAATTGATTTTTTCTTCGTCATAAACTCCCGCTTTTAAATTTGCCTCGGCCTTATCTAGTGCAAATAGCATTCGGCCTCGGCACCGACTTCGTCTAATTCAAATTCGGGAATTTCTGACTTGAAAATTCCCCATTTTTGAATCTCTCTCGGTATAGTTCTTGAACCAAATAAAGAGTTATTGTAACCTATAGCTCTCTTTTTTTAAAGAAAAAGGGGTATTAGCTCAGTTGGTTAGAGCGTCACGTTGACATCGTGAAGGTCAGCTGTTCGAGTCAGCTATATCCCAAGTGGTGCAAAAATTAGGGTTTTTCGAAGCCGGTACCTCGAGTTTAAATTAGGCGTAGCCGGCGCTCTAGTTTGAGCTCTGTTGTTACAGGTGAAAACGAAGTGAATTTAAAAGCGAGGATGCCGACGATGAAAAAAACAATTTTTGAAGCGCGAGGGATATAAATCCCAATGTCTATGAGATCTGTATGGAACTTGGCGGCAGAGCTTTTTGCCGCCTCTTTTTTAGAAATTTGTCCTGATGTGATTTTTTCCGATATTTGGGTTGGAAGGCGGGGGTTTTATGTTGAGTACACCTTACCATTTCCTGTGGAGGATGAGATTCTTAGGCGAATTGAAGAGCGGATGAAGGAAAAAATTCG
>OBEQ011153038.1_pt1 | contig 10968 bp, 11 predicted proteins | sample 1670901 | NCBI WGS metagenome assembly OBEQ01 (sample SAMEA104232315, study PRJEB22302) | groundwater metagenome | biome: forest; feature: aquifer; material: groundwater | place: USA | collected 2011-08-07 | depth 5.4 m | reverse complement strand
CGAGGAGTCAACGGGGACATCCGTGCGTCGGCTCTCCACGATGCGTATCCTCCACGTGATCGAAAGCCTTGGGCTGGGAGGAGGAGCCGAGCGCCGGCTCCTGAACGACGTTACCAGGCTGAACGAGGGATTCTGCCACCGAGTGGTGCATCTGTTCAACGACGATGCGCTTGCGGACGTGCTGCATGCACACCACGTGCCGACAGTCGGACTCGGCCTACGGAAACTTGGGGATGGCTCGGCGCTCTCGAAGCTGTCGGCGGTAGCTCGCGAGTTCCGGCCGAACCTGATCCACACCCAGCTGTTCGGAGCCGATGTGTACGGACGGTTGGTCGGCGCATGGATGCGGATTCCGGTCGTGTCGACCGCACAGGCGTCGGTCTATGAGAATCCAGAACCCTTCCATCGCTCAATGAAGCGCAAGCTGCTCGATCGATGGACAGCCCGGTTCGGCGTTCGGCGCATGATCGCGGTTTCAGAGTTTGTCCGCCGTTCCTTGGTACGGGATCTCGGCGTACCGCCGGAGCGAATTGAGGTAATCCCGAACTCCGTGGATCCGGAGCCATTCGCGCGTGTCGCTCCTGAAGCGGTGCGCGAGCTGCGCCAGCGGCTCGAGCTTCCAGCGGAGGCCGTCGTCATCGTGACGATCGGCAAGCTCCTCCCTCCCAAGGGGCACCGGATCGCGCTCGACGCGATCCGGATGGTCTCACGCGATATCCCGCAGCTGTGCTGGCTGGTCATCGGCGACGGACAATGCCGTCCTGAACTGGAGGAGTGCGTGAAGCGATTTGGGCTTAAAGCCCACGTCAGATTTCTCGGGATCCGTCGGGATATCCCGGAGCTATTGGCCATTGGCCGACTATTCCTCTTTCCCAGTACAAGTGCCGAAGGACTACCGATGGCGTTGCTGGAAGCGATGGCGGCGGGATGTGCTTGCATCGGCTTCAGGGCGGGTCCGGTGCCAGAGGTCATTGCACACGGTCGGAGCGGGCTTGTCGTGGAGCCCGGTTCGCCCAAGGCACTGGCTGAGGCGATTCGAGAGTTGGTATCAGGAGATCCGGCGCGGCTTCAGCGGATGGGGCAAGAAGGACGGCAACGGGTGGATGAGCACTTCCATGCGGACCGCGCCGCGGCTCGTCTCGGCGTCTTGTATATGTCAGTGACAAACCGGTCATGAGGGTTCGGCTGTTGCAGTGGCTCCGCTGTCGGGCGTGCTTTACTGACGCAGTCCTCGAGCGTATGTCCGTCATCATGGATGCGTACAACCAGTACGTCAATATGCAAGGAAGCTGCCTCGCGTGTCATCCCGTTGTTGTTCCGCATTTTGCGGCCGACAGATCCTGATAAGTAATACGAGGTGCTGATGGAGTTGTGCGACGCGATCAAGCAGGTCCGTGCAACTCGCGACTTCCGCCAGGACAAGCCCGCCATCGGCCTGGTTACGACGCTGATCGAGGCGGCGATCGCTGCGCCGACTGCGTCGAATTGGCGCGGATGGCGGTTCGTGCTCATCGATGATCCGGGGATCATGAAGCGGCTCGTTGCGATGGGGGCGTCGTCGACGATCCTGCGGGCCCCCATGGGTCTCTTGGTGTTGTATGACAACCGGACGTCCAATCGCGCGTATCTCGATCACATCCAGAGCGCGGCCGCGGCGACTCAGAATATACTCCTGCAGGCCCAGGAGCTCGGGTTGGGCTGCTGTTGGATCTGCCGCCTGCCCAAGCGGTCGCGCTTGAAGCGCCTGTTACGCATTGCCTGGTGTTATGATCCGGTGGCGTACGTCGCGCTCGGCTTCCCACAAGCCGATCAGAAGGGGAAGGGGCCGGCGCGGAAGCTCGCCCCCGTCGATGTACTCTCGGTGAACCGATTTGATTTTCCCGACGTTAGGACCGACTGGCTCTTCCGATTGAAGTGGTTTCTTCAGCTGCGGCGTCAGCGGATGATTCGCTGGGTCTACTTCAACGGGACGGATTGGATGCGACGGAGGATCGGGGCGTGGCTCTAGCGACGGCACACGAGCGGGAACTCTCCGCCGTAACGGTTAGCGGGTTCGAGGAATTGGTGCCGTGCGATCTGTGCGGGGCGGATGACGCCGAAACGCTGTACACGCGCGGGCGGTTCCGCATGGCGCTGCGGAACGTCATCTGCCGGCGCTGCGGCCTGGTGTACATCAACCCGCGGATGCCCCAGGCGCGGTATGACGATTTCTGCCTGGAATCATACCGTAAGATGTACCGGAAGCCGACGGAACCGACCGCTTCGTTCCGGCGCCTGGAGCGCGTGAGGGGCGGGGCAATCCTCCACTGCGTAGCGTCGCGCTTGCCGCCGCGGGCCAGTGTGTTCGAGGTCGGATGCCGGACCGGCGATGTGCTCGACCTGTTCAAGAAGCAGGCCGGCTGCAACGTCGCTGGAGTAGAGCCGGATCGAACGCTGGCGACGTTTGCCGAGCACGCCCTGGGCCTAGCGGTGCGCAGGGGGCTGTTTGAATCTGTGGAGGTCTCCCCGCAGAGCGTGGACCTGATGATTCTGTGCCACGTGCTGGAGCACGCGTATTTACCCACTCGGTGGCTTGAGAAAATCCGCGGGATGCTCAGGGCGGAAGGACTCGTGTATATCGAGGTGCCGAACCTTCGGAAGCCGTACGGAGCGCTAGACTGGTATTTTCAGCATGCACACCCGTACAGCTTTACGCCGAAGACCCTCCTCTTACTGGCGAGGAAGACCGGGTTTGTGGTGGTACAGGCCGGACTGGACCATCCGACGCTCCGCGTTCTCCTCGAGCGGAACGAGGCGGGACTGAGGGCGCAGGGTTGGGCTGGAGATGACGCGCAGGACATCCGGGCGGCGCTTGAGCGACATAAGCGGACCTATCGTTTGGTCGGCCGCTGGGTCCAGGCCTGGCAACGGGGCGAAGGATGGTCGCGCCGGCTCCTCAGGGGTTGGCTTGAGCGATGCCTGGGCAGCGAGCGGACCGAACGGTTGCTGGCAGCCCTGCGCGGCCAGCGCAACGCAGTTCGCTAACTTCGGTACAGAATGGCGAGCAGCCAAGCCAGGTTATTGCGTACGAGGAGATAAGGAACGCTGGATGGCACACGTTCTCGTGACAGAGAAGTGGGGTTCAGTGGCTCACATATCGTTAACCGGCTTGTGGCCGATGGGTATCCGGCAGTTGGTATTAGGAGATCCGGTTCAGCTCGACGCCTTGTACGCATCGATGACCAACCGCTCATGAAGACACAGCTGTTAAAGTGGTTGCAGTGCCCGACGTGCTTTACGGAGCTGTCACTCGAGCGTGTCGATGCGCACCAGGAGGATGACATCGAAGAAGGCGTGCTCGTCTGCCGGTGCAGCTATCGGTATCCGGTAATTCGTGGCATCCCGCGGTTTGTCGAAACTGATGGCTATGCGAGGAGTTTCAGCTTTGCGGTCGACCGCGCCAACCGGTCGGCGGAATCCGAGCACAAGTTGTCCTCGCCCCTGGAGGTTTCATTGGAGTGGTTGCGCGGGAAGCTGTTGGTCTGTTTGTACGGCGGTTATGAGCGGATCCTGGTGTATTCGGGTAACGTCTGGCGTGCGATCCTCAATAAGCTGCCGCACAGAGTGCTCTATGTCCTGTGCCACATCGCGGTCCCGCTCTACTACGTGTACCGGATTCCGGTCATCGGACGGATGGGCCAAGCGGTGTGCTCCGTCAGCATGCATCCTCAATGGCGCCGGCGGGTGCCGGACACGTTTCACTGGTATTCGCCGCGCTACCAGTCGGCTCACACGCACCTCGAGGTCTTCTCCCGGTTCAAGGAAGCCGGGATGGTGGACGTCCAGGTGCTCAAACCGTCGATCTCGTTCGTCGGGCACAAGCCGACTCCGGTCGTTGAGAGCCGGCCGGGAGCGCCATCGGAAGAGCCCGTCCAGGCAGCACTGCTTGACGCATAATTGACGCGATGCCTGCAACGGTATTCGAAGAGCTGCTGGAGCGCGCACTCGAGGCGGGTGCAGAATTTCAGACGTGGCCGGGCCATTTTCTCTTCAAGCACGTTGAGACAGAAATTTTATTCAGCCAGGTAAGCATCCCTTCGGAAGCAAGAATGCTTGAATTGGGTTGCGGCAATGGATTCCAATCGTTACTGCTGGCCAGTCGATGCCGGCATTTGGTGGCAACAGATCTTTTCGCGCCCAACCCCCACTCGCATTCTGTCGGGCTGGATAAAGCGGCGCGACTGTTTGAGCGTTGCAAGGCGAACAATATCACGTTACTGAGCTGTGCGGCTGAGGCTATGCCGTTTGCTGATGAGCAATTTGACATCGTTTTTAGTTCATCCGTCATGGAACATATAGGTCCACGTTGCGAGGCGCTGCGTGAAATGTGCCGGGTTCTTAAACCGGGTGGTCGGTTGATCATGGCGGTGCCTCCTCATGTGGCAAGCCTCTGTACTTTTCCGCATCAGTGGCTCTATATTGCGGTGCGCGCAGCACAAGTGTTGGGGCGCAAGCTCTTCCGTTGGGAGCAAAAGAGCCCTGAGCAAGTGCCAAGCGCTCGAAAGGTCCAGGAGCAGAACAGCGGCAGGAGCCTGCGTCAGACTTGGGTTTCTTTTTGGCGTAACCATCCTTCATTTCCATGGCCAGAGCCACACGGCACCTATGCATCCATATTCGAAGAACTACGTGCGCAGGTCCCTTCGCGGTGGCGTTCGATGGTTGAAGTAGCTGGGTTCAAAGTTGATCGATCGTTTGCCCTCACTCTCGTACCGATCAGCTTACTTGAAGTGTTTTCACCGGCACTGATGGCCAGAGTCTACGACCGAACCAAGGAGTGGAACAAGCGCTTAGCGGACCATCCGCTGGCGCAATCCCTGACATACATCTGGGCTGTAAGTGCTCGCAAGTCACATCTACCCATGATGGGAGCCAGTCCCGTTGCGGTGGCCGAAAAGGTTTACGCATGACGCTCATGAAACAGACAGCGGTGCTGGACAGTGTAGTGATTTTGGTGTGTGCGCTTGTTTTGCGAAGCGGGTGGATCTTTCAACGCATACAACCGCTTCGGGGGTAATGAACCTGTGTACCATGTGCCGGCGCTTCATCTACTCCATCCGTGCATCCGTTGCTGATTGCCACGGCGTGTATCGGGCTGACAGGGGTCGTTTCCATGGCCAGGGGTCGTTTCGCGCGTGATAGAGGACAGCCGTGAGGACTGAAAATACAAGCATCAGCCTAGCAGACGAGAAGCAGGTGGTACGCGAGCACTTCGACCGCCTTTCGGTGACCGGAGACTGGTCACGCCTTTATACAGTAACCGACAGCTTGAGCTATCACTTTCATATCCGACGCCTACGCGTGCTTGAATTGCTTCCCGAGCGATTGGGTCGCGTGGCCGATATTGGATGTGGACCGGGAATCATGGTGGAGGCGGTTTTAAAGCGCGGAGGCACGTTTGATGGGGTAGACCTCTCGCTGGAAATGCTGCGAGAGGCAGCTGCACGGTTTGGGCGCGACTCAAGGGTGAGTTTTAGACAGGATGATGTTGAGCGTCTGAGCCTGCTCAGCAATGCCCATGACCAGGTGATTTGTATGGCGGTTCTTGAATATCTTAAGAGTCCTGATCAGGCACTGGCAGAGATTGCGCGCATTCTCTGTCCTGGGGGTGTTGCCGTCGTTACAGTGCCTAAGCAATGGCATATCGACTCTGTGGCACTGGCGGTCACGGCCCCTATACGTGCTGCGGCCCGAGCAATGGGGTGGGGTCGTGCCGATCGGCTGCCGCGTCTTCGCTTACAGCCGCAAGCGCTTGATAAGGCGGCAAGGCGGGCTGGCTTGATTCCTGACGGCGGTTCGCAGTATTGTTTCACCCCGCTGCCCTATCCGCTGACCCGCCTGGCGCCAGCCTTGTGCATGCGATGCAATGTCTACTTTGAGCGGTTCCATCAGACCCGCTGGGCATGGCTATCTTTTTTTGCCCATGGATATGTCGGGCGGTATCGAAAACCGTTAACCTAGGCCAGGCGATGGCACTTTGTCGGAAGACAGTGAAGGCGATTGCCTTTCAACTGCTTTATGTCTGTGGCATCACGCGTTTCGTGGCCTGGTGCAACCGTAAACGGCTTGTGATCCTTTGCTATCACGGGGTGACTGAACGATCCATGCGCCATCCAAGGGATCGGTTTGGTTTGCACGTCCGCCATGATCGGTTTGTTGCACAAATGGACTACCTGCAGCGGCACTACCGGGTGATCGCGCTCCCTGAGTATCTCAAGGCCAGAGAGGAGGAACGTGCCCTGCCGCCGTACTCGGTGGTCCTAACGTTTGATGATGGATTTCGAAATTTTCTCACCGCAGCGCTGCCCCGTCTTGCCCAACGGCGTCTGCCGGTGACGATGTTTCTGATCACGGATCTCGTGGGTGACGGTCCTACGAGACCCCCGATCGATCGGTGGCATATGGAAGACGATGAAACCCATCTTTCGTGGACCGAGGTGAAGCACTTACAGCAGCACGAGCGGGTGATTTTCGGATCACATACGCGCTCGCATGCGAAATTGCCCGACCTTTTGCAAGACGCTGTCGCGCATGAGCTACGCGATTCATACGCAGCTATCCGTTCGCATTTGCCGGAGTACAGCAGCGTGCCACTCGCCTATCCCTATGGAAGGTATTCGGATAGGGTCATTGAGCAGGCGCGCGCTATTGGCTACGTCTGCGGCTTAACGTGTGATATCGGGGGGAACCATAAAACCACTGATCTGTTTCTACTACAACGCGTGCTGATCGGAGACGATGATACCCGAGCAGCGTTTGCGGCGCGTGTAGCTGGGATTACCTGGGGGCGACGGCGGTGACAATAGGCAGCCAAGAGACGAGCTGTTGATGTGCGGCATAGCAGGCGTTGTCCATAACGATGGAGTACCGATCGACCGCAATGCTTTGCGGCAAATGGTTGGGGCGATGATTCATCGCGGTCCGGATGGTGAGGGTTTCTATTTTTCCGAAGACGCTCACTCGACTGCTGTCGGCCCGACAGTCGCCCTGGGTCACCGGCGGCTTGCGATCATCGATGTGGCCGGCGGCCGTCAGCCGATGACAAACGAAGATGGTAGCGTGTGGGTCGTCTTGAATGGCGAAATCTACAACTACATCGAGCTACGAGAGCAGCTTGAGGCTCGTGGACACCATTTTGTTTCCAACAGTGACACCGAAGTCATTGTCCATCAATATGAAGAAGAGGGCATAGAGTGCGTGCGAGCGTTCCGCGGAATGTTTGCCTTCGCAGTATGGGATGATCGAGCCAAGCGCTTGCTTCTTGCGCGCGATCGGCTTGGCAAAAAACCACTCTGGTATGCAGCGAATAGTCAATGGCTACTTTTTGCTTCAGAGCTAACAGCTCTGATGGCGAATCCATGGGTTGAGCGCACCGTGGATCCGCAAGCGATTGATGCCTACTTGATGTATGGTTACGTCCCCAGCCCACGCAGCATCTTCACAGGCGTTTCTAAGGTGATGCCGGCACACCGGGTTGTTTGGGATCAAGGCGGCATGCGTGCCGAACGGTATTGGCAATTGCGATACGAGCCCAAACAGCCGATCTCAGAAGGGGAGGCCAAGAAGCGCTTCCTGGAACTGTTTCGCGAGGCGGTCCGCATCCGCCTACGGAGTGATGTGCCGGTAGGTGCCTTTCTCAGCGGTGGGTTGGATTCCAGCAGTGTTGTAGCGCTCATGAGCCAGCTATCCGCGCGGCCGATACAGACTTTCTCTATCGGATTCGATGACACGGACTGCAGTGAGTTGACTTACGCTCGCCAGATCGCTCAGGCTTTTGGAACTGACCACCACGAGTTTATTGTAACGCCAGAAGCAACAGCCGTGATCCCTCAGCTGGTTATGCATTACGGCGAACCGTACGCAGATTCTTCCTGTTTGCCCACCTTCTATCTGGCCCAGCAGACGCGCCATTTCGTCACGGTTGCCCTTTCCGGTGATGGCGGTGACGAGTCGTTTGCGGGCTATCCCCGTTATCTCGGAGCCGCATGGTCACAAGCGCTGGCCCAACTGCCTGACGGAGCGAAACAGGCGTTATTGTGGTTGGTGAGACGCTTCGGGGCCGACACAGGCGATCGCCCAACAACCAGTGTGCTGCATCGTGCCTCGCGACTCTTACAGGCGGTCATGACGTATCCGACGATAGAAGAGCGGTATCTGCAATGGGTGGGATTCTTCATGCCGCGGGAACTGACGGCTTCCTATTCACCGGACTTTCATGCGCAACTCCGTGGCATACGTTCTGAACAGTTCCTCTTTAGCCTCTACCAACACACGCCCGCTGCATCTATCATTGAACGGCTTATGGGAGTGGATGTAGCTAGTTACTTGCCGGAAGATTTGTTGGTCAAAATGGACATCGTCAGCATGAGGCATGCCCTAGAAGTCCGTTCGCCACTATTGGATCACCCGCTCATGGAGTTTGTCGCGAGCCTTCCCCTACGCTACAAAATCCGGGGCACAACCAGCAAGTACCTCCTACGCCAAGCCATGACCGGTATTCTGCCGCGGGCTATCCTCGGCCGGTCGAAGATGGGTTTCGGCGTTCCTTTGGGCCGGTGGTTTAGAAGGGAACTGAACGGCTGGATGCGGGACATTCTCTTGGACGCTCGGTCGTTGCGGCGCGGTATCTTTCAGCCAAAAGCCATTGAGCGGTTGATCGACGAGCATACCCGTGGATTGCACGACCATCGCTATCGGCTTTGGGCGCTCATCATGTTGGAACTCTGGTATCAAACGGTATTAGAGTCGCGTCCCGTACCCTCAACAGCTGCCACTGCAGCACCGGTGCTTTTATGAGTAGCGTTCAGATCGTTCGTCCTCGGTTGCAGTCTCCAGTGAAGTCGGTGAAGTTGAGTATCGTCATTCCTGTCCACAACGAGGAGCAAACGATAGAGACGGTTCTTCAACGCGTGCAACAAGTTGCCCTCGAGGAAATTGAGCGAGAAATCATCGTTGTGGATGACGGCTCAACGGATGGCACGTTCCCGGTGCTTCAGCGCTTCGACGGGTCTATCCGAATACTTCGGCATCCTACCAACCTCGGTAAGGGTGCGGCCGTGCGTAGCGGTTTTCAAGCAGCGACCGGCGATATCTTGTTGATCCAAGATGCCGATCTTGAATACGATCCGAACGATTACCCGGCGCTGATTGCACCCATCCTCCAAGGCCAGGCCGATGCCGTGATGGGCTCGCGGTTTCTTACCCAAAAACCACGCTTCTTCACCAAGAGTGGCGATCCGTTTTTCTCGCATTACTTTGGCAACAAACTGATCATTTGGCTCACCAATTTTCTGTATAGATTTCGGGCAACCGATTACGAGGGCTGCTACAAGGCGTTTACGCGCGAGGTCATCCAAGAAACGCCTGTCACAACCAATGGTTTTGATTTCGACAATGAGCTTATCTGCAAGCTCCTTAGAAAGAAATGCCGCATCGTTGAGGTGCCGATTCACTATCACCCTCGGCTCTACAGCGAAGGGAAGAAAATTCGGTGGCAGCACGGTGTCCAGATGGTGTGGAGCATTATCAAGTGGCGATTGAAAAAAGAAGTCCCAGGTCCAGTCGGCGCGCCGTTTCTCCCCCCTCAAAGGGCCGGGCAACGGCGTGCGATTCTGTGGGCCGGCGCACTGGTGATCGTATCGCTTGGAGTCCGGCTGGCGGTCAACCGCGCTCCAGAGCGGCTGGTTGGGGATGCAGTTGGGCATGAGGCGAAAGCCGTGTCACTTCTCCGCCGGCAAGGATATGCGATGAACGGCCGACCAACGTCATTTAAGCCACCGGGCTACCCGGCCTTCCTGGCCGCCATCTACTGGATGTTTGGCCATGACCATCGCGCGGTAGTCTGGGTGCAGTCGGTTCTGGGTGCGGCCGTTTGCCTCTTAACCGTTGGCATCGCAAACCGCCTTGGCTTGCCCGCGTGGGTCGGATGGCTTGCCGGGCTGCTTGTGGCGGTGTGTCCGTCGCTGGTAGGTGCGGCAGGCCTGCTGCTCAGCGAAACGCTGGTCTGCTTTTTGCTGGCTTTGGGCATCTGGGTTGGGCTGTGGTGGTGGCAGGAGAAGCGGGGATGGCAGGCCGCGGTGTGGGGACTGGTCATGGGAGTACTGATCCTGACACGGTCTGCGATGGTGGGATTTCCGCTGGTGTGGCTGGCCGTCGCGATTCACAAGCAACGGCAGCAGACCGGAGGCGCATGGCTGCGATTCTGGCTCCAGGCGGCCATGGGCGCGTTGCTGTGCTTCAGTGTGGTTGGTGCGTGGACGTGGCGAAACTGGGGACTCCACCATAGGCTCGTGCCTGTTTCAACCGACGGCGGACGGTCCTTCTATGCCTCCTATCGGGTGCCGGACGGCTATCGGTTCGGACTCAACCCGCAGGATGGGGTAACGGCGCAGGCAGACGCGATGAGCTCCGAAGTGGAGCGCGACCGCTTCTACTATGCGGCGGCGTTTGATTGGATTCGCGCACACCTTGGAGAACTGCCACGGTTAACCGTCCTGAAGTTGGCGTTCTTGGGCTCGCCCTGGGACTGGGAACTTATCGGGCGGGATGGGCGGGCTCGCTATAACTGGGTGTTTGGATTAACGCTTCCATTTCTGCTGATCGGCCTGTTCGTGTTGCCGCGTACACCCGAGGCCGGCTGGCTACTGGCCCCGTTAGGTTATGTGTTGCTCTGGGCGATTCTCTTTTATGGATCACCGCGGTTTCGCCTGCCTTTTGAGCCGTATTTGTTGATCGTGGCATCGCTCGGCATGGCGGAGGTGTTCCGCTGGGGTCGGTCTTGGTCGGTGCCTGCCAGCGTGATCGCCGCGGACATTGCTTCAAACACGGTACTGGTCGCACTGGCGGCGCGATTCCACAGGTGATCATGCCTACGATTGTTGAGAAGAGAAGGACGGCCGGATGCGATTCTATGGGCCTGCCGGAGGACGGGAT
>OBEQ013032691.1_pt1 | contig 10970 bp, 18 predicted proteins | sample 1670901 | NCBI WGS metagenome assembly OBEQ01 (sample SAMEA104232315, study PRJEB22302) | groundwater metagenome | biome: forest; feature: aquifer; material: groundwater | place: USA | collected 2011-08-07 | depth 5.4 m | reverse complement strand
GTGCCGGTGCGGGGCTCTATGAAACGGTGACGTTTTTCCTCCCCAACGGCGGCGGGTATGACCCGATTGTCAAACCTGAGTTTGTCTACCGGTATACCGATTGGGCCGAGTAACCATGAACAAGAACATGTCGATGCCATCATCGTTGACGCGTGGCTTCTGGCTCCTGATGTTGGGCGGCCTGCTGCTGAGTGCTGCACCGCACGCGGCCTTTGCGCAGGATCCCATTCATAAATTGGGACGCGGATTAGGCAATGTGTTCACGTGTTGGATCGAAATTCCCAAGAATTTCCATCAAGGCATGCAGGAAGAAAATCCCCTCTCGGGAGCCGCGTGGGGCATCGTGAAAGGCGTTGGCCTCGGGTTCACGCGTCTGGCGGTGGGCGCCTATGAAACGATTTCCTTTCCGCTTCCGTATCCCAAAGACTTCGCGTCTCCGTATGCCGGCATGGAACTGCCTGATTATCCCTGGGACTAACGCATGGTTGCGCGCGCACGGCCTCTCGGTCGCCTCACCAACACCTGGCTGATAGGACTTGCGGCGCTGGTCTGGACCACCGGGTTTACGCTGCCCGTGAGCCCGGGAAGGGAAGAACCGCTTTCTGGGTTTGACGCCCCGCCCGCACCCCACGCGCTGCTCCACGTCGGAGAACGACTGACGTTTCATGGCCACTGGATGGGTATTCCGGTGGGTTCCGGGTGGATCGAAGTGAAGGAGCTCACCCGCCTCGACGGACGCCCCGTCTACCATATTGAAGCCCAAGGCCGCTCCAACGCCGTGCTCTCGGCCTTTTATCCCGTCGAGGATATCCTCCATTCATATCTGGATGCCGCCACGCTGCAACCGCTCCGGTTCGAAAAATCGCAACGCGAAGGCCGCTACCGAGCGGAAGAAGAAGTCACCTTCGACTATCAGCGGCAAATCGCCACCTATCATTCGCGCCTGAACGGTTCCACCAAAGACATTCCGATCCCGCACGACGTGCAGGACATCATTAGCGCCTTCTATTGGCTGCGGACGCGCACGATCGACCCCCGACAACCCCTGTCGCTGAACATTTATTCGGACGAGCGCGTCTATACCACCACCATTCAACCCCACAAGATGGAAATCCTTGAACTCTTGCGGCGGGGCACGTTTCCATGTGTCGTGCTCGAACCGCTGGCCGCCTTCAAAGGCGTGTTTGTGAAGCGCGGACGCCTGTGGTGCTACTTCAGCGCCGACGCTACTCGGACCCCGTTATTGGTGAAATGCGCGACCCCGTGGGGACTCATGACCGGCGTGCTGGATGCCCAGTCGCTGCCGTCGACAACACTCGCCCAAGCGGATTGACAGGCCATCACGGCTTTGTTAGTCTGGTAGCTCAAAATCGCCGCACGTCTCGACGAGAACACCACATGCCATACCAAACTACTGAACTCGCGCGCCTGCTTGGCGCCACGGTCGTCGGCAACCCGGCCTTGACGCTGAAGGGGCTGAACAGCCTGGCGTTGGCCGGGCCTGAGGATTTGAGTTTTATCACCTCACCCAAGCATTTCAAGGATGGAGAAACCTCGCAAGCTGGCTGCGTCATCGCCCCCGTTGGTTTTACCTCGAAGACTAAAACGGTCATCGTCGCCGAGCACCCGAAGGCGGCTTTCGTGAAAGCGATGTGGCTCTTTACTCCAGACCGCTACGTGGCCACCGGCGTGCATCCGACGGCGGTCGTGGACCCGTCGGCGACAATCGGCAAGGATTTTTCTATCGGCCCGCATGCGACCATCGGCAAAGGAGCGGTGATCGGTGATCGCGTCCGGATTGGGCCGGGGACGGTCATTGGCGATGGGGTGCGCATCGGTGAGGGCGCGCTGCTGTATCCCAATGTGACGCTTTACCACCAGACCGTCATTGGCGCGCGGGTGATTCTTCACGCCGGAACCGTGATCGGCGCGGACGGGTTTGGGTTTGTGTTTACGGACGGGAAACATTTGAAAGTCCCGCAATTAGGCAATGTCATCATTGAGGACGACGTGGAAATCGGCGCCAACTGCACGATTGACCGGGCCACGTTCGGCTCCACCATCATCAAAACCGGCACCAAAACCGACAATTTGGTCCACGTGGCCCACAATGTGGTCGTGGGTGAGCACTCGCTGCTGGTCGCGCAGGTGGGCATTGCCGGCAGCTCGAAAATTGGCCACCACGCGACGCTGGCGGGCCAAGTCGGCGTGGCCGATAATGCGACGATTGGTGATTTTGTCACGGTAGCAGGGCAAAGCGGTGTGATCACCGGTCAAAAAATCGATTCCCATCAAACCGTTTGGGGTCTCCCGGCCAGGCCCCTCGAAGAGGTCAAACGCAGCGTGGCCGCGGTCGCCCTGCTTCCCAAGCTCATCGAACGCCTGCATAAGCTCGAAGCGCATCTGGAACAACTCGAACAGGCCCTCAAAGACTCCAAGGTATAATCTTGGAACCCCTGCCTAAGCTGGTATGTCCGAATTTGTCCCCGTCTTGAAGGAAGAGGAGTTGCCTACCGAAGGGTTCAAAGCCGTGGAGCTCAACGGACGCTCCATCCTGGTTGGTCGGCTCCAAGGCCAGCTCTTTGCCTGGATGGACCGCTGTCCACATGCCGGAGCCCCGCTACGGATCGGCACGCGCACCGGCACGGAACTCAAATGCAATAGGCATGGCTGGGTATTTGACTTGCTAAGCGGGCAATCCATTCCGGATGACGGCACATTCCATTTGACTCAAATCTCCGTGAAAATTGAGGGAGCGCAGGTTTTTGTGAGCGTTTAAGTGGGGTGATTAGGTTCGTGATGATTGTTTGCTCTGTTGCGAAAGGAGGCTTGCATGGAGAAGGCGATTGTAAAGATTCGTGGAGTGGCGCCGCTACTCATGAATCGTTTTGCGATGAACAAAGGGAATCAGGAACAAGCTAAACGCCGCGATCAGCAGTTCGATTCGAAAGAGGATGCCGAGAAGGCTCTGTACCGAAACAGCAAGGGTTGTTACGCTCCTTCGACGTGGATTGAAGCTTGCTTGCGGGACACGGCAAAGGAGTTCAAGGGCAAGGGGCGCGGATCGCTGAAAAGCACCGTCCTGGCCTCGGTGTTCGTAGAACCAGACGAAATCCCGCTCAACAAGCAGACCTATGACGAGATCGACCAACGACCCGCCGTGATTCAGCGTCAGCGGATCGTCAAATCGCGCCCGCGCTTTAACTCGTGGGAACTCGAATTTGCGATTCACTTCGACGAGAAGCGTATCAGACTGGAGACGCTCAAACAGATTCTTGAGGAGGCGGGGCAGACGAAAGGCATCGGCGACTACCGGCCTAAGTTTGGGCGGTTTGAAATCGTGAAGTTTGATTGAGGTGTGGTTCGGTTGGGCGAGGTTGGGTGCGGCTAGGTCCGGTATGGTATGGTGTAGCCAGGTGGGGCATGGCACAGCGGGCATGACCCGCTGTTGGCTTCTTATTTGCGCTGGATTCCGGCACGGTATGGTTTGGTTAGGTGTGGTCCGGCACGGCGGGGTAGAGTGTGGCTGGGCTCGGTAAGGTGTGGTAGCACGCGGTCCGGATTGGTATGGCCAGGTACAGCGGGCGTTAATCGCCCGCTGTTGACTTCATAATCCACCATGGAAGAACGAGTCACCGAAGAAGTCAAAGCGATAGAGCGCTACATCCTCAAGACGTGGGGCAAGCACTTCGCCACACGCACTGAGGTCCCGCTGTCTCAACTGTTTCTAAAACCCGACAATCCAGGCTTGCAGCACATTTGGCGCTATGGATCAGCAGATTTGGTGGCATACAGAAGCGGCAAACCTGTTGCCATCATTGAACCAGGTGGTAGCCACCACTTTGAGGAGAAGCAAAGTCTTAACGACCGTCGCAAATGGAAGCTCGCGGAGTTACACGGCGTCCGCTGTTTGAACATGATGAACGGCCTCCAAGCGCAACTGTCCAAGCGGAAGTGGCGGGAGTTGATTGGTGGCATCTTATTTGGGTCCGGGACCAGAGAGAATAGGACATGTCTGTATTAAGGGTAAAACTTAAGGCTTTACGCCGCTCGCAATAGGCGGTGGAGGATTACCGTCTTTGCATTCCCAACGGTGAGCTAACTTACCCCAGTGAAGCTCAGGGCACAGAGGAACAAGCTCACACCGTTGTTGCTCAGGGTTCCATCGGTGAACTTTTCCTTCACCCCAATGCGGCTCAGCAGAAGCCATTCCTGTAGACTCACAGAAAGCGGCCGGACCTAAAAGCCCTAGCGAGGCGGGACTGTAGAGCGCTATAACGGCGCAGCCAGACAGACCCAGCATCGAGGCGACGAGCGCCAGTCCAATCACCCGCGGTTTCTTTTCTTCACACACCATCCGCCACCCCTTGTTGGTTACGGGTAGCGTATCACAGAGTAGGGAAGTCGCAAGCGCAAACTGGGGAGTATCCAGGTAGCGGCCGCTTTCGGCACATAGATCCGCAGGACCGCGATGGTCTTGGGCTCTCGGCCGTCGCGTGGGTGGATCAGCATTTCGCCCTCCTCGAAGCGCTCCACCGTCGTGGTGACTGAGCCCCCGTCGCCGAGCTCCAAGATTTCAAACGGCCCTGCAAGTGCCCCCATCGTCCCTCCTTCTTAGTCTGGAAAATTTTTGCACCGATCGGCACCGAAAGATTCCAAGCTATCCCCCCACCGGCTGCTCTAAAAACCCTGACTTGGAAGCTCGACGCTTTCTAGGACTCAAACTGTCGAGATATTCATCAACCCAGGCAGGGTGAAACACTCTCACAACAACCCCTTGCTCGCGGGCGATCGAAGCGAGGACTTCATCGAGGAACGACCAGAGCAAGAGCTTCCGAATCTTCAGGCCCTGGTAGGGTTCGAGCTCAGGGGTGGCTGGGACCAAGCGCTCGTACAACTGAAGTTGGCTCAGCTTCCCAGGGTCAGGACGGATCGAGGCTTCAATGATGATGAGCTTATCGGGGCGGATGACGATGGCGTCAGCGAATCGGCGAAAGACCCCAAGCATTCGCACCTCGGCCGGGCTTAAGCCCGCGATGTCGAGGTCCGGGCGGATCGCGCCGAGCCGGAGGTTAAAGAAGACCTGGTCGTTGGGGTACTCCTTCGCGACGAACTCGCTCAGGAGTCGCATTTCGCGTGGGATGTAGGTGCGTTGAGTCTCTGGCATCGTTTCGCACCCACCAAGAATGTCTTATAAGATATATTCTGTAAAACTCATGGTATTACTTGAACCCCAAGGTATTAAACAAGATTCCCCTCACGTTTTAAGCGGATTTCAGGTTGGCACGGAAAAACGTCAGGAGCTTGCGCAGATAGGCCTTGGGATTGCTTCTAAAACCGCCAAGATGCTCTGTTGACGGGATGATCCACAGCTCTTTGGGATGGCCTGCGGCCTCAAACAACGCCTGGCCATCAGCCAGCGGCATCCGGATGTCTTGGTCGCCATAGATGACCAGCACCGGCCTTGGACTGATGCCTTCAATGGCCTTTTGAGGAGACATTTGTGCCGGCCAGGCCCCAAACCGAAACCGATAGGCCGTTTTCACGCATAATAAGAACGGAACTCTCGGAAGCCGGTACATCAGCGTCAAATGATGCCCAAGCGACTGCTCAAGGTCGCTATACGGGCTATCCACGGCCACCGCAGCCAATCGCTCATCTTTGGCCGCGACCATGATCGCCGCTGCACCCCCCATGGAAATCCCAAACACGCCATACGGACGATCAGGCACGTCTGCCTGGCTGCCTAAAAACGCCAGGGCGCCTTCCAAATCTCGCTGCTCCAGCCATCCAAATGAGGTACTGCGGCCTTGGCTTTCGCCATGGCCCCTGAAATCGAACGCGAACACATTCAGCCCGCCATGCACCAACCCCGCGGCGATCCCCAGCAGATCGGCTCGATTCGTGCCCAATCCATGGCATAGGATGATCCACGGAGCGGTTGGCGAGGCCTGCAGCTTCCATCCAGACAGCCAGAGGCCGTCAGTGGCACGAAACCGCACGGTTTCATAGGGAATCTGGTAGGCCTCAGGCGTGTCGGCCAGCGGCATTCTCGGCAGGATGGTATTCAGGAGGAAGATACACCCGGTCCAGACCCAGGTCCAGAAGATGACCAGAAAACAGACTTCGAGGATCGTCACTGCAGGATTATTTGACCGTGCCGCCGACTTGAATGGCTTTCTCAGGAGTGACAAGCGCGAGTTGCGTGGCATCAGAGGCCGCCAGAATCATGCCTTGGCTTTCCACGCCGCGCAGCATCGCCGGTTGCATATTGGCGACCACCACGACCCGCTTGCCGACCAATTCGGACGCTTGATAGGCGCCTTTGATGCCTGCCACTAATTGGCGCGGCTGGGGTTCGCCAAGATCCACCTTCACGACGAACAACCGGTCGGCATTCGGATGGTCGATGGCTTCTACGATGACGCCGACGCGCAACTGCAGACGCTTAAAATCCTCAATCGAAATACGCCCATCACCGGCAGGAGCGACCGCAGGCCCTTGAGCCGATGGAACCGTCTTTGGAGGCGTCTTCCCTTCTTCGTTCATGTTGGCACCCCGCTTGGAGCCGGCATCGCGGGCGCTTCTTGCGGCGGGACCATACTGATCGCGTCCCAGGGACAAATTTTCTCGCACAAGAAACACCCGATACAGCGCGGCTGATCAATGGTACACGTGGCATTCAACCCGGGATATTCCGGACCCGGGAGTTTACTGATGCAATCCACCGGACACACCGCCACACACACTTCACACCCCGTGCAGCTATCCGGGTTAATGACCGCTTTGGGGCGTCCTTTTCGCGGGGGCTGCGTCGTCACCGCCATGCCGACTACGCCTTGGCGCCTGCTTTCAGGCGTTCCGCCACCAATTGGCTGACCACCTTGCCGTCCGCCGCGCCGGAGGCCTTGCCCATGACGTGCTTCATGATGAGGCCTTGATTGGGTCCGACAGTTTGAAACGCCTCTTCCACTAATTGCTTGAGGGCATCGGCTGAGAGCTGCTGCGGTAAATACGCGTTGAGAAACTCCAATTCTTGCGTCGCTTGCGTTAGGATGTCCGGACGGTTATTTTGCTTGGCGGCATCCATGGTTTCCCGGCGCTGTTTCGCCTGCTGCGTCAGCACAGGAATCACGTCCTGGTCCGTCAGCGCCAAGGGCTCCTTGCGCTTGTCGATCGCCGCTTCCTGAATCGCCGCTTTCGCCAAGCGGATCGTGTCAATCCGGAGACGGTCTTGGACTTTCATCGCCGTTTTATAGTCGGCCTCGAGCCGTTCAACAATCGTTGCCATGATTTGCCTAGTCTACACAAGTTTCCGTCGCTGCGCAAGCTACACCAGCAATCCCAGGCTGATTTTGATAGCGTGGTTGACCTGCTCGAGATAGGCAGGTGGGAGGTGACCGATTTTTCGGTCGAGCCGAGACTTGTCAATCGTTCGAATCTGAGAAAGCAAAATCGTGGAGTGCTCGTTGAGTCCTGCCACACCTTTGGGAACGTGGACGTTGAACGGATAGTGTTTGGTAAAACTTTTGGTAGTCAGGGGTGCGATGATGACGGTTGGAGCTGCTTCGTTGGCGATGTCGTTTTGGATCACCAGCACGGGCCGGCGGCCGGCTTGTTCGGATCCTTTGGTCGGATTGAGGTCCACCCAAAACAGATCGCCTCGCCTAAGCGACATACTTGAGCGACTCACGATCAAGAGATGCAAACTCCCGCTCAAGCTGCTTGGCCTCGCCGGCTAATTCCGCGTACCCTTCTCTCAAGAGCTCGCGCATCGCCTTGCGAGAGGACAATCCTAGATACACTTTGACCGCCTTCTGAATGAGGGTGCTGCGCTTGGTGTGCTGGCGCTTCGCGACCCGATCCACCGCCTCCCGCAATTCTGTCGGGATGGTGATATTAATATGTTCCGCCTTCATCGTAGTTCCTCCCTTCACCCAATAGTATACACTAAAAGTATCTACTTTTCATGGCTTCTCTTGCTGCCTATGCCTGAGCCATACCATGACCTCTCCCGGTCGTCAAGTGGCTATTGCGGTGCTTGAGCTAGCCGTGCCCACTTGGCTGTATTGGTTCAGGAGATTGGGCGTGTAGTTGGTCCCATCCGCCTGCTGGCGATTCCCCACTGGATCATACTGATAGCCATGCGTCTGCGCCCCGGTCACACTTTGGAGTTGCGAGAGGGGATCATACGTGTAGGTGTGGACGGCAGGCGCGCCACCCCCAGGTGTGGCGGTCATGGACAGGCGATTGCCCACGCCGTCGTAGGTGTAGGCAATCGTCCGGAGATGATAGTCGGTCGTCGAGCGCACGCGGTTGAGGGCATCGTAGGTAACATGCAGCGTGCCATTGGCCGAGTCGATGATGTCCTTCAGCCGGCTGCCTGCATCGTAGACGTAGTCATGCGTGAGGCCGCCCGGCAGCGTCTTGAGGTCCAGGCGGTTCAACGCGTCATAGACATACAGAATCTGCTGATTGGCTGGCGTGAGGCGCGAGGTGAGGTTGGAAGCGGCGTCGTAGGCGTATTGTTCAAACGACGTATCCGCGTAGGTTGTCTGCGTGAGGCGATCGAAGTCATCGTAGGTGTAGGTGGTGGGCTGATTCTTGGCATCGGTGAGGGAGGCCTGGTTGCCGTTGGGATCATACGTGAAACTGGTGGTGTGAGTGAGATCATCGGTGACGGAGGCGAGTTGATCGAGCGTCGTGTACGCGTAGACGGTGGATTGCCAGTCATCGGCCGCACTCACCTGCCCGAGTACTGGCTGCGGGCCGGGATTGGCGTTGACCGCCTGGCGATCCGCTTGCGCGAGGTTGCCGTTGGCGTCGTAGCGGTAGCGGGTTTCAAATTGAAACGGCGGCGGGGCGATGACTTGAGTCAGTGGCTGTAACGCATGAGGCGTGTAAGACTGAGAAGAACGGTGAGATAGGAAAGGTGCATCAACGGCGGAGGTGAACAAGAATGCCTCCTCCATCTCCGTGGGCCTATCAGAGCTCGTCAAGCATATTCAGGTATTCTTCGGTGCTGACGCGCAAGGTTCGGAGGTTGCTTTTAATTTCAAACACCGGTAGGTCTTTTTTGGCGCGGACAATCACTGGCCGCAACAAGTCAGAACGATTCCACACTCGATGATCCCCCTCCTGTCGGATGAGTCGACATCCCACCTTCAGGAGAAACTGCTCAAATTTCCTATAGTGGAGAGGACGGAGGGCGGGCACAGTTACGTCGGGATAGGAATGTCAACGGCTTTACTCTCTTGACCAATAATTCGGGGGGGACTCCATTCCTTCCGGGTCTTTTCCCACCCATATTCGGCTAAGACCGCTTCCCAGGTGTGCTTTTTACTGACCTGCTCGACGAAGAGCTTCAGGGTCTGCGCAAAGGAACGTTCGGCGTCCTCAAAGGAGTCGCCATGGGCGACCAGATCAAACGCTGGAGAATAGCAGAGGAACACCTCCCCTTCTTTTAAGTACAGTACTGGGATGTTGGCTCGAATCATCGGGGGTTTCAGCATAGGTGGCTTCCCTTTCAGCAAAAGTCTAGCATACCAGCCCCTCACCGCGCAAGGGTAGAATCCTTTTTTGAGGTGTCCGTCAAACTGGGGGTAGCTCAAGATGTCCCCGGAATTTCTCATACTTAACATACTTAATGCCTGACACCATCTTTCACTCAGGACCAGCGCGAGCGGGTGGTGCGTCATGGACGAGGAAAAAAGAGAACCGTCCCCATTTTTATTCGAGCCATACCATGCGCTCTCCTGACCGTCAAGGGGCTATTGCGGTGCCTGGCCCCGGAATTCCGACTCTTGAATCATACGTTGTAATTTCCGATCTGAAAAATACCAAACTGCAAATATAACTGGATAATTCAACATACCGACTACGAGCGCCCAAAACCAAAACCGTAGGATTCGAAAAATTTCCTGAAGCGTAATCTCTTGTTTTCCAATTAAAAAAGCAACCGCTTCAACTCCCTTGCGTCCATAAAAAAATGTAATTAACAAAACCGCCAGAGACAACAAAAAAAATGTAAGTGTGATTTGTTGCCGCGTAGCTATTTTCTTTGAAAGATTCTCCACCATATTCCCCTCCATATTTATTTTCAGTTTCCGTGCAAAAGTTCGCCAATTAGCTTTCCAATTTCTTGCATCAGTAAAAGAAACTGATCTTCTGGTGTTGAAGCCTGAGCAATTTGACCTACTCCAACCGCAATCTTTAACTTTGGTATCGTCTCACTTTCAGTAATCTCCTTCATTTCTTCAAGTGTGCTAACGTACTTTTCAAGGTCACATTGTTTTTGTTTTTGTTGAATCATGCTAATTTTTCCCATTGTAGGATTGAGACCTAAACCAAGTAGATATAAATAAACTACAAATATTGTTCCTGCAACTAAATATCCAACCAGAACACCTGAAATTTTCCCTGAAGGATCGACGCTATTAATGGGATTATTCCGCACATACGTGTACGGATTGGGCCCGTCAAAATATCCCAGTGGGTCTCGCTGGTGAAACCGGCCAATCAATGCGTTGTACGTACGGGCACGATAATGGTAGGTGCCGGTTTCCGCATCGTACTCCCGTCCCGTAAACAGGAGGCGGTTGGCGTAGGCGGATTGGGCCAGGGGCGCGCCGGTGGCATCGAAAATTGAGGGGCTGCCGTAGGGGTCGTATTTGTATTGCTCGATGAGTTTCCCGGTTTTATCGGTGAGGTGAGTAATGGAACCCAGACCATCCTGGACGAAGTAGGTCTTGACGGTGGCGCGTTCCATGCGCAGGGGTTCATCGATCTCGGGGCCGTTGATATACTCGGCGAGCTGTTGCCCTGCCCCATCGAGCTCTTCGAGAATCTGGTCCCCATCGTAGGTGAAGCGAGTGGTGGTGGCGCCATTCACCGTCTTCGAGATGCGGCGCCCAAACGCATCATACGTGTAGGTGGCGCTCAGGCCAGGGCCGGTGGCGCTGACGAGCCGG
>OBEQ011356544.1_pt1 | contig 10970 bp, 5 predicted proteins | sample 1670901 | NCBI WGS metagenome assembly OBEQ01 (sample SAMEA104232315, study PRJEB22302) | groundwater metagenome | biome: forest; feature: aquifer; material: groundwater | place: USA | collected 2011-08-07 | depth 5.4 m | reverse complement strand
TTAACATTGTTAATTATTTTTGGTTTTATTCTTGAATTATTCTCATCAATTAAATTTTCCATTAATTTTGTTGGTCTTGTTGTTATTTTTGGTGGACTATTTAAAATTTCTGGTGATTTTTCAGAAACTTTATTTGTTGTTTGTGTTTCTGTTTCTGTGTCATTTTCTGTATCAGTTTGGGTTTGTGTTTGTGTTTGTGTTTGAGTGTTGTTTGCGGTTTCAGTTTGTGTTTGTGTTTGTGTTTGAGTCTCAGTTTGTTCAGTTTGTTCGGTTTGTGTTTGTGTTAATGATGAATATTCATCATTTGTTTTATTTTTATCATAAAATTTATTTGTGTTTTGTTGATTTATTTTATATTTTTTTTCAGTATCAACACTATTTATTGATTTTGTATCGTTTGTGTTATTTGTATTATTTGTGTATTCTCCTTTAAATATATTGTTATTGCTATTATTATCATTATCATTATCGTTATCATTGTTATTATTATTGTAATTAACATTGTCATCAACATCATGTCTATATAATTTATCATTTTCCAAATGTTTTTCTAAATGATTTTTATTATATTTATTGGACTGTATAATATCTAAAACCATACTTCGTATATTATTTTTTTTATTATTACTATAGTCTATTTTAATATATTCGGTTAATACCTCATTGTATGGCAACATTTTACGCATTGCATTAAATATGCATATTTGAATTAATGGATATAATTCGTATTTATTTGTTTTTTTCATAAAAATATCTGGTGATTCTTTAAAATAATCACATGTTTCAATTAAACAACGATGCACAAAATCTTTAACCGAAATATTGTTAAAAAATACATTATCAGTAAATTTGGATGTTTCACTATTTGGATCATATGTAATATATATTGTATAACTTTTAAAACTTGCTCTAACCAAATTATCAAACCATTCAATACATCCTGAATTAATTTTAATTCTATTATATTCTTTATCTATTTCAAATGCATTTAATTCAGGTTTATCTTCTAATGACATTTTAAAAATATCCATCACTGTATAATCATGTATATTTTTTCCACTATCAACTAATTTTTTATGTATCGTTTTTGACATTTCATATATTTTATAAATATCTTCATAAATTGAATGAACCAATATGCTTGATAACAAATTATTAAATTCATTTTTTGTTTCAACCAAATATTTAAAATCCATAATATATATTACTAATTTAATATTTTTTTAAATATTAAACATATAAAAAATTCTACAAAATTTATAAATTTTGTTAAATTTATGAGTTTTGTTAAATTTACAAATTTGTAAAACTTGTAGGTTTCATAAATTTATAGATTATCATTATCTTCAAAATATCCTTCAAGTTCTTCATCTGGACCATCTTCCATATCATATCCTTCTTTTAATGCATCATCATCATATTTATCATCTTGATATGCTTGTTTTTGTTCGTCAGTCATTTCAGCAATTGGCACATTTGGTTCATCGTATATATCAACTGGTTCATTTGTAATTGATTCAGTAATTTCAATATATGATGATGTAGTATATAATACCTGATGTAAAATACTTAATTCAGAATCATATTTTGAAATATCAAAATTAAATGAATCAAATAAATTAATTAATATTTCCAAAACAAAATTAACAACATTTGTTTTAACAACTTTATTTGTGTTATTTTCAATTAATCTATTAATTTCATCAATTATATAATTTAAAACCATGTTATTGATAAAATTATGTTTAACAATAAAAGTATAATTTAAATATTCGTTAAATTGTATTTTTTGAGTATTTGTGTCAGTAACTAAATATACATTAATTAAATTCATATATTTTAAAAAATCATGTTCATAGTGATTATCCAAATTATTTGAACTGAATTTTTTTTTATATTTATCATAAATTATATCAAGTGCATTATTTTCAACTTCATCCGCAACCACCTCATTTACATCCTTTTTCATAATCAAATCAATTTTATAATTATATTTAAGACGGTTATAAAATTTATGTAATTCTTTGCCCAATGTTTTGATATTTTCAAATCTTTTTAATGTAATTTTATTTGCAAAATTATTCATAGTAAATATATCTTTATCGTGTATTGTATTTTTATATTGTTCTTCATCCATACCATAAAAATGTGGATAATAATCTTTTATCGACATATTTTCACGTGCAAAACCAAACATATTTAACATATTTTTTACAGAATAATTTATTTGTAATTTAGCATTTGTTTTTTCGTGTGTAATTATTTTTTTATTTAATTCACGATATCCAATTAAATATTTAGTGTTTATGTCATAAAATAATTCATATTTTGTCTTTTTATACATCGTGTAAACAATTACATCATGTTTAAAATGCGAATGATTTTCAACATATTTCATATCAACATTATCTTCATATATTTTTATTGGTGTTTCTAATAAAGAACCATTAAAATTGTGGTTAATGATATATATGTTTTTATGTAAATTATAAGTATTTTTATTAATAACAAATTCCATGCCTATTGATTTTTGTATTATATCAAGTAAATTATTAATTGACAATAATATATCATCTTTTACTTTTTGAAATTTATACATTAATTTATCAAATATTTTTTTAATTCTCATAATTTCATCAGTTGATTCCTTGTCTAAATTTGAAATATATTGTTCAATATGTAATGATTTTTCTTTTTTTATTTTTTCGATATTTTCAAACATTTTATACAATTCTTTATCTGTAAAATTTATATCAGAATCTTTAACATATCCACAAATATTACATATTTTTTCTTGATTAAAATTATGTATGTGTCCATCTATTCCATATTTAAATGCTAACCCTTTTAATTTTAATAACGAATAATTTTCAATTAATTTGTCAGATTCTTTGATTTTTAATTTTTTTAAATCAGTTGTTACACTACATATTTTACATGTAAAATCGCCATTATATTCAGTCGCATTTTTACAACATCCATCTTTAAATTCTTTTTTACATTTTTCCCATGTTTCTGGTGGACATGCACTAAAATTATGAAATTCACCATTTGGACAATTTGTTAAATTTGTAATAGATTTTATTATGGTATGTTCTGGTTTTGGTTTTGTAAATGTTAATCTTTTAAATGTATTTGCTGAAACAATATTTTTATACAAATTATCAACAACAAAATCATTTTCAACAGTATTTGTTGTTGGAACAATATCATATTTATTACTTATTGTTATGTCATATTTTTGTATTGTTTTTGTTTCCATCATTTCTTTATCTATTTTTTTCATAACATTTTTATTATTATAAATTTGTATTTTTGCGTAATATTTAAAATGTAATGTTTGATATAAATATACACGTTTTTCTTTCATTGTGTTTATGTTGACAAGTAATATTACATTCAAAAGCTCAATAACTGTATTTATTACCATTTTTTGATAAATAATTCGTTGCTTTGTTTCTTCATTTTTTGTTAATTCTTCTTGTGGAATACCGCTCCATAAATTATAACCAATTACATAATAACTTATCATATATAGTAAATAACATAATACTGGATATTTTGTAATTGGTTCTGTTTCTTGTTGTTTATTAATAATAATGTTGAAGCGTTCAAACAAATGTGTAAATATTTTTTTATAAAATTCATAAACAGATAAATTATTTTTTTGATTTTCAGCTAAATGTATAATTTGTTTTTCGTCCAATTCAAGAATCATTAAAATTATTATATATGCCAATGAATTATTATATTTTTTAATTTTATAAATATCTTTGTCTTCACTTGAATAAATAAAAATATCACTTTTTAATTCAAAATTAAATAACATACTTAATTTGTCTATTCCAAATATTTGTCTTTTTTCATTTTTAATTAATTGATATTCTTTTTCAATAAACGTATTGTTATGTAAAAGTAAATCAATTGTATCTTTTACAATTATTTTTCTTCTATTTCTTGGTCCATATGTTGAACCAATTAAAAGAGGTAAATGTAAAATAATTGAAATACGTTCAATTATTTTGTCAATACTTTTAATTGCAAGTTTGTATGGTTCATATTCATTTATTTTTTCTAACTCAATATCTAAATTATAACTGTGTGGAATAAATTTTTGCAATTTTGAATCAAAATGTCCATCTTGAATTGTTTCTTCAATTGGTAACATTGATTTACAACTTTTACATATATAATATTGTTTTTCATTCATTGTTACAAATTGTTGAATATATTCATATATTAACACTGAATATAATGCACTTTTCTTTTTTTTTAATTCTATTATTTTATCCCACGATAAATAATGTTGGCATACACCATCGACATATAAATTTGATATTTCTTCTTTTTCTTCATCTTCAATGTAGTTATCGTCATCATTGTTTCTATTGTTGCTACCATTAAAATAATTGCCAACCGATTTATTATTTGAATTATTGCTGTTCAATTTATCATCATTTAATTTATCATTGTTTAATTTATTGTCATTTAAATCATTATTTATGTTATTAATTGTTTTGCTAATTATTTTATTTGTATGTTTTTCATGTACACACATTGTGTTTGGTTGACAAAACATTTTGGGTTTGCACACTATTTTTGCAACAGATGAAATATCTTTTTTGATGTATGTTGGTAATTTATATACTTTGTCATATAATCCAGAAAATGTTTTTTCTTCAATATCTTCAATATCGTCAGTTTTTAAACTTTTTATGTCATACATTAAATGTTCTAATTCTACAATTTTTGCACTAAATTGATCATCTAATACATCAGGAAGTTTTAATTGAAAATTTTCAAACATTTGTTTATATTCAACCAGTGTTTTTGATTTATTATTTTTTACATAATCATGTAATGCTTGAATACTTTCTTCTAAATAATAATCATATAAATATGACATAATTAATTTTACAATATCATTTTGTGAAATATTTTCATCATATCCTTTTAAAAAATATTTTTTTGTTTTATCAAAAACAAAAATATAATTTTTATCTGTATATTTCCCGTGTAGTGTGTTATTAATTTTTTCATTCATTGCATCTTTTACATTTTTTAATGTGGCGTCAATATCTATATTAATAAAATCATTTGGAGTTATTTTATCAATGTCAGAACCTCCTAATATTGCAAATCCCATAATATTAGTTATCATACCATATGACAATATACGCGTTTCTACTGTTTTATTATATTTTTTAAATATTAAACTTGAATTACGAATTATATCATATGTTTCACCAAAATTTACGTGTGAAAAATAATGATTATTTAAATGTCTGAATGGAATATTTGGATAACTCATAAAAGAATTAAATTCATTAAATAAATCTAAATTTTGATTTGATAAAGATGTCATTGTCATTTTATTGTATATTTTTAAATTTTCGTATTTATTAACAAGTGTTGCATATTTGTTTATTAATGGCGTGTAAAACAATTTTTTAATATTCTCTGGATCTTTATAATAATCCGATATTGTGTTTATTTTATTGACAATGTATTTTATTTTTGTATTTTCTTTTTTTTTTGCTTCTTCTCCTTGATATTCATATTTTTCATTATTTTTATGATACAGCAAAAAATCATCAGTAATTGGAACAATTAATTTGGATTCAAATAATTTTTGTATTTTTCCATCAATATCAATATGCTTTCTTTTTTTTTCATAAATAACATCATTGTAATTTATATTTAACATATCATAAATCATAATTGGAATTTCAGTTTCAATTTGTTCTGGTTCAAGAATTTCTTTAATTTTGTCAAAATCAATAAATAAATGTTTTGGAACAACAATATCAATAAATATAAATTCTCCATCCATTGTTTCAGATTCATCAATTATATTGAATATGTGTTTTTTCTCTTCACCACTAAATAACAAAACAAATATTGCTATTTTAATTGAATTATGACAAACAATTATTTTATTTTTTTTGTATTGTTTTAATAACATATCCATTTTGCTATTACCAATTTTATCAATGAAATTTTGTGTTTCTTTTGTGTATGTTTTGGTATTTTCAACAGTAACATTTGCATTTTCATTTTCGGTATTTTCATTTTTGTTTTTGTTTTTGGTTTTGTTTGGTTTGTCTTTAATTTTATTTTTTGTTTTGTTATCAGTTTTATTTTTAGTTTCAGTTTCATTTTCATTCCCATTTTCATTCCCATTTTCATTTTCACCAAGCAATTCTTTTAAAATAAATATGATTTTTATTATATTTGAATTGCTTTCCGAATTAAAAAAATCATCAAGTTTTACTGAATATTTTGACTGATTATTATTTATTTCAACCAAACTTGCATTAAAATTTTCATTTTTTTCTTCATAGTTTAAACCAATTAATATATATGCATAATATGCAATGTATTTTAACATTGTATTTTTAATAATAATAGCATTGCTGTTTTTTGATACAATTTTATCAATTTCTTCTTGTGATACTAAATTTTCAGAATATTCAAGTAGTTCATTTAATTCATTTTGATATTTTTCAATATTTTGTGTTTTAATAACTTTTTCATAATTAATAAAATTTTTATTTTTTTCTATAACCCATTCATACATGAATTTATCAAGTATAATATCTAACATATTATCAATATCTTTTATATCCATATAGTTGTATTTGAAAAATTATTTATTGTTTAATCAATAATTTTAATAAAAAGTATATATGATTTTTATTTACATATATTGTGTATTGTACATTGTGTATTGTGTATTGTATATTGTATATTGTTTATTGTATATTGTGTGTTGCATATTATATATTTCAAAAGAAAATTAAAATCTACTCTTATATAATTATAAATATAAAAAAATAAAAAAACAAAAAAACACAAAATATATATAAAAATAATTACTATTTGTTATTTGTTATTTGTTATTTGTTATTTGTTATTTGTTATTTATTTCAAATATTTGTCATTATAAATTTTTAATATTTTTTCTTTAAATTTATCATAAATTCCAATCGATAAATCAATTGCTTCAAACAAATTATCAAGTGGATCATTTTTATGTGTTTCAAATGATAATAACATTTTTTTTTCTAAATATGATATTTTTGATATTCCTGATTTTATAATATCATTCATATTTTGTAACATATAATTAATTGGTCCGAATGTAACATAATTTTCATTACAAATTTCAATTATTAATTTATTTTTTCCATATGTCATCATTTTATATTGTTTGTTTGTAAAATTTACTTTTAAATTTCTTAATTTGCCATTAATTATGTCACAAACAGTAGCTAATATTAAATATGGATTACGTTGCTCATTACATTTCATTTTAAAAATATATTCATTATCATTTATTTGTGTCCAAAAACAACTTGATGCATTATATATTGCATTTTGCTCACCAGTTTTTAACATTGTTTTCATTGAAAATTCTAATTCTTCATTTGATCTTAAAATTGATAATGCAGTTGGATTATCTTTTGGATACATTTTGTCATTGTCAATTAATTTGTTATTTATTTTAACAATTAAATCATTTGTTGTGACATATATGTTATTTAATGTGTTATTTTTTTTCTTTGCATATGTTTCAATTATTAATTCATTTTGTTCATTTTGTTTGTTTTGTTCATTTTGTCCGTCTTGTTTATTTTGTCCATCTCCATAATATTCATTTGATAATTCGTTAGACAATTCAGCCTGTTCAAATTGTTCAATATTATATATTGGTAATTGTGACAATCTTAATTTTGTTTCTGTTACATCATAAACTGTTGTATTTTTTATAATTTTTATTTGCGAAACATCATATGCATAAATATATGGTTGATCAATTGCAGATTGTCTTATTGAATTTAAAATTTGATATACTGCATATTCTCCTTTTATGTTTAAAGTCAATAAACTTTCATTATATTCATCTTTTGTATATGATACTTCTTTGATATCCATTTTATATATAATTATGTATCATAATAAATATATATCAATTTTTATTTACATTGTATTGCATTGCATTGTATTGTATTATATTTTTGATTTACATTTAATTTACATTTAATTTACATTTAATTTACATTTAATTTACATTTAATTTACATTTAATTTACATAAATAAACGATTAAACCATAAAAAATTTATATTAAATAAATATATGAATTCAAACCAAAATGCATTTAACAGCAATATGATATTTTATAAAAAAGATTGTCAGCTTTCGCATAATTTTTTAACACTTTGTCAACAAAACAATATATTAAAATATTTTAAATTAATTGCGGTTGACAATACTAATATACAAAAAATTAATAATGGCGGTATAAATGTGTTTCCAACACTTTTAATAAAAGGTTTATCTGTTCCACTTGAAGGAAAAGCAGTATTTGGATGGCTTGAGGAGCATTTAAGAACAATAAATGCAAATAATAATCAAACAGCTTCACAAATACGACCACCGTATCCACCACCATCACAACAGCAACAAAATAATTCAAATAACATCAGTTCACAAAGTAATGTTGTTAAACGTCCAAATCCATTACAATCAACAATTGATAATAACAATCAAAATAATCAAAATAATAATAATCAAAATAATAACAATCATAACAATAATAATCAAAATATTAATAGTATGAAAGAAAAAAAAGATGTAATTGGATTTTCACAATTTGAAATGGCTGGAATATCTGATGCATTTGCATATGTGAATCGTGATGAAGCATTACCTAAAAATTTTTTAGCTCCTGATAAAAATGTTGAAATATACACAGCAACTGAATGTAAAAAAATTAATAATAAACAACATGATATGTTAATCAAAAATATTTCAACAAAAATAGAAAATGATAAAAAAGAAATATTAAATTTGTATGATAAAGAACATGAAAAAATAATAAATGGCAATAAAATTGATTGGAACAATTAAATTATAATATGAATATGAACATGAATATGAATATGAATATGAATATGAATTATAAACATAAATAATATACAATATAAACAAATTTTTACATTTTATAAATTATAATGAACAATTATACACATGAATATAAAAATAAATACGAATATAAAAATGAATGTGAATGTGAATATGAATATGACAAAATAAATTATTTTCACAATTTATTAAATAATTTTATAACACATATAAATGAATTAATTGACTGTATGAATGCATATAAACTTTTAACTAAATATTCACAATATTTACCAATAATGAAATTATATGTTGAAAATAATAAAACTGATATATTGCAAAAATGCATACAAAATATTGGCGAATTTGTTAATTTTTCTCTTGATGAATTTAATGATTTAGATGATAATCAAAGTTACAATATGTACATGCCAAAAATTAAAAAAAATAAAATTGATAAATGCAGTTCAAACGAAATTTTTAATTTTTTATTAGAAATTAAGTGTAAATCATGTGATTTTGACAAAAAAACAAAAAAAATAATGAAACAAAAAATTAACAATATTGTTGATACATTGGTTAAAATTAATGATATTTTTTCTTAAATTTTGTTTTAATTATTTTTTAATTTTATTTAATTATTTTTGATTTAAAAATAATTATCCTAATTAAAATATATGAATATTGATGAAGAATTTACAATTAATGCATTTAGAGAAAAATTTATATTTTTTTTAGATTTTTGTGTTAAATATTTAAATGAATCTGAAATTAAAAAATTTATAAATATGGTAAATATCAAAAAAAATAAAATTTCTTATGAAAAAATGATAGCAAGAATTGTTAAAAATGTTAAAATGCAAGAATTATTATATGAAATGTCACAAGAAAACTTTACTGATGAGATTATTAATAAAATAATGTCTGATTCAGAAAATGTAAAATCATTAAATATTATACCAAATTTTAATGTTGGAGAAATTTTATTGAATATTGGATATGATATGAGAATGATATGCAATGCATATATTTTAGATATTTGTAAATGTGCAATAGTAATATCAATGGCACCAAGTGAGAATGAACAAGTTCAAAATTCGTTTTTAGCATTAAAGAAAGCATATGTTAATAACAAGGGTGAATTTACAACAGATACACTTGTTGATGCTACACCAATACAGGTTAAATCAATACAAGAAACAATGATTGAATTTTTATCAAATAAAGATGTTAATTTTAATGAATCATTTAAATCAATGAATCCAGAAGGAATTTTGGATGCTTCTGATAAATTAAAAGAAACATTACAAGGTGATAAATTTAAAAATAATTCAGAAACAGCTGGATTTTTATCTTCAACTTTAGATGATGTTAAAGAAAAATTAGTAAATTTATCAACAAGTGGACAAATGGGTAATGTTGAGTATTTAGATCAATTACAATCTATTGGTAAAGAAACCGCTTTAAATATGGCTAAAAAATTAGGAAACAAAAATGTTGATCCAATAGAATTAATAAATGATACTCAAAAATTAGCTAAAGAAATTATGCCAAATTCAAATCTTGATTTATATTTTAATATGATTAGAAAAAATATTTTAGGTAAGATAAATACAAATAATGGTACAAACGGAACAAATGGAGAAATAAATATGGACCAATTAGATATTGGACAATTAAATATGGATCAATTAAATAACATGAATTTAGAACAGATGTTTAAATTAACAAATAAATTGACTAAAAGCCAAAAAAAAAAATATGACTAAAAAAGAAATTAGAGAAGCAAAAGAAAAACAAAAACAAGTTTCAAATGAAATGATGAATTCATTATTTACAAATGGTATGAATAATACAAATAATACAAATAATACAAATAATACAAATAATACAAACAATAACGAAAATATAAGTGAATTAAAAACATTGCTTGATAATTTATAAAAATAAAATGAAATGAAATGAAATAAACATTAAAAAATAATTTGATTAACACATTATTTTTTAATATTTTTAATATTTTTAATATTTTTAATATTTTTAATATTTTTAATATTTTTA
>OBEQ010325890.1_pt1 | contig 10972 bp, 8 predicted proteins | sample 1670901 | NCBI WGS metagenome assembly OBEQ01 (sample SAMEA104232315, study PRJEB22302) | groundwater metagenome | biome: forest; feature: aquifer; material: groundwater | place: USA | collected 2011-08-07 | depth 5.4 m | reverse complement strand
GATATTGAAAGACATTACCCACATCTTGCATTGTTTGGAAGTGAAATTTTTACAGAAGGTCTAAACTATGCCAAGGCTAGAACAAAAGCCCCTCTTATTCAGATGGATGCTAAAAACATTCCATTTGTAAATGAGTTTGATGTCATTGGTATATTTGATGTTCTTGAACACATAGATGATGATGTTCTTGTATTAAACCAGCTTTATAATGCTACTAGTAAAAACGGTGGGGTTATTATGACAGTTCCACAACATAGGTTTTTATGGAGTAAAGTAGATGAGCTTAGTTCTCATAAGAGGAGATATGCAATTGGTGAACTACAAACCAAGCTACAGAAAGCCGGGTTTAAAGTTATAACCTCGACGTCTTTTGTAACATTTCTATTGCCTTTTATTGTACTGTCTAGGATGAGGTTGAGATTTTTGAATAGCAAATTTAATCTTTATTCTGAGTTTAAAATAAATCTTGTCTTGAATATGTTTTTTGAGGCAATATTAAACCTTGAAATGATACTTGTTAAAATTGGTATACGGTTTCCTTTTGGTAGTTCTTTACTTGTGATTGCAAAAAAATGAAAACCATTATAAGTAGTATTAAAAGAGCTATAGATAAATATTATTTTCTTATTCCATCTTTGTTGTTTTGCTTTTTGTATTATCAATCAGTTTACTTTGGACAAGCATGGGGTGATGATTTATTTGTTATAAATCCTTCTGCCAAAGATTTTCATATAATGCTGTCAACCTTTTATAAGGTTACTGGTATGGTCTCTGATCATTATATGCCTGTACATTGCTTACAATGCTTCTTGGTTAATTTACTTTTTGGTGCAAATGCATTTCCAACAGGATTTCATATCTATCAATTCTTGGCACAGTTTATTGTATGTATATTAGCTACTATTCTTATTTTTAAAATCACAAATAGTAAATTAATTGCAGTTCTAGTTATTTCTTTTTGGACAGTACATCCTGTTAATCAACAACAATTAACCAGATTAGTTGTTGGTCCGGGGATTATGGGGTTTGCATTTAGTTTGATTTTTATGCTTTGTTATTTGTATGCAAAAGATATTAATTCAAATACACGCAGATATATTTTTATGTTTGTAGGCAACTTGTTTTTTTTAATGGGTGTAATGTCTGTAGAAACCTTTATCTTCTTTCCTGTTTTGCTCAACTTAATATTATTTTCTTTAGAAGGAAAAAAATTGTTTTCTAGACAATATTTTCCTATCGTAAGTTCTTCCATCTTAGTCTATCCAATATATTTTGCTTTAAGATATTGTGCAACCAGTGGAGGCATGATAGAGTCTGTAAATTTAGTTACTCGTTGGACTGAAATTGGTTCTTGGAAAGATATTATTTTTAGAGCATTATGGTTATCACCACAATTGATCGTACATTATTTCAAGTTATACTTTTATCCATATGGGTTAGTAGATAGTGCAGCAGAATGGTATATGGTCGGTAATTCTTCACTAAGTCCATATAGTTTATTTTGTCAGGTTTTAGTTCTTGGATTGATTTTAGCAGCGATATTGCTTTATAAAAAAATTCCTTTCTTTTCTCTAGGAATGATTTGGTTTTTTATTTCACTTATACTAATCATACAAATCGTTCCTATTTTTTCAATTGTTTCACTTAGATATTCTTATGTGCCAAGCTTAGGACTTACTTTTGCAATATTTGGACTTATGTCTAATATCAAGAAAATCTCAACATCAAAATTTATAATCATTGTTTTAATACCCATATTTTGCTTTTTAACAATGAGAACAATGTATTATATGCCATCTAGTAAAGATTTTTTGAATCAATTCATATATTGCATTAAAGAAGCTCCAGTATGGAATAAACCATTGTGGATTAACCTTGCCATGGATCAAGCAAAACAACAAAATGAATTAGATAAAGTACAGAACTTTTTAACTAAAAAACTATATGATTCTGCTATTGATAAGTGGCTTAGTAAGTTTCTAGATCTTAAACCTGGACTATCAATTAGTTATGGACCAATGCAAATGCAATATAACTACTTGGTTTATAGGTTGATTTTTGATTATCTTGTATCAGAAAAGCGGGTAGATGATCTAAGTAGAGCTTTTAATTCTGCTTTAGTTGTTAAAAACAATTCAATTGGTTGGTATGAAGTTGCAAGCTGTTTAGTGAAAATAAATAAATGGGATATGGCATGGGAAGCTACTAAGCACACTATATCCAGCAATCCCAAATCTCAACTTTCTTATGATCCACAGTTTATTTCAATTGTGTTAAGAACTAAAAAATACAATGAAGCTCTACTTTTAGTAGAAAATTATGTACAACTAAATCCTAAGTCATCGTTCCCATATCTTTTTGCTGGGTTATTTTATAGTGAAATTAGCATGACTGATAAAGCCTTGTCTTATTTTAAGGAGGGCATTTCTAATGATAAAACTATTTGTGTAACAGGGGAAGAATTATATTATCAAGCTGCTAGAATATTTGTCGAAAATAATATGTATGAGGAAGCTAAACAAACATTGCATATCATGTTACTATTAAATCCTTTTAGTGATAAAGCAAAGCAAAGACTGTTTGAAATTAATTCTCTATTGAATAGGGTGTAATTGTGGGAAAAATACCATTTAATAAACCATCATTTACTGGTTCTGAACTTAAGTATATTAATGATTCAGTTTCTAACCAGCATATATCTGGAGATGGTTTGTATACCCAAAAATGTAGTGTTTTAATGGAGCAAAAGTTTAATGCTAAAAAAATATTGTTAACTACCTCATGTACCCATGCTCTTGAATTAGCTTCTATTCTTATTGATTTAAAAGAAGGTGATGAGGTAATCGTGCCTTCTTATACTTTTGTATCTACGGTAAATGCTTTTATGCTGCGAGGAGCAAAGCCTGTATTTGTTGATATAAGACTTGATACAAAAAATATAGATGAAAATTTAATAGAAGAAAAAATCACGCCAAGAACTAAAGCAATCTTTCCTGTTCATTATGCAGGTATTTCATGTGACATGGATAAGATCAATGACATTGCAAAACGGAACAACCTCTATGTTATAGAAGACGCAGCACAAGGAGTCAATGCAAAGTATAAGAATAATTATTTAGGAACTATAGGAACCTTTGGCTGTTATAGTTTTCATGAAACGAAAAACTTTATGTGTGGGGAAGGTGGGGCTATTGTAATTAACGATGAACAATTTATTGAAAGAGCTGAAATTATAAGAGAAAAAGGAACTAACCGTAGTAAGTTTTTTAGAGGGGAAGTTGATAAGTATACGTGGGTGGATATTGGAAGTTCATATCTTCCATCTGATATCTTGGCTGCTTTTTTATATGCACAACTTGAAAGCATGGATACAATTACTAATACTCGTAAAATAATTTATAATAAATATATTGAAGGTTTTAAAGATTTGGAAAAAGAAGGAAGATTATTATTACCAGTAATTCCTGAAAACTGTTTGTCAAATTATCATATGTTTTATATTTTGACTGAAGATGAGACTCAAAGGGATCACTTGATTAGCTATTTGAAAAAACAAGAAATAGTAAGTGTCTTTCACTATGTTCCATTACATTCTTCTCCAATAGGATTAAACCTAGGATATAGGGGGGGGGGCTTACCAATAACTGAAGATGTTAGTAAAAGGTTGTTAAGGCTTCCATTTTATAATGATTTGACTAATGATAAACAAGATTACATCATTAATAATGTGACAGCCTTTTTACGGGGAAAGATATTGTCAACTAATAAATTAAATTAACTTTTATGGATATAAGTATAGTTAGTCCTATTTATAAAGCTGATTCTATTATAGATGAATTAGTCAGCAGGATTCAAAAATCGGTTTCTTCATTCACTAATAGCTTTGAAATTATTTTGGTGGATGATGGGAGTCCGGATAGTTCGTGGCTCAATATACAAGAAAATTGTAAGAGAGATAAAAATATAAAAGGTATTAAACTTAGTCGCAATTTTGGACAACACTATGCAATTACAGCTGGTTTAGAGAAAGCTATTGGAGATTATGTTGTGGTAATTGATTGTGATCTACAAACAGATCCTAAGTATATTTATGACATGTATCAAAAAGCTTTAAATGGCAATGATATTATTTATACTAAAATTACTTCAAAATCACATTCTCTTTTTAAAAATATCGTTTCTAAATTGTTTAGCTTTCTCTTTAATTATTTGTCGGACTCTAATTTCTATTATAGTAACAATAGTACTTTTACTTTGTTGAGTAGAAAGGCTGTTAATGCCTTTTGCAGTGTTCGAGATTCACATCGTATGTATCTGTTAGTTTTACATTGGCTTGGATTTAAATCTGATTATGTTGAAATATTGCACAGTAAAAGATTAAGTGGCAAGAGCTCATATACAATTTTTAAACTCTGCGAATTAGCAATTGATGGAATAATTTCGCAGTCAACAAAACTCTTGAGAGTGTCAATTGTGATAGGATTTGTCCTTTCATTTATTGCTTTATTAGTTTTAATCTTGATTTTATTTATGTATTTTATGCATGGCTTAATGCAAGGCTGGACATCCATTATTTGTCTAATATTGCTTTCTACAGGCATAGTTTTAATTTCTAACGGTATACTAGGTCTCTACTTGGGAAAAACATTTGAACAAGCTAAAAATAGACCATTGTACCTAATAGATGAATTAGCCAACTTTTAACTAATATTGCTCTAGTAATCAAAGTGTATTAATAGTGCAAGAAAGACCCTTAAAGAAAGCTTTGTCTTAAGAATGATAAAATACATGGGTTAGTAGTAAGAGTTATTAGTTGCTATCTAGCTAACGTAATATTTCTAAGTAAATGACTTGTAAAGTAAGATTTTATCCGATTTATTCGGTAAAATCTGTAAGGTATTATAAATGACAGACTGGAAGTACTATGGAAAGCTGGTTTTGGGAGCGTAGCGAAAAAACCGGCGGCAGGTAGAAATAGTTATTATGGAATTTAAGATTGACGAAAATTTGTTTGATAGTGGAATTATTGCTCCGAAAGTCGGCACTTTAACCCTTGAGAATTATAAGGATTTAAAAAGTGATGATAGTGCTCCAATTGTAAATCATGCTAGAAATAATAAATATAATCTTATTACTCTTGGCGTAGAATCCCCAGTTTCCTTAAAGGACTTTATATATCTGGGTACTATTTATGAAATACAAGCAAATCTTGTAGATGTGTGGAATACTGTAAAAGATATTCCCAGTAGGTTTTATGTTCGTAAGCTAAATGATTCTGACTGGGCTCAAATTAAAGAACTGTTAAGTCTCTATCCACCTACAAGATATTCTAGAGATCCTAATGTAACCATGGAACAAGTCATAGTGCATAAGCTAAAGATTTTACAATATCTTGCAGAGCAATATCCAGACTATTCTCTGGGGGCATTTTCTAAAGATAATGAGCTTATTGGATTTCACCTCTTGAAATTATTAGAGGATAAAGTCTTCTTGCAAGAGCTCTTAGTGAAACCCAATTCCAGAGTGGGGTTTGTGTCATTGCAGTTGGTTAAAGAAAATTTAGATAGAGTGAAGAAAAATACAAATGTAAATTATTTAACTACGCGAGTTTATGAAGATAATGAAATCTCCATGAATTTCTTTACAAAGCTTAGGTTTGTAAATTGTAAAAAGAAAGAACATTATTATCATATGTGGGTTTGATAATTTTAAAGGAGTAATTAAATATAAATGTTAACTAAGGTTCAAGAAATCAAAGAGCAAGTACAAAGTTTTTTAACTAGACAATTCCTTTTTGAATTTGATGAAAGAGAAATTACTCCAAGTACTGATTTATTTTTATCTGGGATTATAGACTCTTTCGGCAGTGTTGAACTTGTTACTTTTATTGAAACCAAATTTAAAATTAAGTTGTCTGATGAGGATTTTTTATCTGGTTCATTAAAGTCTTTGAATTTAATTATCAAGCTTATAGAGGAGAAGACGATAAATGTCAGTTAATAATATAAAGCGTTGTATAAAGTGTGTTTTGCCAGAAACCTTTCCGAATATATCATTTGATGACGAAGGTGTTTGTTATTTCTGTCAAGAATTTATAAATTCTGAACCAATTGTTATTGAGCAAAAGCGTATTAAAGAATTAATGGATTCTGAAATTGAGAAAAGCAGAGGCAAAGGAGAATATGATTGCATTGTTGCTTTTAGCGGAGGAAAAGATTCCACTTATACTCTAATGCACTTAGTACAAAATTATGGCTTAAATTGTTTAGCAGTTACTATAGACAATGACTTTATATCTGAACAAGCAATGAAAAATTGTTATGCAGTTACAGAAGCCCTTGGTGTTGATTTTTTATTGTTTAAACCATCCTCAACATTTATGAGAGATATGTATAAAACGAGTGTGGTAACCGGGGGAATACAAAGCAATTCTGCAATTAAGCGAGTCAGTGCTATTTGTAATTCATGCATTAATTTGATTAATAATTATATGATTAAGCTAGCATTACTTCATGGTGCTCCAATAGTTGCCGGTGGTTATATAGGAGGGCAGCTACCTAAGAATGCATCAATGATTAATTTAAATTTAATTCAAAGAGAACAAATAAAAAAACCACTATTAGAAAAATATAAAAGTCTTTTCGGAGCTAGTTCTACAAAGTTTTTTTTCATTCATGAAGATCTTATAAACAATTATGGAAAGAGTACTATTACTATTATTAATCCAATGCTTACAGTTTCTTTGTCAGAGGAAGAAATTATTTCTGCGATAGGAAAGTTGGGTTGGATTAAGCCACATGATACAGGAAGTAATTCCAGTAATTGTCGTTTAAATGATTTAGGCATTGCCATTCATCATAAAAAACATAATTTTCACCCATATGAATTTGAAGTGTCGGAACAAGTGAGATATGGATTAATGAGTAGAGATGAAGCTCTTAGGAAAGTTACTAATGTTCCTGACTTTTCTGAATTGGGCTATCAGATGGAAAAAATAGGATTACTATCAACTAATATTTAATAATTACTTATGTGTGGCATTGTTGGTTTTTTAAATTCACGTAGAAATCCAGATGAATATCCTGAAGCAGTATGTGACATGCTTTCAATGATACGTCATCGTGGACCTGATGAAATGGGCTATTTCTTTGATAATTATGTGGCATTAGGTACGGCTCGCTTAAATGTAATTGATTTAGCTTTGGGGCAACAACCTATGAGTGATTCAAATGGTCGTTATTGGATAACTTATAACGGTGAAACATATAACTATTTAGAATTAAGAAATGAACTTGAAGTGTTGGGATATAGGTTTTTAACTAATTCAGATACTGAGGTGGTTTTAAATGCTTATATTGAGTGGGGTAAAAAAGCCTTTGCAAAGTTAAACGGTGGATTTGCATTTGCTATTTATGACAGTGTTACACATAATTTGGTTTTAGTTAGAGATAGGTATGGAGAGCGTCCTTTATTTTATTCTAAGAGAGAAAAAGAACTTGTATTTGCATCTGAGATAAAAAGCTTTATTGGTTATAGAAATATTGATCTTAAATTTAATGTTGAAGATCTACGCTCTACGTATACTATCTGGACCCCATTGCCTAATAGAACTGTTTATGAAGGCATATACCAAGTACCACCAGGTAGTTATGCCTTTGTATCTGAAAATGGAGATTTTAATATAGAGCAGTATTATTCCTTAAACTTTTTAAAAGAAAAATCTATAAATGATGAAACGGAAGCCATTAAACTTGTTAAAGAAGCATTGTCTGAGAGTGTTCGTCTTAGATTAAGAAGTGATGTAGAAGTAGGGACTTATTTAAGTGGTGGTCTTGATTCTTCTATAACTACTTTACTTGCTACTAAACATTCACGGCATCCCGTTAAAACTTTCTCTATTACTTTTGAAGATCCAGCTTTTGATGAATCTCAATATCAAAGAGAGCTTAGCAGTCTTTTAGGTACCGTGCATCATAGTTTGCATATATCTAATAAAGAAATTACAGAATCGTTTATTGATGCATTGTGGCATGCAGAAATTCCTACTTTTCGTACAGCATTCGTCCCAATGTATTTATTATCAAAGTTAGTTAAAGAACAGGGAATTAAAGTAGTCTTGACTGGAGAAGGCTCAGATGAGTTTTTTCTTGGTTATGACTTTTATAAAGAAACACTATTGCGGCAATCCTGGGATATTTTAACAATTGATGAGAAAAAAGAACGATTACAATGTTTAAATCCTTTTGAAAAGTTCTTTCATGAAAATGCATTGAAAATAATGGCACTATATGAGCGATACACTAAAGAACAGGTTCCAGGATTATTTTCTCATGAGATTCGCTTTAACAATTCCAGTTTTGCAAGCCGTCTTTTATCTGTTCAAGGTGATAACTTGAATTTAATTAAACAATTTATTGAAAACCATAAAGATGAGTTTAGTCCATTATCAGTTTTGGAAAAGGCTCAATGGCTTGATTGTAAAACGTTGCTTGCAGGGTATTTATTGTCAACACAAGGTGACAGAATGAGTTTTTCGCATGGAGTTGAAACCCGGTTACCATTTCTAGATTCTAATGTTGTTAAACTAGCATGGGAATTGCCTATTGAACTTAGACTTAAAAATGAAATAGAAGAAAAGCATATTTTAAAGCAATCATTTAAAGATGAATTACCAAACAGCATTATAAATAAACCTAAGCATCCATATAGAGCACCAGATGCTTCTGCTTTTTTACATGATCAACCATCTGATTATATGGATGTAATTTTATCTTTTGATGAGTTGAAAAAAATCGATTTTATTAATGCTGATTTTGTAACCAAACTAATTGATAAACTAAAAGTAACTCCAAAAGCACAAATCAGTCAGAGGGAAAATCAGGCTTTTATCTTTCTGTTATCTACAGGGCTACTTTATAGACACTTCGTAAAATCTCCCATGTATATGCCACGAGGAGTGAGTATTAAAAACCTTTTAAAGCGAACAATAGATGGTCGTAAGATTGATAAAAAAGTTTTAGCTTAATGTTTATTTTGTAATAGATACTTCAGCTCTTCTGTTTACCCATTCTCTATTTTTCTTATACCAATCAATAGTTAAATCCAAGGCTTCATCAAAATCATGTTTCTTTTTCCATCCCAGCTCTGTTTTAGTCTTTGTAGTATCCATGGCATATCTGCGATCATGTCCCAGTCTATCTTCTACATAATTTATTAATTCTTCTGTTTTACCTAACTTTTTTAGAATTGTTTTCGTGAGGTCTAAATTTGTTAATTCACAATCACCACCTATGTTATAGACTTCTCCATTTCTACCTTTTTCTAAAATCAATGAAATGGCTGAACAAAAATCTAAGACATAAATCCAGTCCCTTATATTTAAACCATCACCATAAACAGGGACCTTTTTGTTTTCAAGTGTATTTGAGATAAACAATGGAATAACTTTTTCGGGGAATTGATATGGTCCAAAATTATTTGAGCATCTGACAATTACTGTATTTAGACCATATGTTTTATTGTATGCTCTAACTAAGTGATCAGCCGAGGCTTTGCTGGCTGAATATGGACTGTTTGGTTTGATTAGACTTGTTTCAGTAAATTTATCCGGTGGCTCTATGGAACCATATACTTCATCAGTACTTATTTGAATGTATTTTTTAAGCTTTTCTTTTAATGCAATCTCAAGTAAAACATGTGTACCAACAATATTCGTTTCTATAAAGGGTTGGGATTTTGTAATGCTTCTGTCTACATGTGTTTCGGCTGCAAAGTTAATCATTGCATCAGGTTTATAAGTCCTAACAATATTTTCAATGAAATCATAATCTTGAATATTCCCTTTGAAATATTGATAGTTCTTGTGATTCTCTATATCTTTTAAATTATCCAGTCTTCCTGCATAAGTCTGAGCATCAATGTTTGTGATGAAAATATCTTTATTTTCATTGATTAAATGTCTAATAAAATTTGAGCCAATAAACCCCAAACCTCCTGTTATAACGATGTGCATTTGGTATCATCTCCTAAGATAACTCTTATCTTTTTTCCGTTTGAACCATTAGTACTTTCATTTAATATCAGTTCAACATTTTTTCCAAGAACGCTGTTTGAAATTGTTCTTGTAAAGTTTTGAATCTTTGTATTTTCTCTAACTATTGAATTTTCTATTTTTGAATTAGTTATAGTAACGTTTTCCCCAAGGCTTACATATGGTCCTATCTTACAACCCTTAATATGTGCATTTTTTGCAATTATTACAGGACCTGTTATTTCTGAATCTTCAATTAAAACATTTTGATCTATATAAACCTTTCCTTGTATTTTTACAGAGCTATTAGTTTTAGAATTAATGCTATTAGAAATGTTATTTAATAGGACCTCATTACCTTTAAGCATATTTTCTGGCGTGCCAACATCAAACCACCAGCTCTTTATAACATAGTATTCAACCAGGTTATTTTGCTGTATTAAAAAGTCTACGGCATCTGTTATTTCTAATTCACCCCTATAGCTTGGTTTTATGTTAGCAATAGCATAAAAAATTGATGGTTTGAAAAGATAAATTCCTGACAAGCATAAATTAGACTTAGGGTTCTGAGGCTTTTCTACAAGTTTTGTAACCTTTCCATTGCTGATTTCAGCAATGCCATATGGTCGTGGGTCTTCTACTTCTTTTAATAAGACTAAACTTTCAGGATTGTTTTTTACAAATTGTTCATATGCAGCTTTTAGTTCACCTTTATTTATTAGGATGTCTCCAAGAAACATAAGAAATGAATCATCTCCAATATGCATATTTGTGATTTGCACTGCATGTGCTAATCCTAGAGGCTTATCCTGAAAAACAAAATCAAAAGAAAAGCATTTTGCAAATTCTGAATTTAAAAGAGTTTCTTTTACCTTATGACCATACTCTTCACTGACAACTACACAAATTGATTTTATTGGAGTTTCTTCCTTAATTAAGTCT
>OBEQ012971833.1_pt1 | contig 10973 bp, 11 predicted proteins | sample 1670901 | NCBI WGS metagenome assembly OBEQ01 (sample SAMEA104232315, study PRJEB22302) | groundwater metagenome | biome: forest; feature: aquifer; material: groundwater | place: USA | collected 2011-08-07 | depth 5.4 m | reverse complement strand
TCAGAAGGCTTTTTTTGAGATGGTGAGAAGAGAAATAATTAAAAAAAATAATTTGGATTTTCTTTCACTTTATGCGATGACAGGCCCGGACATTGAGAGGGCAGGGGTAGACGCTTCGACTAAACACATGCGGCCCGCCGGCCAACAATCCGACGGGCCGCCTTATTTTCCGTGATCTTAACCGCCCTATTTTTTTATTATCTCGTATTGTCCGTCTTTGTTGATCAGGATAACTGCGTTTAGAAACCTCGTATTATATCCGCTGTCAACTAAATCGTCGTGGGCCATTTCCGCCCTTATGCCGGTTGCGCAATGGACGATGATCTCTTTGTCCTTCGGTATCTCCGAGAGCCTGTCCTTTATCTGCGAGGTGGGCACGTTTATCGCGCCTTTGAGCATCCCGTTAGCCGTTTCTTCTACATCCCTTACGTCGAGGATGACTTTGTCCTTGGCTCCGTTTTTCACTAACTCCTTGAACTCCTCTATCGATACCTCTCCGGGTCTCGGTTTAGGGACGTATGAAATGACGGTATCAAGTTTGCCGGTCGCTACCTGTCCACCGGCCTGCTTCCAGGCCGCAAGGCCTCCCCTTAATGCAGAGGTTTCTTCATATCCCCATCCCCTCACGATCTTGAACGCCTCTTCGCTTCCGTCAGAAGAATAAAGAATTACAGGCGCCGAAAGATCGGGAGGAAATTTTCCTTTTGAGGCTGCGAGATCTTTCATCGGAATCGAAACGGCCCCCGCGATGAACTCTTTTTGGGCCTCATGAGAATCTCTGAGGTCTATGAGAATGTGCGCAATATCCTTTTCGATAAGGTCCTTGAGATAGGCGGGTTCAGAGACTACAAGATTTCCGCTTTTTTCCCAGCCGGTCATTCCGGCATGAAAAATCTTGACCTTCGTATAACCGAGCTCTTCCGTCTTGTGGGCCGCTGCGGGGCACAGTTGGCAGGTCATGTCGTAGCAGTAAAAAATTATAAGCTTGTCTTTTTCTTTGGGAAGGGTTTTGTCCTTATATTTCTCGAACCTTTCGAACGGCATGGAAACCGCATATGGCAGATGTCCCTCTTTATATTTTTGAGGCGATCTCGCATCTATGAGCAGATAAGAACCCTTTTCAGGCCCGAGTGCGGTCAGTTTTACCATCTCGTTCACAGAAACAAGCCTTTCAGGCGGGACTTTCGCAGGCGGTTTTATCGAAATATTTACTGCGTAGGGATGTTTGTCACCGCCTGTAAAACGAACCGCTACCTCTTTTTCCATGGAGATGGCGGAGAGCTTCTCGTCGCCTGAAATTTTCAGGTCATCGCCGTATTTGATGACCCAGACAAGACTGCCTGTGGCAACCTGTAAGGATTTAAATTTTTCGGAAAAGCCTGCAAAGGTGCCTCTGATGACATCCGGGGCCGATTGATGGCACTGCTTGCACTGCGGAGCTATAGTCGGTTTTCCTGCGAGTGCGGGCCGGTACATCCCGAGCACGATGGCGATAACCAGTAGGAAAAAAACCGGGATTACTGCTCTCTTGTTAAACATAAGGACCTCCTGTTAATGAACGTTGCTGCTATTCTAAAAGGCAAGGAAAATCATAAAAAGACAGGTGAGGGGCTTGTGCCCCTCACCTGCGGGAATTTAGAAAGTTACTTCAAAGGTCAGATACACGTCATGCGCCTTACCGAGCGGCGCAAATAGCTGTGCATTCGCCGGGTTATTCAGATCAGACATCTTCTTTGGCGCTCCAAGCGTATTGTTGCTCCCTGTATACTTGAAATCATAATACTGATAGCCGAGTCTGAAGAATGCCTTGCCGAATTTCGATATCGGCTTACTCTTGATCTCCTGGATAATATAGCCTTCGTAGACATTACCGTGTACTCCGAGCTTGGACGTCCACATATCATCCGATGCGGGTGCGAAGGCCACCCAGTTCTTCGAGCCGTAGTTGTATTCAGCTCCGATCTTGGTGCCCGTAGATGTTATATCATATCTTGCGCCAGTATAGAACGCGACGCCGGTATGGCTAGCCTTTACTCCGCCGAAGTTCGGTGCGTCATAAAGGAGACCCGCGACAGGAACTGGTCCGCCAGGCGTATTGATAGTAAAGAGATTGTCATTGGGATGTGTCTGGCTGGCGGCCCCATTAATAAACAGATTGAGGTCTCCGATACCGACCTTCTCTAATTTCCCCATGACGAGCGCGCCATACTGGTCTACGTCGCCGAGGTTCGTATTAGATGCATTGAATATATTGTTGAACTTGCTTTCGGGAAAGGCGAAAAACTGGAATCCCCGGTCCCACTGAAGCTCGACATGGAGATTATCGGTGTCATACGGGACGACATTCACTCCCAGGAAGTCAGTGTTCTTGAGTGTGTCATTCGAAGTCTTGAACCCGGCGTCAAACCCCCTGCCGTAACAGACCTTCGCATATGCGCCCGGCAAGGCTGCTATGTCCGGTGCAACACCTATAGTTCCGCCGTCAAAGGCAAAGTCCACCAATAAGCCCGGGACGCCTGCGCTGCCGGCTTTTTCGACGTTCTGCCTGATGTTGGTCGGAACGCCCCCTGTTGACGGCCGTCTGCCGAGAGAGAACCATACCGGAAGTTTTCCGATGTTGGACCATGTTGCGAACGCCTGGTCCACCCTCAGGGTGTTATCCTGCGGAATGTGGGAGACGTTTCCGTCAAATATGGAAAACTTGTCTGCGAAAAATGCCGTGCCGGGACCCGCAACAGGCTCTGCTGTTTCGTGGCCCCATATCTTGTACATGACGAGTCTCGCCTTCACCGTGATATCCTCTGTCGCACGTGCCTTGAGGTTGAGTCCTAAACGGTTTGTCAGGAGGGCATCGTTTTTTACGTCATGAGACTGGATGAGCTGCGGCGCCTGCGCACCCGGGGCGCCGAGGAAAAACGGCAGAACCTGATTGAAACTGAAGTAGTCATGGACCGTGCCTTTAAGATAATCATAACGGCCCCTGTAGTCTCCGCCGATTTCGAGCCAGGAAGGCTTTGCTGCGGCCTCGGCCTTTTTTTCGACCTTCGAGACCTTCTGTTCTGTTGTCGTCTCTTGCTTCTGCATGTCCTGCATCTGCTGTTTCAGGGATTCGAGCTGCTTAGACATTTCATCGATTTTTTTCATCAGGTCATCCTGATCGGCCGCAAATACGGAAACAGGCAGAAGAAGAGAGACGGACAGAAGAACTGCAAAAAAAACTTTCATACAAACACCTCCTTATTGAATTTTGTGTATATTTGTGCTGCCTAACAGCCGGGTTTGGTGCCTTTGAAATCGCTATTGCCTTTGATTAAGTTCTTACCGTCTTTAATGATGTACTTGATCTTTACCTCATCGCCCTTGAAAAGCCTGTCGTCGAGTTTCTGGAGCGCCTTCTCATTTTCGATGACAAAGGTCATTTCTTTGCCGTCGTCGGCTGTGACGACGACTGTCTTGGCGTCGATGTCATAGTCCTTGATCTTTCCCTTGATGTCGATCTTATCTTCCGCTATCGCAATCCCTGCGAGCGCTGATATACAGAATACTATCATCAGTAAAACCGCGATCCTTCTTGAAATCTTCATTTGCTTCCTCCTTGTTTCCGGGGGATGGTCGGACATCCCCCTCTTAGTTGCAATATTATATTATATATTATGTTTTCGCTATCTTTTTTGAGGGCGTTTCCGGTTTCTCTTCGGCCTTCTTATTCTTTTCTTTGCCCTTTTGGCCTGCGAACCTGCCGCCGACTCTCATCGGGTCTCCTGCATATCCGAGCGCCTTCCAATCGAGTCTCTTACCGTCGAAATGGCAGTCGCCGCACTTCAATGCCTGCTCCTTGGGAGCGACCTCGTGGTTTATGCTGCCGTAAACCGCAGTCGGGACGAATTCGAATTTGCCGCTGAAGGCAAGGCCGGAAGCCTTCGATCCGTCGGTGAGCGCCTTTTGCCAATCGAAGTGCTTCCAGAAGCCGTCGTAATTCTGGAAGATCGAGAGGTATTTATTCTCCGAATCCATCGGCTGTTTTCCCGTATGGATTTTAAAGGGGAATATTTTGGAATTCGGGTCCTTGATGTCGCCGGCAGGCTTTGAAATGTAGGTCGTTTTCTTGGGATCGGCTATCTTCTGTCCCTTCAGATATCTTTCGATCTTTCCGTCATACCATGTATAGGCCGGAACAATGTCCTTGCCCCATACGAAGGTCCCCTTGATCTTCATATAGTTCTCTTTGCCGAACTGTTCTTCCGGCTCGACATTATCTTTGCCTGCAGTAGACCAGTCCCAGCTCATCTTTGTCGCCTGGCCTCTCGCAAAAGCGGGTATATGGCAGGTCTGACATGCAACTGTCTTTGTATGCCTCGCAAGCACCTTGGCCACTTCAGTGTTCTTGTGAGGATCCCTGTGGCAGTCCTCGCAACTTACCCTTCCGTCATTTGTGGCCATGAAGGTGGATGCGCCGGCAATTTTGTGGTCTTTTGCAACATGGCATCCCTGACATGGCATATCGACCGGCTTGCTCATGTGGACATCGTGATCATGTGTGGGCTTGCTGAGAGTCGTATCAAGGTCGCCGTGCTTGACAGCGTCGGCTCCCCCGCCGTTGAAATGGCAACTGCCGCAGTTGTCCCTGTTGGGAAGACTTACGCTCTGGGCGGCTTTCACTAGGTCCATTTTGCCGTGTTCGAGCAGCGCCTTATCCGGTTCTCCTGTTGGGCCTTTTCTGTAATTGCCGGCTTTTGCGTGGCAAACGAGGCAGTCGATCTTCGTCTTGTCTTTAAAATTGAAGCTCTTGTCGACCCATCCGTAGCTTGGATGGCATTTGTCGCAGAATTGTATGCTGCCGCCTTCGACGCTGGTACAGAAATTGTTGATCAGATTTGCCTTTCCATATTCCTCCTTGCTGTTTTCAAGGCCTTTCACCGTACGCGGAACCCCCTTCCACCTGTAGTGCGGCGTCTGCATCACCGCATCCGCCTCTTTTTCATGACACTCCAAGCAGGCCTTTGTCACTTCTTCACCATTCTTGAATGGGCCCTTCATCAGTGCCGAATGGTCGGTAGCCGCATTCGATACGCCTCCCATAGAAAACAACGATAAAATGACTGCTGCAACGAACTGAAATGACACTCTCAATACCTTCATAGGTAACCCCCTAAAAGTTATTTTTACTTTTGACCAAAAGTCCATGAATTGGATTTCCTTAAGAAATGGAGAAAGGTAATTACGGATTGCATCGGCGTGCTGAGCCGGGTAGAAGGCATATTATTGGCAAGCTGGGACAAATATCTTATGAAAATGATCAACCCTGTCACCGAAATTTGAGAATTAATTCTTATAGAATACGCAAAAGGAAAATAAATGTCAAGAGATTTCGAAACTATATAATTGTGCACCAGAGAAAAATCTTTACGTGCGCTTACGCTGCTCCGGCTTCTTCGAGGTTGCCCAGGGTCGTCATGACCACTTCCGACAAAGCGGGATGGATATGCATGCCTTTATTCATGGCCCAAATGTTCAGGTTATTTGCCATTGCGATGATCACCTCCTGGATAAGGATAGAGGCATGCGGGCCGATGATATGGAAACCGAGTATCCTGTCCCCGTCTTTTTTTACGACCGTTTTGCAGAAACCATCCTCCTCCATCATCGCTTCTCCGCGTGCAACGTCTGAATAATTTGCCCTGCCGACCAGCAGATCGTGGATATGATACCGCTGTCTCGCTTCGTCTTCGGTGAGGCCGACCGAGGCGATCTCGGGCCAGGTAAAAACTGCGTGCGGCGCTGCGAGGTAATCTACCGTTTCCTTCGAATCGTGAAAAGCATTGCGAAAGACGACTGTCGCCTCTTTGTTTGCAACATGCCTGAACATCTTCCTGCCGAGCGCGTCTCCGAAGGCCCATATATTTTTTGTGTTCGTCTCGAAATATTCGTTTACCTTTATGAAATTCCGCTTATCTGTCTTGACCCCGGTATTTTCGACTTTCAGGAGATCGGCGTTCGAGGTCCTTCCGGTCGCAAGGAGGATTTTTTCGGCTGAGAATTTTCTTTCTTTGCCGGACCCTCTCTCAGTGGCTGTGACTTCGCAGTAACGCCCCGATTTCTTTACCGAGACCGCCTCCGTATTCGTAAACACCTTCATTCGCGTTCCAAGCTTTCTCTTCAGTAGCTCGGATATCTCGGGCTCTTCGTCAGGTACGATCCTCTTGTTTCTCTGAATTATTGTAACTGTGCTGCCCATGGCCGAAAAAAAATGGGCATATTCCGCGGCTATGTAGCCGCCTCCGAGGATGATAAGGCTTTCCGGTCTCGTCTTTAGATGCAGCAGACTCTCGTTGGTCAGGAAATCGATCGTGTCTATCCCCGGGATGGCAGGTATCCCGGGTCGGGCCCCGGAGGCGATGAATATCCTCTTCCCTCTGACCTGCTCGCCGTTGATCTCAATTGTGCGCTCGCCGATGAAATGTCCCCGGCCCTCATAGAAATCAAGTTCCTCGGCCAGCCGGATGCCATCCCTTATACGGGCTTCACCCCTGGATACTGTCCTTGCCATCCTCTTCATTATCGTATTGAAGTCGATATCCTTTATTTGTGAAACGACCCCGAGCTTCTCCGAATCCATGATCTCCATGACCCTGTCGCCGGGATAGATGAGCATTTTTGACGGTATACATCCGACATTCAGGCATGTCCCTCCGAGAGGCCCCTTGTCGATTAATGCCGTGGAAAACCCGTGGGACACCGCATTTTCAACAATATGAAGGGCTGCTCCGGACCCGATTACCACTACGTCATACTCTTTCAAATCCTGTCCTCCCGCAAAGAAGCTATACTTGTCCTCAGTCCTATGAACAAAGTGTATCAGCATACTGACACGGACACAATCACGATTGTAGGGTGCGTAAGGACGGCATTCGGGCCGCTTCCCTTCTGCTATAATTCTTCAATGCACTTTCTATGAAGGAAGAACGGTGAGACTCGACATACGGTTCCGAAAGGGAGACAAGGATAAGCCTCTTTGTGTGTTCATTCACGGCCTCGGCATGGATGCGGACTTCTGGACAGACCCCGCCCGCGCGAGGGTTCTCGGCGGCAGGTATCCTTTAAGCGCCCTGCTTGGAGAGGACGTTGAAATGCGGACGTCTTATCAGGACTTTGAAGGACTTGGATTCAGTGTTCTCACATGGTCTCAGTCGAGGCCGGCCGGTCCGATAGCGGCTGCGGTCAGGGAACTCGGACAGATCCTTCTAAAGTACCCGGAACAAGCGCATCAGGGGGTGCTTTTTATCTGCCACAGCAGAGGGGGGCTTGTGGCGAGAAAATATCTCGAGGCCGGCGCTGATACGACGCGGGCAGTGTTAACAGTCTCTACGCCGCACGGAGGTACGTCGTTGGCGAGATGGGCCGCGTTTATATCGCCCCTGGCGACAGCCGTGACCCGTCTTCTGAAAAACTTCGACAAAAGAGAGGCTGATACAGCATTCCGGAAGATACTGAGGTTCCTAGGCAGCAGCGGACTGAAGGAACTGCTGCCCGGATCGGACTTTTATAAACGGCTTAGAGACGAAAAGGCGAAAGGGGCGAAGTATATTTCCATCGGGGGCACGGACCCGGACCTTTTCAGGGCACTCGCACTGCCGCTGCCGCAACTGCTGGCCAGTGCGGTACCGGAGAAGATGTTCCCCGAAGAGATGAGGGACGGCCGGGGCGACGGCCTTGTTTCCGTAGCAAGTTCGGTGCTTCCCTATGCCGACGAACACTTTAATTTCCCTTTAAACCATGCCTCGATAATTTTTCATAGAGGCGTGAGGGACCTTATTATTGCGGCCGTTCAATCGGTCTAAGCGTGGGGAAAAGGGACATTCAGCAGGAAAAAGAGAGAGAAGATGTTTCCCCGCGCGTGAATTAACCGTGATGTCTGCGGGACAGTCCAACTTCAAAGCAGGATGCTACAGAAGCCTGACGCCGGAATAGTAACAGCAGCACTCGTTATCGAGGTCGTTGATAAAAGACCTTTCCTTGCCGTCGTCGAAGATGACCCTGACCATGCAGAATCCGCCTGAAAGGGATGAGTGCTTTTCTTCGACCACCTGCCCTTTTCCCCAGAAGTTATACCGGAGATGTCTCACCGTATCGCCTACTCTAAGATACAATCTCGGTCCCATATTTTATGGTACATTTTAGGGTCGGGCAAAATCCATTTATAAAGGCTGATTGAAATATCGCTTTCAGTCGTTTCACCGGATATGGTATATTTGTACCGGTAATCTGTAATCTTCGGAGGGAGGAATCATGATAAGGTGTGTCGCAAAGGATCGGCCCAAGGCATTTCTATTCTGTTTTTTTGTTGTAATCATGTCTTTATCTCTATTCGGCTGCGGTGGCACATTCCGCAGCTTTCCCAATGAAGGAGACGTTAGTGGCAGCTGGAATTTATTTCTTATTCCGTCCAACGCGTCTGCACTTGCGCCAAAACTTTGCACTCTGAAACAAACAGACAATAATATTTCCGGAACAAAGTCGGATGGCGCCGCAATCACTGGTACTATCAGCGGGAATAATATTGCTCTTACTCTTAATAACGCAGATGGGTCTACCACAACCTTGGCCGGTACCGTAGGCGGTGATTGGAAGACAATGTCGGGTACATACACAAGCACGGGTTCGGACGGATCAGGGAACTGGAGTGCAACAAAGAACATTGCTACTCCGACGCCAACGCCGACGCCAACGCCGATTGTGGTAACGCCGGCATCGGCTGCCTTGAGTTGTTCTGGAACGACAGGAGGGACATCCGTGACATTTGTGGTAACAGGCGGTACGCCTAGTAAATACAGCGCTGTCGTATCTACAAATGCGACGCTTGTTACACTTACAACGGCTAATCTTGCGACAACTGGCCAATTTACAGTAAAAGCCAACGCCTGTTCCGGGTCGACTGGCAGTACAACTGTCGGTTTAATTGTTACAGATACTACTACTACGATTCCCATTACGGTAACAGTTTCGAATCCTTAATTTATTAAAGCGTAAGTGCTGCGGCATATGGCTTCTGGGGCTGGCAAAGGGCCAGCCCTTTTTTTTGGTGCGCCCGTCAGGGCGCACATACTTGGAGGTGCAAGTCCTCTATGGACCCTGATGACGGGAACCATTAGTCGAACCGCAAGGGTTGCCACCGCGAGGTGGAGTCTGGAGGAAGCGGAAGGCAAAACCCCGGCCCGAGGAAGGAGGTTGTCGAGCACGAGCGCCTTCAGTTTAGTCCTGCCCTCCTGTTTTACCGCGTCTTTCACCTTGATGGTGTAATAGTCGCTTTCCTTGTAATAGGAAGTGTCTGCGGTAAGGGGAGGCTTGTAGGCAAAATCATAGACCCCCCAGATGCGAAAACGGATCCAGTCAAGGCCGGGTTACACCGACTTAATGACACTTTCAGGAACCCGAAACTCTATCAAGAGTACAATCTGAATAAAGCACTCTCGGAAAAACTTGGAAACGTTTCTTGCAGCCATAGACAAACGAAACTATGGTGAGAGATGCGATAATAACTGGTCGCAGCAAACTAACGCCAACTGGCATTCCGATCAAGTCGGGCAATTCTCTCAATTGCATCAGCTCTTATCGAAGGGAAAGACCGATCAATGAATTCACATTATCTCAATGCCGTGATATTATTTCAATAAAGAGCGCAGGAGTTGAAGGAGGTTATACCATGAGGGGACCTATGATGTATGGGCCGTATGGAGGCGGGATGTGGATGTTCTTCCACTTCTTTTTTTGGATTCTTAGGATTATCGGTGGTGTTTTGCTGATCGTGTGGATTGTCAAGCAGCCCGGCAGATATGAGCGTGGCCACGGCGAAGAATCCCCTCTTGACATACTGAGAAAGCGTTACGCTCACGGGGAGATTTCAAAGGAAGAGTTTGAAAGGATGAAGAAGGATATTTTGTAGAGGCATTTTTATGAGAAATAACCGCTTGCTCATAATCGCCGTTATTCTAATCGCCCTTGGGCTGATAGGCATTCTTACGACAACCTGGGTTAGTAGCTATCGGGAGCCGCGACAAATGTTTCAGATGCCCGGCAGGATGATGGATGGCATGATGGGCGGCGGCATGATGAATCGGGATGAGATGAAAGACATGATGCAGCGAATGATGCCCGGCATGCTTCCGCCAGGGATTATACCGGAAAATTTGCCTGAACCGGATAGTCATGGGGCAAAGCTCTTGGCCCATTATTGTAATCAATGTCATAACCTGCCAAGTCCCAAGATGCACATAGCCGAAGAATGGCCTGCGGTGACTGGTAGAATGTTTGCGCGCATGTCGATGATGTCTGGTATGATGGGCGTTGAAAATCCTTCCTCTGAAGAACAGCTTCTTATAATTTCCTATTTGAAAACGCATTCGCTGAAATCTGTTTCTCCGGATATGCTTCCTTCGCCTGGGTCAAAGGGAGCAATCCTATTCAAAGAGACATGCTCACAGTGTCATGCTCTTCCCGATCCGTCGCTTCACACGGCTCAAGAGTGGACCGCAGTTGTGGAGCGGATGCGAGGCAATATGCAAGCGATGGGTAGAAGGGTGATTACTGATCAGGAAAAGGCGGAGATAGCCGCTTATTTAAGTAAGCACGCCCGCAAATGATCCCCAAAGACGATGAACGTCGAATAAGGCCCCTGAACCCGGATTATAGGGAACAGGTGCGAATCATTGCTGCTCTTCAAATTTATTTGTTACGACCGGCATAAAACAGTTATTACAATCCGAAACTATTGCGATGTACAGGAAGGACCTGATACAGCATAGTTCTATTGCTATTCCCCGGTCCTGCAAATCAGGTCAACACCGATTTTCGCGTAACTGATTACCGACATAGAATATAACATGTTAGGCGGTTCCCTTTGATCATTGGAAGCGAAAAGTAAGTTTGGCCCCATCAAGCCATGGGAGTTCGTGGGGAAGGCGGTCCCAAGGAACAGT
>OBEQ013060472.1_pt1 | contig 10974 bp, 9 predicted proteins | sample 1670901 | NCBI WGS metagenome assembly OBEQ01 (sample SAMEA104232315, study PRJEB22302) | groundwater metagenome | biome: forest; feature: aquifer; material: groundwater | place: USA | collected 2011-08-07 | depth 5.4 m | reverse complement strand
TTGGGGTTGCGGGTCTGTTCCAGGGCGAATCGATCTGCCTGAGCCTCTAGCCATCGGGAGACCCCGTGGGTGAGCGGCATGAGAACCAGCCCCACCAAGAACAGGATCAATCCGATCAATGGCAGGACCGCCAGATCCTGCAGCCCTAAGATTCCCAGGGAACCTAGGGTCAACCGCGCCACCTGATCCACGACAAGGCAACTGAACCCCGCTGTTATACTTCCCATCAGGATCAAGATCCCCAAGTGGTGCAACCGATGGTGCCCCAACTCATGGGCCAGGACCACCTCCACCTCCTCTGGCGGATAAGCCGAAAGCAAGGTGTCGCTTACCAAAACCCGTCGACTGTATCCCAGGCCACACAAGCAGGCGTTGGCCTTGCGAGTGGTCTTGCTTAAGTTCACCTCAAAGATTCCGCCCACCCGGGCCCCGCACCGGCGAAGCAGCAATTCTAGGCGCTGCCTTAACGCCGCATCCTCCAAGGGGCGCTGCCGATAGAAGAGGGGAATCAGTAAGGTAGGTCCCAGATGAGTCAGAAGGCTCGACCAGCCGATCCACAAGAGTGTTGCCCACAGCCACCAATTTTTGGGAGCATTCCTCATCAAAGCGACGAGGCCCTCGACGACGATGAGGCTTAAGATCCCACCCACGACGAATTGCTTCAAGTGCTCCATGAACCACTGCCCGAATCTTTGAGTGGAAAGGCCAAATCGATGCTCCAGCACGAATGATCGATACCCATCCAAGGGGAGGCTTAAAGCCCACCACCCGAGTCCCAACAGGCTCGTGTAGAGGGCCACTTGGGAGAACGAGCCCACGATTCGAGCAGAAACCCACGAGCTTAGCCGCTGCGCAAATCCACTGACCAGGATCGCCGTCAGGAAGCCGCCCGTCAGCGCCAGATCCAGGACCCAAAGCCGCCGCTTGAGGCGCGCATACACCTTGGGTCTTTGCGAAGAAGAAGGGGTCAGGCCTTCTCCCACTTGACCTCCACGGCGCCACTGGTTTGAAGCGCTGCCTTGAGTTGTGCGGCGGTTTGTGAATTTATCTCGTAGAACTGGACACCGATGAAGAAGAGGCGCTCAGGGTTCGATGGTTTTGTATGAGCAGGAACCTCGCGGATCCATCGAACCTTTCCGGTGGCCGACACCGGTGAGGCCGGATCGGGGAGGATGAACTCGATTTGAATCTGACTATCGGCAGGCAGCCGCTCCCGCACGATGAGTCCCACACCGGTTTGGCTCAAATCTCGCACCCTGGCGTCGTTGACAGAGGTCGAATCGACTCTCCGATACCGCACCGGCCAATCCACCCGGTAGCGGGGAGCCCGTCGGCGCTCGGGCTTTAGCCAGAGACGACGAAGCCGCCCTAAGGGGACCTTCCTGTGTGCAGCAAGACGTTCCTCCCGCACGACGACCAACAGGATCAGCCCTGCGATCACGACGGCCAAGAGGCAGGCCAGTCGAATCATTCCATCACCTTACGTTTGGCCTTTAGGGGTGTTCCGTCCCGCTGGCAGAATCTTGCCTTGGGTCCATAGACTTGGCCACAGGTCGGACAAAAGGTCTGACCTTCCAGCGTGTCGATCTCCTCCTGGGCGCGCGCGATCCGTTCACTGGTCAGGGGATGGGTAGACTGCCAAACCAGGGCGTGCTCGAGGGCAGACTCCGGTTCCTCAGCTTGGAGCTTCTTAAAGAAACTGACCAGTCCGTGGGGATCGTATCCGGCCCTTTTCATATAGCGAATCCCCAGCCGATCTGCCTCCAGCTCATCCTGACGAGAGAATCCGTTAGAGAACAGCCCATAGAGGGAATCTGCCACACGCGCCGACTCAGGACCCACACCGGCTGCCTGCGCCAGCCCTAGGGCAACGGCGAAGCCGAGGTCTGCCTGAAGATGCTTGGCCACATGGCGAGCTGCGACGTGACCGATCTCATGGGCGATCACTCCAGCCAACTCATCCTCCGTGGCACGACTTAAGATCCCGGTGTGGACGTAGATCGTCCCTCCTGGCAACGTGAAGGCATTGGGTGTCTTCTCCTGAATGACCCCGAACCGGTACGTCACATCCTGCCGGTCGCTCACCTGGGCGAGCCTTTGCCCGATGGATTGAACTCGTGAAAGATCGGCTTTCTCGACTGGCCCTATCCGCAGAGAGCTCAAACCCATCTGGGCCCTGGCCAGGGTACCTAAGGCCGTCTCCACAGAGGAATCCAGCACCGTCTCCTGTCGCTGCGTGGCCGGGTTGTAGATCGTCGCACACCCCGTGAGCGTGAGAGAAAGAACGATGAACCATGAACTAGGAGCTACCTGGGTCCACAACCTGCATGACCTCCAGCGGATCCACCGGGATTCCCTCGGGATTCCAGACCTCGAAGTGAAGGTGGGGCTGGATCAACCGGCGCCTGGCATTGCCACTTTTCCCCACGGCGCCGATCCTGTCGCCCCGATGGACTTGGCCTTCGTCCTGCACGTCGATCTTCTCCAGGTGCCCGTATCGGGTCATGGCTCCATCCGGGTGTTGGATCTCCACGTAGCGTCCCAGGCCGTTGTGGAGTCGGCCACCCCGGGCGACTCCGGATTTCGCAGCGACCACCTCGGTCCCCAAGGGGGCCAACAGATCAACTCCCCTATGCCATCGTCCTCCACTGCGATGGGCCCCAAAGGCGCCCGATCCAAAAGCGTCTTTTCGAATCTGGAGAGGACCCGGCAGTGCCAATGGAGACAGATAAGTCGGTTCCCTTAACTGGAACCACCAAAGTGAAATGGAAGAATAGGCAGGGATCAGTAGCGCCAGCGGCAGGGCCAGGGCAAAAAGACGTTTCGATACCTGCCTACCGGACATTCTGCTTTATCCAGGAACAGAGCTCTTCCATGATTTCACCCCGCTGAGGCTCGTTGAACAGCTCGTGGTAAAGCCCCTCGTAGCGACGGAAGGAAACCGTTGCGTTCTGTACATTCTTCGCAAAGGAAGCACTTTCCTGAGGATCACAAACGAGATCACTTCCAGCCTGGAGGATGAGACACGGCACCTTCAGCTTCACGGCCAGACGGGGAGCTTCTTGCATGGCCCGTTGAAGGGCCACCGCGCACCGGGCGGTCAACACCCGATGGACGAGAGGATCCTTCTCATACGCTTCAACCACCTGGGGATCGTGGGAGAGATGTTGGGGGTTCACTCCGTTTGGGATGGGGGTGGTGGGAAGCAGATGGGCAAGACCCTTGGCGATGTATACCTTTGCCTTAGAGGGTGCCTGAGCCAACCTCAAGGCTGGCGAGGAGACTGCCACTGCCTGGACGGCCAAAGGGTGTTCTACCGCATACGCCAAGGCAATCAATCCTCCGAGGCTGTGTCCAATGAGCACCCGAGGAACCTTTTGAAAATTCGCCTGGACCTCCTGGACCAGCTGGTGCAGATCCTGAACAAACTCCGCGAGGGATCGACAGTCGCCCCGGCGGCCTTCTGAGCGGCCATGACCTCGGTGGTCCATTGCCCAAACGGCGAAGGAGTGGCTCACCAGGGTTTGAGCCAGGGTCGCGTAGCGACCGCTGTGCTCTGCAAGACCGTGGATCACCAGGCAGGCTGCCTTGGGGTGAGGTACCTCCCACTGGCGATAGAACAACCGCAGGCCGTCGAATGTCCTGATCGACCCTTCCATCGGTACGGTCAAGCACCGCACCTTGAAAAAAACAACGAACAAAGATGCAATTGTAAACCGCACATGGAGTAGCATTCTACCATAAAGGGGAATGCGGAATCAGTCGCGGTACATCGCCTCAATCTGGTTTTGATAGCGTTCGGCGATGACTCGGCGTTTCACTTTCAGGGTAGGAGTCAGTTCCCCGCTACTTAGGGTAAACGGCTCAGGCAGCAGGGTGATCTTCTTGAGCTGCTCAAAGGGAGCGAGTCGGCGGTTGAGCTCTTCCACCCGTTTCCAGACCAGATCCAAGATCTCCGGCCGTTGGATCAAGCCTTCAGGGGTCTCGTAGGAGAGGGCCTGTTTCTGGGCGTAATTTTGTAGTTTGGAGAGATTGGGAACCACCAGGGCCGTCAGGTACTTGCGTTTGTCTCCGATCACCACGCAATCGGCAATCAGGGGATCCTTTTTTAAGGTGTTCTCCAGGTTTTGAGGGGCCACCATCTTTCCTCCGGAGGTCTTGATCAGGTCCTTTTTTCGATCGGTGATCGTGAGAAACCCATCCTGGCTTAAAGTCCCGATGTCTCCGGTGTGGAACCAGCCCTCCGAATCGATCACCTCCGCGGTGGCCTTGGGGTTTCCAAAGTATCCCTTCATCACATGGGGGCCTCGGGTCAAGATCTCCCCATCCTCGGCGATTCGGACCTCCACGCCGGGAAGAGGCAGCCCCACCGAACCAAACCGGAACCGGGTGAGGCGATTGACCGTGATCACCGGAGAGGTCTCGGTCAAGCCATACCCCTCCATGATCAGGATGCCGGCTGCATAGAAAAACTCGGCCAACTCTTGGGAGAGGGGGGCACTTCCAGAGACGAAGAAGCGCAGCCTCCCTCCCAAATGGGCCCGCAGTTTGGAGAAGACGAGACGGTCGGCGATTTGGTACTGAAGCTTCAGGCTTGTGGAAACAAGCCGGCCGCTTAAAAGTGTCCTGGCTCGTCGCTGTCCCACCCCGGCCGCCCACTGAAAGATCTTGCGCTTCAAGGGCTCTGCGGTACGGATTCCCTCTTGGATCCGCTCGTAAAGCTTTTCGTAGAAGCGGGGAACCGCCGTCACGACGGCGGGCCGAACCTCCAGCAGATTGACCCCTACCGTTTCCATGTTTTCAGCGTAGGCGATTGTCCCCCCCATGAACAAAACGAAGTAATATCCAGCCATCCGCTCGAACACATGAGACAAAGGTAGGAACGAGAGGGTCTGATCCTCGGCTGTTACCGGCAGAACCTGTGAAACCGCTTTACAGTTGGAGAGGAAGTTTCGGTGGGTGAGCATGACTCCTTTGGGAGGCCCGGTAGTCCCCGAGGTGTAGATGATCGAGGCCAAATCTTCTGCCTGGGCCCTATGGAGACGCTGAGTCCATGCCTCACGCGCCAGAGCACCCGCGGTTTTCCCAAGACCGATGAGCTCTCCCAGCCACCAGATCCGCGGGCCCGAGACTCGATAGGGGGCATCGAAGAGGATCACTTTAAGATCCAGCTTCTCCTGGAAGGGGACGATCTTTGCCATCAATTCCGGGGTCGAAACGAAAAGGAAACGTGCCCCTGCATTTCGGAGGATGTACTCGATCTCCTCAGACGTCAAGGTCGTGTAGATGGGAACCGTCGCCGCGCCAAGGGAAAGGATGCTCAAATCAGCAACAGCCCATTCGGGTCGATTCTCGGACAGGATCGCCACCCGATCGCCAAAGGCAACCCCCAGATCCAACAACCCCAAGGCCATCCCTTCCACTTGGGAGACAAGCTCATCCCAGGCGATGTCCCGGTAGGCTCCCCCGCGCTTGACCCGCAAGGCCGCCCGTTTGCCGTAACGCTTGGCCTGGGCAAATACCATTTCGGGAATCGTGGCCCAGATTTCTTGGGTCATCTGTTCACCGATCTTGGAATTTTGGCTGGCGCTTCTCCAAGAAAGATTTCAAGCCCTCCCGCATGTCCTGGGTTTCACACAGCTGCCCAAACAGTTTCGCCTCCAGCTTCAGACCTTCTTCCAAAGTTTTTTCCAAGCCCTCTCGTGTTGCTTGAAGGATTCCCTCAAGGGCCACCCGGCTTTTGGACGCCAACTTCTTGGCGAGGCCGGTGACCTGCTTCATCAGCTCCGCTTCTGGGACTACCTTGTTGACCAGCCCCATCTCATAGGCGGTCTGGGCGTTCACCATGTCCCCGGTGAGGTTGAGTTCCAGCGCCTTGGAGCGCCCCACGAGTCTACTCAGACGTTGGGTTCCTCCAAATCCAGGCATGATCCCTAGGTTGATCTCCGGTTGACCGATTCGGGCCCGATCGCTGGCGATCCGAATCGTACAGGCCATGGCCAGCTCGTTGCCTCCACCCAGGCAATGCCCATTGATGGCGGCGATCGTCGGGATGGGAAGTCGCTCCAGCTTGTTGAACACCCTCTGGCCCAAGGAGGCGGCCTCGCTTCCTTGGGCGGCATCCTTGAGTTCCGAGATCTCCTTGATGTCGGCTCCTACGATGAAGAAGGCCCCTGCACCGGTGACGATCAGTACCTTCACCGAGGAATCTTGGGCCAGCGTATCCAGAAAGCCACTCAACTCCGTCAGGACAGCCTTGGAGAGGAGGTTGGCCGGTGGGTTGCTGATGGCAAGCGTACATACCCGCTCCTGCGTGGAAACTCCCAGATACTGATACTCCGCCATGGAGACCTCCATTAGTAGGTAAAGAATCCTCTCTTTGTTTTCACCCCCAAGTGTCCCGCATGGCGCATCGTCCTTAAATGATGAGCCGGATGGAACCTAAATCCCAATGCTTGGGTGAATCGGTCCAGTCCCTCGACGAGTGTATCGATCCCCAGAAGATCGGCGGTGTGGAGGAGTCCCCCTTTCGAGGGGGCGTATCCTAAACCGGCCACCACCGCCATCTCGATCTCACTGGCCGAGGAGATTCCCTCTTGCAGCGACAACACCGCCTCGTTGATGATCAGGGTCATGAGCCTCTCCGGCGTAAAGGGGGTAGCGGTAAGCCCCAGCTTAACGCGCAGATCCTGGATCTCCTTTTGAAGTGCTGGGTCTGATGCCCCGGGGTCTGTGGGTCCAGCGCCAGAGTAGTCGTAGAAACCTTTCCCCCCTTTGCGCCCCAGCCTTTTAAGTTCCAGCATCCGAGACCAAAGTTGGGCCGGTTGCATCCGCTGGCCGTATCCTTCCCATAGAACCTTGCCCGCCTCCGCGCAGATGTCCATCCCCAGGGCATCGATCAGGGTGAAGGGCCCCATCGGCCAACCTTGAGATTTCATCGCTTGGTCGATCTCCTGGATTCCGGCGGCCCCATGCTCTAGGCACAACACCGCCTCGTTGAGGTACGGCATCAGCAGGCGGTTGACGAGAAATCCGGGGCACTCCTTCACCTTCACCGGAATCTTGCGCAAGCTCTCGGCAAAGGCGGTGACGGTCTCGAGGGTTTCAGCGCTCGTTTCAAGGCCGGGGATCACCTCGACCAGCTTCATCACGTGTGCCGGATAGAAGAAATGCATCCCTACCACTTGGGAGGGGCGTCGAGTCGCCGCCCCCAGGCCAGAGATTGAAAGAGAGGAGGTGTTGGTGGCCAGGAGGGCACCCGGGGAACAGATCTGATCGAGTGATTGGAAGATCTCCTTTTTGACCTGGATCAGCTCCGGGACCGCCTCAATGACGAGGTCCACCTCTTTGAAGGGATCAAAGCTTGTGGTCGGGGTAATCAGCCTCATCTTCTCTTCCAACTCCTGGGGTGTCATCCGTCCCTTGGCGACCCGACCCTCGTAGACCCTTTGGATGTTCGCCAGCCCCTTTTTCAAGAACTCGTCATTGACCTCTTTTAAGATTACCGGGATTCCGTTGTAGGAGATCACCTGTGCGATCCCAGCTCCCATGGTGCCGCCTCCTACCACACCGACTTTATAGATGGCCATGAAGGTCCCCCTTAAGATTGCGTTTACGCCTCAAAGACCAGCTTCTTGATGGCCGACAGATGCGCTCGAGCCTCCTCTTCTCCACGGCGGATCAGTTGGTCCACGCTGTAAAACTCGTACCAGTTCACCCGGGGTATCGTTGGATGCAGCACCACATCTGCCTGGGCACATTGAATCTCGGCCAGCTCAAACTCCATCCCTTGCATCGTGTGCATGATGACATCGAAGATGTTGGGTTCGCTCCACTCCATCCAAGCCCGCAGCAGCCTGAACTTGAGCACTTGAATCCACCCTTGGGTTTGCACCTGGCGGGACCTCCGCTGCATCTCCTCAGCCAGCTCCTGATGCCTGCGAAGGATGTCCTCGGGGCTGGGCAGGGTGTTCACCGCGATGATCTTATGGACCCCCACCGAGTGGAGCACGTCCACCGGAACCGGATCCAAGACACCCCCGTCGATCAGCCAACGGCCAGCCACCTTGATCGGCTCAAAGATCGCAGGGATCGAGACGGAGGCCCGCACCGCATCCACGAGCCGTCCCTCCTCCAGGACAATCAGTTCGCGCCGAGAGTAATCGCACGCGGTGACCTTGAGCGGCACCTTCAGTTCCCGGAAGGAAAGGTCGCCCAGATGGCGATGCAAGAGCTTGGAGATCCGTCGGCCAGTGAAGATTCCAGATTTCGGAATGGTCAGATCGATGAGCTTAAAGAGGGAGCGTTTCGACCGGAATTCCGAAGCGATTACCTCCAGATCCTTCGAGGAGAGGCCCGAGGACCAAAAGGCGCCGATCAAGGCTCCGATGGAAGAGCCGGCGATGATGTCGATGGGAATCTGTTCCTCCTCCAGGACCTTGAGGACTCCGATGTGGGAGAGGCCCATCGCGGCCCCTGAGCCCAGGACCAGACCCACCAAGACCTCTCCAATCTCTCGAGCGATGCGTCGGATGGCCCTGGCGTACTCCCAGTCTGGATGGGTCAGCACAACGGGATGACCTGGGGCCGGCGGGTTTGTGACGACAGGAAGGGTCGCATAGACCCGGCGCCCAAGGATCTCCACCCGCTCCTCGATGCTCACCCCTCCAGAGATCTCGTTGATCACCACCCGGACTCGGTTGACGGCCTGCTGGATGGTCTTCTCCAGCTCTCGGACAACCCTTGCCGCAGCCTCCAGGTGCTCCAGGGCGTCATCCGAGACCAGGTGAATCACGTCGGCCTGCACCAGGGCCTTGAAGGTGGTCCGATCCATCTCATGAGGAAGATCCGTGATGACGAAATGGTACAGGTTGGACAGGTAGGACAACAAGGGTGTTACCTGTGTCACATCGGAAACGACCTTGGGATCATGGGCGATGTTCAGGATGTGAATCCCAGAGGCCGGATGTTGGAGGATGGCCGCCGTTGCCCGGGAATGGTCGAAGCTCATCCCTTTTAAGCGCAGCGGCACCGGACACTGCGTCACCCCCAGGGCTCGACAGATCTCTTCTCCAGTGGGGGAGATATCCAGCAGGATCACTCGCTTGCCGGTCTCTTTCTTCAAAGAAGAGGCCAGGTTGATGGCATACATGGTCCGACCGGCATCCTTAACAGGACTGTAAATAGAAATCAGCGTCGATTCGAAAACCTTTTTGGCGGGGAGTTCCCTCTGTCGCAGCCGTCGCGAGAGGGTGGTAGAAAGATGAATTGCGATGGAGGGAACTTCTCTCAAGATCGCCTCAAAGTCGGCCCTTTTGACTCGAATCAAAATCGAGTCGTTGATCGCCTGGGCTGTGACGGAATGAGGCTCATTGGTCAGAAGCGAGATGGTTCCAAAGTAGTCGCCCCGGTGCAGCACCTCCAGGGTTTCCTCGGTGTTTTGAGGGCCCTGCACAAAGACCCGTACCCGGCCGCTCACCAGTCCATAGAGGGCATCAGGGGGATCCCCCTGGCGGTAGATCACCTCTTCCTTCTCGTATTCAGCGAGGCGACAGCGGCCGGCAATAAATTCAAGTTGGGATTCGTTGACGTCGGAGAAGAGGGAGATCTGTCTAAGAAGCGCTCGCTTTTGAGTAGTGCGTGATCGCTCCTCCGGTTCTCGGGATGAAGTCACTCTAATCCCCCTCCAAAGGACGTGCGATGATGGCGCGAGCAGCCCATGAAGGATTTATGATAGCACAAACCCAAGAGTCCTCAGCATGCGGGCGTCCTTACGCCAGTCTTTAGCCACCTTCACCCAGAGATCCAGGAAAACGGATCCCTCCACGAGCGTCTCAATCTCCTTTCGGGCCTCGAGGCCTATTCTTTTAAGCAGGCCCCCTTGGCTGCCGATTAAGATTCCCTTTTGAGATTCCCGCTCGACGTAAAGGGTGGCCCGGATGTAGGTAGAGGGCTTGCCTTGTGCGGGTTGCTGGCCACCTTGCCCGGGTCGCCATTCTTCGATCAAAACCGCCACCGCATGGGGGATCTCTTCGTGGGTAAGCAGAAGCACCTTCTCCCGAATCAGCTCCTGGGCCTGGAATCGCATGGGGCGGTCTGTGATTTCATCCGGCGGATAAAGAGCCTCCCCTTTCGGCAGGGCTTCCACGAGCGCAGAAAGGAGTTCCTTCAGGTTGTCTTTTTTGGTCGCTGAGATCGGGAAAATCTCTCGGAAGGGATGGAGGCTCTTGGCCTGATCGATCTGCGGCAAGAGGAGATCCTTCCGGACTCGGTCCACCTTGTTGATGGCCAGAAAAGTCGCCATCCCTGTTTTAGGAAGCATCCGGATGATGTCCCGATCCCGATCCGTCATCCCGACCTGCGCCTCGGTCATGAGGAGGACCACGTCCGCTTCCGCCAGTGCCCCGCGGGCGGATTGAACCTGGTATTTACCTAAGAGGGTTTTGGGTCCCCGATAGATCCCCGGGGTATCGAGAAATAGAATCTGCGCCGAGGGCAGGGTCAGGATCCCAAGCAGCCGATCCCGGGTGGTCTCCGGCTTTGGGCTCACGATGGCGATCTTCTCCCCCAGGAAGCGATTTAAAAGGGTGGACTTCCCCACATTGGGCCGCCCGATGATCGCAATACTCCCGCACCGATGAGATTCCTTCGATGTCACGGACGACTCACTTGGGAAAACGCCGGGTGTGTTTGACGAGCCATTCGGCAACATCTTGGACCGTCGCCTGGCGTCCGACGATTTGCATCACGAGATGAAAACTCCGGTTGTGGGATCCTGTTATACGATGGCCGTTTAGGTTCAGCATCAGATCCAGACACTCCCACGCCATTCGCTTGTTTCCGTCGACAAATGGATGATTTCTTGCGATGGACTCCGCCAGGGCGGCTGCCTTCTCGAAAAGGGTAGGGTAGAGGGCCTGTCCGCCAAAGGAGGCTTGAGGACGGGCAAGGGCAGATCGCAGGAGCCCTTCATCT
>OBEQ011034626.1_pt1 | contig 10974 bp, 8 predicted proteins | sample 1670901 | NCBI WGS metagenome assembly OBEQ01 (sample SAMEA104232315, study PRJEB22302) | groundwater metagenome | biome: forest; feature: aquifer; material: groundwater | place: USA | collected 2011-08-07 | depth 5.4 m | reverse complement strand
GTCGCCAGCAAGACGTCGGACGTGGCCGGAGACGGCACCACGACCGCGACCGTCTTGGCCCAAGCCATTTATCGCGAAGGATTGAAGGCCGTATCATCTGGTGTCAATCCCATCGCCTTGAAGCGCGGGATTGATAAAGCCGTCGAATGCATCGTCGGCGAACTCAAAAAAATGAGCAAACCCGTCCAGGACAAGAGCGAAATCGCCTCCGTGGCGACGATCTCTGCCCATGGCGACGCCACCATCGGCAAATGGATTGCCGACGCGATGGACAAGGTAGGCAAGGACGGCGTGATTACCGTTGAAGAAGCGAAAGGCATGGAAACCTCGATGGAAGTCGTCGAAGGCATGCAGTTCGACCAGGGTTATTTGTCCCCTTATTTCGTGACGAATCCCGAGCGCATGGAAGTCTCGCTCGATGATCCGTTTATCTTGATTCACGAAAAGAAAATCAGCAACATGAAGGATCTCTTGCCCTTGCTGGAGAAAGTCGTCCAGAAAGGTAAGCCGTTGCTCATCCTCGCCGAGGATATTGAAGGCGAGGCGCTCGCCACCCTCGTGGTGAACAAAATCCGCGGCACCATTTCCTGTGCGGCCGTCAAGGCGCCGGGATTCGGCGACCGTCGGAAGGCCATGCTTGAAGACATCGCGGTGCTGACCGGCGGTCAGGTCATCGCGGAAGAACTCGGCATCAAGCTGGAAAATATCACGTTAAACGATCTGGGCCGTGCGAAGCGAGTGACCATTGACAAGGAAAACACCACCCTCGTGGAAGGCGCCGGCAAGAAAGCGGATATCCAAGGCCGCATCAGCCAGCTCAAGAAGCAAATCGAAGACACCAAGAGCGACTATGATCGCGAGAAGCTCCAGGAACGTTTGGCCAAGTTGGCGGGCGGAGTCGCCGTGGTCCATGTGGGCGCGGCTACGGAACCTGAAATGAAGGCCAAGAAATCCATCGTGGAAGACGCGTTGCATGCGACGCGCGCCGCGGTGGAAGAAGGGATTGTGCCCGGCGGCGGCGTGGCATTATTGCGCTGCTTAAAGGCGTTGAACGGCAACATTGGCGCGAAAGGCGACGAATCTGTGGGCGTGGATGTCATTAAGCGCGCTCTCGAGGCGCCGATTCGGCAGATTGTTGAAAACGCCGGTGAGGAAGGCGCGGTGATTGTTGACCGCATCATGAAGCAAGACGGCGGAATGGGATACGACGCGGCCAAAGGCGAATTCACCGATTTGGTGAAAGCCGGCGTGATCGACCCGACCAAAGTGACGCGATTGGCGTTGCAAAACGCAGCCTCAGTCGTCGGATATTTGGTGACGACCGAAGCGTTGATCACCGACATCCCCGAAAGAGAAAAAGCCGGTGCGATGTCCGGTGGGCATGGCGGCATGGGCGGCGGAGACATGTACTAAAGAAAGAAGCTATAACCAGGGGCGGGGGAATGCCCCCGCCCCTGTATGCTTTCATAAATTTTTCAATGGAGGTAGGCAACGCGAGGCGAACGTAGTGTATGAGCCCGCGATGACTTATCCCTAAGTTCGAAGAACGAAGGGAGGACGTGATGGCGCGGATCATAGGGATTGATTTGGGGACGAGCAACAGCGCTGCGGCGGCCATGATCGGCGGAAAGCCGACCATTGTGCCGAGCGCGGAAGGCACCTCGTTGGGAGGCAAGGCCTTCCCATCCTATGTCGCCTTTACCAAAGATAACCAGCTTTTGGTGGGCGAACCGGCCCGACGTCAGGCCGTGAGCAATATCGAAGGCACCGTCTATGCCATCAAACGGAAAATGGGTACGGATTACAAAGTGAAGTTGGGAGGCAAGGAGTACACGCCCCAGCAAATTTCCGCGTTTATTTTGCAAAAGGTCAAACGGGACGCCGAAGCCTTTTTGGGAGAGGAGATTGAAAAGGTCGTGATTACCGTCCCCGCGTACTTCAACGATAACCAACGCCAGGCCACCAAGGACGCCGGCCAAATTGCCGGATTGGATGTGGTGCGGATCGTGAACGAACCGACGGCCGCGTGTTTGGCGTATGGATTGGATAAGGGCGGCCAGACCCAGCAAATCCTCATCTTTGACTTGGGCGGCGGCACCCTTGACGTCACGGTCATGCACATGGCGGAAGGTGTCTTCGAAGTGTTGTCCACGAGTGGGGATACCCAGTTGGGCGGGACCGATATGGACAATACCATGGTGGAGTACATCGCCGAAACGTTTAACAAACAGGAAGGCGTGGATTTGCGGAAGGATAAAATGGCGATGCAGCGCATTCGCGAAGCGGCGGAAAAAGCTAAGATTGAGCTTTCCACCACGCTCGATACGGAAATTAATTTGCCGTTTATCAGCGGCGATCCCCAATCGGGTCCCAAGCATTTGGTCATGAAGCTCTCGAGAGCCAAGCTGGAAGATTTGGTGAACCCGATCATTGATCGCTGTAAGGGTCCTTTAAAACAGGCACTGAGCGACGCGAAACTTCAGCCCTCCGACGTCTCCAAGATCATCATGGTGGGCGGACCGACCCGCATGCCGGCTGTGCAGAAATTCGTGGAACAACACATTGGCAAGGCGGTGGAGCGCGGCATTGATCCGATGGAGTGCGTGGCCATGGGTGCCGCGGTGCAGGGTGCCGTGCTCACGGGCGACATTAAGGATGTGCTTTTACTGGACGTCACACCTCTTTCGCTGGGTATCGAGACATTGGGTGGGGTTTTTACGACCCTGATCGATCGGAATACGACCATTCCAACCAAAAAGAGCCAGGTCTTTTCGACGGCGGCAGACAACCAAACCAGCGTCGAGGTGCATGTGCTCCAGGGCGCGCGCGCGATGGCGGGAGACAACACCTCCTTGGGCAAGTTTCAATTGGTGGGCATTGCCCCCGCGCCACGCGGTGTGGCTCAAGTGGAAGTCGGATTTGACATCGACGCCAACGGCATTTTACACGTCTCGGCCAAGGATCTTGGAACGGGCAAGGAACAATCCATGAAAATTACCGCGCCCATGAAACTCGACAAATCAGAGATTGATAAAATGGTGAAGGACGCCGACAAATTTGCCGAAGAGGATAAAAATCGCAAGGAACAAGCAGAGGTCCGAAACCAAGCTGATACCCTCGTGTACACCACCGAACGGGCTTTGATCGAGCACGGAAGCAAGGTGGACGAGGCAACCAAAAAAGCCATTACGGACGCTATTGCCGACTGTAAAAAAGCGTTGGAGAAAGGCGAGGCCGAAGAAATTAAGCGCATGACGACCACCCTTCAACAAGTTTCCATGAAACTGGGAGAAGCCGTATACGCCCAGGCGTCCAAAGCGGGCGCCGCTGCAGAAGGCGGGCCAAATGGAGAAAGCCATACACCGCCTCAAGGCGAAGGGAATGGTAACGGCCAAACCAAAAACGGCAAGGAAGACGTTCAAGAAGCCGAGTTTAAAGTCGAAGGCGAAAAATAATTCGTTAGACTGAAGCGGTGGCGCCTCCGACAGTTTCTCCGACAACCGTTGATTTAAACGTCGGCCGTTTGCCCCACGAATATCCAAGAACGTTCGTCCCCGACGGCGCCAACCTGGGCGAGTGGGCTCAAATCGAACCGCTTTTGCAGGCGTTGGAGCGCGCCCCGCTAAATACCGCTTTGGAAGTTCAAGACTGGTTAACCAGGCGGTCGGAGCTCGATGCCTGTTTGGGCGAAGAAGGTTCCGTTCGCCACATCCGCATGATGATGAACACGGCGGATGAGACGATCCGCAAAGCGTTCATGGTCTGGGTGGAAGATCTCTCGCCGCGGCTCAAGGAAGCGGGTGAGAGATTGGACCGGCAACTTTTTAGCAGCCCGGGTTTTTCCACACTGGGACCTGATTATGTCGTGTTCGTACGATCCCTTAAAAACCGGCTCGAGCTCTTTCGACAGGAAAACATTCCCCTGGAAATTGAAGAAGAAAAAACCGCCCAATCCTACCAACAGCTTATTGGGGCTATGACCGTACCCTTTCAGGGGGAAGATCGGACGATTCCCCAATTGCAAAAATTTCTTGAGGAACCGGATCGCGGCGTGCGCGAAAGCGCCTGGAAGGCCATGCGGGAAAAATATCGGGCCGAGGACGAAACACTTGAAACGTGCTTCGACCGCCTTCGAAACATCCGCCAACAACAAGCCAAAAACGCCGGGTCCGACAACTATCGGGACTATGCGTTCCGCTGTTATCAACGATTTGAGTACACGCCGGGTGATTGCGCCGCGTTTCATGAGGCGGTGGAGCGTCATGTCGTGCCGCTGATCGCCAAGCTCCGCGTGAAGAGAGCGGAGCGCATGGGTTTGTCCGTGATGAGGCCGTGGGATGAAGGCGCGGACGCCGAAAGCCGCCCGCCGTTGAAACCGTTTGAGCGGACCGACCAATTTGTGGCGGCGACATCAAAAATTTTCAAACAATTAGACGATGAATTTTCCGGTTATTTCGACCAGATGAGCTCGTTGGGTCTCTTGGATTTGGATAACCGGCGAAACAAGGCCCCGGGCGGGTTCCTGGCGATGTTGGGTGAGACGCGTCTGCCGTTTATTTTCATGAACGCCGTTGGACGCCCGACGGACGTCGTGACGTTGATTCACGAGAGCGGTCACGCGTTTCACGCGTATTTGTGTCGAAACCAGCCTCTTGCGGATTTCCGCGGCTCCCCCCTCGAATTTGCCGAAGTGGCCTCGATGGGGATGGAGCTGTTGTCGGCTCATCTTTGGGACGCCTACTACCCGTCACCCGACCATTTCAAACGGGCGCGTGCAGATCATTGGAAGCGCGTGGTGTGGATTCTTCCGTGGGTCGCGACGATCGATTCTTTTCAGCACTGGATGTATACCCACCCCGATCATACCCGCGAGGAACGCGCCGCCAAGTGGTTAGAAATTTTCAAGCGCTTTCATCCTGGGTTGGATATTTCAGGTTTAGAGTTGCTCATGGCTAAGAGTTGGCACGCCCAGACCCATGTGTTCACGTCGCCTTTCTACTATATCGAGTATGGCATTGCTCAATTGGGCGCGCTCCAATTGTGGCGGAACGCTCAGCAAGATCCCGCCCAAGCGCTTAGCCAATACAAAAAAGGACTGGCGTTGGGCGCTAGCCGTCCCCTACCCGAACTCTTCCAAGCCGCGGGTTTGCGCTTCGAATTCGGCGCCCCGATCATGGCCGAGCTCATGCAAGACGTGGAATTTCAGCTCAGCGCGTTAGGAGAGTTGTAAGAGGCTAACGCGTACAGCGCGAGATGTACCACCGACACCCGAAGCTGACACACCAGCAACTCATGCTCTTTGAGCACAAGGATTATCTCTGGGTGGTACCCTGTGTCGTTAGTGGAGATGTCGTATTTTTGAAGACCTTGTATCCGAGCCGGAAATACACGAAAGCGTACAAAGGAGGTGAGTGAGAATGAGGCCAATCAAGTTAAACCGAGAAGAACGAGCGATAGAAGAAGCTCTCATGAAAGGAGAGTATGTCGATGTCGACAAGACGATGTTTAAGGAGATCGCCGAGGCCATTACCCGGCGACAGAAAGATGCGGTCCTCAACATCAGAGTGAACAGCCATGACCTCGCACAGATCAAATCCAAGACCAAGCGTCTGGGCATCCGGTACCAGACCTTCATCGCTGAATTGCTTCACCGTGTCGCGTCGGAAAGTCGATAGGGGCCTGCCCTGAGTTGATCCGGCTGACTGTCCAGGGTTCGGAGAGGTTCTGTCCGAAGCCCTTACGAAACTACCCCAACTTCCGCAGTTCATTTAAACAAACCTTTGAAATAACAAGACTTGAGTTCCCGGGTCGCCACTACAAAGGGGAAGTCGCCACTACAAGCGACTCGGGAAATCAAGTCAAGCAATGGCAAAGAGATATCCAAACAATTCATGTCGAAACAGGTCCAGTTCCGCAGAAACTGCGGAAGCTGGGCTACCTTCTCAATGATCTAGCACTACTACATCCGCGTGGATATAATAACGCCCGATGAATAAGGACGGAGCGGTGCTCGAAAAACAAAGCGGTTCCAAAACGGCGTTTCTTCGCGAGGAACTCGACAAGCTGAAGGCCCAAAACCTCTGGTGGACGTTGCGGGTTCACCAGTCGCCGCAAGCGGCGCGGGTCAAAGTGGACGGACGCCAAGTTATCAGTTTGGCGTCAAACAATTACCTGGGTTTGACCAATCATCCCAAACTGAAGAATGCCGCGATCCAAGCCATCAAGAAATATGGGGTGGGTTCCGGGGCTGTGCGGCCTATTGCGGGCACGATGGCGATCCACGAAGAATTGGAAAAGAAGCTCGCCTCGTTCAAATACGCGGAAGCCTCGTTGGTATTTCAGTCCGGTTACATTTCCAACGTCGCGGTCGTGTCCACCGTGATGGGTGAGGGCGATTTGATATTGTCCGACCAATTGAACCACGCCAGTATTATTGACGGGGCACGTGTGACCAAGGCGGAACGCAAGGTGTATGGCCACTGCGACGTAGCGGCGTTGGAACAATTATTAAAGGAAGCCCAAGGTAAATATCGGCGAATCTTAGTGGTGACCGACAGTGTGTTTAGCATGGATGGCGACATCGCCCCGTTGAAGGAACTCGCGGCTTTGGCCAAGCGATACGGAGCCCTATTCATGGTCGATGATGCCCACGGGAGCGGCGTGCTCGGGAAGCAGGGACGCGGCGCGGTGAATCATTTTGGTTTGGAAGGTCAGGTGGACATTCAGATCGGGACCTTGTCCAAGGCGATCGGCGCGATGGGTGGCTATGTGGTCGGTTCCCGTGACCTCCGCGAATATATGATCCAAAAGGCGAGGCCCTTTTTGTTCAGCACCTCTCATCCTCCGTCTGTGGCCGCCACTTGCCTCGCGGCCATTGAGGTGATGCAAAAAGAGCCGAAATGGCTGAAGCAGTTGTGGGAGAACACCAAATTTTTCCAAGGCGAATTGAAGCGAATGGGATTCAATATAGGAAAGACCCAAACTCCCCTCACGCCCGTCATCGCGGGAGATCCGAAAAAAGCTCAACAACTCTCCGCTCAACTGTGGAAACAGGGGATTTTCGTTCAAGCCATCGTGTTTCCGATGGTGGCGCGCGAGCAATCCCGCGTGCGCGCCATCGTCACCGGCGGCCACACCAAACAGGATTTAACGAAGTGCCTTGAAGCGTTCAAAAAATCAGGCCGTTCGCTCGGCCTCATTTCATAATTTTTATTAAAGGAGGAAAAAATATGATGAAGAAAATGTTTGCTCTTATCGCTTGTGCAGGGGTCGTCATGATGTGCGGGGTCGGATTGGCCACGGCGGCCGATCAGCCCGTGGATCAGCCTATAGTGAAGAAGCTGGTGTTGGAGGGAGATCTTCAGCGCGCGGCGGGTAAGCTGGTGGAAGCCATTGAGACGTACAAAAAAGCCCAAACGATGGATCCCTCAAACCAATTGGTAGCCCAGAAAATTTCTGAAGCGACGAAAGAATTGGACGCGCGCAAGATCAAGGAGGCAAAAATGGCTCAGGAAAAAGGTCTATGGAAAACAAAAACGGGTTTATACGCCATCTGTGAAACGTCGAAAGGGCGAATGGTCATCGAACTCTATGAAAAAGAAGCCCCGAACACCGTGGCCAATTTTGTCGGCCTGGTGAAAGGCGAGAAGGAATGGAAGGATCCCAAGACCGGCGAAATGGTCAAGAGGCCTTTTTACAACGGCCTGATTTTCCACCGCGTCATTCCCAAATTCATGATCCAGGGCGGATGTCCCCTCGGCATGGGGACGGGCGGACCGGGCTATAAATTCGCGGATGAATTCCATCCGAGCCTGAAGCATGACAAGCCGGGAAGGTTGTCCATGGCCAATTCGGGCCCCGGCACGAACGGAAGCCAATTCTTTATCACGACGGTGCCGACCCCCCATTTGGACAACCGCCATAGCATTTTCGGCCAGGTGGTGGAAGGGCAGGAGGTGGCGGAAGCCATTTCCCAAACGCCGCGCGACCAGCGCGACCGACCCGTGGAACCCGTGGTGATGAAATCGGTGACGGTGGAACGGATCGGGATGTTGAAAGAGCCTCCTCCGCCGGAGTCGCTACGAAGGCTGGAACCCGCTCAGTCGGCGCCGGCCAAGTAGTGGTGAGACCGTAAGGCGCGTTGATGGGCAATGATGTCATTGTGACGGTGGTGGGGAAAAACCGGCCCGGCGTGCTTTCCGAAGTGACGGGGGCCATCGCGAAATACCAGGCGAATATCCTGGATATCCATCAAAAGGTGGTTCAGGAATACTTTAATTTATTCATGATCGTGGATTTTAACCGGTCCAAAAACGTCCCCTTCCAAACGTTCAAGCAGAGATTGGAAGCCCTGGGCGAGAATAAGGGATACCGGATTCACGTTCAGCACGAGAAGATTTTTCGCGACATGCATAGGATCTAACCATTCTGATAAATGGATAAAGCCTGTTTGGCCTTAATTGCGGATTGTCGAGTGTCGAGTGTCGAATTACATTCGTCATTCGTCATTCGTCATTCGTCAATATCATGAGCACTATTCCCATCACGGGAGAAGAAATATTAGAGACTATTAAAATGGTTCAGATGGAGAGTCTGGATATTCGCACCGTCACCCTCTCTTTGGAAACAGGTGATTGCGCCGCCTCGTCCGTCAAAGCGACGGGGGACCGGATCGCCAAGAAAGTTTTCAAGGTGGCGAAGCATTTAGTCAAAATCGCCAAGGCTATCGAAAGCGAATTCGGCGTGCCGGTCGTGAACAAGCGCGTGGCGCTCACGCCCGTCGCCCAAATGGCGGGGGGCTGCCGGGAAAAGGAATATACCCCGATCGCCAAGGCCATGGATCGGGTCGCCAAGGACATCGGCATTGATTTGATCGGCGGATTCTCCGCGATGGTGGAAAAAGGGTTTACCAAGGCCGCGGAAAATTTATTTGCGTCGCTTCCGCGTGCGCTCTCTTCCACGGATTTCGTGTGCGCCGGGGTGGGGGTGGCCTCGACCAAGGCCGGCATCAACATGGACGCGGTGCAGCAGCTCGGGCACCTCATTAAGAAAGCCGCCGAACTCTCGAAAAGCCGTGACGGCATCGCCTGCGGCAAGCTCGCCGTGTTGTGCAACGCCCCGAATGACATTCCCTTTATGGCCGGCGCCTTTCACGGTAGCGGGGAACCCGAAGCCGTGGTCAACATCGGCGTGAGCGGACCAAGCGTGGTTCGCTCCGTGTTGGAACAATTACCCAAGGATGCGCCGCTTCAGGACGTGGCGGAAGCCGTCAAGAAAATCTCCTTTAAAATCACGCGCGTGGGCGAAGTGGTGGGTCGGGAAGTGGCGAGACGTCTGGGTGTCAGTTTCGGCATCGTGGATCTCTCGCTGGCGCCGACGCCTCATCCGGGCGACAGCATCGCCAAGATCTTGGAGTTGATGGGATTGGAACGGGTGGGCACCCATGGGACCACGGTGGCGCTCATGATGCTGGTGGATGCGGTGAAAAAAGGCGGAGCCATGGCCACGTCGTCGGTCGGAGGATTTTCCGGCACGTTCATCCCGGCCAGCGAGGATCACGGCATGATTGAAGCCGTACGCCTGGGCGCGTTGACTCTGGATAAATTGGAATGTATGACGGCGGTATGTTCCGTCGGATTGGATATGGTGCCGGTGCCGGGCAACACGCCGCCGGAAACAATCTCGGCCATCATCGCGGATGAAATGGCCATCGGCGTGATCAACAATAAATCCACGGGGGTGCGAATTATCCCCGTGCCGGGGAAGCGGGCGGGCCAGTGGATCGAGTATGGATCCCTGTATCCGGGCTTGTTGGCCCGCAGTCCCATCATGGCGGTCCATCCGTTCAGCTCGGCGATCTTAATTCGTCGGGGCGGCCGCGTGCCGGCCCCCCTCCGCAGTCTGACCAACTAAAAGGAGTACAAACATTATGATGAAAAGAACGTGGATAAGAGCGTTTGTGACCCTCTTCATTACGGCCGGGGCCGCCGCGTTATTGGGGAACGAATGGGGCGCCGCTCCGTGGATCAGTATTTCGACAGGACTCGCGGCCGGCGTAGCTTTGATCGCGCTGGAGCTTACGGTCGGATTGTTGTCAGGGGATAAATTAGTCATCGTGTTTATGGGCCTCATCGTGGGACTTCTTCTCACGTTATTGATTTGGACCGTCATTGCCGGGTTGCCGTTTGCGCCGGACGAAGCCAAACCCTGGGTTCTCGCGTCGGTCGGCGTGGTTTGCTGTTACTTGATCGTCTCGGTGTTCCTGTCGAAAGGCGATCAGATTGCTCCTCTCCAAGGGCTATTCAAAACAACGAGTGCCATCAAGGCCGCCTCAAAAATTCTAGATTCGAGCGTGATCATTGATGGGCGGATCGCTGATATTCTGGAGACGGATTTCATGGATGGGAAGTTCATCATCCCTCGATTCGTGCTCCAGGAAGTTCAGTACATCGCGGATTCCCAGGATCCCCTGCGCCGCCAGCGCGGCCGCCGCGGATTGGAAGTCCTCCAGCGGGTCCAGCAAAAGCTGGGTCACCGGGCGGAAATCGTGGAAACGAATTATCCTCACATCAAGGAAGTGGACGAAAAATTAGTGGAAATGGGGAAACAGCTGAACGCCAAGGTCGTGACCAATGACTATAATTTAAACAAAGTCGCCAAATTGCAAGGTGTGGAAATTTTGAACATCAACGATCTCTCGAACGCCGTTAAACCCGTGGTGCTCCCCGGTGAAACCATGTCCGTCAAAGTGTTGAAGGAAGGGAAGGAGCATGGTCAGGGCGTGGCCTATCTCGACGATGGCACGATGATCGTGGTGGAAGGCGGCCGCGCCGTCCTGGGTCAAATCGTGGATGTGGTCGTGACGTCGGTACTCCAGACCGCCGCCGGCCGCATGATTTTTACGAAACGTCATACCAATAATAATTAGGGCCAAGAAAGTAGAAAGTGATTTCCCTCTCCCACGAGGGGAGAGGG